>JAEHJW020003560.1_pt1 | contig 13335 bp, 13 predicted proteins | sample 9271431 | NCBI WGS metagenome assembly JAEHJW02
GTGTTGGCGGTACCGTTCCCCGTCAGCACTAACGTATCGTTGACGAATACTTGGGCACTGAGAGCAGGAGATTGCGTGAGAACAACCGTATTGCCAGAAATCGTGTAGTCAGTAAGCGGGCCTCCGGTACCGTTGTACGATGTAGCGTACTGACCTAACTCCATCTGCGGGAACGCAAAGTAGAAAGGTGCCGTCGATGTGTTACCAGTTACGGTATACACAATCAACGACATGGTATTGCTAGCTCCGCTGCTAGACGGAATGTTGAATCTCTGCCAATACGTGCTCAGAGTGACAATTTCTGTTCCGTTACCCGAAGCACGATCATTACCGAAGGAAAGCTGCAGGCCATCAACGTCAGCACGCAGCCAGATCGAATCTGTTACTTCTGTGTTCGTAGGGCATGGCGCTACTATTGCTAGCCCAGAACCTCCAGTTGCAGTAGGAGTAACCTTGTAGGCAGAAGTTCCACCTTGAGGGTCGGCGTATCCGCTTGCTAGGGCCGCCCCGGAGTTCATCCCGCTGCTAGTCTGAGACGCTACGAGGTTTGTTCTAGAAGTCGGATACAGGATGTTCTTGCCCTGCCAATCAACCCTAGAGATTGTGTTGGGGGCAAAATCCCCTACAGAATTACGGAGATAGAATTGTGTAGTGGTGCCGTCGCCTGTCCCAAACTGAACACTTGAGTTTACCTCAGCGGTCGAGTCCCACAACTGAGTAGCACTGACGATAGTACCTGTCAAGTACCCTAAGAATAGCCACCAACTAGGAGTTCCCTGTTCGGCGTAGTAGTTACCAGCGTTCTTGATGACCTGATCAATGGGCAAACCTTGCAGATTCAGGAAGTCGTAGAAGTTCATGCCGATCATGGCGGCAAGATTCATACGAATACTAGGACTCTGCCACTGAACACCGTTTAGAGCGGATGCGCTCCCGTCCATCAATGCGACGCCCTCAGACTCAGCTAGTACGGTGGGATGGAAATTGTTCACATCCCGTACTGCGAGCAATTGCTGTGCTGTCGTGTCCAGATACGGCTCTAGCACTGCCTGTAGAGCAGACGCAAAATCTGCCCAAGCTTGAGTGTCTTTCAGATAGACTGGTAGGCGATCACCGTAGGTCGAACTCATAATTGGCTACTCTTAGGATTGACCGATGCCGCGATCACTTGCGTAGAACATATTCAGCGTGATGGTGTTAACCTGCGGGTAAAACACAGGGAAACCATCTACGCTAGGCGGAGTTTTTGTCAGGTCAGGAGCCGTATTACCGCTGTCAACGTATGAAGACGCAGTGCCTGGCAGTTGCGCTAATCGACCGGTATTGCCATTTGCATCTGTGGTGTACACATTGATGTAGTCGATCGATCCAGATGCAGGCGTCCAAGACAAAGTAGCCTGAAAGTTTGAGCTACCTGTCACTAACACACTGACTGGGATACTTTCGTTTGCTACACCACCGTTCATCGAGACAAGCGTGATTTGATACGTTCTCCCAGCGGCAGGTACGTTACCTGCCCCGGACACAGACCCAATCAGATTGTACAGTTGTGGCGCTGTGACTATATCACCAGTAGGCGATGTAATCTGAGCATACAGCACTTGGCTATCTGCCTTGCGGATAGCTACGTGAAGGTCATTGAGGTAGAGGGTGCTACCTAGCGTTCCAGCACCAGCCGTAGTCAAAGCCTGCAGCGCATTCTGTACGTTAAGCTGGACTGAGTTCAGATCAGCAGTAGCGTTACAGTAGATGTTGGCAGTGATATTGAAACCGTAAGGTACCGGACTTACGAACCAGAAGTTCATCGGGGACTGCGACCTCTGCTTCATCCAAGCAAGGAAATCCGCAAGCTGCGTAGATGTCCAGCTAGAAGATGTAAGCAGGCAGGTTCGTAACACCGCCATGTAGTCAGGGCGCGTTGGTGCAATTAGGTTTTGCCCTTGAATCTTAGCGTCTAGAACGCCTGGATATGTCACCGCAATAGCGTTGTACTCGTTGTACGTGGATGCCCGTCCCTGAGCCGCAGAAACAGGCGGAGCAACCCGTTGATACAGCGACGATGGAAGCTCATCCGCGCCTCCTGAAAGAGCCGAAGTAGCTACAATCGTAGAGTAGCCGTCCAATGTAAGCTGAGTACCTGTGAAGCTTTCGTTATTCCCGGCAACCCCATCAGTTACAGCGTAGGTAATCACCACAGGAGCGCCTGCTGCCGGGGACGTACCGTAAGTAGAGTTTCCGAAATTCAACTCTAGTTGGCCGTTCTTAGTTGTTCTGTCTTGAACGGCATCATAGGTTGTAGTTGTGTTGTTGGTACTGATGACTGATTGATAGTGCCAAAGTCCGTCAGTTACAACTGGGATCGGCACGTTACTCACAGACACTTGAACGTCTTGGTCCGATACCGTGAAGTTACTATCAGCACTGATAAACGTTTGGAAATCAGTGCCTAGACCATTCAAGTACAGGGTCTTGATCTGACCCTTGTATAGCGTGACTGTTTGAATGGTCTGAGTCGTATTAAACAACACAGCCTGGCGGTTGAACATCGCACCGCCAGGAAATATGAATTGAGAGAATGCTGGGATCGTGTACGTCTTACCGTCCGCAGGCTTGGTGATCGTACAAGTGCAACTAGCTGGAAGCTTACGGGAAATACGAGCCCCTAACAGTCGAGCAGCCGCATAGATGCTGCTGTCTAGCAGTGCTGTATCTGGAAACGCTTCCTGAAAAGCACGCTCTACAGCGAAGATGCCAAAACCTGCCGCAGTGGCAGATAGTTCGATCAGGGCTGTACCTGTGGCTGCTGTCAGAAGATCGATCCAGCTATCTAGGGTAGACAGTTGTTGCTGGAGTGCCGTGACGATCTGAGATACGTCTACGTTGACCGGGGTAGTTGAAGCCATGTCCTATCCTGTTATCTAGACAGCCGGAAGTTAAACGGAGGCGCTATTACCCCGGTGAGATTGATCTTGTAGACCAAAGACACGTTGTAACTAATGCCATCAGGATTTGGTGTAATTGCAGACATACCAGCTACGAGTGTTATCCTCTTCTCCCACTGTCGGATAGCATCTATCACAGCGACTTTGATGGCATTAGCTGTAATCAGATCAACGGGCTCCCAGATCAACAGAGGCAAGTCTGATCCGAAAGTAGGATGCCAACCTCGTGATCCTACCGGACACGATAGAATGTTGGAGATAGCATTGTTTAGGCTGTCGTAGTCTAGCAAGATAGCTGGTTTTCCATTCTCGCCGACATTTGAATTCAAATCGGACCAGGTAGGCCCGCTAGATTGAATGAGAGTGATGTTCATCAGACTACACCGATGTTAGCAGCAAAGCCACCGTTTATAACGGCCCCGCATCCTGCCACAGAACCTTGAATGACTACGCCTTTACCATTCACTGTAGTTCTGGAGGATAGTTGACCTGTTACTGGAGTAGTGCCGTGTCCGTCTATCGGACACTGATGCATATCACCAGATATACAAGCTGAGCCTTTGTTGGTCTGCAATGTATTCCCGGAAGCGGAAATCATTGATCCACCGTGACTTGATGTGCTTCCTAGTACAGCTACTGGTGCAGCCATGTTATAGCCCCGTCAAATCAGTGTTGTTACGCCAGTTACGTCTAGGTTACCGTTCAACTGCGAATTACCATTGACAGTGAAGGCTCCGGTAATGTCTACGTTTCCGGTATGATTCCAGTTCGGTGCGGACGACGTTATGTTCCCTACAATCGTAGCGGTTGCTGATCCATCCGGATTGATGTGAATCACTGTTCCGCTAGTGTGTTTGATCTCCATGTCGTTAGTCGCCATATCGACATAGAAGTGATTCCCTTTCGGATCGACCCAACCGAATCTGTTAGGGTAGTTGGTCTGAAACAGAGGGTTCAACGATCCGCGAAGCAGCATTGATCCGTGATAGATAGGAAAGTGAGGATCACCATCCTGAAACTCTACAGAGACCACTGCTCCTTCAACCGGCACATAGCAGAAATTAGCAGCACCAGTCTCACCGATTCCTGTAACACCGCTCGGTATAGCCCAAGGAAGATCCTCTACTGTATAACCATCAAAGACTCCGGGTACCATCACCTTGATTCGATAAATCTGCAAAGGGTCGATATTGCTCAGCACTTTGCCTATGAACTTCTTGTGGCGGTACCGTCTAGAGGTAAGGATCTTGGTCATACGTCACTCCGGGTGTTTGCAGGATCCGAATTATGTCCATCAGTAGCTACGATGAACTTCTCTGCGTACTGTCCAGTAACGTCTGCATACACCGTTTTTCCGATAACGTGGTAGTTACCTGACAGGTTGTTGTCGATTGTCGGCCCGTCTCCGGATACACCCATCTTGTAGATGTTTACGATGACCCGATCCAGAAGATCGTAGGATGTCTGAGTGGTAGTCAGTAGAGCTAGTATTGATGAAAATACTTGGTCAATTCGCTCGTTCTGATACAAGGCTTGCTGATAATGTGCGTGAACGTTACCTGCATCAATCATGGACTGCTGAAGGATAGGTGCGTCTCCCAACTGTGACTTGACAGTGGTAGACATATGCAACTGTTTAGTCGCACGCACCTTGGATACGTTAGTAGCAGTCGTAGTTTCGGATGGTGAAGTCACGGTCTGCATTTGTACCTGACCGTGATAACCACCAATCATGTTCTTGTAGCCTGAGATTACCCCGTGCTTAAACCCAATCAGCGGTACATTGTTCTGACCTGCAACTGGGGCAGGAAGGCCGCCTACAAACTTGGGAATAGCCGCATCGTCGTACTTGTATCCTGCCACATCTCGCAGCAGCAGAATTCCGTCCATTCGCAAACCTAGAGCAAAGCCACTACTGTCGTTCAAGTAAGCTGCTTTAGCGATGTACTCGGCCCATGAACTGTAAGTCTCTTTCATAGGCAGCCAAGTCATGAAGTCCGCTGTCTTTTCGGTGTACGACTTTAAACCGCAGGTGCTGGCAATAGCTGCGATAGCATCCGCTGAAGTGCCCTTGAACGGCACAGAAGCCGTTCCTCTCCAATACAGCGGCGCATCATAGTACAGCAGTATGTGATACGAATCACCAGACCTACCTTGCACTTTCTTGATCTTGAACACCCGCATTGGATACTGACGCTGCGTAGCAGGATTTGTACCCAAAGAAATGACTACCGGTGAACCGTCAGTTATGGTGACGTTTAAAGCTAGAAGCGAACCTGGGTCGGAGAAGATAATCTCAGCTACAGGTACGCGCTGGAACTTACTAGAGTAGATGGCTACAGAGTGAATAGGTACCCGATCTAAAGGAAGCGGCTGTCCATTCACTGTAATGTCTAAGGCGTACCCGACTGTTTGCATGATGACTCAGATCACAACGTTGCTACCGACCAAGTTACTACCGGTAGGACTACCAGCAGAAGAAAGCATCGATTGGATGTCTGACAGAGCAGGAATCTTCCACAAAGTGCCTGGAGTCATGTCAGCGAAAATCCTGACTACCCCATTGAACATGCACAGCACCCACCAGTAGTCTACTGTCCCGTACAGATCATAGGACAGTAGATCCGGGTAAGGCACGTACTTAGGTGGTAGAATCAACTTCTGACTGACAGGCAGGCTTTTGATGGAGCCTACGTAAGTCGTGTTCAGCCAATCAGGGATAAATTCCTTTTGGCCGAACACCGATTCCGAATCAACAGAGACGACGGGTACATACTGAGCACGCATTTAGATCACCTATCAATGCGGTGGGATGCCCGGGATGCTAACAGGCGAAGATCCAACGTTAGTCACCGGCGGTTGAACTAGAGAAGGACCTAGGTAGTACCAGTTGACGATATCTTCAGCGGATGGCGTTTGATGAGTCTTGAATGACACCGAGCACGTTACCTGCAAAGGAACACCGTCAGGGCCCATCAGCACCTTGAAGTCCTGATTGATGCTCGTGATGACCACCGAAGGTATGAACATGAAGTTGCCAATCTGAAGGGAGATTTTCCCTTCGAACGTCATGGCATCTTTGATCTTGTTGATCAGACCTTGAGGATATGGAGTACCTGCATCACGAGCAGTATTTGTTTGAGGGGCTTGAGATGTACCACCAGACAAGAACTGCTGCGTGTTGTCTTTCAAGAGATTCTTGGTCGTCTGAACCGCATCACCTATAGCATTCTGTAGGGTACTAGCAGCTTTCAGTACCGGACCAGGGGCACGGAAGAATCCTGTAGTCTGATCGACCGAAGGTGTAGCCATCTGAATCAGACTCATGATCGGAGACAGCAGATCCGAGTACCCATTCTCAGCTACGAAGACGATGGGGAAGTTGAAAGACACATCCTGAGCACCCGTCCAAAAGTTTGAACTGAATGCTTGGTTTGAAAACTTCATCCCCATCATCTGAGCTAGCATGTTCAACCTATCGCTGTGGATGATACCCTCAGCAAAGGGGGCAGCCCACTCAGCATTCAAGTCGAACTGAAAGTCAGATGGTAGTTCCGCCACTACGCGATAACCTGGACGACCGGCGCTAGGTGTTTGCGTAATAATCAGAGCGTACTCTGGTCGGTTACGAGGCGAAGTAGAGTATGAAGACTGAGCAAGTCCTCCTGGAGCACCGCCTGTCAGCAGATTTGCAGCCGACGATAGTACACCAGATGCGGAGCCTGTCAGTGTGTTTGCTGCTTGACTCACGATCTGAGTTATGTTCATACCTGAACTCCAGAGGTATTCAGAATCAGCATGCCCTCATCGGATACGGTAGATGGGATGCTATCTACAGACATAGGAGCAGACATAGGAGCAAGACCCCCTCCAGCCGTAGCGACAACTTCCTGTTGATGGGTTTGAGCCGGAGCCTGAGTAGCCTTTGCTACATCTACTGGAGATGTCCGTGTATATGAAGGTTGTTTGGGTCCGGAAGCAAGCATCGGAGAAGAACCTACTCCACCCCCAGCATATCCGATCATTCGATCGTAGGCTTGAGCTTTGGCTACACTGACCTTGTTAGGGTTGGTAGTCATCAAGTCGTAAACCTGCGACAGCGATCGAGATTGACCACCAGCGTAGAAGATAGACTCATTTGCCCTAGCTTGAGCCGGGAACAGCGCAGCAGCACTAGCATTAGGGTTTTGATCCATAGCCTTTATGAATGCAACAGCACCGCCTGCACCCATAAAGTGAGCCATGTACAGAGTACCCGCGTTGGCAGGAATACCAGCTTTCTGAAGAACAGCCGCATTGTCACGGACGAACAAGGCACCCATTAGGGCGTTAGCCTTCGGGTCCATCTGCATGTTCGATGTGATGCCGTACTGTGCCCCGTACTTTGCTACCATCTCATTCCAGGTACCCCGGGTGAACTGATACAAGCCCGAAGCGGAGCTGGTCTTAGCCTTAGCGTCAGGGTTGAACCCAGATTCTGACGATGCAATAGCCAGCATCAAACCTGGATCTACACCTACCATCTTAGCTGCATCTACGATGACCTGCCGGATAGTAGGATCTGGAACAAGTAGAGCACCTACCTTACGCGAGGCGGAATAGACTGCTCCAGAAGCTGCTGCGCCTGCCGCTGCCGCCTGCGCTGGACTCTTACCCTGAGCGATTGCCGACCCTGTTACTACTCCGCTAGCACCAGCTGCCGTAGGAGGGGTCAGGGCATTAACAGCAGATTGGACTGTATTGCGGATGTTTGTAGCGCCGGCGGCTCTGGCTTTAGCATTGTTAGCCAGCATTCCGGCAGCACTTCCCCTAATGCTAGCCCCTTCAGCAATCAAACCCTGAAGCATCTTGGCCGCACCCGGAATATGACTTACAATCTTCCCGAGCCAACCCGATGTAAGAGTAGTACCTACCCAAGTCAGCATACCACCTACGCTGTTTTGAACAGCAGCTAGTATTTTGACCAGAGGTTCTACAATGAACGGACCTACGTTGCTAGCAACCCATCCGAACACTTCAGCCATCCCGCTCATAGCTGACTCGAATCCGCTCTTGACCTTGACCCATGTCTTAGTCAAGAAGTCACCAGTTGTGCCGGTCGAGATAGCATCTACTAGATCAGCTACCCAGGAAATCATCCCTCCGATCATTCCGAAATACTTCGTCAACCCCCACTTAGCTGCAGCGCCTAGCAGTTGTGGCAGTCCGGAAGCTTCCGCTGCATCCCACATCCGACCTAGGAAGTCAAACAAGGAGTTTAGATACTTCATGGCTCCTTCAATGCCCTCGACGGAGATAGCCCCGACCCAACTTGCACCTTTAGAGACTAGTCCCCCTAAAGCGCCCATCAGCTTCTGGATGGCTTGAATCAAACCAGAGTTCTCTACAGCGGACCCGACAGCTTCTACGCCAGAGACTACTAGGCTAGCAATCTTGGATATGCCGTCTAGGGCACTCTTAGCTGCTTTCAGTGCGCCTGTCTTCTCCAAGAAGTCCTTGACTTCCTTGCGGTGCTGGAACAGCTCGTACACACCAAAACCGGCGGCAGCAACGGCTGCAACGGCGGCTAAGACCGGCGCAGCAGCGGCTCCTCCAGCAGCAGCCGCTACACCTTCTGCACCTTCTGCAGCCCCGGCTACTTCGGCTCCGCCACCTAGCATACCTAAACCGGGAATTCTTCCCAGTAACGATAAAAGCCCTTTGCCTATGGTCTTGACAAAAGGTATCTTTCCTAACACACGAGCACCGCCACCTACGACTCCGATAGCAGCGCGAGCTAGACCCCCACCTAGGTGGCCTAAAACCTTCTCAATCAGCTTGAAACCCGGTAGTTTCTCCAACAGTTTAAACGGCTTCAGGACGCCCTCCATGAGCCGTAGGCCGAATGTACCTAGGAAGCCCTTCCCAGCCGCCTTACGGGCATCTTCCTTGCGTTCTAGGGAGTCTGTAAGAGAAGCAAACCAGCCCCGTTGTTCATCCTGCCGACGATCAGCTTCTTTTTCGCTATCCTCGCGTTCTTTCTGTTGCTTGGAGAATGAGTCACGAAGAAAGCCAAACGTGCTTTTGGTAGCATTCGACATTACGCTGTCGATATCGAACAGCTTGTCTACAGCAGCCAGGAGAGGGGCCGCAGGACCCAAGAAACTAGACAGAACGATCTTCAGGGCTGAACCTTGTGCTCCCGCTAAGGCATCTGCGTTCTTGGCGATGACGCTTTCAAACTTTTCTCCAATAGCGTCAGCCAGTTGATTCTGTTGCTCGCGCAGTTTACCTTTGTTAGCCTGCAGCGCACGTGCTAACATTCTCTGGTGCTCTGACTTACCTTTTTCCCCTTCTAAGGGAGCCATCCCCTCAAACGTAGTCCGGTATTTCTTGAAGAACTCGTTCATCTTCGATGTCGAAGCACCGTTGATGTCCATGCTGCTCATTTCCTTGATCAGCGTGTTCAGGTTCTTCAGCGTGGAAATAAGCGTCTCATCCTTGCTCTTGGTATCCTTCTGAAACTTGAGCAGCACGTTGTAGTCTTTGGCGGCAGTCTCAGCGTAGGTTTTCAGGCCCTCACGAATGGCTTGAACCTGAGCACCAGACAAAGTGCTCTGGTGCGCGTACATATTGACATCTTTGAACTTGTCACCATACCGCGCTTGCATAAACTTCACTACGCTGATAGCCATTTTCTAGTCTCTTATTTCGACGATGCGCGTTTGGCGGCAGCCGCTGCCTTAGCTTGGGCTTCCCGGGCTTGCTTCATGTCTACCTGAATCTGATCGCACTGATATGTGAAAGTGCGGAAATCCGTGTCTCGTTCTACCCGCACATGCCACCAACTCATGAAGCTTGACTCCATATCAGAGATAATCTTCAGCGTGTAGTGCGGGAAGAACAGTTGGCAGATACGTAGATACTGCGCCAGATTCTTACTCGGGGAGAAACGAGAGCGGGTCGATGCGATACGGCAGATTGCCGATCACATGCCCGCACTCCTTGCATACTGGTGAAATGAATTGACGAACACCGTGTTCCGACAGCGACTCCCACTGAATCATGTCAGCGCCTAAGTCTGGTGATGCTCGCTCGGCTAGCTTCAGGTAGAACTCCCGCCTATCCTTGAGCGTTGCTCCATGATGACGAGGATTCAGAAGGGCTGCATATCGGTCAGCATAATCCTTGGATACATCGAAGGGTGTCTGGGCTGCGTTCTCTATTTTCCCACCCTTGAAAGCTGCGGCATTCTGCTTCATCTGCGCTGCCTTCAGATCGGTTTCCATCGTAACGATGTCCCGAACAGTAGGCACCCAGAGATAGATTTGGTACTCTTCGTAGAACGTCTTCAGATAGGCATTGAGTGTCTCAATATCTACCAGCACAGGAACTAGGTCTTCCTTCGTGATCGTGTGGACGTTCTTGAGCGTTTCTTCCGGGACAGGGATGTTCATATCCGCGTCATCGGGTGCTTCTGGGTTAGGTTTGCCTGTCGCTACCCACTGCAAATGGTCCGGGTTCGTACAAGTGAAGTCGATGCTGATAGGGTGCTTCTTGTAACTGTTGATTCGCAGCCAGTATTGAATGTACTGAAAGTCACCCCAAGTCAGATCCATAGCAGATTGACTCAGACAAGCAGAGATTGCCTCGACCTGCAAACGGAATGACCCTTCTGCGATGGCACGATGCATCTTCTGCACCTCCATCAGCGAAAAGGGTCGAATGGCTAGAGAGTCAAAATTATAGAAGGCCATCTGAGACGGCAGTTGCTGGCTGATGTCTATGAACCGACTATCTAGCTCAGACGCAACCTTCTCGTGGGGCTCAGGGACTTGAATAGTGGGACGCTTAGCAGGACGAGCAGCTTCTTGGGCTGCCTGCGGTTGCGGGGGTGCGGTTCTGGTAATTACACCAGAATGCGAGGCTTGCAAGGATTCAAGATCCTTCAATGTCATCGTAACCTCGCGTGGTTCCTGAGCATTACTGCCTTCGGTGATTTTCATGTAGTGACCTCTAGCGTGTTATGGGTGAATTAGAACGACACTGCACCAGCAATCGTAGACGACAACTGGCCTGCTAAACCTCTAGCAGCAGACGACAGAGTAGCAATCGGAGCACCGGACAAGAAATTAGCCAGGTTACTGAATCCGAACGGGTCAGGCGAATCTACCTGACCTGGGAATGTGATAGACATATAATCCACAGGGAACTCTTGAGTGATGTGAGTTCTTTCTGTAGAGTCGCTTCCAAAGTTGTAGGATCCTTGACTCTTTTGAGGCCAGCAGCCGTGGTAGTCGAACGTACAGACTAGAGCACCTGTAGCATCCAACGCATGAACTCGGATCGTCTTCTTGTACGCCGACGGGTAGTTGAAGACACCATTTAGGGAGACTGAGTTTCTCCAACTGGTGAGGAATTGTGATGCTGTGAAAACGTTGTCCTCATAGAAGGTCAACGATAGCGTTCCAATGTCACCCTGCTCCGGGATGTAGATGAACTGACCACCACGAAACACACCGCCGCCTGCACCGAACTCAAGCACAGGAGCTTGGACGCTTTCAATATACTCGGGAGGAAAACCACCCGGCATCTCTACGGTCCAATCAATGTGCAGGTGAGGGTCGTTACGCGCAGCACCCTTCGAGTACCAAGAATTCTGCGTAGTTGTCTGTAACCCAGATCCTAGTTTCGGGCCTAGGGTATTGAACAACTTCTCCTGTAGCGCCCCAGTCAGTTTGGTTGTCTGAGACTGGATCGTGCCTACAGCCGAAGCTGCTACTTCGTTGACTACGTTCCCGATTGTTCCATTCGTTGACGTAGGGACATCGATACCACCAAACAGAGGGGAAGCCATTACGTACCTCAGAATGCTTGAACAGATGCTGTGGCGTCAGCTGGTACTTTGTACTTCTGCAGCACCTTCATGAGTGAGTCAAGTTGGGGCTTCGACAAGGGCTTGTTAGCCTTCAGCATCTTGCCGATATTGAGCACGAAGTTGTTCTCCCAGGGAGTAAACTTCTCGTGATGATTAGCCCACAAAAACCTAGTCCTTGGGTAGAGAGTAGCGTAGTCCGTCTCTTGTTCCCGTTTCTGGGACTTGAGCGGCTGCACGTTATCCAGAAACTCTTGGAACAGTTCAGGCGAGATTGATCTATCCTCGCACTTGAATCCGTGCTTCTCCAAAACCTCTTTGACTTCTGCCGTTCGATGATACGGAGACAGACCCCAGACAAACAAGGCTCGTTGCTGCCACCTTAAAGATTCAGGTAGCCAATCCCACCCGGTGGGCTTGATTGTATTCAGTACCTTGGATGCTTCCGGATCAACTTCACCATTCTTCTGATGCGGAACGATGAAGTCTACATCTTTGTAGAACGAAACACCACGCATAGCCGGTGCTTTCACAAACACCAACTCTTTAGGGTGCTTTGGTATCAATGCAGCTATGTCAGGATGAATCGACGCGATGATTTTCATGACCAGACTAGGGAAGGGTTGCACCTACCGGGCTTACCTTTCGGTGCCCCGATTCCACTTGACTTAGCTCAAATCCGTCCAAAGGTCGTAGCTGAGAGTCACTTCGATTTCCACCGGAGTAGACGCCTCACCTGACAGTTGGCCGTCATTCAGAGCCTTAGGCCAGCAGCCGATCAGTTGAATCTGCTTGGTCACCGTGTTCGTGTCATCGAACAGTTGCAGAATGGCATTAGCCTTGTACAGCGAGGCGTAATTGCCACTTGCATTGCGGATGTTACGGCAGAAGTCCATCCACTGACGAATCGTGTTACGCGAGTAGAAATCGCGTGTTTCCAGCAGCGTCATCTGCTGCGAGTGGCTGTAAGTCTGACGACCCGCATAATCAAGCTCGATGCCGTGCAGAACAACTTGGGCAACTTCTGTCTCTTGACCCGGCAGGGAAGTAGACTTGCATCGCACAGCCAGACCCCGACCGCCGCCTTGGCCAGGAATATTCGGCACTAGAAAGTTGAACTGATAGCCGAGTTGCGGATCCGGCAGGGCTTGAATGTCGCTGAGACCAACATAGGTACTCATATTTAATCTCCATCAAACAAGGGTCAATACCAAATCCCGCTACGCAGGTAGAGAGAACAGGTCCTTTGTATGTTTTCTGTTACTCAGTCAACAGGAGCTGGGTCCTGTCTTATTAAATTCAGGACCCAGCTCCACTCACACGTTAAGCATTGACCGCGCTGATGGCCTCAGTGAAGGACATCTGTTGACCCATGATAATCATCTCCAGCGAGATGCGGGCAACCGGCAGCACAGGGATGATGTACACCTGCACAACCAGCGTTCCGTTTGCTGTAGTGTTAGCCGGGTTATCGATCGTGTTGCACAGCACTTGATAGCTCTTGATGCCACGAGTAGCAACAATCGTATCGAGGTACTG
>JAEHJW020001590.1_pt1 | contig 13333 bp, 21 predicted proteins | sample 9271431 | NCBI WGS metagenome assembly JAEHJW02
TGTTTCTCCTTTATTTGATTACACTTTTAAATAAACTCATTACTCTCTTTTCGTCATGATCAAGTGAACATGAAGTTAACATATTAGCTTTCACTTCATTTAGTAGTTTTTTTCTGTGTATTTGATCCAATGACATCAAAGTATCCACTGCTGAAAGTAAATTTTTCTCTTGATTTTTTGCACTTTTCTTTATGTAATATTTCTGATCACTATACCATTTTGCATATTCATTTACTTGCGGAACCACAGGCAAGCAGTTTCCAGCAAAAGCTGTTTCTCGTATAGTTGAACTTCCGTACTTTTCTTTAAATCTGTAGCTTATTGATGCATTCGCATAGTTACTTATTTTAAGAAAATCATCATGAGAAAGCTGAGACAATATAATATAAGCATTTGCATGTTTAACTGCTTCCACAATTTGATACTTGCCATCTGAAAAATTATTAAATTTTAATTTAACCTCTTCAAATTTCCAATCTGGAAAAGACTGCTGTATTAAATCAAGTCCTTTCATTTTAGAAGGATTCATCACAAGCAGCATATACTTAGTTAAATATGGATTTGAAAAGGCGTTTAGTATCATTTCATGATTAGTATATCCAGTTGAACTGATTCGTTCAGCAAATATAACAACTTCATTTGGTGAATACTTAATAGGATCTAGACTGTTTATCTCTTCAATTGAAAGGTCTTTTTTATCTATTAAAAAATCTGAATACTGCTTAAAATATGCGGTAGGGATCCAATCTAGAGTATTTGGTAAAGGGGATTTTATATTTTCTTTAACTCCTTTTTCAAAAGAACGTTGATTAGATTCTGATGCAAAAAGATATAAATCACTTGAATAAACGCCGTCTACTTGTCTGAAAAAATAATTGGTAGTGGTGTCATTAAACACTGACTCAGAAGGTATATCAACCCAATTATTCCAAGTAATAATTTTTGAGTTTAAATTATTCACTTTCAAAACTGATTTTATGTTTCTTGCTATCTCAGGAATAAGATTCAATATTATATCATATTTTCCTGAGGTTAACACTTCTGAATACCAACTAAAATCAAAATTATATCTGTTTATTAGCAAATTTGAAAACCACTTATGCTGGATGGTGGTAACTTTAACATCATTGTTTAAATTTATCAATAGTTCATTATTACTGATAAGTTTTTTATACTTGTCAAAAATAATATCATTAATAGTTATTCCTTCTGGAACAATAGCAGTGATAGAATAGTTTGCTTTTTTATCTTTTCCAAACATCTGTATGAAATTATTCAAGGCTAAACTTGGATAATCGGTTCCACATAGAAATTTACCATCTGAAAACATCGACCACTGGGCTACATACAAAATACTAATTTGTTTTTGTGTCATTTATTCTCCTATTTTCAATTGTGATAATTCTATCTTTATATCTCTTGAAGACATATTTATTTTATGTGTTGGAAGTAGTGTTTTGGATAAATAATTCTCATATCTCTTTTCAAGTAATGGTATTTTCTTAGAAGTGACATATTTATCAGAGTAATCTTTAAAAAGAGTATCTTTATCTTTGTAACAATACACTACATGAGAGTCAAGTTCTTTAAAAAGCTGATCAATCATAAAAATCTTAGAATCAGTTTTATGAGAATAAGTCTTTTGTCTCAAGACATATCCATATGCATATTCACTAATATATGATCTGTCAAAAACTATATTTTTTAATTTAGATTGCCTTATAAAATCATACAGTAAATACCATTCTTGGTAAATATACTTTTGCATATTGGCTGAGTCTTCTCTTGACAATGAAGGTATTTGATTATTCATCCTAAAATAAAAGGCATTGTATTTAGAAGAAACAGCTTTGGCTAATTCTGTTTTTCCAGTATTATCTACTCCTTCGAACAATAGAATCATAGTTAGGTTCCTTTTGTAGTAATTATACTTTTTTGTAAAGTTGAAATGAATATATCTTTCATTTTTATGTTATGAAAAAATGATCCTGGATGAGGAAGATATATAGATTCTATTCCTAATTTTATTATACTTGCCTGCGTAAACTTTCCTAATGAAAATATCTTTTTTATATGTTTAAGATGAAAAAGCTCATCTTTTAAATGACTTGAACATGCCTGTATATCTTTTTCATTAGGATAAGGAGTATCAATTCTACATTTTACAAGATTTGTAATATATGATCTGTTAAGTATGTTTTCAGTATGAAGAATTTTTACTAATTCTTTTCCACTTCCTAAACCAAAAGCAAAGTGCTTTGGTTCTTTGTCATAAGTAATTCCACCTGGGTTTTGTCCAATAAAAATATATTCTATCACATCTGCATTATCAGCAACAGACCATGGAACAATTGGATCATTAAAATTTATCTTAAGTTTTCTCAATGAGCAATTATTGCATAAAAGCAGGTCTTGATCATTGCAAAGAAATGAATATATTGGAAAAGTATTTTCTGCTACTTTTACTTCAAAGTATGGCATCATAGTTTTTCTAAAACAATTCCCATTTCTTCAAGATATTCTTTTCCTTCTGCTATTCTATACTCTTCAATGTAAAAAACTTTCTTTATTCCTGATGCAACAATTAGTTTAGCACATGAAAGACAGGGTGATTGTGTAATATATAAATCTGAATTTTCAGTATAAATACCATTTCTAGCTGCATACCCTATACAATTAGTCTCAGCATGAATTGATTTATAGCATGAACCATTAGAATCTTTTTTACATGGATTTTCACAATGTGCAGAGCCTTCAGGACTACCATTATATCCTATAGAAAGTATTCTATTGTCTTTTATAAGGAGAGCTGCCTGATGGGTAGTCGAACATGTGCTTCGTTCTTTTAAGAGCAATAAAAACTCTTTAAAAATGTCTTTAAAAGATGGACGTGTAGTAGTCATAGTTTTTTTTAAAAAAAGCCCAGTTTCTTTGAATTGTATACTGGGAAAAACAATGTTTTGAAAGTTTACTTTTACAAAATAGTGTTTACGAAAGAAGAGTCTTTTTGAGTGTTTGCTGAAGTAGAATATGTGATTGGAGTTCTTGTATGCCAAGGCCCATTGGTTGAAGTTTCACCTGCATAAATCTCATTTGTAGTAGTAGCTCCTATTGGCATTATAGGATAGTTCGTCTGCCCATAAGTCACTATCCAAGCTGAAGCAGGATCTGATTGTATTTTCTTTTCAACTTCCTTTTTTTCTTTCTTCATTTGCTCTTTAGTCCTTGTTCTTATTTCTTTCTTCTCTACCTCGGTTAGCGAAATCTCTTCAAGATTATTAACATAGTCTATTACTCGCTTTTGATCCTTTTCAGATAGTGAAATAGCTTCTAAAAGAGCAATGCTTTCCTCTTTAAGAGTAAGAATTTGCTTTGCTTTTTCTTTCAAATCAGATAGTGCATTAAGAAGAAGCTTTTTTCCTAGTTGCTAGCTCTATTGCTTTTATTTGATCAAGAACATCGACTTCTTGTTTACTATTTTCATTATTTTTTATATCTTTTTCAGACATTTTATATTCTCCTAATTTATTTTATTTTCAACTTTTCTTACCAGAGAAATCTCTGATTGATTTAGTTGGAATTATTTTGTAGACAAACAAACCACTAAGCTTTTTTGAAGCAGAGCAAAATAATTATCAGAGCCATCAACTTTTACTGAATATGTATCCTCATACCCATAGTAAAATATCTTTTCTACTTTATAATCAAATAACCAAGGATCTAAAAGATGATCCCCTATCAATAGTTTATTTAGTGGTTTTTCTTCGCCATTTTTTAAAATAAATTTTTGATCTTTAGAAACTACAATGTATCTTTTATCATTTCTACTTGAAGAAGTTAGAATTACCTTCCACACCTCATCATTTCGTTTGCTCAGTTTTATTTCATTCACTCTTTTCTTTATTAAATTTCCAGAAAGACGGTCTTTTGAGTAAACAATTATATTTGGTTTGTTTTCCAATTCTTTCACAGAAAGTCTTTTTTTACTATCTTTTGTATATAATTTCGTACTTTGAGTGATTGCCATTTAAATTGTGCTTACTAATATGTTTGATAGGTTCTCTATTTTAGAGACATATTCAATAGTTTGCTTACTATTATCTTCTCCAGTTACTAAAGGAAGCATCTTAGTTATACTTTCCCATCTATATGGATTAAGATTATTTTCGCTTGCTTTTGATTGTGCTTCTATGATCCATTTCTGCCCAGCATTATATGCTCCTAGCATAAATCTTATTCTGTCCCAACCTATTTCACTTCTAAAAATAGCATATTCTCTAAAATCTAAATAAATTCCAGCTCTTATACTTTGTTCTGGATCGAATGGATCAGTGATTTGGCAATATTCAAAATTACTTGGCATTATTTGAAAAAGACCTGAAGCATGGGTTGCTTTATTTTCTGATTTAGGATTAGGAAAAAGTGTGTCATCTTTTTCTATTAAAGCACTTTCTGTAAACATCTGTGCTTTAAACCAAGTCCAATGAACAGAGCTCTTAAATAAAAAGTAAGTTTGTGAAAAAGAGCTATCAACTAATGAGTTGGATTCTAGATATTTTTTTATAATGTCATCATATATTGATGAATATATCATTTAATTTCCTTCTACTTAGACTCAGCCAATACCTCACCTTCTGCCTCTGCATGAGTAACTCCAGTATCATCTGGATTTGATTCTTTTGTAGTTTTTTCGTCTTTGATTTCGATTTCAGGATTTACTATTTTGATATAAGCCTCAAGCACTCCATTAGGTGAAGTGGTAATTCCAGTCAATTCAGCACCATCAATTACATGTCTATTTATTGAAACTGCTCCTGAGCCTCTTATTACTTTAATTTTATTTGCCATTTAATGCTCCTTTATTTTGATTTTTTAGCTGCAATCTTTACCTGACTCTTTTTTGGAAATTGTAAAGTAATGTATTTGTCATTATGCTTTAGTTCATAGCTTTTTTGAAAATCTATAGTGTGTGGTAATTTAACTGAACTTGCCACAGCCATAGAAGATGAAAATGACATTTTACAAGTCTTATCTTTGTTAGTAGTATTTTGTTGGGAATTACTAGAAGCCGATACTGTCAATACACCATCTTCTACTGTGTAATGAAAATCAGTCTGCTTGAAACCCATTGGATCTATGAATATAGATACTGCTTTGTCATTTTCTTCTATATCAATGATTGGATCACTTGAATTAAATGCAGTTTTGAATAGACCGTTCGATATAGAATCTCTGCTTGCTACAGGCATTATGCCACTCGGAACTGGTAAATTACTTTTGTTTATAGTTTTTTTATTCTTCATTATCTTCTCCTTTTCTAATATAGAATACTAACTAATAGTAACTTTTGTATAACTTACTGATTTTTATACAGTATCAAGGAGCTTTTGTGGGTATAAACCTTCCAATTCCTTAAGATATTTTTTTTGTTCTTTTATTTCATGTTCAAGAAAAGAAAGATCTTTTTCTTTTTTAGGAACTATAAAAGTATTAACTTGTTATTATACACTTTCTAAGAGTTTTTCAGATAAAAGTTTTTCCATGTCTTTCACTTGCTCTTTCAAGGTTTTTATATCAGCTTCAAGCTTAGATATTTGATTATTGGTTGGAGACTGCGATTTTAATTTAACAGAATAGAGCTCAATTATCATTTTAGAAACAGAATTAGGTGATGCAATTTCCAAGCGACATGAAGCCACATTTCCTAATTTTCTACCATATTGGTCTTCTATAAAGGTAGAATTTGGGTCACCATCACTTGATAAATAAAGTTCTATTAAATGTTCTTTTGATGTTTTTATAGTCATTTTAGCACTTTGAATACCCGCATCGCAAGCATTTCCAACATCCACTTTCACTAATAAGTGATTTTTCATTACATGATGGGCAAGTTTGTGCTAAGGCCAAATCTTTTGTTCTACTATATACTGAATCATATATTTGACTAAATATCATTTCAACTAATCCTGAGTATATTTTATTTCCAGAAATTATTCTATCAAATGACTTTAAATTCATCATTTTTGAAAACATTTTTTCAGATGGAAGATTATACTTCCAAAAATTGGAGATAAACCACCCAAGAGACCAAAGCAAACTTTGTAATTCCCCACTATCTGGATCACCAGCACTTATAAAACATTCAACTGGTTCATTTTTCTTTGGGGTATAATTTATTGTAATGTATATTTTTTTTCCATGATATTCAAGTTTTCTAGTTTCACCTTCCACTATAGTACCTCTTTCAATGACAACGCTTCTTTTCTTTTTTTGAGGTTGTGCTTGGGTCAATTTTAAAATAGCCATTTTTTCTGCATAAGGATTGAATATAGTCATACCTTTTACTATTCTCTCATTCCAGGCCTTATTTATGAGTGCAGAAACAGTATCTGGAGAATCATTCTGAGAAAGATTAATCGTTTTTGAAATAGCTAAATCAACATACTTACTAGCTGCTTTCTGTATAGCATAATGGTCGTCTGGTGAAAGATCTTTTGTGGTGACAAAATAATCAGGAAGATTTTCGTCAGGATGTTTCTTAATAAAAGAATTCCATTCAGGGACAACCATTTCAGTGTCTTTTCCTCTAATATTTCTTGTGTATTTATATGAAAAAATAGGTTCTATCCCGCCAGCATTAGCTCCCATAAGAAGTCCGGTAGCCCCAGTAGGAGCAACACTAAGTAAAGTAGAATTGGCTATTCCTTTTTCTTGAAAGTTTTGATAAACAGATAATGATTTATATGCAGGAAATCCCATAAATAAAGTGTCTTCATTAACTAATTCTTTTTTTACTCTTCCAAAATACTCTGTTGCTTCTATACTCGCTTCTAAAGCAGAAAGCTTTATTGCTTTAAACAGATTTTCGGTATATGAGACAGCTTTTTCATTATCACCATATCGAATTTGATCTCTTAACATGCAAGTAGCTAGATCCATGATTCCAATACCAATAAATCTATACTTCTTTGTATTTTCAGCTACTTTATCTAATATAAAGTTTCCTTTTTCAATAACTGAGTTTGCTGTATAGACTGCTGCTTTGACATATGGGTATATTGCTACTTTTAAATCGTCTACCGGTTTATTAAAAGATTCTATTTTTTCCATGATGGCTGATAAATTCAAAGCTACTAAATTGCAAGAGGTATATGGAAAAGTAAGAAGTTCGCCACAGTTTGGAGATAAAAATCCAGAATCAATAAATGGTTCTTCTAGAAAGTATCTTCTAGACCTTTCTTTTGAATCAGTAATCCAAGCAACAGTGTGATTATCTTCAACTGTAATATTATACACATCTTTTTTACCAATAAATTCTATGCTAGTTATTTTAAATGATGAAACTTTAGCGTCTTTTGCTGTAATGCCATCTTCAGGAATCTCCCTTGAATCTCTTGTAAAGAATAACACCTTATCTCCAGTTTTCAAGTCCTTGACTTCTTTTTCAGAATTATCATCAAAAAAGAATTTATGCGTATTGTTTACTTCAATAAAAGAATTATTTTCTAATGTCACTCTATATATATCATCATTTTCAACTGTCTTTCTCGGATTTATAAACTTTTTCAATTCAATGTTTCTTGATGTTTTATTGTAACTATACGTATATCCAAATACTTCGTACTTTTCATTTTCTTCAGCAAGTTCTTTTATAGTGCAAACACTGCTTTTTGTAGTCTTCCCATCTACCTGCCTCAATGCAAAAAGTTTAGTATCTCCGCTCACACAAGGATTCGATGATCTTATCTTTCCGCCAATAGGAGTAGGATTTTTTGAGTTTATAACATCATCAAAAAAGATTCCAGGATCGCCATAGTAATACATATTATTTATTATCTTATCAAAAAGGCGTTTAGCTTTAACTGTTTTTACTATTTTCTTAGACGAAGGGCTTATTAAATCAAAGTCTTTGTTTTCAGAAACTGCTCTCATGAACTCATCAGAAAGCATTACAGAAATATTCATATTTTTAAATGGTTTTAATGCTGGCCAATTATCTTTTACAACATTGATATCCATTCCATAAATTTTAGAGTAATATTCAGGAGTTTTACTATCTACAAAATCTTCTATATCTGGATGATTAATAGGAAGAGCTATAAGCAAAGCACCTCTCCTTCTTCCACCTTGCTTTACTCCTTCAACAGTAGCATTAAATATACTCATCCAAGCAAGAACACCAGAACTTGTACCTCCAGTAGAATTTATTGGTTCTCCATTTCCTCGTAAATTAGAAAATGAAAGACCGACGCCAGCTCCTTGTTTTTGAATCAATGCTGCTTCTTCTACTGATGAAAATATACTTTTAACAGAGTCTTCTACATCAATAATAAAACAAGCCGAGCCAACATTAGACTTTCCAGCATTCATAAGTAGAGGACTATTCACACTAATAAACCTATTGTGAAGTGCTTCAGTAATAAAGTCTCTTTCTTTTTTTGGCAAAGTAGAGTCTTTAAATAAAAACTTAGTAACTCTATCTAAAACATCATCAAAAGACTTTTCTCCATCTGATAAATATTGATCTTTAATAGATTCCCACATTACATTGTCTGTCATCTGGTTTCCTTTCATTTTCTTCTTTTTTTATCGCACCCATCACACAAAGTTTTTATCCATCCAAAGTTTCGTAATTTTACTTCTTTAGTAGCACCACAATCTTCACATATCTTGTAAGATTTTTTTTCATACTTATGTATCAAATTTAAACCTTTTTCTGAACAATAATTTACATAAAATCGAAGTCCACCAAATTTTTCTTTAACTTGAGAAGCTTTTGCTTCTGGGCAGAGTTTATTTATCTTTTTCGAGAGCTCATATATTAGATTAAACCAGCCATCCCCACATTCAAATCCAAATGGCATTAAGCTTTCTTGAATAGAAAGAAATCTTTCAGAATATAAATCTGGAAAATCATCATAGAGTTTTTGTGTGTGTGCTTTATTCATAAAAAAACCTCTTTTATTTATTAGATTTCATTACCCCAAGAATCCCAACCATCAACTTTTTGTCTAGCAAATAATTCAATTCTTGGTAAATCACCAAAAAGTTTTACTATTTTTTCTCTCACTATGTCTGGCTTCTTACTATGTTCTTCTCTAGGAGACATTATTATTTGAAAGACTGACTTATCGATTACTTTCATTTTTCCTTTAGTTGCAAGGAGACATAATTCTGAATTTGATCGGGTGTAGTGACCCATTCCAAAAAATAGTTTTCCATTTTTTGTAGTCTTAATCCAAGTAAAAGCTAATGTTCGGTATACAAATCCCCAATTTTTAATCAAAGTAAAAGCTTCTCCTAAAAATGGAGCAGTTGTCCATAAAAATAATGCACAATTTTCATTACTAATATTCTTTATAGGTAAAGCACTAAGCTCTATTAAAGACATAAGTTCATAATGTTGGAGAGCCAAACCACGACCTTTATCTTTAGTTTTCTCAGACCAAGAGGTATATTTCCATGGTGGGTCAGCATAGATGATATTATATTCTTTATCTGGAAACTCTTTCATCAAAAATTCCTATATATTGATTCATTGACTTTTTCATAATTTTTGTTAAGTCTTCTAAATGGTGAAGCTGTTTTCTGTGTGAATTCATGGTTCTTATATAGTTCTTTTGGAAGATAGGCTTCGTTAGAGTATGAATTTCCATCAAAAGTTAGAAGCCATTTGGCACCAATGGAATTTAGTTTTTCTATTTCTATTAGAAATTCATCAAAGTTAAATTCACCAGTAAAAGCTGAACTATAAAGACCTTTTGCCTTTTTATATGGTGGATCCAAGAATACAAAATCTTTATCTGTTACTAATTGAAGAATTATTTTATAGTCATTATTTAAAATATCTACATTTCTAAGAATGGCATTCCATAGAAAAATAACTTTTTTTAAAGTCTCAGGTTTGATTCCATCTTTAAAATTATTCAAGGCAGTATTAAATTCATTATTTTTATTAAATCTTATCATTCCGTTCATGCACGTTCTTGTAAGAAAAAGAAAATCATATACGTTTCTCGTTGAATTAAACTGCTTTCTTATAGCATAATAATACTCTTTTCCTTGCACTTTTAGATGATTCCACCTTTCTTCATATTCAGAAGAAACAATATTTGGATTTAATTTGATTTGTTTCCATAAATTTATTAGTTCTGGAATTATATCAGAAACTATTGCTTTTTGACACTTTCTATAAGGAAGCATTGCTCCTCCACCAAAAAATGGCTCAATATACATTTCAGATGGAAGAATATAGTTCTTAAGAACATGAGAAAGCAGTCTTTTACTACCAGTCCACTTTATTACTGGAGGAACTTTTATTTCTAATGGAAAAGAAAGAATTTCAGTCATTTTTATTTAAAATCGTTAAGAATTCTTCAGGCAAAACAATATTATCATATAGTAAAGCTGTTACAAATAGTTTTGCCATATTTTCTATTGGAATTCTAGCTAACCCTGTTCCTATTGGAGTAACGAGAAATTTCAACTCTTGGTGTTTATCAGCAAAGTCAATAAATTTATCGACATATTTTTGTATAACAATTAAAGGTAAGGTTTGTATATTTTCATCTTTTGTAGGAATAGCGAAAGTTTGACCTTGCAAACCATATCCTTGGCCATACTTTGCTCCCCATTTCATAGCTTGTTTAGCTGCTCCAGCCCCATGTCTTCCAGCAAGGTTCGAACCAAATACAAAAATTTCATTTTTATCTAGTTTTGTTATCATTTTATCTTTCTATAGGGTCTTTTTCAATTTCATTGCAGTATTCTTTTCTATATACCAAGTGGTAGTCTAGTTTTAAGAAAACATTATACTTAAATACACAAAGCCGATCTTTCTTCCGGATTGTAAAAATACTTCTTTTCTCCATTTTCTATTTTTATTAATTCTTTCCTTCCTAACAAAAGATATTTACAAAATCTACTGCACAGTATATTTTCTTGACTCATTTTACCTCTTTTTAATTTCTTTTTGATCGCAAATATGCTTAAATGGGCAAAAAAAACATGAATCTTTTACAAGAAATTCTGTTGGAGCCTTACTTGTTAAATAGTATTCTCTTATATAGTTTATTTTAGTTCTTATAAAAGACACTAACTCAAGAAGTTTTACGTCAGCTTGAATGTTTTTATATTCAAATTGTTTAATATCTAAATCATACTTCTTAAAGTTTCTGTTGACATAAATAAGACAAATATCTTTAACCTTAGGAAAAGCTATTGTGTATACTAAAATCTGAAGGAGGTGTTTATGGATAGGAAGTTTTAATGCTAAGTATGTTTTGGTATCAGCAGTCTTGATTTCATAAAGAGTTTCTTGCCCACTTGACATCGCATCAATTCGACCCTTAACCAAAAGATCTTCTAACATAAAATTTTGTTCGCTCACCACAAACTCAGAAGCTTCTGTTTGAAAATGGTCATGGAAACAATTGCCTAAGTCTCCAAGAAGACGAAGTTCTGGGTAATAGAGTTTATACGCTGGATCAATAGGAAAGTGTTTTAACTTATACCAAATAGCTCTACTGCAATCGCTTATTTCACTAGGATAAATATATGATTTTTTTGATATATCACTTTTAAATTTCTCTAACAGCTCATTCGTTATCTTTTTCTTTAGTTTTTGAACATCTATCATTATTCATTTACTTTCATTTGTTTATTTCAACTTCATCTGATGAATCTTCATATTCTTCTATTCGCTCAGCTTTGATGTTTGAACTCGAGAACACTCCTCTTACTTTATTTAATACTGACTTCCAGAAACTTTTATTTTCAAGTAAAACCGCTTTCTCTTGAATTGATTTAAGTTGTTGCTCTATACTGGAGATTTTTATACTTAGCAATGAAACTTTGATACGAAGTGTCTTAAATTCTTCATTTATGGAATGATCACTTCTTTTGCTGCTTTTCTTTTCATCTGTATTTATTGGCGTGTACCAATCTTTTTTATGTGACATCTTATTTTTCTCCTTAAAATGTATATTTTTTTATGTGGTATTCTGGAGCGGGTTCAACATAGTACAATGTCAAATCAGGAATTGCTCGATGAACATCATTTAAAATTCTAGGATCATTTTCTATAAAAAATTTAGGATTACCATATTTCCTTATAACAGTTTTAATTCTTTGCACTTTATCTCCTTTATTAGATATAGTCAATGGGAAAACCTCTGTTATTGGAAGACCATAAACTATTTTAATATCATCTAATTGCTTTAAAGTTTCTTTATCATATTCCTTTTTCCTATTAGTCACTATAACTATTTTATCTAGTCTTGATTTTTTTAACTTATTCACTATTTTTTTAATAATTCCCTGTCCTGGTTCTATTAATACTCCATCAATGTCAGAAATACAATACTTCATTTATACCTCCTTGTTAAACAAATGAAAAATTTATTGGTATACCGTCGATAATAGTGTTACATTTCATATTTTTATATTTATTCATTATCACTTCATGATCATTCTTATCGATTTCCATCATTCTTTTATCTTCAAACAATGGTTTTCTTGTCGAAAATTGGTTATGCGAGACTTTTATTTTTTTTCCAGCACAAAATTTATTAAGAATTTTCCATACTTTCCAATGCATCTCATCATCTGAGGCAACTATATAGCATTCTTCTAACCATGGCTTTTCACCAAATAAAGTAAGGTCTTTACGCCTATACATTGCAAAATGACCAGAGATTTCTTTTCTAATATAAAATTTTTCTTTATACTTTAGCAAAGCACTCTCATCTGGCCAATGCCAGTCACCTAACATCCCGATTGAATGGTATTGTTCTAAATCAGAAACCATTCCTTCAAGAATAAAACTGTCTTCTATAAAAACATCATCATTCATAAAAAGAATATAATCACCAGAACTATGTGTATAACCAAGATTGTTCATAGCACTAAAATTAAATATACCATTAAATTCTATAATTTTATAATTAATTTTTTCAGAGTCTAATACAGTAGTATCTATAGAAACACCATTGGTATAACCACCAGTTTTATGAAAAACTAGAACTAACTCAATTTGATCTTTGATAGATTGTTTAGAAATTAGTTTAAAAACTTCATTTCTATTATTGAAATTAAGTGTTGGAATTATTATACTTAATAACATTATTTGCTCTTTTTTATTATAGCACAAAAACCATATTTTTCAACTTGTATATTTTTATTAATCAAACCATCTATAAATACTTTGACTCCATACTCATTTGGGTAATCATGAAAAAGTATAACACCACCTGGTGAAAGTTTTGAATAATAGTTATTAAAATCTTTTTGTACTTGTGATAGCTCGTGGTCACCATCTATAAAAAGAAGATCA
>JAEHJW020000388.1_pt1 | contig 13331 bp, 19 predicted proteins | sample 9271431 | NCBI WGS metagenome assembly JAEHJW02
ACCCACGGCTGGATCAGGTCCACGCCGACCGGATGGCCCGAAGTGCCTGCGCCGCGCCGAAGGGCATGCCGACATCGTGGATCGGCCGGACGGGCCCAGCTGGCCGGCCAAGGGTCTTCGCCCTGTGGCCCTGTGGCCCTGTGGCCCTGTGGCCCTGTGGAATCGACATGTGATCCACGAAAAAAGCCCCAGAGCGTTGAGTTCTCTGGGGCTTTTGGGACTTCCAGAGACTTCCCGGAACGTCGAATTGGTGGTGGTACAGCAACAACGAAAATCGCCTATCGCATTGATTTTTCTTTGTTTTTTTAATGCTTGATGCGCAATGTACCGCCAGATGTACCGTCACGAGACGCGGGCTGCGTCGCCCTCACGCGAGCACACCGCACGTAGATCAGCATTGGGAGCAAGGGCCACCGGACTTGAGTCGCCCTAATTTCAGAACCTATGCGCTTGCACCTACACACCGGGCTCGCCGTCAGGAGTCGCCCCCGAATCTGCACTACTCGACGGATCTGACGAAGCCGGCAACCCAGGAGGAATGGCCGCTGACAGGGGAGTTCCACCGGGCTGAGGAAAGGTCGTGGATGGAAAGGCAAAAGCAAACGCCCCTCCCAACATCGACGCGCTGGCCAGCATTACATGCCCACGTCGCCCGTCGTACACCATGACGGTGCTCTGAAGAAAAGTCCTGCCTAGAAGCACCTCATGCTGCTGATTCCCACGCTTCAAGTGGACTCCAGCGAAACGGCCGGCGATCGGTATCCCCAGTGAGGGTACGAGCACAATCGCCGCGTAGACGTCATGAAGACTAGGGCCGGCCGCGCCCGAGACCAAGACGCGATCCACTACCGGGAGTTGCATCGCCAACGCCAGTGCGGAGTCGATGCAACTTTCTACCGCCCCCGTATCGACCAGGCCCTGCACCACCCTCATCATGGGCGAAGCAGGCGGCGATTGCACTGGTTGGCCCACCGCCAGACCGGAAGGAGGGGCGCCCTGCGGAGAGACGGGCGCCCGGCTTACTACCACCTGCAGAGTAGGACCCTGTCGAATCAACGCCAAGGGATCGGGCCCACCAGCAGGCCCTTGGAACCCAGCCTCAGCGATGGGCATACACGGGGCGGAATGCCACGGACGCGGGAAGGGGGAAAGACGAGTCCATGCCGACCTGGCGGATCAAGTACGGCGTGTCCCCGAAGTTGGCACTTGCAAAGCCAAACGCCGCGTCAAAGGTGTCATATGCGCCAGCGAGCTGGGCGCCGCAAAAAATAACGAACTTTCCGAGATACTTCGCGCGCAATTCTGCTTCTTGAGCTTCGAATGCCGCGATCTCACGATCTAGCGCGTGCATGTTGCCCTCCAGTTGACTTGGCCGATCTCTGAGCGAGCGCGCCTCGCACCGCAACCAAGCTTTTTGACCTTCGATCTTACCGAGGAACTGCGTAAGGCGTACAGGCTTTTTCGGAGCAACCCCGTTGCCTGCATCAGTTTGTTGCGTGCTTCTTGCATATCTTGACCGCGAGCCCAGCGCCGCGCCTCCGTCTGGCGCCCTTCCACCTTCGCCGAAGCGCGCTGCAGCCACGACGCGCGGATCAGAGTGGACGCCAAGCCAGCTCATGGGTGACTACGGGGATCTCGGTGAAGCCTGCAGCGATCGACGCACAGTAGCGGTGGAAGCCGTTCACCAGCCGGAAGCTGTACCGCGATCCGTCCAACCGCTCGACCTGCACGGGTGGCAAGACGCCTTCCTGGGATCGGAATGCCAGCAGGATCGGCACGATGCGCTCGCGCGCCAGCGGCTTCGCACGCTCGAACCGTGGCGCGCACGGCTCGATCTGGGTAAGCGGCACGATGCGAAGGTCTACGCCAGGCACATCCAGGCCGCGCGGGTACAGGAAGAACGGCACGGCCCGGAGAAACTGATCCATGCCGGCGAATAGCCAGTCTGCGTCGTCGATCTGAAAATGAAACGGCTCCCCTGGCACCTGGAATCGCATGAAAGCTCCCTTCCTGCCGACGCGCGGCATTCGCGAGCGAGGCCTTGACCGTCCGCGGACTGCTTTTGCTGGCCAGCCAAAACCTTTCGAACGAGCGCGAACCCTTCAATGGCGCTCGATCCAGGCGACGATAAGCGACGTGATGGCCGAAACTGCCATGGTGATCACGAGACCCGCTATGCCGTCCCTATGCTCTGCATACCAGAGCCCAACGCGTCCCCACGGGGTCCTAAGACGCCGCGCAAGCATTGCCCCCTCATACGTGAGTTCTACGTTGAAGTGAAAGAAGGCACCTGTCGCAAACGTGTAGCGGATCAACTTTGCGCCGGCCAAGTGTTCAAGGGCCGCGGCTGCAGCACCGCTCTGGATCTCTTCATTCTCTTGCTCCGACACATCGGCGATCTGGTGTTCCTGGAGCTTTGAGCCGACACTCCAAGCTGCGGCTTCCGAATAGTCGTGGTTAGCAAGCCAGTTGAGGGAAAAAGCGCTGAACACATGACTCTCGCCGATGCGTGATCGCAGGTTGTAGAGCCCGTAGAGAATGCGCTTTTCAGCACTATTCAACATGCGCCTCCCCATGCCTCGCCCAACGAAACCGGCGCGAGCTGTGCATGCAATCGGGGCGCCGCCCGTGGGGCTCTCCGTCAATTTTGCGATTGGGGTTCACCGTTTCCCGATTCCGTTTCCACCTTCAGTCAGGCTGCGACGCCCCATTCTGCTCCCGTTGGACCAAGCCCCACCGCGCAGTACACACCTTCGAACTCGCTGCGCAGGACCAGCACGCCGCCGTTCGGCTCAGCCTGGATCAGTAAGCCAAGGCGCGCCGAAGTCACATCGTTCGACTTCGGGCCGCGCAGCAGGTTGTCGGAAGGCTTCGCGCGCTCGGCGGTGAGCTGCAGTTTCCCCGCAGCGCCGCCCCCTTCACCTTCATCTCGGTCGCGTACTGAAGCAGCTCCGTATCTCTAGCCTAGCGGACAGGACGTCGGCAGACAGGAAGGCATTTGGCAAAGACAGAGGTCGATCCCTCGAGCCCGTGCTCATTTCGCCGCTGCTACTCCATAGGGAAGTCCATTGCAGGCCAAGCCCATTCGCTGAAAAGACATCGTCCCCGATAGAACTGCATGCCACGTCATGGGCGACTCCTCACTGAACGACGGCACTATGTTGCCCTGGCCCATGTGCCCCAGATAGCTTCGCAGGCCTAGCCCTCGCGCCAGGTTGCGCTGGCAGTCGTATTTGGTGCGCCAGACTGTAGATGCAAAGGGCGATCGCATGCTCGGCGTGCATTTGGCGCCCATCACCGCAAGTTGGCGCATGCACATGTCGGGGCCTATGTTCGGCTTGTCATCCAAAAAGATAGCTGTCGCCGTGGCAACTTCCCTCACCCCGTGATCTACAACGTATGTGCGATCAACACTGGCAACGTTCATGTAGATGATGTCGTCGCTTTCGACGGAGATTCTGGTCCATTCCGGAGAGGATGCGCCCCACGCCAAGTTGATTGACACGGCCACGGCGAGCGCCATCGCGAAAACTCGCCTGGGGCGATGCACCCCGGTGTCTCGGGGCCCAGACAATCTGACAAGATGTTGCCACCACAATCCGTGCGCCTGACGCATCGCGGCCTCCCGAGGATGCAAAGTGCCTCACGAGTCTAGCGCTACGGCCCAAGTATCCCAGGGCATGTACCCCTTCGCTGAGGGCTCTTCCTATGTCCGCCGCACCTAGGATGCGAACAAGCCGCGGCAGAGGCGATACCTCCTTGGGACGATCCGACTGACGTAGCCCATATTGGGGTCGCGTGTGCGTGGTGTACGTAGTGTATTAGTCAGAAAGCTCCGCGCACAGGCACTGCAGTAGCTCGCGCTGTTCACGCAGCAGCGCGGCGGCCCAGGTCCTGAAAGCCAGACTCTCCGCGTCGAACAGCCAGTACTTGCGGCCGTTCTGCGACGCCTTGGCCCGACCCTCGAGCGTCCGAGGTTTTCTGGATTTCTCCCATGGTCGCCACCGTTACTCGCGAAGGACGGCCTGCTCGCACTGGCGATGAAGGTCCGCGCCTGGCTTCCTAAGGATCAGCGGCTGACAGCCGCCCGAACCGCTCGCGCCCGCCCGGATCAGATTAACGTGGATCGGATGGCTCCGAAGGGCCGGCGCCGAGCGGCACAGCATCCCGACATCGTGGCGCGATCGCACGGTCTCCGCTATGCGCTGGGCGCGGCCGGCAGCGTCGCGCTCACGATAGCAGAGGATGCCCAGGCCGCCGGTTGAGATTGACGGCCGACCCCTGCAAGCAGATCCAGTAGATCATCTCGTCCCCGGTTTCCGCCTTCACCTCGGCCGCCTTGTTCGCGTACCAGGGCACGCATGACAGATCCTCGCGCAAGTGTTCGGCGGCCCGCAAGCGCCTCCACGCCTCCGCGTGCAGGGATTCCTCGCTCTCTGGTGCATGCCAGAACATCATCAAGCGAAGATATTTCTCCGGTACTCGGTTCAAATCGGACATGGCGGGCCTCTGGTCGGGCATTCTTGAGCGCTTCCCAGGCTCACGTCAATCATGCACTTGCGCCGCTGCCAGGTCCACCCACGCTTCCAGGCACCACGATTCCTCGGCCGCCTCGATCGCCTCGTCCGACACCTCCGCGCTGCACCTGGCCGGAAACGTCCCGTCCATCGCCAGGTTGAACTGCAGTCTCAGCGCCGAGTTGTGCTCCACCAGAATCTCGGCTGCCTCGCCCGGGTCGTCCGTCTGGTAGTGCGGGTTCACGGCCTTGCTCGCCCACTTCACCGCGGCCACCGGGTCGCGCTCGGCCATCACCAGGCGCTCCACTCGGCGCCCCAGCGCTTCCACCCACTGCTGCTCCGTCACCATCCCGGGCGTCACCGGCGCCACGATCAGGCCCGCCGGCGACCCGTCCATCTTCGGGGGTATCCAGAAAACGGGTTTCATGCGTGCAGGAGCCTCGCGCGGTTTCCATCCGACCGCCTTGAGCGCTTTCAGGATGGCCGCCTGCATCTGCGGGTTGCCGTTGATCTTGCGTGCGAGCGCGATCAGTGCCTGCAGGTCGTCGGGTTGCGCCTGGGCGTCGTCCATCTCGGGAAAGTCCAGCCGCAGTTGCTTCGGCTCCATGTCGCGCCCCCGGTCGTGCATACACGCCATTGACCGATTCTGCACGGCATGCCATCGGCGGGTCAACGCGGGTCAGATCGGGTTGCGCGCACAAAAAACCCGGCGCGCGGCCGGGTCGGTTGGATGACATCGGGGTTCAGGACGGTGCCTTGAGCGCCGCGACCTGGGCGGTTGCCTCCGCAGCCTCATGCGCGAAGTCGGCCAGGCACTCGACCGCGAGCAGCAGGCCTTCGGTGGTCATCGGACTGATCGGCGGCGGAGCTGCTTCGTCAGCGCCTGTGCTCGTCTCGATGTTCACGCGCAACAGCCTCGAGATCGCCGACACACCGCGTGATGCGCGCGCGACGCGCTCCATGTTGGCCAGCAGCGCCGGAGTGCAGCCGGCGTAGTCGCGCCCCGCCAGCACATCGGCATCGCTGTCGAGGAACGGCGCCACTGCTACTGGCGCCGTCGTCGCGTGGTTACTATCGGTTCTAGCCATGATCTACCTCTCGTTCAGGTGATTGTGGTCAGGGCGGCGCGGTGTGTCAGCACCGCGTCCGCCCGCCTCTACTGCCGGGAGCCGCCCGGCTGCGGTGTTCATTCGTGCTGGCCAGCTTCTCCAGCGCCGCCACGATGCCACGCGAAATGCTGCCGTCGCCGAGTGCGCGCAGGGCCGCCACCGCCCAGGGTGGCAGGCTGACGTGATGCCCCTCATTCCTGACCGCAGCCGCCTTTCGGCCTGCGCCTGGCCTGGCGCCGCCGTGGCCGCTTGTCTTCGGTGTCGATGTCATGGGTCGGTGCGCGCTCGGTGCTCAATGCCTTGAATGATGGGCCATGCTTTTCAAGAGCACAAGCCCGTAGCCACACTGCACGCCCAGCTTCGCGCATCGACGCGGGTCTGCCCCTGCGCTGCATCTGCGCGCAGGCCCAGCGGAGCGCATCACGAAAAAATTTCTTCCAAAGGCGTGCGTTGGGGGTTGACTGCGTACCAGTTCTGCCATCGTTGCGTTATCTCGCCGTGCTCGGCGAAATCGCAGGAGAACACGATGAGCATTCCGGAGTCACAAGCCGCACTACTTCAGCACATGGCGCCCCACGGGCGTGCGCCGAGGGCGCGCCGCGCGTTGCCACCCATCACCTCCGATCTGCCGCCCGGGGCCCTGGTGCGCGTCGCGCAAATCATCGGCGACGCAAAGTCCGACCCGCCGCTGCCGGCGTTGCTGCCCATGTCCAAATCCTCGTTCTACGCGTTGGTGCGAAAGGGCCGACTACCACCTCCAGTGAAGTTGCCGGGGTCGAGCTCATCGCTGTGGCGGCTCGGCGAACTTCGCTCGGCACTTGCCGAGTTGACGGCGGGAGGACAACCGTGACTGCGACAAAAAAATACCCCGGCTGGAACCGGGGTGGCGCGTCGGAGCTGGGGACTCAGAAAAGTGCGCGTGCGCATTTTGCACGCATTGTCGCGACCCGCGCGCCAGCAACCTCGCTACTAGACGCTGCCTGCACATGCCGCAGCGCCGGTACCTGCCCGACATGCCAGGCCTGGGCCGCACGCCGGTGGCTGCAGGATCTGATCAATGCGGCGAGGGGTTGAGCCATGGCCGGAGGAATCGATTGGTTTCGCTGGCATCACGGCAGCGTGGTCGACCCCAAGTTCCTGCTCATCGCGCGCCAGGCCGGTGCACGCCTGGGCGACGTGATCGCCACCTGGGCCTTCGCGTTGGAGAGCGCGAGCGCAAACGCCGATCGCGGCGTGGTGGGCAACCTGGATGCCGAGGCTCTGGATTGCCTGCTCGGCGTAGAGGACGGCACAGCGCAGCGGATCTTGCAGGCCATGCGGCTGCGCCGACTGATCGACGCCGCCGGCCACGTCGTGGCGTGGGAAAAGCGCCAGCCGAAACGCGAGGACGAGACAGCCAACGACCGCAAGCGTCGGCAGCGCGAGCGCGAACAAGAAGCCAAGTGCGCGGCTCGCGTGACGGGCGAATCGTCACGCGATGTCACGCAAGGTCACGCAGAGGTCACGCTCGGTCACGCTAGAGGAGAGGAGAGGAAAGTAGATGGAAAACATAGTGATGCTGCCGCATCACATGTCGCCAGCGATGCTGACGACCGACTCGCCTGCCCGCACCAGAAGATCATCGACGCCTGGGCGGAGATCTTGCCCGAGCTGCCGGCGGTGAGGCAGTGGGGAGCAGCGCGGGCACGTAGCCTGCAGACACGCTGGCGCGAGCAGTGCAAAGCCAAGGGGTGGGCATCGCAAGACGAAGGCGTCGCGTGGTTCAGAAGGCTGTTCCAGCACATCAGGCGCAGCGCCTTCCTGATGGGGCAGTCGGGGCGCGGCGATGGACATGAAGCATGGCAGTGCACGCTGCCCTGGTTGTGCAAGGCCGAGTACTTTGCCCGGGTGCTTGAGGGCCACTATCACCGGGAGGCAGCATGAACGCCCGTGCCGAGAATGACGTTGATCTCGTTGCCGAACATGCCTGCGTTGGCGGCCTGCTGAACTATCCCGACCAGGCCGCGCTCGTGATCGCGGAGCACAGCCTGGGCGCGGCGCATTTCACGGATGCGGCGATGCGTGCTGCGTTCGGGGCGATTTGCGGGCTGCTCGAGGAGGGCAAGCCGGTTGACGCGCTCGCCGTCTTCGACGAGCTGCGCGCCCGCGGGCTTGAACCCGACATGCAGGCGATCACCGAGGCTACACACCACGCGGTGAGCGTTCGATCGCTGCACACGGCAACGCAGGTGCTCGCAAAGGCGCATGCTCGCCGCGAGCTGCTTGCCGCGCTGCGCCAGGCCACGGAGCAGGCCCAGTCCGCGGCCGATCCTGCCGAGGCGATCGATCATGCGCAATCGCTGCTTGCCAAGCTCCAGGCTGGCGTCGGTCGTGCTGAGCCGCGATCCGCGCGAGAGGTGCTCGCAGTGCGCGCTCCGTACTACGAGCGGTTGTTGCGCGGCGAGCACCAGGTCGACGCGATGCCGACGCACATTCCCGCGTTGGACCACGCGCTGAACGGCGGCTTGCAGCGCGGCCGCCTGATCGTCGTGGCCGCTCGCCCCGCTGTCGGGAAGAGCTCCTTCGCGCTCGATCTTGCGCTCCGAGCTGCGGCTGATGGACACCCGGCTCTGCTCCTGAGTTTGGAAATGCCGGCGAGCGAAGTCGTCGATCGCGCCGTGGCCAACCTCGGGCGCTGCAGCTACTCGACGCTTCAGACCGGCCAAGGTGCCTGCGACGACGATTGGTCGGCCCTGGTGGGTGGCATGGATGCGCTGAGCGAACGACCGCTATTCATCGACGACCAGGGCGCGCTCACGCTGCAGCACATGCGCGCCAAGGCACATGCGTTGCACCGCCACGGACTGAAGTTGCTGGTACTCGACTACCTGCAGCTCTGCTCCGGGGCTGGCGAAGACAGGCGTGATCTCGAGCTGTCGGCGATCACCGGCGGCCTGAAGGCCCTGGCCAAGGAGCTCGACATCGCGGTGATCGTGCTGTCGCAGCTCAACAGGGAGGTCGAGAAGCGCCCAGGCAGCCGGCCGCAAATGAGCGATTTGCGTGATTCGGGCGGCATTGAGCAGGATGCCGACTGCGTGATCTTTCTCTGGCGCGCCAGCAAGGACGACGACAGCGAGGTCGGGCTGGCCATCGAGAAGAACAGGCAGGGACGGCGCACGCAGATTGCGATGGCCTTCGACGGCGACCACCAGCGATGGGGGCAGTCGACGCGATCGCTGGCCGATCTGCTGCCGGCGCGGCGCCAGGCCTCGCGGGGGTTCGACTGATGAGCGACCTGATCTGCGGAATCGACCCTGGCCTGTCCGGCGCGCTGGGTTTCATCACGGTGACGGGCGAGCTCGTCGGCGTCTACGACGTGCCTACCTTGCCGACCACGACCGGGCGCAGGCAGATCGATGCTGCCGCGCTCGCCGACACCCTGCGCCAGCACGCGCCCGTGTTCACCTTGGTCGAGCGGGTCGGCGCCCGACCTGGCGAGGGTGCGGTCGGCGCGTTCAGCTTCGGGCACACGTTCGGCAGCATCACCGCGGTGCTGGCAGCGCTCGGCCTGGCGCACGACCTGGTGCAGCCGGCCGTGTGGAAGCGCCGCGCAGGCATCCCACCGGGCGCCGACAAGGCCGCCAGCGTGGCCGTATGCAAGCGAATGCTGCCCAGCGCTGCCCGGCACCTGACCCGCGTCAAGGACGACGGCCGCGCCGAGGCGCTGCTGCTGGCGCTGCATGCCCGAGCCATGCGATGAGCGCCGCTCCAACGATCTGCCGCGGGTCCGCCGTCCTGGCAGCCGGCCAGCAACCCTGGAAATCACGCCGTGGCGCCGATTTCGCGCATGCGCCCAAGTCACCCCACACGCCACCGCATGAAAACCCGTCTGAGCCCGTTCGCCTGGATGGCTGCCCAAGCGCAGCGCGCCAGCGCACCAGCGACGCCTGGTCGCCCGCCATTCAACCCGCGGCCGCCTGGCCAGCTCGTCGAGGGCAGCGCCAGCGACATCGTGCTGCGCTTCCTGCAGCAGCACCGAGGGGTGAGCTTCCGCTACGCCGAGCTGCTCAAGCACACCGGCGTAACGCCCTCGGCGCTGATCTGGGCCTGCAGCTACCTGGCGAAGCAGGGACTGATCACCGCGCTGCCCGATGCGATGTCGGGGCGCAGGCGCTTTCGCTACGCGTTCACCGGCGTCGCGCGCACTGACGCGCGCAGCGGCGCAACCAACAATTCCAAGGAGAGCCCATGGGACATCGACTGACCACCCAGCAGGAAGCCTTCTGTGATCGTCTCGCGTCCGGAGCGAGCCAGGTTGAGGCATACCTGCACGCCTACCCGAAGGCGCGTTTGTGGCAAAAAGACAACGCCATTTCCCAGGCAAGCCGGCTCGCTGCCCGTCCCATGATTCGCGCAAGGGTTGCGGAATTGCGACAGCGCGTGAGCGACGGTGTGGTCCTGGAGCGCGTGCGCGTGATCCGGGAGCTCGCCCGCCTGGCTCTCTTCGACCCGCGTGGCATCGTGCATCGCGACGGGCCGAACAAAGGCAAATTCAAGACCCTCGAGGAACTGGACGAAGCCACTGCAGCAGGCATCGCCTCGTACAAGGTCAGCGAGAACGGCATCGAGGTCCGGTTCCACTCCAAGACCGCGGCGCTGGAGCAGGCCGCGAAGCACCTGGGCCTGTTCGAGCGCGACAACGAGCAGAAGAAAGACCCGCTCACGTCGCTCCTGGCTGGCCTGGCCGGCAACGTCGTCGGCGTGACCAAGGATCTCGTGCCCGCGATCCACATCGAAACCAAGGAGGACTGACCCATGCCGCCGCTACAACCTCACGAGCTGGAAGTCATCGCTCGCCTCGCCACAGGCGGCCGCAGGCGTCGCAAGCAGGGCGCCAAGGGCACGCTGGTGGAAACGCCATCCGGACCGCAGGAAATCGGACAGCGGCAACCCGTCGGGCAGTACAGCCCACAGGCGCCGATCTACACGGGCCGCGCGCCGAACAGCGCACCGACACCGAGCAACTGGGGCGGAACGAGCGCCATGCCGGGCAACGCTCCGCCTGTCGACGAAACTCCGCTGAGTGCCTATGAGTGAGCCCGTGGCGCTCGGCGTCTTTCTCCGCCCAGTTGGGGCGCTGCGGTTCTGGTACTGCTACCAGTTGGTCGGCGTCACGCGGGGCAATCGAGAAGATGACTTGGACACTTGGCACATGAGGCGCTGGGGCCTAGATGAGCAGCGCCAGCCTTGCGACGACGACGGCGGCCATGCGATTCACTACCTGACGCCCATGCGCCAGGTTCGGCCTGGCGTGTTCCGCGTCGAGGACCGCGATTGGTTCGAGCCGGTGTACTTCATCCGCGTGCGGCAAGGCGGGCAGATGGACTTGTTTTGACGCCAACATCGCCATTGAGCGCCGTCCTGCCACGCCCTACCATCGGGCGAACTTCAACCGCAACTGGGGCCCCATGATGAAGCCCATCGACGTGGCGTTTTCGGTCTGCATCGGACTCGCGGCACTCATGCTCGCTGGCTGTGCCTCGGTCGAATACCAGCCGTATTACGGCCGGAACAGTGTGCAGGAAGGCAGCGGAGGAACCAAGGTCGCCGTCGATGGGGTGGACTTCTGGGCGAACGGAGCCCCGCCCTTCGCGTTCAAGGTCCTGGGCGTGGCCACGGGCGATGTCGGAAGCGGCGTCGGCGACAAGGGACTCATCGAGTCTGCCATTGCAAGCAAGGTGAAGGCCCTGGGCGGCGATGCGGCTATCGAGCTTGGCGACAGCACTGCGGTGAGCGGGGCCTACGCAGCGTCCCGCACGCTCATCGTGGCGACGGGTCAGCGCCACATGAAATTCGAGGTGATTCGATACATCGGTCGGCCGTGACTGACCACGCGGACCCGCACCACAGGGTGTCGAACGACTACCCCGTACGTTCGAGCGGAATCACCGACGCGCCAGCCTTGATCTGGTCAAGGTAATCCGCCCACCGTTGCATCATCTGCCGACGCTCGTCGAGGAAGCGCATGCGCGCGTAGGCGTTGCCAAGACCTGACATGTCCGGCGCCTTGTGCGCGATGTGCGTCTCGATAACCTCCGGCTTCATTCCCAGGCGCTCATGCCCGAACGTCCGCAGTAGCGCGCGCCAGCCATGCCCTGTCAGCTCGCTCTGGGTGTCGATGCCAAGCCGGCGCATGGCGGCATTGATCGCCGCGTCGGACAACGGCTTGAGCGGCGTGCGGCCGCCCACGAACACCCAGCCGCCGGGCAAGTGCCCGGTCAACGGGTACAGGTCACGCAGGATGCTCAGCGCCTGCCGCGACAGAGGGATGATGTGGTCGATGCCCGTCTTGCTGACGTGGTAGCGCCATTCAGCGCCGTCCAGATCGACATGCTCCCAGCGCATGGTGCGCAACTCGCCGGGCCGGCAGACCAGCAGCGGCAGCAGGCGCACGGCGGCCATGACCTGCGGCTGCCCGGTCAGCGCATCGAACATGCGCAAGATGCCGCCAACCGCCGCGGGGTCGTCGGTCGGCGCCGCGTAGTGGCGATGGCGCGCCGGCGGCAGAGCGCCGCGCAGCGCCGGCGTAGGGTCTGCCTCGGCACGGCCTGTGGCGACGGCGTAGCGCATCACCTCACCGAGGTTCTGGATCACGCGATGCGCGGTGTCCAGCGCGCCGCGGCCTTCCACTTTGCGCGCGACCGCCAGGATGTCCGGGGCCTTGAGTTCGGCCACGGGCCGGCTGCCGAGGTATGGGAACACGTCGCGCTCCAGGCGCCTGACCACCTTGTCGCGGTGGTTGGCGGACTTGTCGGCCAGGTGGCGGGCGAACCACTCCCGCGCGATGGCCTCGAGCGAATCGTCGGCGAGCTGGCGCTGGCGCAGCTTGGCCGTCTGCTTGGCCGCGCCCGGGTCGATACCGTCAGCGAGCTGTGCCCTGGCGGTATCTCGGCGCTCGCGCGCGCCGGCCAGCTTCACGTCGGGGTAGACGCCCAGCGCCAGGGTCTTGCGCTTCCCACAGACGCGGTAGTCCATGCGCCAGTACCGGCCGCCGGCCGGCTGTATCAGCAGGTACAAGCCCTTCTCGTCCGACAGCTTGCGGGGCTTCTCCGCCGGCTTGGCGTTGCGCACGGCGGTATCGGTCAAGGGCATGGCGGTACTCCAGTTGGAGAGATACCGTCAGCGGTTGACGGTATGCCGTCGTTTGTACCGTCACCGAATGCTGGCTGTCAACGCACGCGGATGCACGCCCAAGGACGAAAAAAGGCCGCAAGTCCATGATTTCTCTGGAGCTTGCGGCCTTCGGTGCACTTGCGTGCACGCCTGTCTGGTGGGTGGTACAGGGATCGAACCTGTGGCCCCTGCCGTGTGAAGGCAGTGCTCTACCGCTGAGCTAACCACCCGGGGCGAAAACCAAAATTATGCCATAAAAATTCCCGCGCGCATCAAGATTGCGCGTTCGCGTCCGCCACGGCGTCCTGCGTCGGCGCGGGTTTCCACACTGCCTTGCCGCCCTTGTCCAGCGCGCGCAGGATGGCTTCGTGCTCGCGCAGTTCGTCGTCGCCGGCGCGCAGCACGCGCAAGCTCAGGCCCGACAGGTCGCGCGCGGCCGCGGCCTCGCCGCCGGGCTCGCCGTCGCCGAGCTCCATGACCAGGCTGTCCTGGCCGCGGGTCAGCCAGACGTAGACCTCGGCCAGCAACTCGGCATCGAGCAGCGCGCCGTGCA
>JAEHJW020004830.1_pt1 | contig 13331 bp, 12 predicted proteins | sample 9271431 | NCBI WGS metagenome assembly JAEHJW02
CGGGCGCCTCCGCCGCCGCGTATCTGTTTTAATTGCACCCAGTCATACCGGACTTGTCTTTATGCGCCGCACGTGGTAAGAAGAGCAACTCTGATCGGGGCGTAGCGCAGCCTGGTAGCGCACCTGCCTTGGGAGCAGGGGGCCGGAGGTTCAAATCCTCTCGCCCCGATTGAGTTTGCGAATTATTGACCAACAGCTCTGACCAACATTCGCTTCTTAAAGTCCTCAATCGAAAGTATCTGAGCGGGTTCCTGGGTGGAGGTAGGTTTTTCGATGGGGGGGGATTGGTCTGGTTCTGATTTAATAGGCGCAGCCTGTTCCGACGAGTTCTTCCTCCCAGAGATGCTCTCTTTCTTGGGCTTCTCCTCTATATCGATTTTGGGAAGTCGCAAGACTGCTTCCTCTTTTGCGCCCTTCAACAATTCATAATACGCTTCCTGCGTTTGGTTAATCGAAGCGTGGCCCAACAGCTTCGACACCGCCGCTAAATCGGCGCCCCCTTTTAACATCGTCGAGGCGAAAAGATGCCGGATATCGTACAGCCGGACGGGGTATTCTATACTTGCCTTCTTGCAGGCGGTCTGAAACGAGCGGCGGAGCTTTTTTATCGGCCTGCCTTTATACTCGATAATATAGTCCGTTTTCGCATCCTGCTTCTTCGCTCGGAGCATTTTCGCGAATTCCTCTGAGATCGGGATGGATCGGTCTTCCTTTGTCTTGGAGCCATAGACGTTAACCTTTCCATTTTCGAAGTCGATGTCTGACCACTTCAGGGCAAACAACTCCGATGTCCCGGGCCTAGTACCCAGGTTCCATTCTACTATGAGCGCCCAATAGAGATGGTGTTCCGCACTCTCTATTATTTTTTCGAGGTCCTCCACCGTCAGATAAAACCGCCGCTTCTTCTCCTTGCTCTTTTTCCATTTGCGAAGAGGGTTGTTTGTTGTGTGGTCATGCTCGATCCCGAATCGGAAGATCGCTTTCAGATATGTTAGATAGCGTTGTCGCGTGGCATGCCGAGAGGGGTTATTATCAAGGTTGGGCCACAACTCGTTAAAAACCTTGATAATCTCCTCATATTGGATTGACTCGACTGTCCGGTCCTTGAACCTGGGGCCGATGCGATGGTTCAGAAGGTTTAAAAGGTCATGAATATAGCGGGTAGAAGCGCCTTTCAGCCGGCGCTCATCGACGTATTTTTGGCATAACTCGTCAAAATAAAGCTGAGCCGTCGGTGCTTTCGGCCGATTCCCCCGAATCCTCTCGGCCTCAAGTTCTTTGTCGTAAGCGCGAGCCTCCTTTTCGGCATCGTCGCCGCGTCCAAAATATTTACAGCGCCATTTCCGATTCTCATCTCGAAAGGCTGCGTACCAACGTCCGTCGGGCTTTTGGTGAACGCTCATCCCTTCTCCTTTCTTATTCGTCGTCTTCTTCTACGGTCCCGATAAAAACCCATTCACCTTCAATCACCGCATCGTCCGAGTCTCCCAAATCCTGCATAATATCCCTTATCTTAAATTCACCCGTCCTTCTTCGAGCAATTCGGGCATTGTTCGACTTGAAACACTTCGGCTCCTCCATCCATCGATCCAGCTCGAATCGATTGAAGCGGTTGTCCTGCGGACCGTGCGTGGGTATCTCGAACCGCTTCACGAGGTCCCGGAAATGTTCGGGCGAGTAATCGCAGTATTGAGCAGCGTTTGCAAGGCTGAGCCAGTGCGAGTCGATATCTACGATTCGCCCTCCGCTCTTCGCGTTGGTCCTTTTTAATTCACGCAATACTTCTCCCAGCAGAGCCGCAATTTCGCTCAATTTATCGTGGCGGGAGGCGGAGTCACTCGCGGCCTCCTGAACCGGAAATTTAATTTCTACTGCTTCCCCCATATTGATCTCCTCTCTTTTTAAAGTTCTTCTTTAAAATACTTCTTCAGCATCGCGTGGACCGAGCCCTTGTGCCACTTATCATTCCCTCTGGTGGTTTTTATGCCCCGTCGCATCATCTCGTCGGCGATCCCCTGAAATTCCAAGCCCTCCTTTCGTAATCGCAGCATTAAAGCGATCTTTTCTGCTCTTTCCATCCCGCCGGAAATATCAGCCCCGCTCTTTAGGGAGCGAGTCATTCTAAAGTCGTTTTGTCCGACAAGGATTTCGGACTGCACCATCTCTTTTTTATCGAAGAGTTCTCCTCCACCAGCACCGCGCCAGTATTCGGACAATTGCAGCCGCGATATGCGGTAATCGCGCCCTACTTTAGCCGCTTTCAGTCGCCCATTTCTTATTTCTCGTCGGACCGTCTCTGCGTGGCAGCTCAAAAGTTCCGCCGCCTCTTCGATTGTGAAGGTTTGCTTGCTTTTATCCATCCCCGGCCCTTCCGTCCCGCAGCATTCTTCATTCCCTCAAGATTCATTGCGTCGTAATATTAGATAGATTATTTCAACTGTCAACAGCAAAGATATGGTCATCCTAAAGGACGCAAATTACGTATACATCAGGAAGAACAGGTAAAAGTGTTCGGTCTAAAGTTGTCGCAATCTTTATTTTGACCTATCGAATTGCAGTGTTCTCCGGTCGCGCATGGTAATTATCATCCCTCAGGACGAGAGAGCCAGGAGAGCGAACGGAGCCGAAGATTCCCTTGGGGGGGATGGAAGCTAAATAGACTCTATAAAAAGCCAGTAAAGCCTTTAGACTGCTGGTTTCGATGAATTCCAGATCGACAGTCTTTTAAATCCCTCTCGATCTCCGGGCAGGGAGGGCTCGACTTGCATAGCGCCATCGATTGTACTGTATTCCGGGGGAGACGCCACCGGCCGCCGGGTCCGTCGTTCATTCCGAAATCCTGAAATTGGGATAGCTTGCAGCTCAGCGCCCTAAGCGCGCAAAGCGTATTTCATCGACGATCCGTGATAGATTATCCTGTTTTCACGGATTCAGTGACTCCGCAAAGCTCCTCCTGATCGCTAAACTCCTGCACGGCTGGACTAAAAGCGGAATAGTCCCTGAAAGCTGTGCGACGGAGTTATCGGAATACCCAATTAATAGCGTATTCAAACGAATCAGTACCCCCACACGAAGCCGGTCAAGATTTGTCGCTAAACCGGAATCGAAGACAGGAATATTCGGCTAATCGGACCATCCGTCCGTATTTGCTGTATAGACCTCATATGGCCCTCCTGTACTTGTATGGTTGGATTTTCCGTTGCAGATCGGGTTCAAGAAGACTTGGATTTTGCGCTATCTGTTCGGCAGTGTAGAAAAACCTTATTGCCTCCTCGTGCTCGGCTCTCGCCTGAAGCATTTCCGGGTTCTCGCATTGAATCAATTTACCTTCTTCGCGTAGCGCTTCGATATGCTCTTGGATTCTAACAGGATTGATCTCCGTAAGCCTACTTAATTCGTCTGGGTCATACTCCGCGCTATCGTCCATGTACGAATTCAGTATACGTTCCTGTTCCTCTTTTCTACGCAGGGTCTCAGCCCTCTTTCTCCGCGTTTCATTTTGTCTCCATCTGGCGTTAAATTTGCGCTTTTCCATCTTTTCAATCTTTTCAAAATGAGATTTTATATCAGTCACAAATTTCTCCATTACCGGATCTGATGTGGGCGTCGCATAATCATCGAGTCCAAAGATATCTATGTCTGTGTCACAAAACGGACTTTTCACAAAGGCGATGGGTACAGCGCGACTACAAAGCATCCAGTCATCGAACTGCTTCTCTATTGTTACTCCCTGCACATCAGCATGTTTTTTGATAAGCCGCATAACGTGTTGCCAATATTTGATTTGATCGAGATTCATCCCCCAATCAGGCCCATTTATCTGAAAGCTATTGACCTTTTGCTGCAACTCGGTAGTCGTTATACATAGATGCTTCTCTGCGATACATATTTGTGGCAAAGCCGCCTCCCAATAGCGACAGGCGCATTCTGGGCTGGCCATGCGTTGAGGCGTAGGAAAAAGAGATACGTGGCGATGCTTTTTGAGATCATAACGACCGTTTTTCTTAACGTAATACTCTATCTGCGCCAGAAGATATCGATCATAGTCCGCACATTCAATATCGGCACGAATCCGCGCTCGTTGATAGTAGCGGAATCGCTTATTATGGAAAAAGAAATGATCCTCGTTTTCGATATCCCGTTCATAGTAAACCATGTCGTAATGAGCTTTGAGTATCTCCACATAACGTCGGGCAAATAACTCTGTGCGTTGGTCTGGAGATAGGCCGCAGTACAGGGGGTGGTGGTTCCTATTTGCTTTTTGAATGTTTATGAACGCGTCAAGTTCGTGCCGTGACAGAGTTTTTTGAGCCTCATGATTTTGTCCGGCTATCACGTCTTTAGGCTTTCTCCCCCTAAAGTTATCTGGTGGTAACAGACTGTCAACCTGAATGAAATTCGATAAAGTGGGATCAAGGTCCGGGGGAGTGATCTTCTTTTTACGAGAGGATAGGATAAACCTTTTCGATTGAGAATCATTCTTTGCGCTGGTATTCGGCTGAGCAGGAAAACCTGAAATACTTTTCTCGGAAGGACTTTCTCCCGCCGCCGTTGGCGGCATCCTCAACGAAAGAGTACTGCCAGAAAATCTATTTTGAAAATCGGCACTGAGAATAGAGGGAATTTGCTTTTCAACAGAATTTCGAAACCCAGTACTGCAAAAAATCTTTTCCGAAGAGCCCGAAATTCCTGCATCGGAAGTGTTTTTGTCCGGAAAATCCCAAACTCCAGGACTCGAAGGACTTTCCTCAGGAGAGTCTAAAACCCCATTGTCAGTCTTAGAATCTGAAAAACTAGTTTGAGGTTGAAAAATGTTTGTTGGTTTTTTACTAGAAAAAATAAATGAAGGGATAATTTCGTTTTTTATGAGTTGTTCAGTAAAATTGATAATGAAATTAATGCCTTGATTAGACGTGTGATTCTCTTGATTAGACGTGTGATTCCGTAACGAAACCAAGTTTTTCAGCAACTTTCCCCCTGTATCACCAGTCACGAAATTCCGCACGAATTGGTCCGCGTTCGATAAATACCCGCGCTTCCCCGCCCATAAAATCACATCGATTATTTCGCTCAAGCTTTGAGGGTCATTGGGGACTTTATGAAGCGCAGCGGCCGCCTCATCGCTCACTCCTATCCACTTCTCCTTATATGCGATCTCGTCTCGGACGGTGCGGAAGATGAGGAGCCAACGGAAAAGCTTAGTGCGATGTCTGGCGAACTGTCGCTCCTTGATTCCGAGTTTTGCCAGGAAGGTCTCCCTATCGACCGGAATTCCTTCCTTAATGATGATCTCAATCATTTTCCGCAGTGTTTTGTCTTTACGCAGCATCATGTCCTTATGCAATTTCTTGTTCGGTGTCATTTTCCCCCCCAAAAAAAATAATTGATTGAATATCCGCGCCTCGTGGTCGTAGTCTTCCGCAAATGAATAGGGTCCTGCGACCGATTCCCTGTGTCTCTTTTTTGAATGCGGCAAGATAAGGCTAGGAGAGAACATCTGGCAGGTGCTCGGAGCCCGCAAACAATCATGTCGCCGCCCCCTCCAATCCTTTCCCCCTCGAAACCTTTTTTTAGGGGGGCAGCCGGCCGTGCCGATGGAGGGAGCCGACACGGCCGGCGGGTTATTGTTTATTGCAAAACGGGTCGCGACTCCCGTTTGTATGATGTAGCTGCATTGACTATATTGTAAGTATGTAATTACCATACGTCAAGTTAAGTAACATATCAATAATACAATACTTTAGTAATTGTTTCGATAGTCATTAGGGTTATATCACTTTGCCTGAGTCTTCGACTCCTCATGCCACACAATAGAGGTTTCGATTGAGGGTAGCTTCGACTGTGATCGTAAGTAGAAGATGACTACAACTTGAATTTTATGCGGAAAGACAGTATCTTTAAGGATAATAAACTCTTAAGTGATTACCATCAATGTCGGAGGTTATTATGGCTCGTCGGAGCGAGAAACCGATTTCCAGCAAGATCGCCATATTTATAAAAACGCGCCGCGAAGAAATGGGGCTGAGCCAAGCCGCTCTCGGGAGGTTCCTCGGCTATCGATTCGGGAACTACATCGCGATGATCGAGGGAGGCAATGCCGCATTTCCTTTTGAGAGATGGCGGGATTACGCGGACGCTCTCCAGACTCCGAGACATGAATTTTTGAAACTTATTATCGAAGAGACCTTTCCCGAGATGATGCCGTACATCGATGGCTTTTCAGACCCTGTTGAACGTCATCGGGCTTCGAAAAATCCTTAGTTGGGCCGAGCTTCCCTCCCGACTGGTAATTCCGAAAGCCGTTGAGTTTCGCCCTTATTGCGGAGGCCATCGGGAAGGAAATCCCATTCAAAATGATCACCTTCTTCCTAACACCGCTTCTAGCCCTTTGCCGATCATACGCAGAAAGACCCCGACGCCGAACGTGATTAAAGCCCCTCCCAAAACCGGGTGCGTCGGCAAAGCGATGATTCCCCCGACAACAAAGCCGAAACCCAGCAGAGCCTCGCCGACCGTAATCAGGAAGCCGCCGACCGCCAGGAGAGGGGACAGGATGGAGAAAAGAAGCCGAAGCGGCCATCTTGGGGTTCCGCATTCGTCACAATCGTCGCCGGAAAGAGGCCTTCCGCATGCCGGACATGCCAAAGCCATTTTCGAAACCTTCCTGTCGCAGTCGGGACAATTTACCGGTGGTGCCGACATGTCGCCTCCCTTCGAATCCTCTGCCGCCATAGTGGCCGTCACTCTCATATTACAACATCAGTAAGAGCCCTCAAGTCCTTTAAGCCAAACCCGGAATCAACATTCCCGCCAACTCCTCTATCAAACCGTGTCTGACGATTTTGTCTTTACATGCTCCGGATATGCCGCCTATCCCATAATATACGGTTGCGAACTGCCCGTATGCTGCCCACACCCAATCCTGAAACTGCTCGGCGTCCGGCATATTGGAGCGCATAATGAGTCGGAAAAGATCGGATTCGGGGATGATGAGAATGCCCCTGGGGGCGTTGACTCCTAAAACTAACGATTCGTTATGTTTAAGTATTTCCGCATACTTACAGTGATCGGCAACAGCTTTTGAAGCATTCGCATACCCCAAAATAGCGCAAACGTCCTTGGCGATGAACATCTCCCGGCCGTTCAGGACGACTCGGAAAGGAGCACCTCTATATTCGAACGGGACAAGGCTCTTGTAGCTGGAAGAGGCAGGCGCTGGGTCAAGTTCAATGGTACTGAAAAACGGCGTCAAAATGCCTGCACTCGGGATCGGCGTTTTTTCAGAGTCTACCGGAAATAATCTCGGCTGCTGTCAAATCCGCAATTGTCAACGGGTACCGGCTCATAGCGACATGCATCGACGGTGACACTCGCTCCGTGAGTCGTTTGGGAACTCTCGCCGGACATCCGGACGCCTTCCGGATTTTCGAAAAGAAGAGCGGTACGCCCGCGAGACGCATAATTGAGCCGTTTCCGGCGGCTCTGGGGTGCGGTAGGTCCGGCAAATGGATTACCAGTCTTTTCGAAGCGCAATAGAGCTTCACGGGTCGTATTCCCAATATCGAAACAGCGCCTGTTGCTGCCCATGTGTCCTGTTCGATACCGTCGCAAATATTGTTTCATCTGATTGGCGAGATTCAACCCCTTCTCGACAAGACTCTCAGCCAGACAAAGCGCCATCGAAGTGGCGTCCGTCCACTCGCCCGATTTCAACTGGAACGGACCCCCGCCGACAGTGTCGTTAAGGGGCTCAAATGATCCTGGCGGTTGAAATTCGAGGGTAGTTCCAAGGGCATCGCCGATCGCAAGCCCGGCTGCGTGGCGGTAATACCGATGTCTCAAATGAGTAAAGCATCGAGAAGCTGGGTTTCGATTTTCGATGTCGAAAAAGGGCTCTAATTAAGCAGGAGCGCGAAGAAGCCTGATCGCCAATCCGGAGTGCTATTCGGAGGCTTTGATTCCGATCACGCGAGACGCTGCTCGGGACACATATGATAAGAGAATGAAAAACATCGCGGACAATACTGCCCATATCGAATAGATGAGAGATAATGAAACTTTCTCAAGTTATGGTGAGGGGCAAAATTGCGACAATTGTGAAGACTGTAGACGCGACCCTTCTCTTTTCACAAGCAGTCGATTCAATCCGGGGCCGGTGAAAGCCGGCCGGTTTTGAGGCTGTTGGTGGTGGACATGACGGACAGTGCCCTTAAGTTAGCAGCATAAAGTCCGACGCTGGTCGCTTTCGCGGTCGTCGCGTTATCCGCGATGGTCAATTGTCCGAAAAACGCCTTTGACACCATCTAATTTTGCTCTACCTTTCACTCTGAGAAAAACTGAGTTGGACAAATCAGCATCCGAAAAATCGACAGATGACAGGGATATACCGTCAAATGTGCAATTCGAGACGTTCGCCCCACGAAAACTTGCCCATTGAATACTGCAGTTAGCGAATGTGCAGTTGCTTAGATCAGCCTTATCAAGGTTCGCACCTTCAAGGCTAAAATTAGAAAAATTTAGCCCATGTAGATCACACCCAGTAAGGTCAGCGGAGTGAAGTAGCGCTCCATTTACTATCTCACGATCCATAGGACATGGTAGTATCCATAGGGGGCCATTCTGAATGTCACTAACCGATTTCCTTATCATATCGGCAAGAAATATTTTCATTTGATCTGTCCACACAACGCGTTTTCTTTCGCTAATCGCGGTCTTAATGAATCCCATTATAAACAAATATTCCATAAAGCTGCGATGAGCGAATTTATAATTGCCATACGCATCACGGTTTAATAATGACCGGTTAGTAAAGTGCCATTCAGAAACTGTTATATTCCATTTCATTGCAAGTGGTGCTAGTTCCTCTTTAGGGACGCGCTCAGACTCCCTTATATGACGGTTCATATAAATATCCATTGCTAGATATTCAGAAAACTCACGCAATGGCTCCTTTTTTATTCCGTCTAATACCCCTTCCTCTCGCGTTAGCCATGCATCAATCATCTCTTCGTACAATTCATAAGAATATTCAACTGCTCTATTCCCATTAACTAAATCATCTATATGCGCCAAAAGCATTGGCCGAATGCATAAATCAGGTATTTTCTCTACAAACTCACGAGCTTTTCTGCGATTTCTAATACGCCATATCGGATACACTTTTTCAAGATACTTACGGACATGCTTATCGGAAAAAGGCGAAAGGTAAATCTTATGAAAGATATACTGAGCTTTTTCACTGGCTGCTCGTGGTCCTAGCTTAACTATGCCTGTCTCTTTTGGAATTTCTTCATCCGTTGCAAAAAACTGAGTGCGGCATGTAACTAACACCTTTCTAAAGGTCCGTGTAGCTTCCAATAGCGTCTTTAGTCGCTCTCTAGAATCCGATATGGCAAGCGTATCTTCATCTAAAGCATCAAGGAACAGGACTGTGTTTCCTGGCTTTGCAATATTGCTTATTCTATCTTCCACGTCTGGAATGCCGAGTGGCAAGACAAATAGGTCAAAAAGCCTCCTCTTATGGCGCTGATGCCAAACATAATAATTTAGACAAAATGACGTCTTGCCCATCCCAGAATCGGATAGCAGCATAATATATTTATGTTCGGTAGGAGAGGTCAGCATCTTGTGCATAACAGAGAACAATTTATCTGTTACTGCGCATGCGTTGCGGGGATCGTCGTAGCCCGATGGGTCGATATTCTGGCAATCAGGGTGAATGTAGTAACGTACCGCATTCCTAAGTATACCAACTGGGTATGTATCTGCACCGTTACCTTTTTCAAGATAGTATGTTCCAATTAGGCTTCTGATGAAAGGTATCCCTTTAGAAATAAGTGCGATTATCGCGCTGGCGAGTGTGGCTATCACAGCAAAGAGGCTAGCAATAAACTCAGTCCAGTCTGAAAAAGTACGTAATCCTTTTGTTACAACATGGTAGTCAATTGCGATAGTGATAATGTGGCTTATGAAAGCAATAAGATAAACGGAAGTTTTATCTATAGTATATTTGAGCATGGAGCCGAGAGACGAAGTAAAATAATGATAAACGTATATAAGTGCTATAGTAAATACCGCTGCGGCTAGCGCTATGCGGTACGGGTTTACTCTTTTTCGTGGCATAGAGGTGTTTGCCTTTGTATTTATGGTTAAAGCGTACCATTTCAGGAGTGACATACAAAAGCTCAATTATGCACGTGTTGTAAAGATAGCCACTTTACAACAGGTCGCCTGTTGGGAGCTGTTCATGCTTCCATATCCGCAGATAGTCAAGGGATGGTACTCACTGCAACAAGTGCGGCTTTACCGGTCCTCAGGCAGTGTGTTCAGCAGCCAAAATCTCTTCCGGGTGCGCGTATGACATTTCCCACTTATTCGCTGGCTGCGAATCGGAAGCCCTCGAACTGAACCATATTCCGAGGGAAATGTCAATAATGCAGCCTGTGGTGGAATTCGTAAGGGAAATCCCAGGATCAGATACGGTGTAAATGAGGATTTAGGTCATTTCTCGCGAGTCATGAGCGGCCGGGCTGAGTCACGAAATAGAGATTGAACCGTGAGAGCAAGGGCTGCCCCCTTGTTCTCACGCTCTACGAATGGTTGGTTGGGCGCACCGGTTGGGCTAAGGAATAGACACATAATAAGGGTCACCCTTGACACCACTGCCGGATATATCGCTGGAAAGGTCGAGTTTGCGAAGTAGAAGGAATAATATGGTCGTATTACACGAATGGCCCGCCGGTCGGGCTTTACTATCGAACACGGCTGGAGCGAACCGCTTTAGATCGGACGATGATACCTTGCGGCCTTTGTGCTTGACGTAAGCCCTAAATAAGTCCACGTAGGACACACGAATATCTGACTTGCCGCGTCGATAGGTGATGAAGGACTGCGAATACTTGATGATCTTTGATGTTCCGCCGCCTGGACTATCGAGTGTTGAACCTACTGGCACGACGGTTTTGAGCATTTGGCAAAATTCCAGAAGCGTCATAGTGGCTACTCTTGCGACGGCCCTGCTATGTTTCGACTGATCCATGTAAGACGCCAGTTCGCCGATTGGACTGTTTACACCTGCGGAACCCGTTTACGATTTGGGCATCGATGACCGACTGACCTCCGGTAACACTTAATCACTTACGCCGTCAGGATATGCTCATGAACCAGGGGCGTCAAGCTGGAATCATCACAGATTTTAGCTATTCAAAGGATCTTGCCAATCTGTGGAGTCGGGAGTCCATGCGAGCGCATAACGCTGTATGATCCTCATATGTGCTGTATCCAAGCTTTAGCCGAGTACCGGATTCTGCTACAAGCGGCATAATGCCATTTGATCTTCTATACCCCCCTCGCTATTTCAGGCTCACCCTTCCCCCGGTTTTTGCCCGGATTTTTTCTGTATCTATATTTGAAACAGATTTTTCCACCCAACTCGATTCCACAATCCCAACGCCCTAAAATAGAAGGAGGTGCCCATGAAGGCAGCAGGATATCTGCGAGTTTCCACCGAGGACCAGGCTGCGGAAAACGCATACGGTCTGGACGCACAGAAAGAAACGATAGAGAAGTACTGCGAAACGAATAACATCGAATTGGTATCGATCTTCCAGGATACCGTGTCGGGCGGCCTGCATGATCGTCCCGGACTGCTGGAGCTGTTGGAAAAAGCGAAGAGCGGCGATGTGACGAAGGTGATCGTCGCGAAGCTGGACAGACTATCGCGGGACACCCTTTACTGTCTGTGGATCGAAAAGGAGCTTCGAAAAAACGGCGTCGAACTTGTATCAATCGCCGAACCCTACCGCTGGGACGATCCCATGCAAAAAATGATGCTGACGATTATGGCGGCCTTTGCTGAATACGAAAAAGAGCTTATCAAGCTCCGTCTCAGTGGCGGCAGGAAGGCGAAGGCTCGAAAGGGAGGCTATGCGGGCGGGCGTCCATGCATGGGCTATCGAGCAGAAAAGCTCAATCGGAAGCTGGTATTGGATTCGGAACAGGCTGCGACGGTCAAGAGGGTCTTCGCGATCCGGGATGGAAATCCGAAGCTATTTCTGAAAGAGATTGCCGCCAGATTGAACGCCGAGGGCTTTAAATCGGCTGAAGGCGGGATTTTTTACCCGATCAGCGTCAAACGGATTCTCGATCGCCGCAGTTTCTACGAAGGTCTCTACACCTACGCCGGGATCGAAGCCGATGGCCAGCATGCCCAGATAATCTGAGTCACCCTCTTTCACCGCGTCAAATCCACCTAAATCAAAGATAAAGCATCAATCGCAACTGCCGAATATGGCAGAAACGGACAGGAACGCCTCATGTGGGTCTTTACAAGGCAGGGGTTTTACAGTGTTGTTCAAAAGAATTGCGGCGAAGACGAAGTGCTCGTCCGATCGAGACAAAAATCCGACTTGGTTGCGCTCGGGAAAAAGCTCGGGATAGAGTTGCGCGTGCAGGAAGGTGCCGGAACGGATTATCGCTTCCGGGCTGTAATGAAAAAGGCCGACTGGGCGCGGTATTTGACGGATGCAGTTTTGGAGCTCGATTACTCGAATTTCAAGAATACCGTCCCCAAACGGGACTATCGCCGCCATAACGCCTATATGCGGTGCTGGGAGGCACTTTTCGAATGGCAAAAGAGTTTGCGAGGACGAAAGGGCTGATAAAATATTGTGGCCGTGTTGTATCACCAGCGAAAAAGGAGGAAGAGATGGCCGACGTAATAAAATTTGAAGATAAAAAATCCGACGACGATGACGACGCGATTCTTGAAAGCCTGCTGGAACCTGAGGGCTCGGATGATATCGGCAAAGGAGACACTGGCGGAGGACCGGAAAAGGACAATTTGATCCACATGCCGAGTAAATCATGGCCGCCCATTGATTGGGATGAAGTTGAAGCCATCCGGAAAGCCGAATACCCCCGGATTCCGAAGAAGGCTTTGGCGATCATACGTAAGATTTTCGAAAATCCCCGAGACGACTGCTATTTCGATATGCAAAACTTCGAGGCTGAAGGTTATCCGCCGGACCCTGTCCCGATACGCCCTACTTTCGGCGACGCGATTTGGATAATGGACCTGCTCGATAGATTCGGCGGCGAGATTCGCTGGGGGAACCACCAATGCATCGTTAAACGCAAAAAGAAAAAGCCAGCCCTTTTTCTCATCCAGCCGATAAGCAGGATTACGAGGGACGCACTGATCGAAGAGGCGGGGATAGGGTCTATGTTCGAACATTTCCTCCAGTCGAAATCGTGGACGATTTGGGCAAAGGAAATCACAGACAAAATGATGATCCTGATCATCAATAATCGCCAGGATGAAGACCGGATTT
>JAEHJW020007756.1_pt1 | contig 13325 bp, 17 predicted proteins | sample 9271431 | NCBI WGS metagenome assembly JAEHJW02
ACGGAATTATCTGAAAAAAGCGATGAAATAATTAAGGATTTAGAAAAAGAAATAGCCGAACGTGACAAAGAGATAGAAGATTTGAAAGATATTATTACGGGTCAAAAACAAGATTAAGAGATATGAAAATACTAATAGCACTACAAAACTTTGATTATTTATCAGGAAGCCCTATGTATTCTTATGAGCTTTCTAAGCAATTGGTAGAAAATGGACACGACGTCTCCATTCTTTCAAAAATAGGTGGAGAAATAACGGAACGAGCAACAAAGAATGGTGTTAAATGTTACTCATTTGACAATCCGCCAGAAGATAATTTTGATATATTACATCTAAATCAATTTGCTCCAGCTGAATTTGCATTAAAAAAATACAAGGATATTCCAGCCATAATGACAATCCATTCAGAATGGGATTATGAACTACCATATAGAGATGAAAGAATAAAAAAATATATTTGTATAAGACCTTCAATACAAGAACGATTGAAAAATGAGTTTGGCATTGAAAATACTACAATAATATATAACGGAATTGATTTTAATAGATTTAATAGTAACCCTATGAATCTACCTGATTATGTGGAAAAAGCAGTAACAGAAACGAGAAACGACATTATATTGTTTGTAGGAACAATAGACCATCTACGAAAACAAGCTGGACTGGATTTAATAGAAAAAGCTAATACACAGGGATTCGAAGTAATATTTGTGGGAGATAAGTTTGATACGTGGCTTGATGATAAGATAGGAGAAAATGTAAGTTGGGCTCCTAGTATGTGGAATATTGAACATCTCACAAAATTATGTACAAAAACCGCAGGTATAATGCTTGGAAGAACTACCATAGAAGGATGGGCTTGTGATAAGCCTGGAATTATCTATGATATAGATTTACAAGGAAATATTAAATCGTGTAAAACTTATAGTCCGCCACTTGATATAGAAAAATATGATATAATAAATGTCGCAAAGCAAATAGAAGACGAATACAATGCTATCTTATCCAAGTAATATCGGAAGAATATTAGAAATAACAGATAAAATAAAACCTAGAGAAGTTGCCGATATAGGTGCTGGATTTGGTAAGTTTGGGCTTCTATTACGGGAACAATACCTTTCACGAAAAGCAGAACAAGGCGAGCTAAATCCTATTGATGATTTTCATATAATGGCAGTCGAAGATACCAAGTACTTCCTTACCTATCGATTATCCTCTATTTATAATTACGTCCTTTCTGAAAGTGTTTTTGACTCGTATTGGAAAATAGGAAATAAAGACCTTATTTTAATGATTGATGTTGTTGAACATTGGGATAAAGCAAAAGCAAAAGAACTTATTTACGAATTGAGAAAATTAGCTCCAGTTCTTATCTCTACCCCAAAGGAAACAACTATGTATCAAGAGCATTTCTATGGAGATGCGCGCCATCATATCTCACAATGGGAAAGAGAAGACTTTGAAGGAGGAGAGGATTATTCAAGCGATAAAAGCCATATATTTTTAATGCCTAAATTATGAAAATAGTATTTATAGATGATGAAAATACAGGATGTTACTATGTCAGAACAAAAGTATACGCGGATGAATTAAAACGATTAGGACATGAGGTATTAGTAGCAAATGGAAAAGATATGCCTGATAATCTTCTCGATTATGATGTATTTTGTTTTAATAGGACAGGAGAAGGTAATTTTACATTAGCATTTGACTATCTTAGGATGAATGGAAAAGTTATAAGTTATGATACCGATGACGCAATTGAATTAGTAGAACCAACAAATGTCGTATATCATCAAGCACGTTCATTGTTACAGAACTATTATTATATGCTTAATGAAACACACGTCATAACAACAACAACAGAAACGCTTGGTAACACATTAGCAACCCATACGCCACGACCAATCTATGTTTTTCCAAACTGTATAAATGTAGATGAATGGAAAGAACGACCAAAAGAAAACAAGAAACTTCGCATAGGATTCGCTGGGTCAAACTCTCATATATCTGATGTAATTCCGATGATTGAGGGTATAATTCAGCTACAAGAGGAAATTGATTTTGACTTTTATATGTTTGGTATGTCTATGAATCATAGTACGTTAAAAGATTGGGCAAATGAAAACTATAATAAAATACAGAACCCAAAACATCCATTTTACAAAGCAATGCTAGAATTAGAGGCTAAATGTAAAAAGATTAAAAACTTTCATTGGATTCAAGCTGTGAAAATAGGAGAATACCGATATAAATTATCAGAATTGGATTTTGATATAGGTCTCGCACCCGTTTTAGATACAAAGTTTAATAGAAATAAATCAGAGCTTAAACTATTAGAATATGCGATGGTAGGAACTCCGTGCATAGGCTCAAACAACAAACCATATACAGGAACACCAACGGTGCTAGTTGAAAATAATCCAAAAGCGTGGTATAATGGAATTAAGGAATTAGCAATAAATAAAGAACTCCGAGAGAAGATTGCACAAGAACAAAAAGATTGGGTTCTTAAAAATCGTGATATTAAGTTATGGGGTCATCAAAGAATTAAACTATACGAATCACTTATCAATGATAAAGCCATTATTTGAACGCGTGCTTATAGAGGTTAAAGAGGAAAAAGAAGAACAAACGAAGTCTGGTATTATTATCAGTGAAAAGATAAAGAAGAACGAACGCCTTATAGGAACGATTATTTCTAAAGGAACAGGAATACCAGTAGAGTCTGAATATGTCAAGGTTGGAGTAAAGGTATGCTTTATTAAGCCATATGAACCAGAGGCACGATTTGAGGAAGGAGACAGAATATTTTATCTTGTCGATACTAAACTATTACTAGGAATATATGAAGAATAAAGTAGGAAGACCAACAATGATGACTAAGGAAATTATTGACAAACTTGAGTATGTATTTTCTTTAGGAGGAACAGACAAAGAGGCTTGTTTTTACGCAGGTATATCACATCAGACATTATATGATTACCAAAATCTTCATCCAGAATTTATTGAGCGAAAAGAGGCACTTAAGGAAAATCCTATATTAAAAGCACGCAAAACAGTGGTAGAAAAGCTAGAAGAAAACTACTCAAATGCTATGGATTACCTAAAGAGAAAGAAGAAAGACGAGTTTAGTGAAAAGCACGAAATAGAAGTAGAGGGAGAAATCCCTATTAGAGTTATAGAAGTACAAAAGCTCAATGGAGACAACAACGGTTAAACTTCATCCAAGACAATACGATGCCTATAATTTTACAAGGCAATTCTGTGCAGCAATAGCAGGAAAGCAAGGGGGTAAAACATTCGTGGGTTCTTTATGGGCAGGAAAGAAGATTGGAGAGTTTCCTAAAGGAGTGGGAATCATTGCGGCTCCAACTTATAAAATCCTTGAACAATCTACATTGGAGAAGTTCTTTACTCAATTTCCCGAACTAAAAAAGTATCATAAACAGCAACGAGGATTGATTGAATTACCAACAGGAGGAAAAGTGTATATCCGTTCAATGGATGACCCATTAGGTGCAGAGGGAACAACCGCTAATTGGATATGGGCTGATGAAGCAGGACAAATGCCAAGACTGGCGTGGAATGTTATGAGAGGACGTGTTTCTACCACAGGAGGTCAGATATTTATGACTACTACGTGGTATGAATTAGGATGGCTATATAACGAAGTATTTATTCCTTGGCAACAAAACCTCGATAATCAATTTGAAGTATATCAATGGAGAAGTATTGATAATCCCTATTTTCCTAAAGAGTTCTATGAAGCAGAAAAGCGAAGATTAAGATCAGAAGAATTTGCAAGGATTTATGACGCTATTCCTACTAAGATGGAAGGATTAGTATGGGATATTCCACCAGAACAGATTATTAAACCGAATGCACGATTTGAAGCGTTATTAAGTAATCCCGATAGAGTTTATGGAGGGGTAGACTGGGGATTTACTAACCCAGCAGCTATAATGATTGGAAAGGTTAAAGACGGAAAAGTATATCTGATTGATGAATGGAAAGAAGCAGGAAAGACAACAAGCGAGATAATCGAACAATGTAAACTCTTTGATTCACAGTACGGAGTGAATAAATGGTTTCCTGACCCCGCAGAGCCAGATAGGATAAAGGAAATGCAAAATGCTCATTTGCGTATAGGAATTATAAAGAAAAATGTGCCTGTAAACATAGGAAAAGTAACAGATAGAATACGAGAAAAGACACTATTTGTTACAACAGACTGTAATTATTTTCTCGATGAAGCAAACCAGTATCATTATGAGGATGGCGATACGAAGAAAGAAAACCCTGTAAAGATAAACGACCACTTGTGTGATGCAGTTCAGTATCTTATAACAGGAATGGAGACGGAGAATCCCGCATTTGATAAAGTATATAAAAAGGTCGTATTTAGAGATAAAATGGCAGATATTTGGAAAAATGACCCACGATAATATAAAAGCAAAAGAAACACTAGAGCATAAAGGTACTATTAAAATAGACAAGGATAATTGGGAAAAACAAGAGATAGCCGTTCAATCGGAAGGATTTAATCTCGAAGAATTAAAAAAGTCTGGTGGAAAGCCAGGATGTTTGCGTACGTATACTTGGACAGATTATTTTGATGCAAAGCCAGAGGATGTTATTGAGCATATAATGAAGACTGTTATGGATGATGCGAAGAAAACGGGATGGAAAGTAGATGAATCACGACATATACAGGCAGTTCTTGACCCTAATTATAAACCCCAAGACCCTCACGCGCTTGCCTATTGGTTTGTTATGGTTCCTCTTGAACCTCACGGAACACGTACCGATATTGCACTAGGAGGTAAAAACTATAAACGAGGAACGATATTTGATAAAAAATAAAAAGTGTGCTATAATACTAACGACCTGATAAATGTTCTCTATGTTTAATGTTGGGGTCGTACAAAACCCAACACAATGGATTCGCAACAACTCTTAAGACAAGTAAAGACTGAATACGAAGAAGGACAGGATTTTTTGCGTGCACGAAAGTTACGACAAGTCAATCAATTGATACTCTTAAATAACCTCCGAAGAGGAGACGAAAACATCTCTAGTAAGATGTTATTTACGTTCTTTAATCGTGTATTTTCTAATCTTTACGACGATAAGATACAGATTAAGTTTATTCCAGGGGGAGATGAAGACTACAAGAAGACCGAGGCATTGAATAAGCTTTCTGTAAATGATTATCGTGAGATGGATAAACAGCAGTTAGATTATGATTGGCTTTGGGATACGTTATTCTTTGGACGTGGCTATTGTGAAACATTAAACTTTGACGAAGAGAGAAAGATAATGGCTCCTACTGTTATAAATCCGCTTGTATTCGTCTATGACCCTTACTTTGATAAGCCAAAAGACTGGAGATATTATGGTAAATGGATTTTCCTCTCTAAAGGGCAAATCAATAAAATGATTAAGGATGGTTCTATTAAGGGGATAAAATCAGCAAGCGAACTCCCATCAGGAGCAGAAGCTGAAATATGGAACTATAAGACACGCAGAGAACAGGCTAAGGAAGGGACATCGCCGACTATTGAATCACAATCGCCAAATCAGATTTACCAGATATTAGAGTTTTACACTCACGACGATAATGGAGAAAAGGTTGTTGTATGGACAGATAAGGACTTTACCAAACTATTACGAGAGAAAAAATTATCAGATATCCTTAAAGAAGATGATAATTTCCCTATTGTAATTAAAGAAGGATTTAGAGAGCCTCATTCATCACTTCCTGTTAGTGTTCCTGACATTGTAGAAGATGAACACCGAGCGTTATCAGTGCTATATAACTTGATGTATATAGCCGCTAAAGACGAAGCAAATCCTATTTATACATACATTGCTTCACAAGTAGACGACCCAAGCCAACTCTTTCAAAGACAAATCAACCAACATATTCCTGTTACCGACCAAAATGCGATTATGCCTCTTAAGAAAGACGCATCAGTTTCAAATTCGCTTTTACAATTTGTTAACGTCATAAAAGGTGAAGGTTCTGAGGCGATAGGCGCCACTCAAGTTGCTCCCACCATTCCTAAGGGAAAAAAGACAGCGACAGAAGCAGCTATTCTCCAACAAATTGCAGACCTTTCACAGTCATTGATGAGCAAGGTATTGGCAATCGGAGAACGAGAGTTTTGGTCTCATTGGTACCAGAGATATATTAACAACTTAAAAGAAGGGGACAAGAAGATTGTTACTATGACCTCAACAACTCGTGTAAGTTTTGAAAGTATCAGATTCGAAGATATCAAAACAAAATATCCTCCCAAGACATTAGTACTTTCTGCAAAGGAGGCAGAGTTCAAAGAAATGGTTGAGCGTAGAGAATTAGCACAGCAGTTTCAAGTAATCTCAAGCACAGTTCCGCCAGAGTCATTCTCAAAGTTCTTAAAAAATGTATATTTTCCAAAGTTTGGAACAATGGATTCCGAAACATTAGATTTAATCTTTCCTAAGTCAATTGAAACAATTAAAGCTGAACAAGAAAACGAGCAATTAAATAAGGATATTCTTGCAAAAATAAGTCCAGAAGACGATGATGAAGCTCATCTCTATGTACACGCTCAGGCTAAAAATACTTCAAGCAAATGGGCTCACTATTTTGCTCACGAAAGACAAAGAGCAATAAAGCTTCAAAATAAAATGCAGGAACAAGCACAACAGATATCTCCACCAGAACAAGGAAAAGAACCTCCAGGAGAGCCGAAAGATATGTTTAGTCGAAAGGAAATGGAGGTAGGAATGATTCCAGGTGGAAAGGTCGTAACAGGTAAATAATATATATGGCAAATACAATTAAAAATATAGTACAAGTTCTTTCAACAACAGCAACAACTGGTGGCACGTTTAGTTTTCCCACAAATGTAGGCGGACTCCATAGTTCAGAAAAGTTTATGGATGTTATTATTAATGTCAAAACACTCTCTAGTGGCGGTGCAACATTCGCAGTACAAGAGCAATTTTCTGATTTATTCGTTCAGACAGCAGCAACGGGGACTATTTCAGCAACTGGTGTTACCACACTTACTAATGCAATCAATGGAACGCAAGCTTCATTCTCGGCAAATGCGTTACTTGGAAAAGGTCATGCAAAACAAGTAGTCATCAACGTAACAGGTTCACCAACCTCATTCGAAGCAGATGTCTACGCAGTGATGTATAACTATGAATAAAAAATATAAGCCAGAGGGTATGCAGTTTGCAAAAGGAATGAAACCTTCAATGATTGGTCTTAAAGACTCGCCGATGATTTCTAAAATGCCCATAAAGAAAGCAACGATGAGTAAGATGATGAAGACTAAGAAGTTCCAAAAGTCATTAGATAAATATCAATCAAGATACTAATATGGCAGCAAAAACAAAAAGTAAGAGACAGGTTCGATTTCTTCTTTCCAAGGTAAGCCCATTAACTGGAAAACAGAAAGGGAAATTAAAATCTGAACTCCATACAGGAAAGGTTAAAATTAAGAAAACAGCGAGTACAAAAAAGTTTCATAAAAATCTCGCTTCCAGAGTATAAAGGTCGTGAATAACTAGAATACAACAATATGATTAGACAACCACTTCAGGCAATCCAAACGCTTACTGTAACAGCAACCACGAGTTCCTCGACATCATTTATCGCTCCAAATAATGATTATTTCTCATTAGTTGGAAAACTATCGGTAACAACGCTTTCAGGGGGAACCTCGCCAACGCTCGATGTTTATGTCCAGACAACTGATGATGGGGGAACGACTTGGTTTGATGTTGCACACTTTACACAAGCAACTGGTGCAACCGCAAATCCATTGTGGCACATTCTTCCAAATTCACAGGCTGGTTCAGCAGGTGTCGGTGCAGTAGGTGATAAGACAATTTCTGCAAATGCGGCTGGCGTACCTATTCTTTCTCGAAACATTAAGATTAGCTATGTCTATGCTGGCTCACCTTCAGCAGCAAATTGGACTTTGACTTTGTACGCACATAACCAAGATAAAGGTTAATCGTATGAAAAAAGCAGTAAAAGGCTATCAAGGAGAAGAAGAAAAGATTGTACTTCCACAAGACCCACAATTTGCAACACTTCTCCTTGAAGCAATAAAGCATTTGAAACAAAATCCGTTCTTTAAGACATTCAGGTCGTCAGTAATTGAATTAAATCTTTCTCGATGTAGTTCACGACTAAAAAACGAAAATGAACCAACAGAAGTATTCCGTTTACAAGGTGGAATACAAGAGTTAGAGAAACTTGATTTAGATAAACTTGAATTATTCTATGACAACATAGTATCCAGACAAAAAGGTCAAATAAATAAACAATAATATGCCAAAAGAAAAGAAAATCGTTGAAGAGACACAGAATGATGGTGTACAGGAAAAACCTACAACTCCTAAGGTTCAACTTAAGGCACGCCCTCTCACTAAAACAGGAAAGAAGTTTCCTGCAATCGTTGGAGGCGTATGTGAACATTGCGGACTATTAGATGCAAAGGTTGCTCCAGACCAACAATATACAATTTGTCCTCATTATAATGGATTAGAATTGTTTTGTACTTACTGTGGACGTTCCGACATTATCAAAGATAGAAAGATGAATGTTTTTGAAATTGACGGACAACCAGGAGTATATACCATTGTCTGTTCTGACTATGCGTGTCAGGACAAGTTCAATAAAGAGATGGGATTTAGCCCTAAGTCGTAACGGGTAAAATTAAACGCCTCTATGGGTTCGGCGCCATAGAGGCATACAAAAACTATGCCAGACGAAATAAATATTAACGCAGCCAATGTAGTGCCAGAAGTTGATGGACAAGCAGATGGTAAGGTCGAAACAAAAATAGATAAAAGGATAAAAGACGCCTTAGATAAAAAAACTGAAGCAGAAACCAAAGCAACCGATGCAGAAAATCGTGCTAGGATAGCAGAGGAAAAACTAAAAACTATGGAATTCGAAAATAAGCACGCTGAACTCTCTAAAAAGTACCCAAAGGCATCAGAGTTCAAAGATAAAATCAAAGAACTAGTCGATAAGGGCTATGACCCAGAAGACGCAACAGTGTCTATACTTTCAAAGAACAACGCTTTGCAAACCGCAGAGCAAACACAGCAAGCAAAAATAGAACGAAGTAATTTTGGTGGTTCTGCCAGTACACCTATTACTAATGCAGATGGTAAATCTCCTAAAGATATGACATCATCAGAATTGAGGAGTGCACTTATCGAAGCAGAACGTAATGGTGAAATAACTATCTAAGACCAATACACACTATGACAGTAACTACTCGTACACAGTGGGCAGCAGACCTTCTTATCAATTATGTTACGAAGGAAATCTACACTTTGGAGCCAGAGCTTCAATTTCCGAAGCTCGGAGTCAAGCGAGACATTCCGAAAGGTTTTGACCAGCTTGTCTTCCCACAGACTTCACAGATAGCAACTTCTTCAGTATCAACAATTGTTCCCGCAGGACTTGGTGAGGGTGTAAATCCAACGGCAGTTGTATGGGGTTCAACCGCTTATAAAGCAGGACCAACCCAGTACGGACTTGTCGTGCAGGTTTCAGACCTCTTGGTACGTAATTCAGCAATCGAAGTAATCGATGCTGCAATTCGCCAAGTAAAGGCAGCACTTATGCGCCAGATTGACGTAGCAGTGCAGACAGTTGTTAATGCAGGTACTAACGTAATTTATGAGGGGGGTAAAAACTCACGTGCAGCTCTCGCGGCTGGTGATATCGCAGAAACGACCCAGTATGGTGTCGCAATTCGAAAACTCCGAACCGCAAGCAACGCAGGACTTATGCCTTTTGAGGGTGGATACTACGTAGCCATTGCACATCCGAACGTTGAACACGATTTAATGTTCAACACTTCCACTGGTTCCTTCACTGATGTTGGACGCTATACCAGCGTTCAGGGTCTTCGAGAAGGAAAAATTGGAGATTTCCGTGGTGCGCGTGTTCTTTCTTCGGCAAACGTCCAGACCTTCAGCTCAACCGTAACGGTTTATCCAACAACCTTTATCGGCAATGAGAGCTTTGGGTGGGGATATTTCCAAGAACCAACTCCAATCCTTGTTATGCAGGCAGATAGCAACAACCCATTGAATGTATTTAGTTCAATTGGCGCGAAGGCTACTCTCGGCGTAACTCGCTTTGAAGAGGCTCGTATCGTTCGCTTGGAATCAGCAGTATCAGCTTAGTTCTGAGGGCGAGGGCGGGATTATTCCTGCCTTCCCCCCAGCATTGACGCTGGATTTATATGGCAACATTATCAGATGTAATTAGACAAGCTCGTTTGAAAGCATTAACCGATTCAAATGGTCTTACCGATACAGACGCAATTGATTACGCAAATGAAGCGATACTAGATTTGCGTATGCATCTTATCGGGAAAAGAGAAGATTTATTTAATCAGGAAGCAAAACGGAGCATAACATCAAATGAAATAAATATAGGAGCGTATCCTGGGAAGTTTACATTTCCTACTGATATGTATTTATTAAAATCAATCGAAGTTAACTTACAAGACCCAACGAATCCGTTGCTTTTTGTAACACCAGAACAGATTGATGCCTCTAATTTAGCAGAAGGAGTAACACTTGACTTTTTAAGACAAAATCAGCCAATTTCGAGCCCTATGATTGATGTCCACGGAGATTGGTTTGAAATATTCCCTACTCCTACACAGGCACTCACAAATGCATTAAAAATTAACTATTTTATTGCTCCGCAAACATTTGTAGCAACAACCGATAATATCAATTACCCAGAATCATTAGATTATATGGTACTTGCGTATAAAATTGCATCAATATATTTAGAAAACACATCAAAAGACAATACAAAACAAGAAGCTGAATATGAAAAGAAAACAAATCAAATCATCGCTGTCATCGGTTCTGGAATGCAAACTCCTTTACAGTCGAAAGGATTACCAATTTCAGGATGGCAGTATTAAAAGGTCGGGATAAATAAATAACAAATTATGGAAAACATAGCACAAATTAAAATGGGAATTGGAAACGTAGCATATCAAGTATTTGATAAAGACGGAAATGCAAAACCTATCTTTCAGGAGAATAAATTATTCCGATTCTTAATGAAGAAAGGAATTGTATCCCCTCTTACTGTTAAGATTCCGTTTCTTTTCGGAACGTGGAAGAAAGAAAAGATTGTAAAAAATCTTGTTACGAATGCAGGAAAGGCAGCACAAGCAGGACTCTGTAATGGAGTCGGTTCAGTACCAGCATTTACCTACATTGCAGTAGGGACAGGAATAAATGCAGCAAACGTAACTGATACTACCCTTCAAACAGAGACAGTCGGTTCAGGACTTTCAAGAGCGGCAGCAACAACTTCACTTGTTACTACAACCGTAGCAAATGATACTGCGCAACTCTTGAAACAGTTTTCGGTATTAGGAAACGTGGCAGTTACTGAATCAGGTGTTTTGAATGCGGCTTCGGTAGGCACATTGCTTTGTCGTCAGGTATTCTCGGCAATCAATGTTCAGAACGGAGACACATTACAGATTATTTGGAAAGTGGCGATGAGCTAATAACTTCTAATGAAACAGTTTGAAAATAAGAAGTATCTAAAAAACATATGTTAGACCCAGTAAAAAATTTCGCAAAAGTTATAGTATCGACAGGTTATGACGCTTTGGCAACGTCAATAGTATTGCAGTCAGGAGACGGAGCTAAATTACCGCTTCCATCAAGTGATGGTGCGTTTAATTTGGTATGGTGGAACTCTACTGATTATTCAGACCCTACTGACGACCCAAACAAAGAAATTATACGATGTACTTCACGCTCTACCGATACTTTGACTGTTACGAGAGGTCAAGAAGGAATAACCGCAACGATCAAGAACACCGCAGGAAAGACCTATCAGATGATTCTTACGTTTACCAAGAAAGCATATGACGACATAGACAATATTAAAGCTCCACTAAGACCAGTAACAGCAAAGACGACTCTAGTAGACGCAGATGAAGTAACAGGAAATGATAGTGCTAATTCATTCTCACAAATCAGAACAACGTGGACGAATGTTAAATCATTCTTAAAGACTTACTTTGATACGATTTACGCCCAATTAGCAGGAAGTATATCACAGGCATTTCAGGTTTCTCAATTGGAAATTGGACACGCAACTGATACTACACTTACTCGTGTAAGTCCAGGAGTAGCCGCTATTGAGGGGAATAACATCATCACTGCAAATAATCAAGTAACTGCATTGGCTGCGGCTAGTGCTGGAGATAAAGATAAATATCTACACGCGAATTCATCAACGGGAGCAATTGAATGGACGACAGTTACTGTGGGAGGTTCCGTATGGACACTAGTTCCTGGTTCGCCAACAAGAACAGCAAACACCACATTTACTGTAACGGGAGATTACACTGCATTACTTACTACTGGGTTAGTTATTAAATGGACAGAAATTTCAGCAGTAAAAGTAGGAATGGTATTGAGTTCTTCTTACTCAAATCCAAATACAACAGTAACCATTATCGGAGACACTATGGCTTCAATAGATAGTTCTTCTTGTAAGTATTTTTCAGGAGAAGCGATAGTAAAAAGATTTGCAGTAGCAGGAACACTTGGTGCAACTGGTACAGACGTAATGAATGATTGGTATGCAGATTATGCCTATCGAGTAATTGGAGCTAGACCTTTCGTTGGAACTGCTGGCACAACTAATAGTACAACATTTGATGTAAATAAAGGTGGAACAACAATGTTTACTACCAAGCCAACCATTGCAACTACCGCAACAACTGGAACTATATTTACCGCAGATAATGGAACTTCACTTGCTATTAACGATAGAGTAAGTGTTGATTTAGACGCTATTCAAACAACCGCAGCAATTGACGGGTATGTCGATTTATACCTATTACCAACAAGAGTATTACAATTAACTTAATATGGCAACACTAGGAGAATACATAGGAGCAGGAAGTGGAATAACAAAACTATTATTACACCTTAATGGCAATTCTACTGATTCAAGTGGTAATGGGAATAATGGAACTGATACAAATATAACATATTCTCTTGCTAATGGAAGATTAGGTCAAGGAGCTGGATTTAATGGGAGTTCGAGTAATATAAAATGTGGCACAACTGGTATTCCTACTGGTGCTGGGGCAAGAACATTAGCAACATGGATGAGATTTGATTCCTTGCCATCAACAAGTGGGCAGCAGTATGGGATAATTCATTATGGGTACAACAATACAAGATTGTTGTTTGGATTTAATATAGATTTTGGTACAACTCCATCTAATGGAATA
>JAEHJW020005667.1_pt1 | contig 13317 bp, 15 predicted proteins | sample 9271431 | NCBI WGS metagenome assembly JAEHJW02
TGGGCATGGTCGGCCATCTCCTTGTAAGTCGGTGTGCCCCGCGGTATACCACAGGGATGACGGTGTCGTCTACCCTATCGTCTACCCCAGGCTCGGCCGACTTGGGCGCGGGCCTGAGGACCACCGACAGCCAAACCGCGGGACGCTAAGCGGGGCAAGCCCCGTCCAGGTTTGGTCCACGAACCGCGGACGCGGGGTGGGCGATACATTCTGACGCTTGCCAGCCGCGGGTCCCTGCGCTACCGTGGCCCCCGCACAAGGAGGGAGCGCCCATGGCACTCGCAGACGTCATCACGCAGGAATTGCTGGCGACCGTGGACACCCGCACGGATCCGCAGACGATTCTGGCCCGCTATAGCGGCTCGAAAGGTCCGCTCTACGCCGCGTTGGCCCGCGCGACCACCGAAGTCACCACGTGCTGGCAGACGGCCGTGGCCGACGCGCAGGCGGCGGAAGCCCGCCGCGAGGCCGCCGAGCAGGCACGCGAGGCCCTTCACCGAGAGACGGCCGCCGCCCGCTGATCGCTGCAGGCCATGACGCGGCAGCGCGCGGCGTTGACCCAGACGCCGGATGCGCGGCAAGCCCGGCTCGCCGCGCAGTGGGATGCGGACGCTGCTAGGCCGGCCGACCGCGTGACCGCGGCTCTCACGCAATACGGCACGCTGGAGGCGGCGTGCACCGCCCTGGAACAGCAGCGCCAGGCGGCCGCCACTCGCGTCCAGATGCTGGCGGCCCAGGTAAGCACCCTGCAGGCGAACCGCGACTGGATTCAGGCGGGGTTGGCTGCCGTGGCCGCGGACGGCTCCCACCGCATCGCGGCGGCGGAGGCACAGGCGCTGACCACTCCCGAGGCAGCGGCCTGGGACGGCGTCAGTGCCTACGCCTGGCTCGGGGTGTTCGTGGCGTGGTAACAGTGGCTGACCCGCCGGGGGGCGGATTGGGAGGTCACGTTCCCGGCCGATGTGGCCGCCATCCCCACCAAACCAGCGCAGTTTCCGTCGCTCTATGGCCCGCCACGGCTGTCCGCGACGGGACGGAGCCGGGCGCTCGCCGCCTCCCTCGCGCACGTCACGGTGACGGGGACGCTGGCGGCCGAGGCCACCCCCGCCGTGACGACCGAGGTAGCCCGCCATGGCTAACGGATAGCGACTCCGAGCGCGCCTTCGACAGCACGCGGTCCGCGGGTGTCACCTCGGACGCTGCACCGGTTCTGGGTACGCCCTCGCCGGTATCGTTAACGCGGGAGGCGCCGTCCGTCGTGCAGGAATCCGACATCGATCGCGACATTGACCCCTGGCTCGTGGCATTGCGCGCGCAAGGGTACACGGCGCGGCAGCTTGAATATCGTGCACGCCGCCTGCGGCGGGGGCGAGGGTGGCATCCGACGCCTACTGCCCTCTAGCTACGGGCTGGCTTCCTTCCGATCGTGGTGCCACGGCGCCACCCCACAACTCAGAGGAACAGCCCGGTGCCTCTGGTGAGCCGGCAGCTCCGTCGCTCGGTACCTCCGTGGGTTTTCTTCCGAGTCGTCCGGTATCCACTTCCCAGCGATGCTCGGGAGCCCGCTCACCCCCTTGAGCTTTCACATCAAGATGGGCTGGTCTCGAAACCTCTGCGGGCCCTTCGGCGTTGTTCAACGTACGGTAAGTAGTCTTACCGTAGTCCGGAAGGTGTCAGCGGCGGAAATCTGGTGGTGAGGGTGTTCTTAGGGTACGTTGGGCCATTCCTCCGGAATGACGGCCTTAAAGGGGAGGAGAAGTATCATGGCTTGTTGGGGTGTGGATTCGTGTTCGCCGATCACGTCGTCATACCTCGCCGATGTGAAAACGTGGGGCGGGACAACTCCCACGTTCTGGGGACGCTACTTGACAAACAACAGCGTGTGCCCAAATGGGCAACTGTCAGGATCCGAGGTTACATTATGCAAAGACAACAACATTGGTATCATTCCCGTCGTCAACAATTGGAATCTGTCTGAGCTCTCTACCGAATCCTACGGAACTAATGCGGCCAATCACTGCATTGACGTCGCGTTGGACAACGGTAACGGAGTCGGGGTACCCGAAGCCCGAGGCATTGCCGTGTTTCTGGATATCGAAGGCAATAATCCGAGCATCTCGTTCTTCAAAGGGTTTGCCAACACGATGAGTGGGTCGGAGTATGTTGGGGGAATCTACGGGAACCAGACAAATTTCGGGAACAACTTGTGCACTGCCGCGGCTGACGATGGCAAGGTTACGCAGCTGGTTATTTGGGGCAACCAGCCCATCGTGCGGTCGTCGTTCACTCCCGCCGATAACGCCCCGAGTTATGCGCCGGACTCGGTTCCTTGCGGCATGGCGGTACAAGGATGGCAGTACTACCTGGGGAGTGGTTCTTATCCTGATGAGGATTTGGTGAGCACGCTCGGCTTCGTCTGGACCTTTTGAGGGAAGCGATGAGGCATCACAAGTGGCTAGCGGCCCTGGTGGGCGTTATCGCCACGGGATGGTTGGCGGCGGGGTGCGGAGTGGGCCCGGGACGCGCGACGCGCTCCGTGTCCTCGCCCCCGGCATCCCCCGTGGCTGCCGCGCGGCCCATCGCGTCGTATCCGCCTTTTGCAGGACGCATCTACACATGTCCCGCGACGCGCAAGGCGCTGGCCAGCCACCGTTGGCACATCCAGGTCACCGTGTGCTGGTATGGCAGGCTGCACGGAGCACCGGTTTCCTTCCTGGGCGATCAATTGGGCAATCCTGTGTGGATTTGGACCAACGGAGATAGGTCTCGGGTCTACCGAACCGGCTATCCCGCGACAATTTATCAGTTTAGTACGAACTATGTGTGCCTCGGCATGTACAATGCAGACTGGGCCATGGCCGTTAACCTTGAGACGGGACAACTGATCAACCCCGCGAACGGCCCCCAACAGGCACGACAGTGGCGCGCAACCTGTGCGTTGGCGAATCAAGCACAGTCAGTCATCACAGGAATTCCCGGCGCGGGAAAGTAGACCAGGGTATGCTGATACCAGCAAACGCATCCCGGGTCAGTGAGGGCATCTGTCCGCCATTAGGGAGCCCTTGTGAAGGGGTCGGCGCACGTCTATAGAACACGCGGTCCGGCGGGCCCAGCGGGACCCCGGTTTTGGAGGGGGCCGCTCACGGCCCACGGCGTGCTGGTGTCGCCGGGTGTGCTGCTGGCCACGGCGTCAGGTAGCGGCGCATAGATCGTGGCCACGGCACCGAAGGTCGCCGCGAAGTGGTCCACCGGGATCCGGATCCATACCACGGCCGACGGAAAGGGCGCGGCGTGGGGCGCCTGCCCGAAGCGCAGACGCCCGTGCCAGAAGGCGACCGGCCAGCCGTCCAGGCGGCGAAACCAGGCCGTATCGGTGCGAGCGGGCACCAAGGCGATCGCGGCGGACACGTGTCCGGCCGCCACCTCGTTCAGCAGTTTGCCGATCCACGCGGCGATGGGTCGGCCGTACGGCGGGTTCATGTAGACGCGGCCCGACCACCACTGCGCCAGCCCGTCATCCGCTGGTGTGAAGTGCTGGGCCGCCGGGACCGTGCACGCGGCGTCGGCACAGGGATCCAGGTCAATCCCCCCGAGACACTGGACCACGCGAGTCAGGACGGCGGGCGGGGTGGTCCATTCCGCCGTCGCCGACGAAAAGTGCACGGCGAGCCGTCGGGCGCTCCCTGCCTCCGCCTCCCGTCGGCGGGTCTCACGCGTTGCCGTCATGCCGACACCTCCCGGGCCGCCCGGGCGTCGGCCAGTAACCGTAGCAAGGTGGCATAGCCGATATCGAGCCGCCGGGCGGCGGCCGACCGGCTGATGCGGCCCGCCGCCAAGTCGCCCTGGACCACCGGCCAGCGATCCCCGAACCCCGGGCGGCTGGTGACCGGCGGGCGCCCAATGTGGTGGCCCTGGCGGCGCGCCCGTTCCATCCCGGCCCGCGTGCGTTCACTCAACACCTCCAGCTCAAACTCCGCCAGCGACGCCAGCAGATTCATGAGCAAGCGGCCCAGGGCCGTCCGCGTGTCGAACCCTTCGCGAGCCGAGACGAACCCGAGCCCCTGGACCTCCCAGACGGCCAACGTGTCGTGCAGATGCTTCACGCTGCGGAACGCCCGGTCGAGTTTGAACACGGCCACGGTTTGGAACCGCCGCCGTGCGCCGTCATCCAGCAGGGCCCGCCATGCCGTCCGATGCGCCAAGTCATTGGCCGACGCATGGTCGACGTACTCGCGGTGCACCACCCAGCCCTGCTGCTGGGCGAAGTCGCGCAAGGCCAGCAGTTGCGTCTCGGGGTCCTGGTCGCGGTCGGTCGTGGACACCCGCGCATAGAGCGCGACGCCGGTTCCCCCGCGGCTCATTGGTCGCCCTCCGGGGCATTGGCGGTTTTGGTGGCGTTTTGGAGGGTCTGGGTCGCTTGGATCGTGCGCGTCACATAGTCCCGGTCGTTCACGAAGCCGCGGAAGTGGCGCCCGTCGACGGGGCAGCTCAACCCGACGGCCACCTTGCCCTTCTGAGAGCGGGTGAGGGCCACCTTGAGCGCGGCCCCGCAAATCAGGCACACGGGGGCGGATGCTGTCATGGGAATCAACCTCCTTCTCGGGGAAGCGGTGTAGGGGGCTACACCGCCAAGTGGCTGGCCAGCCATTCGTCACAGATGAGCAGCAGGGCCAGCGCGCGCCGGTTCGGGGTCGTCGCGGCCCCGACCTGGGACAGGGCCGCGGTAATCGCCGCCTCGACGGTCGCCCGCTGGTCGACCGACAACGGAAAGCTGACCCGTTCGAGGCGCACCGCCTTCGCTTGCTCCCAGATACTGAGGGCCTGGGCGAGTGCGGCGGGCGCTTGCTGCCCCAAGCTCGCCCAGCCGGCCAGGGCCGCGGGCGTATCGGGCAGCACGGCGGCCACCGTCGCGGCGGGCAGCGTCGCCAGCAGGTTCTGGACCAGCGCCGCCTTCGCGTTCCAGTCGTCCTCGCCATGCACCGCGTTCAGCGCCTGGGCCAGCAAGCGGGCCTCGGCGTCGTCGACATCCACGACCACGCTCGGAATCGGGTCGAGCCCCTGCGCGCGTAACGCGGCCAGGCGCTGGCTGCCGCCCAGCACCTCGTAGCCGCCCGCCGGGTCCGCGCGCACGACGACCGGCACCACGAGCCCAAAGCGATCCAGGCTGGCGGCCAGGTGCGCCTGCATGGCGGGCGCCATGGCGTTGGGATTCCACGGGGCCGAGTGCAACTGGGTGGCGGGAAGATTAGTCACCTGCATGAGCGAATCCCTCCTGTTTGGGATAAGGCGCCACGGGGACGGCCAACCGCCCCCGCCAGCGCCGGTCGATAAAGAGCACATAGCGATGCTTGCCGGCGGCGGGGAGACGGCGCGGGGACAACCCGGCCGCCCGGAGATACCGCAGCGAATGCGTGCCTAAAGCCGACCCGACGGATCGGGTATGGCGCGCGATGCCGTCGCCCAGGTCGAGGGCGGGCTGGGCTTGACTGAGACCGGTGTAGAGCCAGTTGGTGGCCTGATAGATGGTGCCGACATGCCCGGCCGCCGGGTCGGCGTAGGACAGCAGGAACTTCACCGGGGTGTGCTGCCGGAGCCAGCGGACCGTCTGGCCGATGACGTAGGACTCGGAATTGTGCGGCAAGGCGTCGGCCAACCAAAGCCGCGTCAGCGTCAGGCCGTCCATGGCGACCGCTCCCGTGACCAGGCGATGCGCGAAACGCGGGCCGACGCCCAGCACCACCACCCCGTCGAGGCCCGCCGGGGTGAACACCCCGAGGCATACCCGCGTGCCGGCCGGGAAGCTGTGGAGGTAATGGCCCTGCACCACCAGGGCAGCGGCCACCACCGGCGGAATCGGGCGGACCATCAGCGCCCCGGGCGCCATGGCGCGGGCTCCTCGTCCCGCGCCGGTAGCGCAGCGGATGCAACGGCCGGCCCGACGGTCAACCCCGCCGCACGCAGGGGAGACCCATCGAGGGTCCCCGCCGTCCACGCCGCGTTGAGGTCTTTGGCGGCACCATACGCGGCGGGCGGCACCAGGCTGACCGGATGTCCCCGGAACCGGGCGGCCCGGGCGAAGGCCACGGCGCCCGCCTGGCCGGGCGCGTCCGCATCAAACGCCACCACCACCGGCACGCCGCGCGGAATCGCCTCCCACCGCCAGCCGCTCAACCCGAAGAGCGCGACCGTCCGCTCATGGCCCAGCGTCAGCAACGTCAGCGCATCAAAGACGCCTTCGCAGACCGCGAGCGGGCCTGCCCCGGTGAGTAGCGCGGTGGCATGGAACAGCCCCTTGGGGCCCGGCCCGTGGTCATGGCGGCGGCGGGCCGGGTGGGCCGGGTCCTCAATGGCGCGGGCGTAGAGATTCACCAGCGCCCCGGTGGGGCTGTGATGCGGAAACACGAGATGCCCGGCCGAGGCGTAGGGCCCCCGCCAGGCGGCGGGCGGCGCATACCCGACGCCCAGGCGGCGCACGAGGGCGAGCGTCATTCCGCGGGCGGCCAGATATGGAATCCCATACGTCTGCCCGGCGCGGCCGGCCCAGGTGCCTTGCCACCCGGTGAGTTGCGTCGCCAGATCCGGCCGCGGGGCCGGGACGGCCGTATGCCGGGGCACCTGTGGACGGTGGACCCGGGCAGTCGGCGACCTCCGGGCGGCGCGGGTGTTGGCTAGGTACCCCCAGGCGCCGCAGGCAAAACAGTGAAAGTGCCCAGTCTCCCGGTCGACCGCCAGACTCCGCTGGTGGTCGCTGCCATGAAAAGGGCAGAAGGCCCGGCCACGGCGCCCCTGTCCCACGGGACGGCAGGCGGCCAATTCGTCCACCGACAGCGTGGCGTTCGTCCTCCCTTCGGCGCGGATCATCGGCGGGTCACCTCCCGGAAGAGGCCCACGTCCGGGCGAAAGTGCAGCGCGACGGCACCGGTTTCGCCGTGGCGATTTTTCTCCACCTTGAGATGGACGGCGCGGGCGGGCGGGGGCACCTTCGACGCCTCGTCATCCACCAGGAACAGCACGGTATCCGCCGCGTACTCCAGATCCCCGGATTCCTTCAGGCTGTCGAGGGCGGCGCTCCCGCCACCGCTGCCGTACTGGCCGCGCTCCCGCGACTGGCTGGACAGGGCCAGCACCGGACTGTCGAGGCGGGTCGCGAGGTCGCGCAGTTCCCCGATGAGCCGACCGATGTTCGCCCGGAGCTGGTCATAGCCCCGGCCGTGGGCGGCGGGCTGCAGATAATCGAGCACGACGAAGCAGCGCTCTGCGTGGTGGGTCGCCCGGGCGGCGGCCGCTTGGGCACGGATTTGGGCCACGGCGAGCGACGGGGTGCCCTCCACCAGGGCCAGCCGCTTCAAGAGGGGTTGCAGGGTGGCCGCGGCGTCGCGCAACTGCGACACCTCGCCGAACCCCTTGGCGACGTCCGAGGCCGGGACCCCGGCTTGGGCACCGAGCGCTTTCACCACCAAGGACGCGGGGCTGTTTTCGTACGTGACATACAGCGCCGGGATGGCGGCCCGGGCGGCATGCAGGGCGAACTGCAGCGCGAGGGTGGTCTTCCCCTTGCCGGGGCCGCCAGCCAGCAGGTGCACGCCCGGCTGCCAGCCGCCCAAGAGGTCATCCAACTGCGCCAGGCCCGTCGGCGTGCCGATAGCGGGTCGCCCCGTCGCTTCGCGTTGCTGTTGGCGCTGGGCCGCCTCCGCCAGCACGGGGGTCACGAGGTCGGCCGCCCATTGCAGGCGGGTGCCGTGCCGGGCTTGGGCCGCCTGCTGCAGGCGCGCGGCCTCAGTGTCCCACAATGCCCGGACGGATTCGGCCGGCTGCGTGGGTTCGTACAGCGCCGCGGCTATGCGTTCCTGCGCCGCGGCCAAAAGCCGACGCTGCGCCAGGTCCGCCAGACGTCCGGCGGTCGCGGCGGGGTCGGCAGCCGGAACCCAGTCGGGCGGTACCGTCGGGGACTGGTCGGCCTCCATCGCCCGCGCGACCGCCTCCCAGGTCTCGGACGCGCAGACGAACGTCCCGACCGGTAGCGCGTCCACCAGTTGCCAGTAAAGGGCGGGCGTCCGCGCCAACGCGGCCAGGAGGCCCTCTTCAGCAGGACCATCAACAAACTCAGCGGCGAGATGGAACGTGTTCATCATCAAGCCCCTCCTAAATCCAGCGCTATCTCAGCCCACGAGGGCCGAGGGGTGTTCGGGGTTGCAGCCACGGTTGTTCGGGGTTGCAGCAACAGAGGTTCGGGGTTGCGGCAACAGAAGTTCGGGGTTGCTGCAACAGGCCGATCCCGGGAGGCCGCGTCGGGCTTGCGTTTCCGGGGCAGCATGCGTCATAGGGCCTAGAGGGCCCATAGGGCCTCTAGGGCGGGGGCACGCTAGTGACGCGCCCCCGCCGTCCGGCCCGGGGGCGGGGACGGGATTCACGGGGCGCGCCACGATCTTCCACCGCCCAGAGCCGGTTTCGATCACGGACACGGCCAGCGAGGGGTCAGCTGCGGACACCACCTGGCACGCTGCGGTGGTGCGCGCCCGCAAGTTGCGGCGCCACGCCGGTGTAGGGCGGATCACCTGCGCCCACACGCGGTCGGCGATCTCCACCGGCTGGCCCGCGCTGCGCTTGCTGGCGATGAGGTAGTACAAGTGGGCGGCGAGTTCGCGGCGCAGACCGATACGTTGCAGCACGTCCAAGGGGATCCGCACCGAGACGCCTGCGTCGAGTTGCTGGCGGATCCGTTGGTTGAGCCACAACCTGACGGCTCGCTGCGCATTCGAGGGCCGTCCCTCCTGGGCCCGCCGGTCGGCGGCGTGGGCGCGCGTCTCAATGTCCGCGGTGTCGCAGAACCCGAAGAGCGACGTGACGTTGACCCGCTGACAACGCTGCCGCGCGCCCTTCGGGCTGCCGGGCGCCACGGGCTCGAGGTAGTCCCACCACTGGATGAACCGCACCAGCGCAATCGTGGTCACGGCACGCTCGAGGCGGTCGTACTGGCCAGCGTTTGGATGCACCCACCCAATCCAGCGAGCCAGGGCATGCAGGGAAAAGGCCACGGCGCCGTCGGGGTCCGCGCGACCCGTCGCGTATTGCGTACAGACATAGGCGATGACGGCGCGTTCGACCACACCGAGGGGCCCTAACCCCTGCGGCAGCTGCACGGTGACGGGGCCTTCCACCCGACCGGATGTATAGCGGACCTCCGACGTGTATTGGGTCACGGGGTCCCGCGCCCGCGTCAGGTCAGTCGCGGTCGACGGTGCGACCGGGCTGAACAGGTCGGCCCGCCGCGCGACGTTGAGTTCCATGACGGCCGTTGCGCTGTGCCTCGGGGATGTTGCATCGTCTTTGTTCGCTTCCCGCCCCGCTGACTTTGCACAACGGATGCCGGGTTGTGTTGGGGTGCGCCCGATGCTGTCGCCATCCGCCCAAGGGCCGGTGTCCCGCGCACGACTGCCCGCGATGGCTGACCTGGACGTGACGATAGGACGGGAGCCCGGAGCAGCAGACACGTCGGAGCTGACGTTACGCGAAAGCATCGTCGTGTCGATGGTAGGTAACATCTGCTGTTCAACCGCCTTTCGGCGGACTCGTAGCGGGGCGTGGGAAAGCCCACGTTCCGCGAACCTGCTGCCCGTCCGAGGTCACCGACGTGTCCGTTGGTGCTTCGGTGGGAGAGGCCGGGTAAGCACCACCTCAATCGGTTCAATTGCGTTCCATGTGTCAGCACCGACCAGCAAGCCGAGAAGTACGGCCTCGGCGCCCAAGTCACCGCGTTGCAGGAGCGGGTCGAGCAACGGGGCTACACGCGGGTGGCCGACGGGGCGGCGGACGTGTTTGCCGATGATGGCTTCTCGGGCGGCACGGTGGATCGGCCGGCCCTCACGCGCCTCCGCGAGGCGGTGCGCCAAGGTCGCGTGGATGTGGTGCTGTGCGTCGACCCGGACCGCCTGTCGCGGGCGCTGCGGGACCAATTGCTGCTCGTGGATGAACTGGAACACGCCGGGGTGGCGCTGGAGTTTTTGACCCAAGAGCTGAACTTCTCGCCCGAAGGCCGGATGTTTTTTGCCGTGCGCGGCGCCGTGGCCGAGTTTGAGAAGGCGAAGATTCGCCAGCGCACCATGCGCGGCAAGCAAGAAAAGGCGCGCCGCGGCTTGGTGGTCAATCCCGCCAACCTGCCCAAGTGGCTACATTGGGATGCCACGACCCAGACGGTCACCCTCGACCCCGTGTGGGCCGCGCTCGTGCAGCAGGTGTTTGCCTGGTACGTGGACGAGGGCTGGACGATCCGCCGCGTGGCCCAGCAGCTGACCGCGCTCGGTCACCCGACACCGACCGGCGGCACCTACTGGCAACCGACGGTCGTGCACCATTGGCTGCGGAACCCTGCAGCGGCCGGCACCTACTATCAGTTGCGGATGGACCCCGCGGCCCCCGAGGTCCCCCGCAAGCCCGCGTCCCAGCGGGCCCGCCCCAGCGCGCGGAACGGCAAGGCCCTCCGCCCGCCGGACGCCTGGTGGCCCGTGGCGGTGCCGGCCGTGGTCGACCCGGACCGGTGGGCGGCGGCCCAACAGCGCCTCGACCAAAACAAATCGGAGGCGCGCCGGAACACACGCCATGCCTATCTCTTGCGCGGCCTCGTGGTCTGCGGCACCTGCGGGGCCCGGATGGCGGGGTACCCGCCCAGCCCCGGCCGCTGGCGTTATCGCTGCGGGCGGCTCAGCACGGGGGCCCGCGTCGGCGGCAGCGAACCCTGCCCGCATCCCGTAAGCATTGACGCGCCCTGGTTGGACGGGCACGTCTGGGCGCGCCTCGTCGCGCTGCTGCAACAACCGGCCCTGCTGGCCGAGGCCCTCGCCCAGCGGGACGCGGCGGCGTCGCCGACGCGGATCGCGGCCGAGACGGAAGTCAGCCAGGTGCAGGCGCGCCTCGCCGCGCTGGACCAGGAGATGGGCCGGCTGGTGCGCGGCTACCGGAAGGGCCTCATCCCCGATGACCAGATGGCGCGCGAAAAGAAGGGGATCCAGGCGGACCAGGCGATGCTCACGGCCCGTGCGGATGTCCTGAGCGGAACCCTGGCGCAGCTCACGGCGTCCGACCGCGCCGTGGCCGGGGCCACGGCCTTTGCCACGCGCTGGGCGGACCGGCTGGCCACGGTCACCGCCGCCGAGCAGGCGCTGTTGTTGCATCGGCTCGTGCGCCGCGTGGTGGTGGAGCCGGGGGCGGTCCGGATCGACACCATCCTGCCGACGGAGGACCCGGACCCCGGGGACGGGCCTACCGGACAGACATTGTGTACAATCCCTCAGGAACACTCTCGCGCACCCGAGGGGCATTGGCCCGCATCGCGACCGAGCGGGTCTGCCGGAGATCGGGACGATTCCGTGCGATAACGGTCGATGTTGCTGTCGTGAGCGGATTCCTGGGGCGCGTGACGACCCCTGGGCACTGGGCCGCTGCGCCCGGCTGACGCTTGCGGAGCGGGCGGAGATGGTGGCGCGGGTGGCTGCGGTGGCCGGGCGCAGCGGGGCGTACGTGGACCGGGCCGACCTGAGGCTCGAGCACGAGGCCGCGAACTGCTGCGGAACCGCGGGCAGGTGACCGGGAAGCTCGACGGCCGCTTCATCGCTATGAGGCCGACGACACCGGCGAAGAGACTTCGTATGACCCGAGCCTCGCCGCCATCCATGGGCCTAACGCGGCGGCGTTCAACCACGACCTGCCTTACGAAATTATCACACCCCGCGTACACCCGTGGAGCTACACGGCGTTTGAGGGCCTCGTTGTGAGCGTGGCCCGCATGCTGTGGCCCTACTACGCGGCGGCCCCCATGACCGATGTTCATGAGCCGAGCCGCCACAGAAGAGCGCCGATCTCGCGGCGTTTGTCCAGCACGCAGCTAGAGGCTGGCCGCTGTCAACAGCAATCGTCACTTCCTCAAAACGCCAAAGCCCATTTCCTCAAATCAGCACGAGGGGACTCTTGGCAACGAGCGGCGGTGACCCGGCCGGAGGCCGCCCGGATCGGGCGGGCCCCCGTGCCGGGTGGAGCGGACGTGCCGTGACTGGTGACGGGCAGTCCGGGCGCACGGCCCCGGGCCGGGGTCGGGGGCCGCTCCTCCTCGCTTCCTGAAGCGCGTCACATCGTCGCGTCCACCCCATTCGGCTACCAGGGTGACGTTACCGTGGATAGGCTTTCGTTCGGACTTGCCTCCCGAGCGTCGGAGGCATACACTGGCCCGGGGCCAACAACTGCATAGGCATCACGTTCATGGAGAGCGGTCGAGGGAATGGGCCCGATGACGCCGCGGCAACCACCGATAAGGCTGGTGCCAAATCCCACCCCTTGTTGGAGGGGGTACATGAAGCGCTTGGCTGTCGAGCTGTCTTCGCACCTTCCACTGGGAATGGTGCGTTGTCGCTTTGCGGCACCCACCACCCAGGGGTCGGGTCCATGAACGGGTGACCGGGCGCCAAGAGCGAAAGGAGCCAATTCATGAACCACGACCAAGACGGTAACCCGGCGCTGGACCCCTCCGACGCCCCCGCCCTGCCCGCCATCACCGACCCCGACGCCGTGACCCGCGCGCTGGGCGTGCAGGTCCACCTGATTCGCACCCAGTTTGTCCGCGACCGTCTGGCCTCGGGCCAATGCACGGCCCAGCAAATCGTGTGGATGCTGGAGTGGGAGCGCTTGGCCCACGAAAACCGCCGGATGAATTGGCATGGGCGGGTCTCTGCCTTTGACCGCCGCTGCATCAGCCTGGAACTCCGGGCGAGCCTCCGCGTTTCCCCCGAGCAGTATGACGACGCCAGGTACCTGGACGAGGAGTGCGACACCATCTGGAAGATCCGGCGGGATGAGGACAGATCCGCGGCGGCATCGGCGATCGCGGCACTACAGCGCTTGGGCGAGCGGCTGCAGGCGGAGGTCGATCGCCTGCGGGTGGGGCCGGCCCGCAGCGCCGCGGGCGTGACAGGAGCGCTGCTGCGCGGGCCCGATGCGCCGCCCGTGTTTCCTCCCCTCGAGCCTGAAGCGCGACACGCCTTGGTGGAGGCGATGCAGTCCGAATGCGCCGCGGCGCTGGCCGCCCGCGAAAGGCTGCGATCCTGGTGTGAGGATTTGGCGCGCCGCCAAGCGGCGTGGGAGACCGAGCGCTCCGCGGTTGACCCGACGGGCCAGCTCCTGGGTTCCAAGGTGGATCAGGCCGTGTCCGAGATTGACCACGACATAGCTGGCTACTACGAGCTGATGCATCGCGTTTGGGACGCGGTCCAAAGTGCGCGCCGGACCCTCGGTCTCCTCGCCGAGGCGCTGGCGTCCGAAGACCCTCGCTAG
>JAEHJW020009051.1_pt1 | contig 13313 bp, 19 predicted proteins | sample 9271431 | NCBI WGS metagenome assembly JAEHJW02
GTTTTCTCCAAAATGTCTCCTGATTGATAGAACTACCTACCTCTAAAACGTCCGCTCGATCCACGTCCGAATAACTTTTCCCAGGATTTCGAAGTCGTCCCCGTTTTTCAGATCCACCTCAAAGGGCTCGTAGATCGGATTGTCCGAAATCACCTTCACCTTGTGGTTCGGAAGCCGTTGGAGCCGTTTCACATAGATCATGTCTTCCAGTCGCACCAGGTACACACCGTCCCGCAGATCCCGTTGGTTTCTGTCCACGAAAACGATCGATTTGGGCGGGATCGTGGGAAGCATGCTCTCCCCATCGGCGTAAACGGCGACAATTCCAGTAGCCGCCCCGGAAAAATTCATGTCCCGGAAGGTCGCCGGATCGAAAACCACGATCTTCAGAACCTGTTCGGAGTCGATGAACCTCCCCCGGCCCATGCTGGCCGTAATGGCATAAACGGGGATGGAGAGCGGGGCGCCATGCTCCGAAGTGTCTTCCTGAACAGAAGAAACTTCCAAATAGCTCCGTTCCATCTCCCCTTCGCCCGTCGAAAGCCATTCCGGATTGATACGGAGAGCTTTGGCAAGAGGAAATAAATGACCGGTGCTCTTTGCTTTTTTATTTTCAATGGCATGAATGGTTTGCTGGGGGACACCCGATTTTTCAGAAAGGGCAGTTTGGGAGAGTTTTCGTTTAATCCTAGCTTCTTTAAGGCGATCTCCTAAGGTCAGCATGCCAATAGAATATAACATATAGTCGACAATGGCTAACCATTTTTACCCATTGACATTACCATTTTTATGGTTTATTTTCTTCGCATGAAACCAACATCACCCATGCACAAGGCAATAGAAATCGTTGGAAGCCAGAACAAACTGGCGAAGATCCTCGGAAAACGTCAGTCCGTAATCTGGACTTGGCTTAAGAGAGGCTACATTTCAGCGGAATACGCCATTCCGATCGAACAGGCAACTGGGGGTCTGGTAACCCGCCACGAACTCCGGCCGGATATCTATCCGGAGGAAGGAAAAAACCAATGAACCTGTTGAGAAAAATCATAATCGCCGGGTTTCAGATCTCTTCCTTTCTGTTCGGCATGATTTTACTCCTGATCTTTTTTCTCTCTTTCACGGAAGGAACCGGACTCTTTTTCGAACGAATCACTGTTGTTCTGGGAGCACACATCCATAGAGATCCGGATCCCTTTCTTGAAGAAATGATCCTTGTGTTCTTTGCCTATTTTGGCCTGATCGCTCTTTGCACCGTGTGGATATCAAAGGATCTCGCCCCGGACGTGGCAAAGCTCTTTTCCGCTCCGCTCGGAATCCTCCGAGAAAAATTCCTGATCTTCGCCAGAAGGGGGGAAAAATGGTTTCGATGAACTGTGGTCATCTGGAATCGGATCTTGTGGCTTGGATCCATCTGCTCATCGTGATGGGGATGCTTTTCACAGGATTTTTAATGGTCATCGAAGGTCACCGGAGAGGAAAAGGCTGGCCAAGGATTTTGAGTAAATACCTTGTGGGTGCGACGGTCGGGATCGTTCTGCCGGATGTGTTTCGCTGGATCATTTTCAGGATTGGATCCTAGCGGGAATTCGACTTCCATAAGAACCGAAGGACACGATCAACAAAAAAATAAACGACGACAAAAACGATAATCCACCGGATCAGAATTCCGGAATACTGAACAAAAACATTCTGACAAAAGCGGGTTTCTTCGGTCACCGGGAATAAGATTCCCATTTTGACCTCTTGAAGAACCCGGAAACATCGGCCCGGAGGAGTGATGGGAGTCAAGGAAGGCCAGAATGAAGGATTCCAGAAAACCCAGATAAAGAAAAAGGTCAGGATCGTGATTCGTTTCAAGCGCAAATCTCCTTGGAAAGTCCGAAATAGGGTTGATCGTTCATTTGCGATTCTGGCGATTTTCTTTTCGGAGGTCCAGGGAGTCCGACGGGGTCGGAACACAGACTCCTTATTATATATATCAGCCCTATAAAAAATGAGAACCTCATGAACATTCGCAGAACCGCACTCGTCGCCCTTTCCCTCGCAACCCTCTCCCTTTCCGGCTGTTTCGGCGTAAACGGGACGGAAGGGGCCCCCGGGCTCTACCGGATGAACGTCAAGCAGGAATTCTCGGTCGGCAAGACGACCGAAACGCAGCTCAAAGACGAACTCGGGAAGCCCTCCAAGGTCGAGGCGGAAAAAGACGGCGGAAAAACCTTGGTCTACGATTCCTACAAATTCAGCGGACTCTGGGTCGTCGTCGGCGATCCCGCCAGGAAGGAAAAGCACAAGGTCGTCCGGTTCGCCTTCGACAAGGAGCATGTTCTCCGGAACATCCGGGTCCAGCGTTACACCCAGAACGTGATCTTCGGCCAGGCGTCGAAGGAGAAATAGCAATTTTTCACGGAAAAACGAACGAACGGAGGATCAATGAGCGCTCTTGTCCAAAATTTTCCTGAAACGAAATATGCGGATCTTTCTCTTCTGGCCCGGGCCGCCGCGGTAGACCCGGGAAGTATTCACCGGGCCGCGGTCGTCACGACCGGCGGAGCGACCTTTATCTCCCGAGAACCGGACGATCCTCGCCTCGTCCGGGAGATCGTCGACTTTCTGGTGGTTCACAAGATCGGGGTCGTGGCGTGCGGCGATCCCCAGGGCCAGTTTCTTTTTCCCGTTTCTCTTCTTCGAAAGGCGGCCTGGGAGGCCCGGATCCTTTTCGTTCTCGGGTCGGAATACTGCACCTCACGCCGGTGCCCCCGGTGCCGGATCCATCATCAGTCCGAAACGCAGATTTACCGGTGTCCCGCCTGCGGTCTTTCCCTCGATCGGAATATCGTCGGCGCTCTCAACATTTTCCATCATGTATTCGGGCGCAAGAGCCGGCTTCCTGAACCGGAGGGTCTTTGATGGAAACGGAAACTGCACCCGAAGAACGGAGGCGCGGACGCCCTCGGAAACCCGTCGTCCTTCCCTCCGACACCTTCCAGGAACGGACCCGGGAGGCCGGGGAGCCGGAGCGAAAAGTGGTCTGGGGCGACGAGGACCGCTTGCTCACGATCGACGAAGTGGCCGATCTCCTCCGGGTCCGGCCGAAGACGATCCATTACAACAAGAGCCAGCATCCGGAACGGGTGCCTCCCTGGATCCGGCTCCCGGGATTCCGCTCCCCGCTCTGGCGTCTCAAGGACGTGCGGGCCTGGATCGAGCAGGGGGTGGCCGGAGGCGAGAAGGAACGGGCGAAACTCGAAGAGGCGCGACAAGAAGGACTCTACCCCTTCCCGAAGAAAAAACGGGGGAGGCCCACAAAACGGGAAGCGATCGGAAGGGAGGAAAGAGGATGAGACTGATTGAAAGTCTGAAAAATTGGATGAAAAAGAAAAAGTTTTCTCGAAAAAATGAACACTGGCACTCGCTCGTCAGGGGATCGACAAGAACGGGCATGACAGACAGCAATCTGCAGGTTAGCCCAGAACAAAGTGATGATTCTATGCAAAAAGAAGCAAAGGAAGTGATGGTTCTGGCCCAATCTGATCTTTCCCAGATTCGGAACGCTACCCAAAAATTGTCAGAAGAGGAAAAAAACGTACTCCTTCGGAATACCAAAATCCTTATTCGGCAGGATCCCAAGGAAAAAGTATGAAAAAAAATCCAAGAATGAATCTCTTCTTTTCGTCGACGACTGGCCTAAACGAACCTTTTGAATCGACCACCGGCAATTCCCGGGAGGAATGGGTTGAAACAGTCAAGTCTCTCGTTCCCGAAGGATTTTCTGGAGTATTCAGAGTTTTTGGGACTTTCCCTAAAACGGAGGAGAAGGACGAGTACGATCTTTCGGGCGAACCCTTTCCCGTTTTTGCGTTCAACTGCTACGGAAAAGACGGTCTCGGACTCGGAAGCATCGACTGCCCGGAGGAGGTTCCCAATCTTGAAATGCTAAGGGAAGATCTTGTTCTATTTTGCCGATACATCCTTCGGCTGGCAGGGCGTCCGGTTGAAACATTTTATCTTTCGAATGATCCCGACTCGCCGGAAATTCTGACGATGGAATTCGAGTACGACGCCAGTAATCCGGGGTCGTTCAATGTAGAGGTAAGTCCGACCGGACGGATTTGTCTCCCGTATATCGACGATCCCTTCTTCATTCACGATCTCTGGGTGACGATTCCTTCCTTGGGATGGGTCCCTGTCCTTATGGAGGTCTTCATGCAAGAAACCGGGATCAAAAGACTCCAAGTCCTTCCAAGGAGTCAATAAGATGGACCTCCTGAATTCATTCTCTTATGTAGAGGTGATCCCATCGGTCAATCAGGATGTTGTATTGTCCCTCTTCTTTTTCCATCTTTCCGTAACAGAACCAAGAAATCCTTTTGCTGTTTCGAGAGGCGTCCTGCAACCGATTCATTGTTTTTGTCCAACTGCTTTTCATGGAAGGTTCTTGAAGAAGAGTTTTATGGACAAGAATAACGACAGGGACATCCTGCCCATTGATCTTCACCGGATCTTCGCTGGGGATTTTGATCGCATCTTGGAACAAATCCGGAATTCCCGAGCCCCGAAAAATACGTTCCGGATTCGCTCCGGAAGTCAAAAAACATGTCTTTTGGATACCGTCCCGATAGGTTCTCTTGACCCCATAAAGGGTAAGGGGGAGAGCATTAAGCGTTTCCTTGAGCCATTTTTGGGCAGAGTCTTCCCCCTCGGCCTTTCTTCGATATCCAAACTCGGACAGAACGTTAAGAAAAGCTTCTGCAATCTCTCGGAGCAAGCTTGTCCGATAGCGGGCTGGACCAAGAGATTGAGCCGCTTCCCGTCTACGGCATATCTCTTCGGGAGTATTACGGCCGGTCGTATCGCCTTTGGTTGGCCTATGAACGACAGATATCTTTCTTGGTTCGATCAATTCTTCCGGAAAATGCAACTTCGTCTTGTCCACAGAACGCAAAGGCGGATTTTGGGCTGAGGGAGAATGGGAATATTCAGGTGCACCATCGCAAGGAGGAATGTGACGGGATCCTTTGTGAGTCCTGAAATGAGGCGTTTTTCCCGACTTTCCATCTTTGTATATTCGGACGGGAATCAAGGGTATTCCACAAAAGGGGCAAAAATGTCGATCATGTTCGATGTCGTCTCTCAGATACTCGTCCCTGAACTCATAGCTTGTAACAGCCTCCCCAAAAGGCTCGATTGCACCCCACTTGGACATATTGACCCTCCATCAAATTTGTTGAAAGGAACTTCTTCTTGGCAAGTGTAATCGAACAATCACATAAAAACATCTCCGCTAACGCTCTCCGCCAAGCCCGGTATGCGGAGAAGATGAGATCCCTGGGAAAGAAAAAACTCACGGTCTGGGTGACCTCGGAGGAGGAACAATTTATCCGAGCTTTTATTTTGAACTCCAGGAATCGAAGGGAAGACCTGGTACCGATTGATTGAGCAGTTTCGCCTGGGAAGCCTCTCCATCTGTCGACGGAACTCTTCGGAGAGGTCCTTCTGTTTCTTGAAACCCGAGTAGCAAAACAGGAGAAAGAAAGCGGATGAGCGTACAAGCCATCGACTGGGCATTAAGACTTGTCAAAAACGTCACCCCGACACAAAAACTAATCCTGATCTGCCTGGCGAACCATGCCGGTCCAGATGGAGACTGCTGGCCATCCCAGACGGTCGTTTCAGACTATTCCGGCCTTTCGAGGGATGCCGTCAATAAAAACATGAAAGAGCTCGAATCCCTCGGGTTGATCGCGTCTGAACGGAGAAAAGATTCGGACGGACGGGAAACGACAAAAAAATACCGGCTGAAAATGGCGGAATCACTGGGTGTAGTCCAAGACTACACCGGGGGGGCAGAAATGAGGGGGCGGTGTAGTCCAGAACTACACCCAATAAAATCAACGACAAACGAGGAAGAAAACGACAAAAGCCCCGATATTGCTGGCTGTAGTCCGGAACTACACCGGGGTATTGGAGAACGACATACCGGTGTAGTCCAGAACTACACGGACTGTAGTCCAGGACTACACAAATCTTTTAGGAAAGAATCGTCAAAAGAAGAAACAAAAACAGAAAACGAACAGACGTACCCGCCACCTCCAAAAACAGAAAACCGTCCGTTCAGTCAGTCAGTCGTTTTTTTGAAGGAAGAGAAAGATCCGTCTGAAGAACTTTCAACCCGTCTCCGTAACGTTGGATTCTCTCCAAAAGACGCAAACATGATCCTCAGAAAGTATCCATTCGACAGAATTTCGGTTGTTCTTGAATATGCGACAAACAAAAAACCAGCCAGTTTTCGTGGTTTTGTGGTCAAGGCATTAAGTGAAGAATGGTCACTTTCTGAAGACACTCCCGCCCAAGTGGGGATGGATCAGTATCGGACGGATCTAAACACTTGGAAATCCTTCCCCTATGACCTGAGAAGAAAGTATCTCAATCAGGGAGGTTTTGGATCCAATTCCGATTACCCTGAGCCGGGTTGGCTCAGAGAAGTATTGGAAAAAATTGAATCTGAAAAAAGATTTGGAGCATCCGTTAAAGAGACTATCAAGGAAAATTCCCGATGAGGAACCTTGGTGAAAAGGAGAACAACTTGTCGAAGAAAAGTTCCAACGAAACTGAAAACAGCCACTTGATATCGCTTGATGAAGCGATTCTGATCACTGGATTCGATCGGCGTTTTTTTAACGAAGCAATCCGGGGTGGCACTATTGGAACGGTCATGGTCGGAAAGCGCCAGAAACTCGTACGGGCCGATGTCGAACAAACCACCCGGAAGATTGCCCTTCCTTGGGATCTCGTTCTCGATGAACGGGCCCGGGGATTCGGAAACAAGCTCCTGGTCCTTCTGGTCGTCTTCTGTTCATTATTTATATCAGACCGAAGTTTTGCGGAGGATCCGTACCAATCGGAAATTCACAACTCCTTCCAGAATCTCGTTCCGGACGCTCCTCCCCCGGGAGCAACGCAGGTGTTCTCCAAATGGGTCGTGGGCCTCTACGGCGTCCTGGAGGCAGACGGGGTGTACGATTCGACCCGATCCTTTTCCAACTGGCCCTACAATGCGGGAGCGGCCAACAAGAACACCGCGTCCGGGTCTCCCGCCACACTGAATACCCTGTCCAGTCCCCAGATGGGATTCGATGTGAACGGCTCCCGCTTCGGGATCATGATCTCCTCGCCCCTCTATCAGGGATACCGGGTCCGGGGACTTCTGGAGATGGACTTTCTCCAGACGACCGGCACCCCTCCCCCGTCCACCGCCGGATGGGACAATCCGGCCCCTCATCTCAGACAGCTCTGGATGGATGTCGAAACTCCCGGGTATGGAGATCTCCTGGCCGGGAAATATTGGTCTCTATTCGGCTGGCAGCCTTACAACCTGTACAACTCGGTCCAGATCCAAGCAGGCCCAGCCGAGGCCTACGGGCTCTTTCCCCAAGCCCGATGGTACATGATCGGCCATCTCGAGGGGACCCTTCTCGAACCGGCCGTGTCGGTCGAATCGGAAGAGCCGTCATTCGGACTTCCCTCGTTCGTCGAGGGGCTCAAATGGGCGCTCCCGGGGTGGCCCGGGGAAACCATGATCGGAGCGACCGGGAAAGGAATCGAGCCGCTCTCAATCGGATTTTCGATGATCGAAACGCCCCTTTCCGGATGGACAGTCGGAACAGGAGCATCGGCGACCCCAACCGGCTTCAACGAACTCGCGACGGCCTACGCCATCGACGCGTTTTTTCCGATCATTCCGGCCAAATACGAAAATCCCGACAGCACGCTGACGCTCTCGGGAGAATTCACCTCCGGAGCCGGGGACGGCTTCCAGTTCCCGGGGCTCACCTGGGGGATCGGAAACTACGGGACCGGATCACCCGGAACGGCCTTGCCGTTCGGAACGGGCATCGTAAATGGCCAGACGTTCGTGCCGGTCCAGGTCCAGAGCTGGAACATCAATCTCCAGTATTTCTTCTCCGACCACGCCCGGACCTCGGTGGCGATGGGAATCGCGCACGTCTCGGCGGGGAATCTTGCAAGCCAGGCTGGTGCCGTCGGTCCCTCCCTTTTGGCCGGAGGGAGCCTCTCGAACGGGATGGCCAAATATCTGCTCCCATACAACCGGAACCAGTACATTCACGCCGATCTTTGGCACGACTTCACCCCGGCGGTCAGGATGGGGATTGAGGCCGGACAGTACCAGACCGACTACGTGGGCGGACTCTCGGCCTCCGACAACCGACTCATGATGGGATGGTACTTCCTGTGGTAGGGATGAACTGGATGAAACAATTATCGAGAAGAAAGAACTGGATCGAACCCCGGATCCAACCGCTGGTGGAGGGGCTGAATACATCCGGATTCCGGACGCACTATAGTTGCGGAGGTCATTTTTTCAGGGATCGCCAGGCATGGGTTGTGTTCGAATCAGATATCGAAACCGCATACCGTTTATGGCTCGAGCTCCAATTCGAAAGTGAGAAACTGCGCCTTTTCTGGACCGTTACCCCATGGCCGAGAGTCGCCCCTCATACTTTTCGGATTTTGAGCGGGAACTATTCTTCATGGAAATATTTTACTGACCATTTATCTTCCGATATTAAAGAATTGACGAAGAAGCTCGGGATGCTCCGCCACCATGAAAACTCCCAGCAAAATGAGGAACAATCCCGACAGAATATGCCTTTTGCGGTAGATCAAGGATCTGCCAGGATTCTTCGTCCCGCATCCGCCGACACAAACTGGAGCATCGGGAGCCACACCCTTTCCGCATCGATGGCACATCACGAGTCGTCCCATTCCAACCCCTCCTTTCAGGAATACCACGCGTTATTGCAAAAGACTTCGGGAGGGATTGTCTACCCTCTTTCCGCGATGGAAGAAATTGTCCAAATCGTAAAGTCATTGGATAGCCTTTACTTTGAAGAAACTATCACATCATCTCCTGAAATCCATGCATCTTTTTTACCCGGGCACAAAATATGGCTCAGAATCAGCCGACTGAACAAAGGAGAAGAGTCATGATGAAAGACAACGAAATCCTCGAAGATGCAGAAACTCCCTCCTCTGAAACTTCCGCCACAGACAAGATCGATGATCCCCCGCTCCAAACCTCATCCACGAAACCCGGGCAATTGCCCGGAAAAAAGAAAACCATCGGCAAAGGCGGATATCAGGAAACGGTCGCCAAAATCGAACGGGAAAACAAGGTCCTGCTGAAAAAGTTCGACAAGATCGAAACCTTTCTCGAGCGATTATCCGCCTCCCCAGCTGGAGGCGATCTGACCTCTTTCGTAGAGCGTGGACTTTCAGTCCAGGGACCTCCGCAAGCGGTCATCCCCGGCCGGGACGAAATCGCCCGAACCTGGGAATCGGGCAAACATACCTTTGAGGAACTGATTGCGGATTACGAGCGTCTCAGGAGCCAGAAGATCTGGAGTCAGGAGGACCTGGAAGGAATCCTGATCCGCTTTGAAACGCTGGCCGGGGAGATCTCCCGGTCTGTCCTGACATGTCAGAACGCCATTGAGGGAATCCTGCCAGCTCTTTCCGGGCATTCGGAGGAAAGGGCGGCGGCACCGATGTCGACGGAAGAGATCTCCCGGTTGTCCCAGGCGATATCGGAGCTCGGAGAACGAATTACTGAAAGCCGCGAAGCAATTCTGGGAGCGATCGGAGACAAGAACGTCATCCCTCCAACAACAGGTCTTCCTGAACGGGATCAGGAGCTTCTCTCTCACGCTCTTCAGAAGATCGGGAACATCGAGGATCTACTGAAAGGAAACAGACCCGCCCCTTCCTTTGAAGCTGACCTGTCCGGTGAAAGCGCGACAACCGGTTCCTCTCAGGGAGTTCGGAACCACCTGTTTTCAAAACGGGATCCGGTGGATCAGAAACCAGTCGGAAAAACAGTCGTGACACCAAGGATCAAGCGATTGGGGTTCGTGGGGCTCATGGCCGTCCTCGCAATTGTTGCGGTCGTCGCCCGGGTTAAACATTCCGGGCCCCCTCCGGAACCAGAAAATCCCGTCGCAACCCGGAATACGCTCCCCCCTCCCCTCATCGCCTCTCCAATCGAAAAACGGAGCTATGAGGAGCCCCCAAAATTCCAGAGTATTGAACCGGTTCTGTCCGGTCTCGACAAGCTTCGGGAGGGAGTAAACGAGAACGGCCAAGCGATCGCCGATCTTTCAGGAAAAATCGACCGGGCGTTAAGCAGCCTTCCCAAAGGAACCTCCCTCTCAACCCCCGAGAAACGCCTGATCGACGAAGGGCGGGAACTAGAATGGATGGTCAAGACCTGGCCCGCGGGACCGGGACGGAAAGAACTCCTCCGGATGATGGGAAATTATGCGGGTGAGTGAATGGAGGGATGCAAAATGCTTCTTCGTTTCGTGATCGGACTACTCGTATCAGGGATCCTGGTGGTTGGAGCCATGGGCCCCTTGGGAACGGCCCTGCAGCAATACCGGGCGGCGAAGCTTTCCGGAACACTCAGGACCCTGGTGAAGGCCGCGACCACCTACGCCCGGATGAACTGTCCGGGGGTCGTGTATTCCGGAACCACTCCCCTGCCCTGTCCACCTTCGGTCTGGCCGACTTCATGGAGTCAGGTGGCGGGGGCCGGACTGATCCCACAAGGAATGTTGACAAGCGGACAGGTCCTCTCGCCACTCGATAACGCCAGCCCCATTTCCGTGGGACCCGCCGGGGCAAATATGGGAATTGTTTCGGTCACTGTTTCGGATCCGGGAACCGGAGCATTGGTGGCAGGCCGGATTCCCTTTGCAACGTATTCAGGGAGCACCGTCACCGTTCCGGTCCTTCTCGGGGGAAAACTCGGAATCTGGAGTCAGAGCAACACAGGGATCCTCAATACGAACCTGCCGTAAAACTATGGTAGGATATTCGAAAATAACCGCTGGAGGAATATCATGCCACAGGAAAAAGCCGATACAAAGGCTACCCTGTCCCAAGGAGAAGATTACCTGTCGTCAATAGAGTTTGTGAATGCCTTGGCCCATGATGACGGACTTGCCGCAAAACAGCATCTGGCGGCCGGGCGGCCCATCTATTACGGCGATGATCGCTATCCCGAAGGACTGATCAAAGAATATCCAAATGGATATCGGCAGATTGTTGCCGTGGATCCCGATGGAAAGATCACAGTGATTCGGGATCTTTAAATGCCACAGTTGTGGATTGTTGCCGGTCCGAACGGAGCGGGAAAAACGACAATTGCCGATCTCTGGCTCGCCTCGCGTATTCCTGTGATCTCTCCTGATAATCTGGCCGCCACACAAGGGATCAATCCGATGCAGGCCGGGAGAGCCGCTGTTCTGGAACAAGAACGATTGTTGTCGTCCGGAATCAGCTTTGCCGTGGATACCACTTTTTCCGGACACCGGGAACTTGACCTGATGAAACGGGCAAAGACAGCAGGATTCAAGATCAACCTGATATTCATCTGCGTCACGAGCCCCGCCCTATGCCAGGCACGGATAGAAGAACGGGTATCGAGCGGAGGGCATGACGTACCGGCCAGAGATGTCACAAGGCGTTTTAAAAGAAGTCTCACCAATCTGACGATCGCGCTTGATATTGCAGAACGAGTTTTCATTTTGGACAATACGGGGAAAAAGCATCGACTGCTGCTTTCGATTGAGCGCGGGCGGGTTAAACATTTTTCGAAAAGCACTCCCGAATGGGCCAAGCTTGCGATTCCTGAAAGGTTCAACAAACTCCGGGGGCCAAGCCTTGGATAGCCTTAATTTATATATCAGATATTAAAACAGAGGAGGATTTCATGAGGATTCCCGCCACACTGAAAAAACTACTCTCCCAGCTATCGAGCCGAATTCCAAACGATCGCGGCAACATCGGACTGACTGTCATGATGGGGACAGTTCTGATGATGCTCGCAACCTACGCCGCGGTCAAAGCTCTTGGGCCGGCACTCCACACGATATCAGCCCGCTCGGATATCCGGAGGGCCGGAACGCTTTCGAACCTGGCCAACTCCTATATTGCCCAGACAGGCGACATGCAGCCCACGATCGCAAAGCTCGTATCAGCCGGACTTCTTCCGGCCGGATCGAAAGGGGTCTGCGCGACCTGTGGAGGAGTCGGCACCTACACAACCAACGACGGATCGGTACTCTCCATGGTCCCGGGAGGATCCGCCGGCATTTTTGGGATGACCCTCGTCCCCGGCCCCAACATGGCCCAGGACATGAACTACTACCTGTCGCATCTGACCGGATCGATCCAGAATGGAAGCACCGTCGCCTGGAACCAGCCCGTTCCGGCGATCGCAAATCTGGGAAGCCGGTTCGTGCAAACCAATCCGGCGAATCCAGGAGCAACGCAAACCGTCACGAGTCCACTTTCAACGGGAGCCATTTCGACGACGGGAGCCATTTCGACCGGAACAAATCCCATTAATAGTGGGAGCGTCAACTCTACTGGGAGTGTTTCAGCGGGAAATGGATCCAGTTATATTGCCTCTGACAATTCGGGGCTTTGGCGTTGGGGGCCTCCAGCCATCGTCTATACTGGGAATTTTTGCAACTGCAACGGGTATCCGACAGTTTCAGGATATGCCAGCGTTCCTGTACAAGGAGTTCCTGGGGGGTATTACAATGCAAACGTGATCCAGCAACCCAACGGTTGCAATGGGTTTGGTTGGCCGGTCTACAACTGTTTAGTCAGCCCGGTCAATGCGGCCCAATGCGAAGTCTATATTACAAGTCCGGGAGGGGATCCCGCTCCTTGGGCAGAATGGCTTCTGAATGTCTCGGATCCGGCGTGTTACAGACCCTGATCCAAAACGATCAGAACTGCAACACAACCTGCTTTGACGTGTTGGTTGCGCCCCAGCACCCTCCCTGATTTCCAACTTCCGTGTACCAAATGGCGCACGAGCTGGATATCAAGGCAGAGCGAAGTGGCAATCTTCGCGAGAATACGCACGAAGGGGCATTTCAATATAAAACTCCGCTTCCAGCACCCGCTCCGTAAATCCACCCTGCCGGTGTGATCCAAGCACCTTGGGAGTTGCAGTTACAGCCGCCTCCATAAACAGTAGATCCCATTGGGTAATATCCGGCCGGCCCGATCCAAGTATCAGGCCACCAAATATAGGGTTGGGCATAGACTCCCTCTGTCGAGGTACCACAGCTTACCCCAGATCCTCCCTGGCTATTTGCTTGAAACCAAACATTCCCTGACGGACACCCGACACCGCCATTAGTAATGACACGGGTTGGAGTATTTATTTGCCCTGTGTTAACGCTCCCACTATTAATGGGATTTGTTCCGGTCGAAAT
>JAEHJW020005980.1_pt1 | contig 13302 bp, 17 predicted proteins | sample 9271431 | NCBI WGS metagenome assembly JAEHJW02
TCCATATGCTTTGTGTATGCAAGTCCGACTCCGCAGATACAACGCTCGGTAGCTGAGTACATAAGTTTCTTGTCTGTAACTTTTCTACGGAACCACATAGCTGCCCCATATCTTCCAAAATCTTGTGTTATATGCCCTGAAACTTCACTAATTGGTAGTTTTACGGGGGTTAAGACTTCAAGTGGATACGATAAGGATCGAGCAGTTCCATTGCATAAGCAACGTCTGTCTGCACGTCTCCGACTTCGGACTTGATAGCGTTAGGCTGTTCCATGCCCTGAAGTTCAATCGAGAAGTCACCACGAGTCTTGATAAGCGCTGTCGTAAGAAATATCACCGCTAACTCAATATCTGATCCAAGTGCCGTCACTGGTAGAAAGTCCGGTGCTGTCGGTAGCGTGTGAGAGTTGGCTATCGGTTGTACCGTTGTAGCTACATTGCCGTTTAGCGACTGCACCTGAAATGTCTCGGTATTTACACCGTCTACTATTGTGAGCTGTGTGCCTGGATAAACGCCGTATAGACCGCCGTTACCGTTGGTAGCTGTCAGTGTCACCGTATCTGCACCTGCTAGAACACTTGCGCCTAAAGAGGTGTGCGGATAGCCGTTCACATACGACCAGACTGTATAGAACTTGCCAGACTGAGACATTGAAAGCGGTAACGAGGATGAGGTTACGTTCTTACCGAATATGAAGTTCTGCCCTAGTGGAACATAGATCGTTCTACGTCCAAAGCGAATTTGCGCCGCTGCTGCTGATCCGATACTTACCGCTGTACCTGGAAATGAACCAACGTCCACACCCACGACCTCTAGGATCGGCTTGTAGTCACATATCAGTCTGAGTTCACCTTTTAGCAGCGGTATGAATCCAGCCTGGACGGAGAGTGAAGCAGCCAGAGAAGCGCCTTTAGCGGCTGCATCCATACCGTAAACGTAGCGATCAGCCCACCTTGAAGCTCTGAGGATCGTGTCATATAAAGCCTGTTCTTGATCCTGCTCTGTAGCGCCAGGAACCGTTACTAAGGCTGATGTATCCATTGCGGTAGGTGCGAAATTGTACTGCGAAATGCTGATATATGGTATAGGAGCGCCGAATCCACCAACATTAGGGTTGATCTGCGGAGTGGCAAAGACCGTAGGTGAATAAGGTGCTGTCATGCTAGCTCCATAATGATTTATAAGAAGTTGATAAGAATGTAGAATTTGTCAAGACTTTTACAGAGTGATACTTGCAATAGTCACACCGGATAAGTAATGTCAAATTCACTAGTTGACGGGAGTCATCATCGGGGAGTGATTAAATTGGACTATTCCAGACCGCTGTTAAAGGTCAAGCAAGTAGCAGCACGTCTAGGTATCACCGAGAGGGACGTTTACAAACTGATAAAAACAAATCAGTTGCACGCTTTTCATCTGGGGCGCATGATCCGAATTCATGAAGATGACTTAGCTGAGTACCAAAGCAAATTAGCTGCCTAGCAGCATCCATGTGAAGGTTTGATATAACTGCCGGATCTCACATGACCAACAACGTTGGAATGTACATGTCGCTTTGTGGCAGGTAAGACTCTCTGTTGGAGCCAAGCATCAAGGCGACACCAATGTTTCACATCGTGTTTATTGTCTGAGATTGTACCGACCTGATCCATTGCATACGGGTGTGCTTTTATTAGCGTCGATCCGAATTTGACACATCCGAGTCCTACGTGTGTACTGTGGAAATAATATGACGGGAACGCACACCAATCGCTAGAACATTGTTCAAGTTCGGCTAGTGCTGTAGGGTGAACCACAATGTCATGTTCGACTATTGCAAATGTCTCACCTTTACGCCATAGATCACTTAGCAGGTCAAAATAGTCGCTATCTGAGTTACCAACAAACACTGTTTCGAATTTATAGCCAGTCTGTTTGAGTGCTTTTTTAGTCTCTTTGCGAAGATCTGTATAAGGTACGATTACTCGCATTATGCACGCATCTTCACCGTAAGCGTCGCCCAGATTGGTATCTCATGCTTTCCGGCTTTTTCATAGTCGATCTGTTGATGTATCTCGACCAGTCCGTAACCTTCAGCTTGTAATTTAGATAGCCAGTGAATAGCAAGATCGATTGTTTCTTCTTTTTCGATACGCTTAGTCATGTGTTCACCAGATGAACCGTACAGTTGGGACAGGCATTAGATATAAGTGCGGCCTGATATATGTCGTCTTCGTAGTAGTCGGTGACTTGCCAAAGATTGATCATCTTTATTTTGAAGTCGGCGGCATCATTTGGATCGCCATAGACACCTACGCCCCGAATTGCCACCGGAACATGCCAGCTAACAGATGAATCCCATTCTTTCCAGGTACGCCCTGAGATGACTACATAGGGTTCTTTAGGTACTATTCCGGCGGTCAGCGTACCGTCAATGTCATATCCGTTCATGTGTTCCTCCGCAGGCACAACCGTCTTGATAAACGTGATGATGTAGGACTGTCTCGTGAATGTGTGGCTTGTATCCTCTGTCTCTGAGTATTCCAAGCATCCGAGCGTCTAAGCGCCGCCAATCACGTTTTACGAGCGTTGGAGCAGCGTCATCTATATCGCCAACCTTTGCCAAAAGATCAGCATTAGCCGCCATAAAAGACGACCTAAATCTTGTGCAGCCTAAAGCCGCCGATAGGACTTGCTTAGCAGGTCCAAAATAAGGTGAGACCGACCATTCACATTTGCAGTATTTGGCCTGTCTGATAGCACGATCATTGACTTCCATATCGTGTTCGATAATCAAAGTTGATTCACGCTGTTCCCAAATGGAAACCATCAACCGCCAATAGCTCTCCACCGTTTGAGATACGTCTATGTACTCGACTTCGTAATTCTCAAGAGACTTGGCGGTTGATGGGTGTATCTGGGTATAGGGAACTACAATTCTCACTTCTTGGCAGAAGTGCGAGTCTTACGTTCACGAGCAACGGGGGCATCGTTTTCTTCAATGGTGCCAGCCCAGTGCTCAATATCTACCTCTTGGGGCGTCATCCAACCTGGTCGTGAATGCCAGAACTTGCCGACATGATCAGGCAGGTCGAACCATCCCCATTGATCAGCTTCGTAGGTGTGACCCTCGTGACTGATACATTCAGTACCGGACTTCTCAATCCTACGAGCCATAGTGTATTGACCAGGACGCAGTGGATCAGAGACCCGATAATTGATTTCTCTAAAGTGTGCTAATTGCATTGTTTCCTATCTCCGTTTCGGGAAAGGGCAGAGCGACAGCGCAACGGAGGAAATACCGTCACTCTGCCCAACTTGTGCTTAAGTCAGTTATGAACCAGCGCCAATGTTGGCAATAACACCCATTGCAGGTGAAGCCAAGTTTTTGAACGCTTCCTGACAGCGGATTTCAAAGTCGTACCGAGGACCGCCACCGACCTGGCCTGGAACACGGCTTGAACCATATTCGTAACGCCAGTAGTCAAGCAAAGTCTCGACACTAAGTACAGTGCTGATGTTTGCACCAGGGAACGGAATCGCATCAGTTACCGCAATGACCTGTCCAGGAGGCAGGTGAGGTTGCAGTTCTAACATGATTGGAGTTCCACCAGTTGTCTTGTTGATGTAGTTGGTAGCACGTCCACCCAAAGTGGCAGTTCCACGTCCATCAGCCTGAACCTGCATGAATATCTGAGCCTGTGGTGAACCCAACAGGATATTCGACAGGTCGTTGATCGACTGAGCACCCATGAGGTATCTAGTCGGGCTGATCTGGTACGAGTTATAGATCGCTTCATTCATAGCGTCTAGTTGCTCAACAGCAGCACCAGAGTAAGTGAACGTTGCACCGTCAAGTGACTGGTAGTACGCACCCTGTGAGCTTCCGGTTCCAGGGGTTACCAGTGAGGTAGCACCGCTAGAGTTGGAAGAGTCACCCAAGATCGTACCTGCAAGACCAGTAATCCACGAGGTCGAGTAGCTAGAGTCCGCAGTCGGAGGCGCAGTAGGCGCAACGGTTGACAGCAGAGGTAGCGTCGGAAGTGGCTGGTTAGCGGTAGGTATGAAGGTGATGTTTACCGTGTTGACAGTAGTCGTGGTGTAGTAGAAGTTGTCTACATACCAGTCGTAAGCAGCAGCAAGTTTCACAGCGGTTACCGTAGCGGTTACCGAGTTGGTGCTAGAGGTAGAACCAGTGGTAACGCTTGCCTGAGCCGATGCAACACCCGAACCACCGTAGTAGTAGTTCTTACCAGACCTTGCAGCAACTTTGACGTTGACAGCAGTGCTAGCAGCGATTGTTCCACCAGTGGTGGATACAGCTAATGACGGGGTAGCAATTGCAGGAAGCGCAAAAGAGATCGAGTTCAGAAGGTTGATGTCTTCTGTAATCATGACCTGGTTTAGCGTCTGCAAAGTACCTACAGCCAAAGCGTCGGCATAGTTAGTTGCCTGAGCTATAGCGTCCTGAGTGACAGTGCCACCCTGACCAATGACACCAAACGGAGCGAAGAAATCCTGCTCTTGTTCAACTGCCAACGGTGCGGACCAGTCGAACGGTACAGCACCGTCGGACTGTGACTGGTTGATGTTTAGCAACGCACGCCAGTAAGCATACCTAGCACCCTGTGGGGCTTGTACACGAGGTGTGTCATTTCTAAACGGTGTGTCAACAGGCACGAGGGAGACCAGTGGTTGCAGGTCAACACCCGTGATGTTAGTGGATGCAAAGATACCGTCTGTTGGAGCAACAGCGGCCTTTATCATCGAAAATGTTTCCTCGGTTACTCCGAGTTGATCAGCTCCCCAAGACATGAGGGCAATCCTTTCTATTGGTTAGCGTGGGTTGTTAGTCCGTAGACGCAGATAGCTGGCCTGTTGGCCGAGTTGAGAAGCCTTTACAACGTCGCCTCTGGCAAGCGCTGTTTGCTGGTCCTCTTCGAGCTTCTTGATTACGTCTGCGGGTGAGGTTGTCTCCTGTCCACGCAAAACGGGTGCAGCGTTGTTCGCTACAATATTCTTGTCCTGAGCTTTCTCAAGGAGCGGTGCAACTGCCTTTGCAATCGCCTCTTCCACTTCTGGGCTTAGCTTCATACCGTCAGAAGATTTTGACATGTCCTCGCCTTTTACGGCCTCTTCGGACTTGCCCTCTGTCCCCTTCTTGGCTTTCTTAGCGTTGGACTTAGCCTGCTTGCGTGCCTTTTTGACAGCACTCTTTTTTGCAGTCTTTTTGCCAACTTTGGTCTGAGCTAGTGCAGATTCGTGACGAGTTAGTGCCTCGTCCACGCCTTTCGCAACTAAGGCATTCAGCTCGTCTTCGGTCATCTTGCGGATGTCCTTTCCTTTACTAGCGGTGTTTCCGCTGTCCAACAGGTCCTCAAGGGCCTGAATTGCAGCACGGATTTTGCTCTCGGAAGCGCTAGATATGCGCCTACCTGCTTTTTCTGCGTGCTGTACTCTTTCCTCGTTGCTCTTTGCGTCTTCTTCTGACAGTTCGTCTTTCTGATCGCCTGTACCGTCAGGGTCAGAATCGTTTGCGTCGGCCTTGGAGGCGTATGCCACGTCTTTCTTTTGAGCGTCTACTAGTTCACTTACTACGCTCTTTAGCTTGTCAATCACGGCATCTACGGCTTTGTCTGTGGCTGGCTCTTCGCCCTTTTCGACTTCTGAATTGTGAGTGCCAGTGCCGTCACCGGAACCTTTACCAGACGTGTCTTTGCCTTTGATTTTGTCGTCCTGGTTGGAATCGCCTTCGTCGTCTGTCGGCTTCTTGCCGTATTCGTCAGCCTTCTTTAGTGATCCGTCTGCGCCCCAATTATCGGGGATTTGTGATTCTTTACCCATTGCCTTCGCTCTCTTTATGATGTACGCCCTAATAGCGTCGTGACCTGCTACTTTGCCCCTGCCTACTGCACGGATAGCGTTCTCTAAGTCCTCATCGTCAGCTATCGGGTACGAAGTTGTACCAGGGAACGTCTGACCTTTTGCTTTGAGTGAACGCAATTGCTTAGCTGAGTACTTGGATTTGACAAACTCGCTGTATTCGTCAGCGGTGCTCTTTAGAATCAGGAACGGCAGTCCATTGGCCGGATTTTCAACCCCGTCCAGCCTTTCTGGATCAAGCTCGACCAGCTCAGTGATGTCCATTTATTTATTGTCTCCTAAACTTCGCTATCGACTCGGCAGATGGAACGTCACGCCTAGCCGATCCTTGGGGGCTAAATCCGTTTACGATGCCAGCCTTGATAAGAGGCCACGCTTCTTCACTCCAGACCACCCCGACCAACCAATCACCCGGCATAATGGTTTGATCTGATCCGTCAGCAGCCTTGACTACCCAGGGGTCACCGCGATAGATGTAAGACTCAACGACAGTTCCTTGACCGTCCGTACCGCTTTGGTGATGGAGTCCGACATTGCCGCCCTTTTGCATGTATGACCATGCAGCCTTTTCAAGCGCTTCGGGTCCGGCAAAGTCTCGATAGCCGTCAGCAGCCTTACCAACGTCTGGCATATTGGCTGCATAAGCGACACCTAGTGTGTATCGCTGCTCTTCTTGTGACTTGATCAGTGAGATACCGAGATCCTTTTTGGCATCCATCAGATCAGCGCCTTTTACATCATCGTCGTAGCATGTCATGATGTTGGCTACTACGTGATGTATGTCTGTTTTTGCAGCCTTAGCAGCACCTTGGAGGTCTAACAGAGTTATGTTTCTACAGTCGCCATGTTGTTTGCGAGGTTTGCAGCATCCGCAGCTCATGCAAATTGTGATCACCCCCAAAAGTGTGAATAGGTAGTGGTAAAATGGGATAAAGGAGGTCGTCAAATGAGCGACACAGAAACAGAAACGACTAATGGACAGCGGTGGAGCTGTGCTGTGTGTGGTATTGAAGGGGTTGCAATTGCTCCGAGTGGCACACGCGAGGGGACAGACGAGGCAGTCTTCCTTGCAGCACAACATGCACTGTCATGTTTCGCTAAAAAGGATGGAGCACCTGATGTTCTGGTTTCTAATCCGTAGACGTAGACACCGCAGATGGTGGATCAGTCGAAAGTTGCTTGGCTTTAGCTTGGAATTGTCTTATGATCCAAGTCGCTTCAGCCAGATTTCGTTTGTTATTGGCTTTAGAACCGCGATAACCTACTAACCGTAAAGCACGTCTGTTTAGTGCTCTTTGTGTGCTCATCTGAGTTCGTCCACAAATCCATGCTTCAAAGCTTCTGAGCTATCAAGCCACCAATCACGTCTGCGCCATTTACTAGCGATTGCAGATCGAGACATCTTTGACCTTGCAGCGAATATGTCAAGCACTCTGCCTTGTATCTTTTTGACAAAGGCAACTTCGTCCTCGACTTCGCCTATCTTGCCACCTGCGCCAAAACTGACTTCATGGATAAGCAAGTATGACTCTTTACCGAGTACACGAACGTCTCCGGCTTGTAGCAATATGCCAGCCATTGATGCAGCCATACCGAGTGCTACAGTGGTTAGCTTGTGACCTCGTGACTTGATCATCGATAGAAAATCCCAAAGGTGCATACCGTCAATGACAGATCCACCAGGGGAGTCAAACACAATCTCAATATCGCAATGAGGGTCTAAGCGATCCCATTCCGATAGGGTAGTGATGCACTTCTTGACAGATGCAGCACCGACAGACTCATCGAATAGATAGACGTGGTGATGCTGGTCTTTCGCCAGTTCTGACTTTTCCTTGCGCCGTTCACGTTCTAAGTTGAGTTCGGCTAGTTCGGCTTCGGCAATCGTCTTACGTGCCGTCGCTTGTGCAGCTTCGGCATCTGCTAAAGACTTTTCCTTGTCAGCCATGTCATTAGGGCTTTCGACGCTAATAACTTCTTCGATGCACTTGTCGTCTTGGAATGTACGGGTTGTTGTAGTAGTTGACATGCTTTCCTCCGTTAGTTAAGCCATGCTTTTAGCACCTGATTGAAATAACAATTAGGGTTGTCATGAACGAGGCCGAAACATAAGACGGTGCCGTTCATAAAGGGTTCGAAGTACGGTTCGCTACAAGTACAACCTTGAGCGTGTATATCTTCGAGAGATTCAGGATCAAGTTTCTGTCTACCGAGGCGTGGCATAGGTCAATCCTGAAGACTATTCCAAGGGACAAAGACAAGGCAGTACTTACTTGCTAGCTTGGCGTTTTGAACCGAGTTATCGATAAGTAGATCGACGTTGTTCTTTTTACACCACTTAGCCTTAGCCTTATGTGGTGGATCACCAAAGACGATAAGCTGGTTATAGCACTTGCCAAGGCCGATAGACTGCAAGTAAGCAGCCTTCTTTTCTTTGTCCTGCTTGGTTGGTGTTGGGCTAGAGCATCCAGTGAGGATGACTACCTGATGACCAGCAGCCATGAGTGCAGACATAAGTGACTGAAACACGGTTGGATCTGAATCAATCGTCCCATCAATGTCGAACGCGATTTTGATTTCAATCACTTCCTTTATACGACTGGCGAAACTGAGCACCTACAATTTGGGTGTTCGGGTGGGATGGCAGCAACGTCGCTCATCGGGTGAGGGTTAGCTGCTTTTATACCTTCACAGATCGCACATGCTCCGGCTTCAGTCAACAGATCGAACTCAGCAACGCCGTCACGGGTGAACGTGTCTAGTGAAGCCTGAGTAAACGAACGATTGATTTCCGTGCGAGCAATTAACATCGATCTAGCTGGATTATGACGAACCTTGTCGATCCTTGCAGCCATATCTCTAGCGCCGATACCTTCACGGATTCCCTGCTCTAAGATTCGAGCAATGTCATCTCGTGTAGTGTCGTCTATGCCCTGGATACGAACGCCAACTTCATCGAGCATGTCCTGAAGTCCAGTGCCAGTGAGTTTGTCGGCTGCAATCGGGTGTCCAGGTGTCCACTCGCCCCAGTTGATCTCATCAGTAGCAACTTTCATCGGATCGGTATTGCTTATAGCGTGTCCATGATCCGCTAGTTGGGTAATCGCATCTTTACCGCCGACCAAATAAGCATCGGTGTAAGCATCAGTTAGGGTGTCCTCTAATGGTGTCGGATCAAGTACGATGCCTTGTGCGAAGTCCTGAGCTTGTAGCGTCAGTGCATCAGGTACGGCAATATGATCCGGTTGATGGATTAGTTCAGCGACTTCACCTGTCACCTTCGGCATTGTTGATACTTTTGGCTGCGAGGCAGTCGGGAGTATCGGCTTTGAGGCAATCCATCTGTTTGCAATTGCTAAAGGATCAAGCCTTGCAGCTAATACAGTGGCTATTCTGGCAGCCCAAAATGCGGTAAGCGCTTGTTCTAGGTGGCCGTATGGCCCTGGCCTTTTGGGTCAGCATCACCGTCCGCTTTTACGGCTACAGCGTTACCGTCAACACCCACCGGACTCCACCAAGGCGCATTATGCTCTTCGGTTTCGTCCGTCTCTTCGAGAGAGTTGTTATTTTGTGGACCGATTTCTTCTTTGGCTAGAATTTCACGTCCTAAGTCGTTTACCTTTTCGGCAAGTCGGGAGTCGAGATAGTGAAATTCAAAATCACGCCAACGACCTTCCTTGAGACGCTTTTGAACAAAGTTCTTGAACGCCTTTAGCTCGATCTGAGTCCTAATGTCATCTTCAATGTCCAACCCGGCCAGTCCATCACCCTGTATCTGAGTCTTTGCTATGAAGCCCTCTGTCTTGGTGACGTTATCGCCACTTGTCTCTGGGGCTGAGCTTCCATTCGGCAATGAGGGAGGGGTCTTGCCGTTAGGGGTATTGGACTGGCTAGTCTGACTCACCGCTTGATGAAGCGACGGATCAGGCTGCTGTTGGCCGGGCCAGACAAACTGTGCAGGTTCGATCTCGCTTAGCTTCGGTGCGCCTGTTTCAGGATCAACATTTCCGCTAACAGACACAATCGCACTAAGTGGAACGAGTCCTGCCTTACCTGCGTAGAACCTCGGTATCTTTGAGGTCGGATCTACTGGTAGGTTCAGAACCTTGTCTCGTACTTCATCGGGTGATTCAGCACCGATTGAGACATAGATCTGATGGGCTTGAGCCTCCATTAGACGATCTTCTTTTTCACGTCCTGTATCGAATCGAATCTCTACACGAAGTCCAAGATCGTTCTGCGTTACATCGTTTAGGATGTCTTCAAAATAAGACACGTTTGGCAGTGACGATATACGGAACTGAGAGTCCATCTGTGTATCGCCTGAAGCGCGGTTCACCTGATCGGTAAAGCCTAAGTCCTGTGGCATAAGCCGGAAAGCGGACACAGTACGACGCATCACGTATTCGGCAATTTGAGGATCGAACTGCTGTGGCTTATATTGGGTTATCTCCGTACCTGCTGGTAGGAACCTAAGACCGTAGCGCTCTTCCTGGTTGCCATATGCCCAAGCGTTCCAAGTCTCTTGAAACTCAGCTAGTGCATCAGGGTCAGACATATCGGGTGGAGCTGTGGCAAATGCCTCTGGAACCGCGCCGGCAGTAAAGAACTGTAAGAAATACCATTGCAAGCGAACGTCTGTATTGGCGTTTAGCAGTACCCGTTCAATGGGTGCTTTACCGTATGGCGAGTTAGTCTGAGGCCAGTACGGTTGATAGATCAGATCATCTTGTGTTAGCAAGTCCCAGGGCAGCCCTTGAATGAACTGTTGGAACGCCGGAGCAGGCGATTCAGGTATGTCACCGAAGTAATCGAGCATCGGCGCAATGAGCGATCCATCAACGAGCTTGAGTCCTGTGACCTTGCCGTTTTTTCGCATTTTGTACAGAGTTCCACAGTCGTAACCGAATACGTCCTGTGCAAATGCGGTTAGCCAGCGGTTGAAATAGTGATACCCGTCCGGCTTGCGCCAAAATCGCTTAGCTTCTGCAATCTCAGCACTTACATCATCGGTTACGCCCTCAAGTGGCGAGAACCGTAGCTCCATTGACGTTAGATCAGCAACCATGTGGTCGATACAGATCATTGCAATGTCGTAGCCTTCGATGACCATACGCAAAGTTCCATACGGAATGCGTGAGTCTCGTGGCTCGGTTGTGATGTTTCGACCAATGGCATAGTTCTGCTGTCTTGGTCGTCTGTCATAACCGTAAAATGGCTGTAGCGGTGGACCGGGTGCAAACGGTTCTACCCAGTCAAGACCCTGTAAGTGTAAAGCGGTGTTGATGTCATCCGGTATGACCGAGACATCAGGTGAGAGTAACGCTGCGGCACGTCTGGCTAGCGCTTGTGAGGCAATAGCTCCCTGCTTAGGAGACATACCCTGCGTATATTGCGCCTTAGTCATCTCTTCGGTTGGAACCGTAGCTGCTGTTAGCGCTTTGGCAACCTTCATAAGAGTGGGTTGCACTTCTTCGCTGAAAGCGTTTATTACCTGCGGATCGCCTTTGGCGTATTTGATAGCCGACTCAATCAACTCAAGCGACGCGCGCGGCTTTTTTCTAAATAGCGGCACTTGGCCTCCTGCAAAGCGAGTGTTGATTAGTTGGCTTGACGTTGGGATGCTGGCAATTCACAGTGAATGCAGATACCATTACGTCCAAAGAAGTGTTTACAAAAACGTTGGCGACGATCCTGGATACTTATTACCTTGTCGGCTTTGCGCTCCATAAAGGTTTTGAACCCTTCGCCAATTCCGGCTTTGATACCTAGAGCGGTGAATCCATGAACCATCGCGTCCATGCGGTCCGGCGATTGGTTGGTCGTTCCCTGTACCCAAGTTGTCATTTGATCTTCGAGTTTGGGATACGAGCCGACATGATGCAGCCGACCTCGTGCTAACCACGTCTCAGGGGCGCTAGGATCGCCACAGAGGGCCGCAATCGGCTCCGCCCTTAGTGTTTTACCTCTGGACGCTCTAACCTTCTCAAAACGGCCTAGATACTTTTCAGCACGAAGCGTGTTTTCGACCATATCTGCACCGAAGTTGATCTCACCAACAATCCTGTCGGCGTTCCAACGTTCATATGCAGAAATAGCGACTCTCGCCCATGCGCTAGGGGAGTAGCGACCAGATAAGTCTTCGAGTACGTAGCCGTGTCCGTCAGATGATTTGCCAACTACGATTATTCCGGTTTCGTCATTGTTCGATGACGATCCACCAGCGGGGTCTATTGCTACTACTAAGTGACTAAGTTCGGGTGCTTCTGAAACTCTTAGAGCGTCAATTTGGGCTAGTGACCACAATGCGCCTTCGATATCTTCTAGGAGTTCACCGTAGATTTCCTGTCGGCCTAATCGTGTGCCTTCGTAGGCTTCTAGCACTTCCTCTTTGAATGAGTCAGACAGGTTACCGAGGTTGGCATATGTCGATCCGGTTGTGATAACCGTAGATGACCTTTGCTTGATTTGGCGCATAAGCAGTACTGGCTTTGGCGTTGTGGTAACCATGATCCGGGGCTTTTTACCCAGGCGTAAACCAAGTACTAAGTTGTTCCACGATGTATCTACAGCGTCACCTTTTGGCGCATCACTCCATGCTGCAACTTCGTCACACCACCCAAGGTCATGTTGCGGACCTCTTAGCTGTGAACCGACTTCAGCCGAGTAGCTAAATGCTTGTGCGCCGTTAGGCCAGACAAGCCGTCTTTTAGTGGGCTGGAATTCAGGACGGATACCACGGGCAGCGCCAATTTGCATCAGCCCGCTTTCGCCCTCGATCATAACGTCACGGACATCAGCCGGAGTACGACCTACAAGTGCGATTCGCTTAGCTTGACCCGTTAGAACCTGATGTGTAACCCATTCAGCGGCAGCGCGAGTTTTGCCCGTTCCACGTCCGGCCATATATAGCCAAGTCAACCAGTCACCGTCAGGCTGTTTCTGATCGGTTCTTGCATGACGACAGGTCGTATCGTGTTCGTCCGACTCTATCGGATGTTCACACCAATGAGCGCCTTCGTGTGGATTACCGTCACAAACAGTTCTAAGGCAGTACCAGAGTTTGCCCCTTCGAGACTGACCAGCTACATCAACTAACGCTTGTAGGAGATCGGACATTGTGCCTCTGAAAGTGTGAAACTAAGGTGATAAAATGTTGAAATGGAAATCGACCTTGACGGGATAAAAGCCAGACACGACATAGCGTGCAAGAATGGCCTCACATCGACAGAGTTCGTGTTCTACATGGTGGACCACAGCACCTTGATATGTGAGGTTGAGCGGTTGCAGAGATTTGAAGAACTTTTCAACGATTGGTGCAGCCACCCACAATGAACCCTAAATCCGAGATTTTGTTTTGGTAAATTTTTAGGGTCGATAGGTGTTGTTAAAACGATTTTGCAAATTGGAGGTGTTGTGGCAAAAATTGAGTGGAATAT
>JAEHJW020008513.1_pt2 | contig 13294 bp, 19 predicted proteins | sample 9271431 | NCBI WGS metagenome assembly JAEHJW02
CTTGCAGGACGGTGCCGGTATCGGTCGGATTCTGCCCCGGCGGCCCGGCGCTCTGATCGAAGCCCGCGACCTCGGAGTAGAACGTAAGGACATCCTCGGTGTCGATCGCCGGCATCGTGCGGTAGGCGTTCCACTGCCAGACCTGGATCATGTGCGCCGCGGCGCACGGCCCGCAGTCGCCCCACCGGTCATTGCCGAACATGCCGATGGCGGGAAGGCCCTGGGTATAGTCGATCCACGCCGGCGGTGCCGGCAGCCCGGGGTCGCGCATCATGCGCAGCGCAGACCAGTGCGGGATCGCGGGGTTGAAGGTGCGGGGGAGACGACCGAATTTCATGGCGGTGTCGCTGCGTTGCTCGTATAGCCGTACAGCGTAGCGGCTGCCTGTCGAATCTGGATGCGCTGCAAAGCATGCTTGGCGTACCAGTGCTCCCATGCCTTGCGAGCCGCTGCGTGTTGCAGCCGATCTTCTTCTCGCATGATGATGGCACAATCGCGATAGCCCCTGGGCCAGTCGGCTCGATGCGTGCTGAGTGTACCGCTTCCCCAATTCGCCGCAGCCGCTACGCAATCGTTGTAGGCGAGCTGCAGTAGGACTTCTTGTTTCATTTGAGCGATCAGCGACGATTGCGCAGATGCGACCTGCAACGATGACGCGGCGAGCAGTGCGGCCACGGCCGTATAGAGAAGATGCTTCATGACGTGCTCTCTACGAGGCAGGCCAGAGGGGCTTAATGGTCACGGCTGGCGCTGTGTCACTTTGCACAGTGCTGCCTCCGCATGTGACCTCATACCACGGCCACCCGGGCGCTGGATTGTACGGCTGGCCCGGTGCGACACCCGGCAATGGCTGCACTGGATAGCCGGCGCCTTGTAGCTCGAGAGCCGCGATCCTCGCCTCGGCCGCCGCAAGTCTCTGTTCGGTAGCCGCAAGCCGCGTTTCAGCGTCCCGCAGCCGGCCCTCCGTGGCGGCTAGGCGAGCTTCGAGGGCGGAGATGCTGTCGGAGGCGGTCATGGTCATTTCCCCGGCGGTCTCTCTGCTCCGCCGATCATCTGCAGCACGTCGTCGATGTGGAAGCAGTCAGCGAGACATGCGACTTCCGGTATGCCACCCGTCAGTGGAACGAGAGTGCCGTTGCAGTAGTCATTGCCGGGCTGCGCATTGAACAGGACGCCAGTACGGAGTACGGCTTGAGGACTTCCGTAAGCGTATCCGACGCTCACAATCACATCGCCATTCTTGGCCTCGCGGCCGTTTCGGTAGTGCATGCGATTCTCCTGTCGTCTTTACGGCAGCTTGGCGATCAGCCCGTTGATGCTCGCGGTCGCCTGTTGCAGGACGACGGCCTCCTCGGCGGTGGCGAGCTGCGGCAGCAGCAGCTGAAGCTTGCCCTGCAGGACGAGCAGCGCTGAGTCGGCGCGCAGGGGAATCTCCTTCGGATCGCCCGTGAGTACGGTCGTCAGGAACTCATTCACCAGCGTGAGGGCGGCCTTCAGGATCGGCGACGCGGCGACGAGGGCAGGACTCGGTGTTGACATTTCAGTAACTCCTAGGTTGCGCGGCTTTACTGGCCGTCGTGAAAAAAATGCGAGACGATCGCGATGCACAGTCCAGTGATCGCGGACTTGACATCGGCCGACATGACGAGGCCGGCGTAATGCTCGAGCGCCGCGATGAGGAGCGTCGCGATCATCGTGCCGGTTCCAGCTGAGGCGACGATCGGGCTGGACTTTTGCCACTGCGTTTTGTTCACGGGCGGATCCTCATGCGTTTTCGACTGGACAAGACACCCCGCGACGGGCACGTCGGCGACGATCTGCGATACGTACTTGCGCGTCTCGGGCGGCATCGCCGAGAAGGGGCGGTTGTTCGCCTTCCATTTGCGCACGTTTCCCGGACCCCAGTCGTAGGCCGCTAGCGCGAGTTGCCAGTCGCCGAACTCGGTGTGCAATTGCGCCATGTACCGCGCGGCGGTCTCGATGTCGTTGATCGGGTTATTTCCAGCGCCGGGGAAATACTGCGGCTCCAATTGCATGATGCCGAGCGCGCCGGACTCGTTCCGCGCCTCGGGGTTAAACTGGCTTTCCTCATAGCATTGCCGCGCGAGCAAGTCGTGAGGGATGCCGTTGATTTTCTCGGCGGCATTCAGCGGCCCAATGAAGTCTGTCGCGTGGTCGAGCCAGGTGGTCATAGCTGGTCACACTGCGGTAACTGGTAGTAGATCCCGAACCGATTGAAATAATACTGCTCCTCTGTGTCGATGATGTTCGATAGATTCTGCCGTTCCTGACTGCTCTGCGAGGTGCAGCGGTTTAACTGATTGTCGCGCATCTCCTTGCCGAGATCCAATTTGAGGGTCATGTCCACGTCGCGCGCGATCCCAGTGACCTGCGCGGTCAGCGAGTCGGTCTGCGCGTCGAGCTTCTTGAACTGCGCCTCGGGCGCGTACCACAGCGGCGGCATCAGCCCGTAGGCCGCCGCGACGTTCAAGAGGAACGCGACCAGCAGGCCGAACACGACCATCGAGATCGACCATTGCCAGCGCTCGGCTTCCTTGGGGTCATGGACGTGCAACGGGAAGATTCCTTTTACAATCCTGAACGCGGTTTGAAAAAAGTCGCCCATGGCATGACCATCAGAAAATAGCTACCTTGATATCATCGATGTACGCAGTTCCTATGAATCCGGCCGCGTAAATAGCCACGCTCATGTAATTCGCACCGACCGGCACTATTCCATTTGCCAGATTCTCAGCCCATCCTGTGGTAACGGCGGTGTAGACGGATGCCGTAATTCCGGTTCCAATTTTGTTGGTTAACGCGGAATCACTATAGAAATTTATGGTTACCCCGAATGTACCACCGGTTATCGACGTGACATTCGCCCACAAATCGGAGTAAATCCTTTGGCCTTGGCGAACGGGGATAACTTGGTATTCAGATCCAGTCGATGCGCTTGCGCTGCCCGAGGGGTGCATCAGGTCATAGAGCCGGCGCCGATCTGCTCGCCCAGGCTCGCGAAGGCCCCGCCGGATGCGCTGTTGGTTGCCGCGCCGAGCGCGCCGAGAACAAGCGCCGTTTTGTTCGACATGGCCCACCTAGAGCGCCCCGCCCGTCACGGTGTCGCACTGTACGGTGCCGATGAAAGACGTAGTTAGCAGTTGCACAATCGCGAAGTTCGCCCCCGCCGGGACATAGCCGACATACTTGGTTTCCACCCATCCGGCGGTCGCGGCCGAGCCGTCATACACGGTGTCCGCGCGGACTTGGGTCGCAAGCGCCGAATCCTGGTAGTAGCGCACCATCACGGCCGCCGAGCCCGAGGTATACGCCGGTATGTTGATCCACGCCGAGAGCGCGATCTGCTGGCCCGGTTTCACCGAGAAGGTCTGCCGCTGGCTTGCGCTCGATGCCACGGTCGCGACGCCCTGCAAGCAATAGGTGCCGCTCTGCGCCCCGGTGTTCGGCACGGTCCAAGTCACACCCGAGCCGGTTGCCGTCCACCCGGCACTCGTGCCGGCTTCAAAGCCGCCGTTATAAAGCGTTTCGACGCCCGCGAGCGTTGGATAGCTGACCGATTGCGTGCGCGATCCGTCGGTGCGCAGCATAAACTGCGTGCCGGCGGTGAGGTCCACGATCGGGATCGTATAGCCGTAGTTCGCGATTTCCGCCTTGAGGTCGAGCACCACGGTCCCCGTGGCGTTCACCGAGAAAATCGCCGGCACGCCGGCCGCCGTCGGTGCCACCACGCCCTTGACGCGCAGCGTAGTTGCGGCCGCATTGGCCGCCGAATGCGACAGCGTAACCATCGCATCGGCGGTATGGCTGCTTTCGAGGTGACAGCCGTCTAGTTCAATCGTGCCGGTGTCGGCCACGATGAGCTTGTCGGCATAGTCGATCGAACAGCCGTATAGGAACAGTTCCTTGTCGGTGCCGCCGCCGGTCGGAATGTTGATCGCGGCACAGCCGGCCGAGCTGCTGTTGCCGAGCGCGCACTTGTGCAGCGAGACATTCTCGCCGGTCGAGGTGCCCCCGGTGTAAAGGAGCGCGTTCTGTACCTGCTCCTCGATCGCGCCGTTGTAAATTCCGAGCACGTAGCAGTAATTCAGGATTTCGATGCCGGTGCCACCGCCCAAAATCGAGAAGTTGCGGATAAACTCGCCGCCCACCTCGCCCGTACTCGATCCGTCGAGCGCGAGCATAACCGAGGTCGTGCCGGCCGCCTGCGAGCCGATGAGATTGAAATTCTCGATCGGCGCGGCCGCCGCGTACATCGAGGCCGGACTCGATCCGCGCCCGTTGACGGTAATGACGTTGCCGGCGGTCAAGCTGCTCGCATCGAGCACCAGCCCGTTGAAATCGATGCCGACGCCGCCGCAGTACATCGTGAGCACGCCGGCCGTTGCGATTTTCGCGGTGAGGCCGCCCGGCATGATGACGCGCCGGGGGGCGCCGCTGCCGACCAGCGCCTGCATCGCGTTGATCGCGTCCGCGATCGCGGCTGCATCGTCGGTCGTGCCGTTGAAAACCGCGCCGTACTTGGAGAGGTAGATTTCAAACAGCCGTTGATCCGTCCGGTAGTCCCACGACGTCGAGGCGTTGTACCGCAGCGCCTGGATCAGAGATTGGTCGGACGGCTGGCGGAAGTTGACCGGGGTCAGACCGGCCGCCGTTTCGGCTGCGGTGACTGGGTTGATTGCGCCCGTGGCGCCGGTTGTGGTCTGCACTGTAACGCCGCCCTGATCTACCGGGACGAGTTCAGCGCCGGTGATGGCTCCAGCCGCAGGCAATGCAGATATTTTCGTGCCCATTTCTCTTAACTCACCAGTATCTCAATGCCGTTTTCGGTCAGGATCGGTGACGACGATTCAGTAAGCAGCGCATTATCCGCCGGCGTCTGAATATCGACCAGCACGCCAGTCGGGTGCGGCAGCACGCCGGAGGTCGAAACAATCGCATACTGCACCGGCGTCAGAGTGAAGTCGAAAGCGTACGTCATCGCCATGTCGCCTTGGTCGATCACGTACGCGGCGCCGTACTCGCTGAACAGCATTTGCAGCATTTGGTTCAGCACCGGGATCGTCGTCGCGGTGACATTGGCGTATGCCTTGGCGAGAAGGAGCTGCAAATACTCCGCATCCGGCAGCGCGTAGGTCTGATTCAGGCTCTCTCCTGCGAAGAACGGCGCATTGTTGAACGGCAGCCCGACGCCACCGTTAAACCCGAAGTATTGCACCGATGAGGGTATCTGAAGGTAGCGCGAGACGCCGATGATCGAGCCCCAGATGTCGAGTCCGAAGCCCTGCGCAGTCGATATGTTCCAGACGAGGTTGTAGAACTGCTGAAGATTGACAGCGGGGTCCATCCATTCATTCATGGAAGCGATCAGCGCGTCTATTGACGGACTGTTCGCGTACTGTGAGCCGATGGTGGATTCGACGTTGTACATGACTCAGGTCAGGGAATACGTGAAAGAAAACGCCGGACATGACTTCGCGCCACTTGGCGTCCATTGTCCTACGCCGCCCCCGAACGATGACAGCACGCCGAAACTGATGACGCCCTGTGGATCTATCGATGCTGAAGTCCAGACGGGTGACCCGTTATTCACCCCGCCGTATATGCAAAGAAAGCCACCCTGGAACCTGGCCGGAATCAAGTAGCTAGGCAGCCCTGAAAGAGTCACAATCGAGTTATTGCTGGTCCCGGATAACAGGGCGAAGTCGTTCCCAGTGTACAGGGTGATTTGATTACCTGTGATCGAAAAATAAACGGTGCCCGTCGGTGATGTCGTGAACCCGACTCCGGTAGCGGTAAAAGAACCGCTCTGGGCAAACTCCGAGAGAATATTGGTGCCGTCGCCAACGATGGGCCAATACTGCGAGCCCTGCGGAATGATGACGCCGGTGCCCGCCGCTGTGATGCAGGTAACCGAGAACGCGCCCGTCGTGTTATTGACAACCTGCCATCGCTTCGTCCACGTCGGGAATATGATCTGCACGTTCCCGGTGAGCGTGCCCGCCAGCGTGATGACCGGCATCGCCGCCTGCGGCGCGGTCAGCGTCACGTTCGCGTTCGTGAGTCCGGTCACTGCGGTCACGCCATACGCTATCAGCGGGGACCATCCCGAGCTGGCGGCCGCAGTCGTATCGGGATTGTTCGAGTTCCCGGAGACCTGATTGATCCAGTATCCTGCGCCATTCGACATGGCGAGAATCGCCCCGAGCGCATAGCCGCCATTGGCCGTCGCGTAGGTCGAATTGAACTGATACCCCTGGCCGCCGGTGAGCGCGGCAAGGTTCGCGGTGATCGGGTTCAGGATGCCGTTGAAGTCGCGACCGTCTGGATTCAGGCCGCCGGCGGACTGCGCGGTCATCGTGATCGGCGGAAAGCCGAGCTGATACGATGCCGCGTAGGCGGGAGAAGTCGGAGCGGTCAGCGGGATCGTGTTGACATAGCTCGGACTCGCACCATTGGCCCAGGCGATTTGAATGAGCGGCGGTGTGGGTGATCCTGGCATATCGTTATCCTATACCAAAGCTACCGAGATATTCGCCGCCGTGATCGTCGGCTCCTGGTCAATTCCAAGCGTGACGTTTGACAGTCCCGCTGGCGATGAGAGCCCGACGAGCACGGAGATGAGGGAAATCGAATTCGGCGATATCGCAATGATCGGCGCGTAATACTGCGAGGCGAGCAAGAGCGCGCCAGCTCGCGCGCGCGGCGCACCGTTCGAGCCGGTGAACTGCGCGATGATGGCGTTCTGCACCAGCGTGGTGATATTCGACGGTAGCGCGGCCGAGTTCTGGATCTGCACCGCAAAGTAGATCGGCACATCGGTCAGCGCGTTGTATGTGATGTTGTACGTCGGCACCGGCGTCTGGTAGCCGCTGGTGTCCGACACAACGACCGTGGTGTTGCCGTTCATGTTGCATCCGGGGGTCTTCTTCGTGTAGATCGCCTGCGCGATCGCCGCAGAGCTTCCGCCCGCAACACCGACATAGATCGAGTTCGGCAGCATCGAGTAATTCGTGGCGCCTACTGTAATCGCAACGTTCGAGTCGTTCTCGTAGCAGTACACGTCGATGACGTCCGGCACGTTGAACACTGCGCCGTAGATCGACTGCAGTGCGCCCTGAGAGTTCACCGCAACCGAGGCCGCGAGACGCAACGCGAAAGCCGCCTGGCTCTCGACGTTCGCGCCGATGACCCCAGCCGTCGGGTTATTGATCGAGTCCCACCCGGGGATCTGAAGATAGATGCCGGTGACGGTATTGGCCGGCGCGGCAATGGGACCGAGCACGATATTCTGGAACGGTATCGTGACCGTGCCGCCCGAGCCGATGGTGCCGGCGGCGGTGCTGACGTAGAGATTGCCGCTCGTGTCCTGCGCTCGAGCGCCGACCGGGATCACGGTCCCAACCGCTCCGGTGCAAACGCATTGCACCACCGTCGGCAGCCCGGGATTGCGATTACGGAAATAGATTCTCCCGACCGCGTCCTGCATGAACCCGCTGGCCACATCCGGGTCGATATTGTTCACGAAGTAGGCGAGCGCAGCGTTCGCGGCATTGATGTTCGCCGCCCACGAAGTCGCGAGCTGGGACTGCGGGGTTTGCGAGTTCGTGAAGTTGAGATTGCCGCCGAACGCGGCATTGATATCGGCCTGTACGCCAGCGAGCACTGAGGCCGCCGTCGGCACGACGAGCCCCGTCGGCGTCCACTGGATTTGCGGGACGGCGCTCACAGCGTTACGCTGCCCGTGACGCCGCTAGTAGTCGTGAATGTCACCTGCCCGGACACTTTGCGATTCTCGAATCCAGTGATTACACACGCCGCAGATACTACGGCCGGAACCGTTAGCGCGGCAGATTCGATAGCCGACTGCAGGACCTGGAGCGCTGGCGCGTGGCCGATAATCTCGCCCAGGTAGTCGATGCCATACGCCTGATCGTAGTAGGCGTCCCCGAGGAACGTGCGGATCGCGCTCGCCACGTCCTGAGCGGTCGAGTAGGGCGGCGTCGCCATGGCGATATTGCCGCTGGAGTCGACCACCAGATCCCAGTTCGTGAGGTCGAGAAGCAACGTGTTTTGCGGATTTGATGTGGTCATGGTGGCCGTCTTACGCTGGCGATCTCATGCCGGCGGTCCTGTATCCGAGCCGCCCGTCGTGACGCCGGTATGGACGTGCGTGCCGAGCACCTTGCCGGCGGCGTCGGTCACTTCGCCCGCCGTGCTGATTGTGGCGCCATTGGCATTCACGGGGCCAGCGATGTTCACGGCAGTAGAGCCGTTTATGGCGATGGTCGGGGCGGTAAGGGTAATCTGCTGCGGCGAGACGACCTCGACGCCCGAGGCGCTAAACCGGACCCACTGCGTCGGAGCGCCGTTCAGCATCCCGCCGAGGTACACCCCGTCGCCCCAATCGTACTGCCGCCGCGAGGCCGGATTGAACAGCTTGCCGAGCGCGAGCCCGACGCCAAGAGCGGCCTTGCGAACGAGCGAGGAGTCGCGTGAGGCGAAGAGCGCAAGCCCGATATCGCCAGCCACGGGGTCTATGATCGCGGCGCTGGTGCCACCCTGGAGCCGCCAGAACGGCACCTGATAGAGCTGGCCGTGCGGCACGGGCTGGCCGTTCCCGGTCATTTGGTTGACGAGCGGCTGAACCGTGACCGTGCCCGGAGCGACTGCCGCGCCTGAGTTCGAGCATGAGACGACCTGAACCCATGCGCACGTCGCCTGCTGAGCGATCAGCCGAGTGATCGTGAAAACGAGCGCCTGGTACTCGCTGGCGAAGTTCTCAGGCGTCCATTGGCCGTAGACGCCGCTCATGGCTGTTGCCACAGGCAATGAATCGAGCTGAGCCACGATCCGCCCGGGGTCCACGATTCGAGCTTGTGCGTCAGCGCGTACGGCATCCATGTGCCATTGGCTGCCGGCACCGCGGTATTCGAGACCTGAATCAGCGAGCCGCCGGTGAAAAGCGGCGAGTAGTACGCATCGATGCCAATGCCGCCGACCTCTATGCGCGGGTAGCCGATGAGGCCAGTTGTCGGGCTGAGCGCGATCGGCGGCGGGTTCGAGACCGGCTGCCCCTTATTGCAGAGGTCAATGGTGTTGCCATTGAAGTAATAGTCCACGTTCGCAGCATGCGTGACCGCGCGGAGCTGATCGAGCGCAGAGCCGGGGAAGTAGGACCCCGGCGCCAAGCTCGCCGTGACGCCGTTATTCTGGAACTGCATCTGCAGGGTATTTGCCACTGTCTGCACGGCCTGCGCGACGCTGGTTCCGTTCGGATAGCTGAGCGGTGGCGTGACGGCATTGCCGTTGAAGTAGCCGATCATGCCCTGAATGTGAAACGGCACATTTGGCATGCTGCGATAGTCTGGGCTGCCCTGGATGATCGTGCCGAAAAACACCTGATTCCAGCCGTCCCCGCCGTTCGCCTCGAGCAGTACGGTATTGTTGAGCTGAATGCTCGGGCTCGCCCCGAAGAACAGCACCGTGAGAGAGTTCATGTCGGCTTGACGCATGCCGTAAATTCTGAGGTCAAGCTCGGTCGCGAATCGAGCGACGGCGTGCACGGTGGCGCTGATCCGCAGGTTCGTGACGACGAGCGTATTGTTGCCAGCCTGGTTGAACGCAGCGCCCGGAGCGCCGAGCGTGAGCGTGACACGTAGTTGCTTCGTCGATTGGAACATGCTCGATGTCATGTCGCCGCCGCCGCGAGGTCCGATGCGCTGAGATAGGCAAGCTGGTACTGCGTCCCGAGCCCGGTATACACCGGGTCGGTATCCGCGAACGTGTCCGCCATGACCAGATCGCCGACGAAGCCCTGATATTTGGCGTCCAGCAGCCACGGGATCAGGTTTCGCACGAGCCGGCAGGAAATGATCGGCGTGCCGTTGAGGTACAGGTCCGCGTAGAGCGCCGGGTATCCTTGCGCCTCCGTGGTCGAGAAATACTGCATCGTCAGTGGATTGCCGAACGAGTCGTAGACGATATTCCCGTTGCTGTCGTAAACGTACGCGGTCTGCGGCGCGAGAATGTCGCCCGGGGTCTGCAGGCTGTAGAGATTGATCTGGCAAAGCTGTCCCGCGAGCGTGACACTCAGACTCTGAGACGGTGCGGCGATGACAGGGATGGCTTGCATGCTCTAGGGCGTTCCGCTCTCAAGCGGGAGTGCCGTAACGGCAATCGTCTGAAGCTGTGGCGATGGAAGTTGCGGATTGACCGTGCCGAGAGCCGTGGCCGGCCGCGCGGTCGGGTCGGCTGCGTTCGCGGTATTCGGCCCTGTGGTCGTCGAGTATTGAGGCGCGTTCTGGAGCACCTCGATGAAGTAAACGTCCATTTCAGCAAGGAAGTACGCGCCCGACGCTCCGCGCCGCGTCAGCTCGACGCGCGTCACGTTGCAGTTTTGATAAGCCTTCTCTGGTGTCAGGATCGTGTACAGGTTGAGTGTCCCAGCGATGGCTTCTATCTGCTGAATGAAAGTCGCGCGGTCCGATTGCGTGCCGCCCTTCGTCATGCGCACCGAAGTCTCGAATGGCAGCTCGACCTTGTTGTAATTGGCAAACGACGTCGGAACCGTGTCGGATTGCGCCTGCACCGGAAACGTCGGGGTGTCGTACTGCTTGTGATAGCCGAAGTCGTACACCGAGTCCGGGGTGACGACCTGATTGCCGTTCGAGTCGAATATGCCCCACGCTGGCGCTGCCTGCGACGCTTGCCATAGCGCGCCCTGAGCCGCCGGCGTCCCGAGCTGCGGACCCGATGAAGGCGTGACGCCTGGTTGGCGGGGCACCTGCGGAACGCCCGGCAGATTCGGAACATTTGGGAACGGCAGCGCCATCAGTTCGGGCCATTCGGGGTCTGGAACACGTTCGCCTTGCGGCGAATCTCGCTGTGCATGTCATGCGCGATGCCGGACGCATCCGTGGCGCGAGTGTTGATGGTGATGTCGCCAGTCTGTACATGCGTCGTGTGATGAACTGCGGCTGACGGTGTATGCGCCAGGATCGCGTTCGCGTAGGCCACGGCGCCGGGGTCGCGTATTCCTTTAGCGTAGTCCGACGGCCCTTCGTTGTAAGCCTCGAGCGCCGCTCGCCAGCTACCGAACCTTGTGTAATAACCAGCGAGCAGTTTCGCGGCCTCGTAGATATCAGCAACCGGGTTTTTGCCAGCGTTCGGGTAGTACTTGAGCAGCAATTGAGCGATGCCTACTGCCGGTCCGAATCGGCTCATCGCGCGGGCCGAAGGGTTATATCCAGACTCCTGAGCTATCAGGTGACTCAGCAAGCCCGTCGGCAGGCCATACTGCGCGCCGGCCGCCTGGATAGTCGGCATGTAAAGACCTCGATTCAGCCATCCGGCATTGTTCCTGCCGGCGACTACCAGCGCTCCGGCCGCGTGCCCTATAGCTTTGCCCGGGACCTCGAACAGATAATGCCCGACAGTGCCAATGACGCCCATTGACTTGGCGATGCCCGCAACGACGTCGTTAAGCTCACCAAAGAACGCCATCACCTCCGGCCCGTGCGTCTTGATCCACTTCGCCAGATTCTCAAGCTCGGTCGGCGCGATCTTGGCTAGATTGCCGAGCATCGACTTCAGTGCCGGCGTCAGATTCGTGAGCACGCTGGCCGCAGCTCCGTCCACCGAGAATTGCAGATTGCGCCACGCGCGCTGCAGGCTCTGCGCGGACTGCGTGCCGGCCGCCATTTGGCTTGCCGACTCGCGCTGCGACTGAACCCATTTGTCGTACTGCTGACGGGTCGCCATGATGGCATTGCGGATCCCATCGCTGACGCCGAGTGCGGTGAGGATCTGGTTCTTCTCGACGTTCCCCATCCCGTGCAGACGCGCCCGAAGGTCTGAAACCATCTTCAGCACGTCGATACCGCCCTGCGCGTTAGTCGCCGGCAGCCCGCCACCAAAGCGCATCCACGCCAGCATCTGTCCTGACATCTGCCCCATGTACCGCAGATTGAACATGCCCTGCTCGAGCCCTGAGACCATCTGCGTGACGCCGGAAGCCGTGCCGCCGAAACCCTCGGCGATCTGCTGATACAGCCGCAGATTCGATGCACTCTCCCCGAGCTGCCGCGAGGTATATCCGAGGTCGGCCATCGTTGAGTTCAGCTCGGCGAATTTGTGGATGATGTCGCCAGCGCCGCGAATGCCGAAGAATATCCCCGCGAACTCTAGGCCGACCCTGCGGAACGCACCCGCCATCTCGACGGCGGTTGACTTCATCGAATCCTTAGTCTTGAGAAGTTCCGCGGCGGCGCGCTTCTGCTCGCGCGAGAACTGCGAGGCGTCGAGGCCCAGCGTGACGACGAGCTGGTCGATTACATTCGTGCTCACGGCTGCGCCCTACGCCGCTGCGCCTTGCGCTCGTTCGCCTGATCGACGAGCAGGACCTCGAGGAGGTCGTACGCATCCCGCACCCCGTAGACTGTCTGCAATTCGATGAGTGTCGCTATTTTGGATGACACGAGCACTCCGATGATGCGCGGGATGTTGCGGTATTCGACGATCCCAGAGACGGGTACTACGACTCCGATTTCTGGAGGTTTTCGGCTGGAGAAAAATTTAGGTGCAAACGCAGCACCTCCTGGCGGAGCTGGCCGCGCGTGCGGATTTCCTCGATCTGCGAGTCGTTGCCGCTCAGGATCTTCTGCGGCGGATGCTGCGGGGCGTGCTGGTACTCGATGTAATCCCACTGCTCATCGAGCGAAGGATCCTGCAGCGCGCGCATCTGCGCGATGTCGAGAAAGTCGACCCCGGTCGCCGCGAGCCCAGCCATGCCGGCTTCCTTGACGCCCTCGGGAAGGGTGACGCCGGCTCGGGCCAGCAGAAACATAGCCTGAGTCGCCCACCGCTCTCCGACATCAGCCGGCATTTCGGTGATGATGAAGGTTTTTCCTTTGTCGCGGCCTTCATCGGTGATCTTGATTGTCTGTCGGCGCCGAGCCATGACTTACACCGCGAGGTACGGCCGGGATGACCAGTAGTTCCAGACGAGCTGATATGACTGCGGCATCAGGACTTTCTTCCCGGGCGGCGTCGGACTGAACCGCTTCAGCACGCCGGTCTGGAAACTGTACTCCTTGCCGACGCCGTTGCCGAGCTGCGGCAGGATGATCTGCCCACTCACCGCAGGGTAAATCTGGCGCGCGCCGGACTGCGCCGCCAGCCACGCTTCCATAGTGTTCGTGATCGATGGGCTATCCGCTTGGAACGTGACCGTCATCGGAACGAGGAACGGCAGCCAGCCGTACGACATGATGCC
>JAEHJW020007284.1_pt1 | contig 13290 bp, 18 predicted proteins | sample 9271431 | NCBI WGS metagenome assembly JAEHJW02
CCTCTTTTCTCACTGCCGCGGGTTGACCGGAATATTTCCCAGGAGGGTTTTCCAAGGTTATGCCGGGTCCAAAGCCCACACCGACGCATCTCCGGATCCTGCGGGGCAACCCCGGGAAGCGTGCGCTCCCCAAGGATGAGCCCGTAGCCTCTTCGGACGCCCCAGTTGCCCCCGAATGGCTCTCCGCCCGTGCGAAAGAGGTCTTCGCACAACTCGCCTTGCGGCTCGACAAGATGGGGTATGCCTCGTCCTCCCACACGGAGGCGCTCGCCTTGGCGGCGATGCGGCAGGAAGAGGTCGAGCGGTGCTCCAAGGCGCTTGAGAAGGGATTCAAGAACAGGGTGAAGACGACCTCCGGGGGGTACGTATTCAAGGCGAAGCCCGAGGTCGCCATGCGCTCCGAGGCCGCGCGGCATCTTCAGTCGCTGCTGGCGGAGTTCGGCCTTTCGCCCGCATCCGCAACGAAAGTCGTTGTCTCCTCGAAGCAGAAAAAGAACGCCTTCGCGGCGTTCTGAGGACTTTCCGCCCCATGTCCGCGAGGCGATCCAATACGCCCGGGACGTGGCGGCCGGGAAGATCCTCGCCTGCAAGTGGGTCAAACTCGCCTGCCGGCGGCACCTCAAAGATCTCGCGCGGCAGAAGAAAAAGAGCTATCCGTACCGGTTCGACCTGGAGAAGGCCGAGCGGATCTGCACGTTCATCGAACTGCTGCCGCATACGAAGGGGAAGTGGGCGGCCAAGCGGGAACTTCTTCGCCTGTCTCCCTGGCAGAAATTCGTCCTTTCGTCGGTCTTCGGCTGGGTCCGTAAGAAAGACGGGTTTCGCCGGTTCTGGGAAGCCTACATCGAGGTTCCCCGGAAAAACGGCAAGAGCATCAAGGCCGGCGGTGTCGGCCTCTACTGCTTCGCCGCGGACAACGAGCACGGCGCGGAGGTCTACTCCGGAGCGACGACGGAGAAGCAGGCATGGGAGATCTTCCGTCCGGCCCGGCTCATGGCCAAGCGGACCCCGGATTTCTGCGACCGGTTCGGGATCGAGGTGAACGCCACCACCCTGTCGATCCCGGAAAACGGCTCGCGGTTCGAGCCGCTGATTGGATCCCCAGGGGACGGCGCCTCTCCGTCGTGCGTGTTGATCGACGAGTACCACGAGCACGATTCCGACGAGCTCTATGACACGATGGTCACCGGGATGGGTGCCCGGGAGCAGCCGATCACCTTCATCATCACGACGGCCGGATCGAACATGGCCGGTCCCTGCTACATCAAGCGGGGCCAGGTGATCAACGTACTGCTTGGGAAGAAGGGCTTCGAGAACGAGGAGCTCTTCGGGATCATCTACACGATCGACGACAAGGACGACTGGACGAGCGACCAGGCGCTCATCAAGGCGAACCCGAACTACAACGTCAGCGTCGATGCGGAGTATCTACACTCCCGCCGGCGGGCGGCGCTGCAACTCGCCTCCAAGCAGAACGCGTTCAAGACAAAGCACCTGAATATCTGGGTCGGCGCCCGCGCCGCCTGGATGGACATGCTCGCCTGGGGGCGGGCCCCGGGACGAAGGAGCCTTGAGGAGCTGGCGGGGAGACCGTGCTTCATCGCCCTGGACCTGGCCGCGAAGATCGATGTCGCGGCAACGCTCCTGCTGTTTCCGCCGACAGAGGAAGACCCTCTGTACCACGTCCACGGGCGCTACTACCTGCCGGAGGACGTGGTGCTCGAACGGGCAACGGGGAACTTTTCCCACTACGACACCTGGGCGAAGCAGGGGTTCGTGACTCTGACCGAAGGCAACGTGATCGATTATGACGTGATCATGGACGACCTTCGGAACTTCTCGTCGATGTTCCAGGTGGAGGAGATCGCGTTCGACCCATGGCAGGCCACGCACCTGTCGACGAAGATGACGGCCGACGGCGCCACGATGGTCGAGGTCCCGCATCAGGTCCGGCACCTGTCCGACCCGATGAAGGAGCTCGAGGCCATGGTGAAGGCCAAGCGGCTGGCGCACGGGAACTGCCCCGTCCTTACCTGGATGATCTCCAACGTCGTCGCCAAGCGCGACGGGAAGGACAATATCTACCCGATGAAAGAGGTCCCCGAAAACAAGATCGACGGCGCGGTGGCGCTGATCATGGCGGTTTCCCGGGCGATCCGGCACGGCGGCGGCGGGAACGTCTACGAATCGAGGGGGTTTCTGACCGTATGACCAGCGGCGATCCGGGGCGGTGGCGGCGGAGTCTCGACCGCATCAAGTGGCGTCCCGACGCTCTCGATGTTTTCGGAGTCGTCGGTTTCGCCAGCTTGTTCTACGGCGTCCATCAGGTCCATCCGCCGTCGGCCTTCATCGCATCGGGGGTGATTCTCTTGGGGATCTCGGTCTGGAAGGCGAGCCGGTAATGGGATTCCTCACGTCCATCTTGGGGCAGGGGGAGACCCGGCAGATCAAGACCTCCAAGGATCTCCACGACTACCTCGTGAGCCTGGGATCGGTCTCCGGCTCGGGAATCACCGTCACGCCCGAAACGGCGATGCGGTTCTCCACGGTCTACTCCTGCGTGAAGGTCATCTCCGAGGACGTGGGGAAGCTCCCGGTTATCCTGTACCGGCGCCGTCGCGACGGAGGCAAGGACCGGGCGACCGACCATCCGCTCTACCGGATCATGCACCGCCGGGCGAATCCTTGGATGACCGCCATGTCGTTCAAGGAAATGCTCACGGGGCACATGTGCCTGCGCGGCGGCGGGTACGCCTTCATCAACCGGCTTAGCAGCGGAGCCGTTGCGGAGCTCCTGCCGATCCACCCGGATCGGGTTACTCCCAAGCAGTCCGAGGATTGGGAAGTGAGCTATGAAGTCCGGAAAACCAAGGGCGGGACGGAGATCTTCAGGGGCGACAAGATCTTCCATCCGATCGGCCAAACGCTGGACGGGATAAACGGAATCTCGCCCATCGCGCATCAGCGGGAGACCGTCGGATTGGGAATGGCCGCCCAGCGGTTCGGCGCGAAGGTGTTCGCCAACGGCGCGAAGATGGGCGGCATCCTCACGACGCCGGCCACGTTCAGGGATGCCAAACGCAAAGACGAGCTCGCGGCGGACTTCGACGCGAAAACCTCCGGGGAGAACGCCCACAAGACGATCCTCCTCGAGCAGGACATGAAGTGGATCAAGGTCGGTATGACCTCCGAGGACGCGCAGTATCTCGAAACCCGCAAGTTCCAGCGGTCCGAGATCGCCGGGATCTTCCGGGTGCCGCCCCACAAGATCGGCGACCTGGAGCGGGCGACCTTCACGAACATCGAGCACCAGGGGGGCGAGTACGTCGCGGACTGTCTCCTGTCCTGGTTCGTCCGGTGGGAGCAGGCGCTGAATGTCCAGCTCCTCACGGAGGCCGAGCAGGATAATTATTTCTTCGAGTTCCTTCCGGATGCCCTGCTGCGCGGAGACACCCAGGCCCGGTACAACGCCTACCGAACCGCCATCGAGAGCGGGATCCTCAATCCCGACGAAGTACGGGAGAAGGAGAATTACAACCCCCGAGAAGACGGTCTCGGGGGCAAGTTCATGCGGTCCGCAAATACGGTTCCGGCAGACACACCGGTGGATCCGCCGACGCCCTCGCGTCAGCCCGCAGAACCCCCACAGCCAAGGAGGATGGACGCATGAAGCGCAAATGGTACGACATCCGGGCCGAGGCCGACGAGACGGCGGAGATCCTGATCTACGACGAGATCAGCTCCTGGGGAGTGGACGCCAAGCAGTTCGTGAAGGATCTGGCGGGCGTCACCGCGAAGTCGATCCGCCTTCGGATGAATTCTCCAGGCGGGAACGTCTTCGATGGGATCGCGATCTATAACGCCCTGAAGAACCACCCGGCGACGGTCAACGTCGAGGTGGACGGGCTGGCCGCGTCGATCGCGTCGATCATCGCCATGGCCGGGGACTCGATTCATATGGCGAAGAACGCGTTCCTTATGATCCACAACGCATGGGCGCTTGCGATCGGGGACTCCGAGGAGATGCGGAAGATGGCGGACGTGCTGGACAAGATCGACACGACGATGATGCGCACCTACGCCGAGCGGACCGGAGCCACCCAGCGGGACATCCGGCAGATGATGACCGACGAGACGTGGATGACGGCGGACGAGGCGAAAGAGATGGGGTTCTGCGATACCGTCGGTGATCCTGTGGAGGTTGCCGCATCGTTCGACTGGAGCAAGTTCGATTACAAGCGCGTGCCGGAAAATCTCCGTGCGGGACGCCCGGGGAAGCCCCGCCACGATCGGGACCTGGAGGACTCCCTGCGCGATGCAGGGCTGTCTCGCTCCGAGGCGAAGGTGGCGGCGTCGGCCGCGCGCGCGGCAGCCCTGCGGGATGCAGGGAAGGAAAAGGAAGACGAGGAAACGGAGTACGCGCTGCGCCGTTGCCTCCTGGCGTTTCAGCAGTAGCACACCACCTTTACGGAGGACGACATGAAGGAGCTCATCGAAGCGTTGCAGAAGGCGTTCGAGACGTTCAAGGCATCCGTGAACGAGGAGCTGGCCCAGATCAAGGCGAAGGGCCATGCGGACCCGCTCCTCACGGAAAAGATCGAGAAGATCAACGCCGACATCACGACCCTGACCGCCATGAAGCGGCAGATGGAGGCGATCGAGGCGAAGATCAGCCGCCCCGGGTTCGCCGGCGGGGCGTCGGAGGAGGACGCCGCGAAGGCGGCGCACAAGAAGGCGTTCATCGCTTTCGTGCGGAACGGGGTCGATGCGAGCCTGCGCGACCTGCAGATCAAGGCGGCCGTGACCACCGCGGACAACACGGCGGGCGGGTACGCCATCCCGACGGAGCTCGACCGGGCGATCGGGAAATATTTGGAGACCTTCAACCCGATGCGGGCGCTGTGCAATGTCATCAACATCGGTACGTCCGACTACAAGAAGCTCTTCCAGACCGGCAAGGCGGCTGGCGGATGGGTCGGGGAGACCGACGCCCGGCCGGAGACCGGCACGCCGACCCTGGCGGAGCTCGCCCCGTTCTGGGGAGAGGAGTACGCGAACCCGGCGGCCTCGCAGGACTCCCTGCAGGACCTCTTCTTCGATGTCGAGGCGTGGCTCGTCGAGGCGGTCGGAGAGATCCTCGCGGAGTACGAAGGGACTTCCTTCACCACCGGCAACGGCGTCAAGAAGCCCAAGGGGATCCTGGCGTATGCCACCGCCCTCACGACGGACGCGACGCGGCCCTTCGGGACCCTGCAGCATGTCGTCACCGGCGCTGCGGCGGATTTCACGGCGGCGTCGGCGACCGTGTCCCCGGCGGACTGCCTGATCGACGTGATCCAGGCACTCAAGAAGGGATACCGCGCGAACGCCTCCTGGCAGGCGAACTCACTCACGATGGGCAAGGTCCGCAAGTTCAAGGACTTCAGCACGGGGAACTTCATCTGGCAGCCGGGCATCATCGCCGGCCAGCCGGACACGCTTCTGGGGTACCGGGTCGAGGAGAACGAGGACTTCCCGGATGTCGGGGCGGGCGCCCTGGCGATGGCGTTTGGCGACTGGAAGCGGGGCTACACGATCGTCGACCGGCTCGGGACGCAGATCACGCTGCGGGATCCCTATACGAATAAGCCCTATGTGCACTTTTACCATGTCCGTAGGGTGGGTGGCTTTTTGGTCGACTCCCGGGCTATCAAGATCCTCAAGGTCTCCGCGTAGGCACGACTCCACCGTCAACCCCGGGGGCGACCGCGGCACAGGAGGCGGCCGCCCTCTTCCATTTCACGGAGGACATGCGACATGAAGAAATATTTCAGCTTCTGGCTCGTTCTCGTTTTGGTCGCCGTCATGGCGATTCTGCCCTTCGCCGCCCAGGCAGACGGCGGCCGGGACCTGCATCACAGCATCTCTGTCCAGAATGTCATCCCGCCCAAGTCGATCTCCGACAACACGGCGATCGTCGGGGCGATCATCGACTCTGTTGGCTACGGCGCAATCGAATACGTCATCCATTCCGGGGCCATCTCCGACAATGCGTCGACCTACACGCCACTTCTGGAGGACTGCGATGTCTCGGACTGCTCCGACAACGCCGCCGTTGCGGACGCATATCTCCTGGGGACCGAATCCGCCGCGTCCTTCTCTGGGCTGGAGGACGACACCATCAAGCTTCTGGGCTACATCGGGAACAAGCGGTACACCCGTCTCACGCTGACGCCGGTCACCGCGTCGGGAACGGGATTGATGGCGGTCGATGTGATCCGCGGCTACCCCAAGGTCCGTCCGCAATAGAAAACTTCAACTCGATCAGGAGGGAAACATGCCGACTCTGAAGGTGAACACGCCGTTCGCGTTCTACCACGATGGGGTGACGCGGACCGAATATCCGGAAGGCGTTCAGGACATCCCCGACGACGCGGCGAAGGTCGCCCTGAAAGAGAAATGGGCGGAAACGACCGATGAGGATTCCGGGAAGGGGAAGGGTAAGGGGAAGGGGAAGGAAGGGTAATCGGCTGGGCATGGGCGGGGACGCTTCATTCGTCCTCGCCCTGAACCTTAAGGAATCTTTCGGGAGTATCCGATGGCTGATCCCATTCCAGGAGCATACACGGACCCGCAGATGCCCGGCGCCGTGACGGATCCTATGCTCCCAGGCGCTTTGACGGATGCCGGGACCAACGCCCTCCACGGTGCCAGAAGAGGATCCCATATTGCGCCTGTGAATGCCCTTCGTCGATCTTCCGCCGTCGTGAATGGCATGCGGGGAAACCAGAAATTCGGGGGGAACAAATGGGGCTGATCCTGAAAACCGCTCCGGCGGCAGAGCCGATCAGCGTCGCGGACGCCAAGGACTACCTGCACGTTGTCTCGTTGTCCGAGGATGCGTTGATCGCCCTGCTTGTGAAGGCCGCCCGCGAATTCGGCGAGGCAATAACGAACAGGGCGTGGGTCACGCAGACGTGGGAGCTGGTTCTCGACGGGTTCCCGACGGGAGGAATAGTCATCCCGCTGCCGCCACTCCAATCCATCACCTCCGTGAAATACATCGACGAGGACGGTTATGAGCAGACGCTGGACTCCTCTCTTTACCATGCCGATGTGGACTCGGAGCCCGGGCTGATCGTCCCGGCCTACGGGGAGTCGTGGCCCTCCGCGAGGGATGAAATCAACGCCGTGAGGGTCCGGTTCGTGGCGGGGTGGCTCACCACGGACGCCATTCCGGAGATGCTGAAGATGTGGCTGAAAGTGCGGGTGGGAACGCTATACATGCAACGTGAGGCCATCGTCATTGGGCAGACGGTCGAGGCGATCCCCCGGGACTTCGTCGACGGGCTCCTTGATCCGTACCGGATCATCACCTTCTGATGCGCGCCGGGCGCCTTCGGCACATGGGCACGATCGAGCGGCCGGTCGTCACGAAAGACGGCGCTGGGGGCATCGTCACAGCGTGGGAGCCCGCGTTCGGCGGGTCGTCCGACGTATGGGTGGCGATCGAGCCGCTGACCGGGACGCAGTACTTCGCGGCGAAGCAGGTCATGTCGGAGGTGACGCATCGGTTGACGATGCGGTATCTCTCCGGCGTCCTGCCATCCATGCGCCTTACGTTCTCCGGGAGGCATTTCGCATTCGTATCGGTCATCAATCCTGATGAGAGGAACCGGGATCTCGTCATCATGGCGACGGAGGTGGTCTCGCCGTGATCCATCTCATCGAGATCAGGGGGCTGAAGGCGCTGGACGAAGAGTTGAAGGCGCTGCCGATGAAGATCCAGAAGAAGATCCTCGTGGGCGCCACGGCGAAGGGCGCGAACGTGTTCAGGGACGCTGCGAAGGTCAGTGTGCCGGTGGCGGCCAAGCCCCATTACTCCTATCCCTACGTCCGGAAGAGTGAGCGGTTACGTCGGATCGCGGCGCGGATGAGCGGAGTGAGGAAGGCGCGCGGTCGCTCTTCGGATGCGGTGCTCATAACCCCCGGGAATATCCAGCGTGGCATGCGGGCGTTCCGGGTGCGGGACGTCAGCGCGACGGGCTTGGAGGTTCGATACGCGATCGGTCCCGCAAAAAAGAAGGGGACACGTCGCGTGAACGATCCCTGGTACTGGCGGTTCCTGGAATTCGGCACGAAGCACCTCCGCGGGCGGCGCTTCCTGCGAAACGCATTCACGGCCAATGTGGCGAAGGTGATTGAGGTCGTCCGCGCGGAGTTGGAGCGCAGGATCGGCCGTTCGAACAACAAGTTGGGGGTATGACGGATGACGGATGCGGGCGTACTGATCAACTCGGCGCTCACCACATACGCTCCGCTGACGACTCTGGTTGCGGGAAAGATCTATGCCCTGGCCGCGCCCGACGGGACGGTAGCGCCGTACGTCATCTTCCAGAGGATGACAGGCGGAAAAATCCTCGAGCTCGACGGTCCGGCCGATATCGAAAATCCGCATTACCAGGTCTTCTGCTTTGCCGCCACGCAGGCGGCCGCACGAGACGTGGGGGATAAGGCGAAAGCCGCGATGGAGGCGGCTGCGACGTTCGAGGCGCTTCTGGTGAACGATCCGGACGAATACGATCCGGAGTCCGCGCTCTTCGTGACGATTCTGGAGTTCTCCATCTGGAACCAATAACCGACAAAGGGAGGGAAGGCACATGGCAAGGGTGAAGTCGCAGGGGAGCAAACTCTACATCGAGACGGGAAGCGGCGGTGCGAAAAACATCACGGCGATCACGCAGGCGTTCCCTCCGGTGGTCACCTCCGCCGCCCATGGGTTCGTCGCCGGGGACCGGGTGACGATCGCGGCCGTCGGCGGGATGGTGGAACTCAACGGGCTGACGTTCACCGTGGAGTACGCCACCACGAACACCTTTGCCCTCAAAGGCGTCAATGCTTCGGCGTACGGTGCCTACACCACGGGCGGCACGGCCACGCCGGTCGTGTTCACCCAGGTCAAGCGCGTCACGGACATCGACCTCGGGAGCGGGAAATCGTCCGAGATCGACGCCACGGACCTTGACTCGACGGCGAAGGAGTTCGACCTGGGCCTTCCGGATTACGGCGAGTCGTCCTACGAGGGGAACGTGGATTTCCTCGACGCCGGGCAGGACGCCGTCCGCGCGCGGTACGCCGACTCGGCCGAGAAGAACTTCAAGGTCACGTACAGCGACGGCACCGACGCGACGTTCGTCGGCCGCGTCTCCGGATACGGCGAGAAGGCTGGCGCTGACGGCCTGGTGAAATGCTCCATCACCGTCCGGAAGTCGGGGGTGACCCTGTGGACGTAAAAACCCTGAACAGGGACCAGATCCTCGAGGCAGATGATACGACGCGGGAGAGGGTGGAGGTGCCGGAGTGGGACGGCATCGCATATGTCAAGACGATGACGGGAGAGGCGAGGGACGCCTTCGAGGAATCGCTCGTGGAGCGAAAGGGGGACGACGTCACGCGGAACTTGAGGAACTTCCGCGCGAAGCTGGCGGCGAGGGTGATCTGCGATGAGAACGGGAATCTCCTGTTCGACGAGAAGGACGTTCTCGCCCTCGGGCGAAAGTCCGCCCGGGCGCTCGACCGGATCGTCGTGGCGGCGCAGCGGCTCAATGCGATCGAGCAGAAAGACGTCGAGGCGCTCACAAAAAACTCCTGACCCGACCCGAGCGGCGGTTCTACTTCCGGCTCGCGCTCGCGCTCGGAATGACGGTCGGGGATCTGCTGAAGCGCGTAACGAGCCGGGAACTGTCGGAGTGGATGGCGTACGAAACCCTGGAACCGTTCGGCCCTAGGCGGGCCGATCACAGGGCGGGCGTCATCGCATCCCTGATCTACAACTCGAACCGGGGCAAGGGCGCGAAGCCCCTCGGCGCGGATGATTTCTTCCCGGAAACATTCGAACCTCCTCAGGAGGAACCGGAATAATGCCGACCGTAGGATCCCTTCTCATCGAACTCGGCGCAGGAGTAGCCCGTCTGCAGGAGGACCTGGGGAAGGCCAGGCGGCAGGTGGACGAGTTCGCCGGCGGGGTGAAAAAGACGTTCACGGCGCTACAGACGACGGCGGGGGCTATCTTCGCCGGGGCTGCGGTAAATCAGTTCTGGACCATGGCGAAGGCTGCGGCGGAAATGCAGGAGGCATTCTCGATGCTCGATCGCCTGACGCGCCAGTACGGGACGTCGGCGGAGGGGATGGTCGAGAAGATCAAGAGTTCTTCTAGCGGGCTGATCGGCATGAAAGATTCCGTATCCGTGGCGAACGACGCCCTGATGAAGGGGTTCACACCGGATCAGGTGGCGCAGCTGGCGTCCTGGTCCGTCACCCTCTCGAAGGCGAGCGCGGGAACGGTGTCCGCCGCGGAGAATTTCAAGATGCTGGAATCCGCGATGGCCGTGGCCCGGGAAAGAGGCGCGGTCCAGTTGCTTGGGGTTGCCATCGACCTGAAGGATGCGTTTGGAGCGCAGGCCGAGAAGATGGACAAGGCGACCAAGGCGCAGGAGATCTTCAGGATGGCCGCGCGCCGCATGGCCGAAATCCAGCGGACGCTCGGGGCGGAGACGGATACCGTCGCTGACAAGATGGAGCGGCTGGAGATCCAGTTCGGCGACATCAAGCGCACGGTCGGGGACTATATCATTAGGACCGCCGCTGGCCTTACGGCGACGTTCCAATCCGTCGCGGCGCTCGCCCTCGGGCTGACCCGGGTCGTCATGGCCCCGATACAGGCGCTGATGATGGCCACGGACTATCTCGGGATCACGAAGGGGAAGGCAGAAGAGTACACGGCCGACATGGAGGCGCTTGGGGACGCCGCGGAGTTCACGGCGCAGCAAGCGGCGGATAACTTCGAGATCATGAAGAAGGGGTTCGCCAAGACCGCCGCCGGGAAGGTGCCCCCGCTCCGCGCGCCTGGTGGAGTCGGCAGACTCGCCTCGGACGACTATCTTAAGGCGCTGATGCAGATCCGGAAGATGGAAGAGGAGGCGATGGAGACGCGGAGCAGGATGTCGGAATCCGCGACCAAGGCGATGGAGGAGTACGTCTCCAAGGGCCTAAATCCGATTGAGAAGGAACTCGACGACATCGACCGCGCGTTCTACGAGACGATCGGAAAACAGGCCGAGGCGTGGGAGGCCGGGGCCATCACGATCGGCGTCTACACGTCCCGCGTGAATGAAGCTACGGCCGTCTACCAAGGACTCAAGGATCAACTGGATGCCGTGAACCGATCCGGGATCGAGATGTACCGGTGGCAGCAGCAAGCCATCGAGCAGGGAAATGCCCTGCGCTCCATGCAGGGGATCGAGAAGGAGAAGTGGACGAGCCAGACGCCGAAAGCACAGTTCGAGTCTGCGATGGGGGCAGGCGACGCGGAGTCGGCGATCAATGTGTGGTCCGAAGGCCTCGGGGAGCAGATGCGGCTGCTCGACGAGGCGCAGAATAGAATCCGCGCCTACCAGCAGGTGTGGTCCGACGCCAATATGTCGATCTCGCAGGGCATGCTGAGCGTCGGGATGTCTCTCTATGAAGGGATCGGCTCGGCGATCGCCAGCGTCATCATCGGTGCGCAGACGGCGAAGGAAGCATTCGCAGGCCTCGCGAAGATGGCGATTGGAATGGTGGTCCAATATCTCGCGAAGTGGGTCATCAGCCGGGTGGTCATGGCGGCGATGGGGAAGGCATTCCAGACGGCGGAGATAGCCGCAGCAGAAGTCGCCGGGTCGGCGATCGCCGCCGCATACGCCCCCGCGGCGGCGATGGTATCCCTGGCGACGTACGGGTCGAATGCGGTCGCTGCTGCGTCCGGGATCACCGCTACGGTAGCCTTAGCGGAAGGATTGGCGATTGCAGGAGGTGCCGCGCACGGCGGGCTCGGCTACGTCCCCTCGGAGCAGACCTACCTCCTTGATCGCGGCGAGCGCGTACTCTCCCCGCGGCAGAACGAGGACCTTACGGAGTTCCTGGACGGCGATGGCGGCAGGGGCGGAGGCGTGCCGCGTTCCGGCGACATCTACCTCGACGGCGAGAAGTTCGGACGATGGATCGAGCGCCGCGGGCGTCAATACGGCTGGCGGCTGGCGACGACATGAGATTGATGTGGCAGAACATGATCGATGTTTCCGGGGTGGTCGTCACGGCCGGGTCCGAAAACGCCGACTTGCCCGTGTCGAATCTGATCCATCCGCACCGCGGGAAGGTATATCGCACTGGCGTGTCCGTCGCAGCCGAGTGGGTCAAGTTCGACTTCGGCAGCCCGAAGGCTGTCCGGGACATCATTATCTTGGCCCATGATCTTCAGGTCGGCGACAGCGCCATCAAGATCCAGGGGAACGCGACGGACTCCTGGGGGGCGCCTTCCGTCGATCAGGTGGTCACCTACAACCCTTACGTCATGGCCCATCATTTCCCCGAGGATCAGATGTACCAATGGTGGCGGTTCATCTTCACGAAGGGCGCCGCCGCCGAGACGCGGGACATCGGGCGGATCTATCTCGGCCCGTCGTACGAATGCGAGCGCGGCCCCGCCATGCCGGGAGGGTTGAAGATCACCCCCGATGACTACTCAGTCACGGACTCGACGCCTGACGGCGTTTCCTACTCCGATATCCGTCCCATCCGCAACATGGTCTCCGTCCGGTTCCCCCCGGTGAGCGATGCGCAGATGGAGCAGCTAAAGGCGTTGGCCTCCGCATGCGGCACGCACACCCCGTTCTTCGTGTCGATCGCCCCTGCGAGCAAGCCGTATGACCTCCTCTACTACGTCAAGGCCCGATCGCTCAAGGGGCGGGAGCTTGAGCTCGCCGGGCCCGGCGGCCCGCGGAAGTGGCAGGCCGAACTTGAACTCGCAGAGGATATTTAGGCGATGACCGTTCTATCCGACCGTCTGGCGTATCCGAACCTATCCGTCTGTTTCCTGTTCGAAACCACGGCCGGGGAACGGCTGATACACTGGACCGCCGCCGCCGGCGGTCTTGCGAACACGTGGTTCGCGTCCACCATTGCCGGCTCCTCCCGTACCGTGGAGCAGGTAATGGAAAGCGGTGCGGCGTTGACGGAACGAGCGTCGGCGGCGCTTGTGGATGCAAACGCCGGGAGCTGGTACTGGGACCGCGCCACTGCTCGGATCTACGTCCATTGCACCGGCAGTGCCTCGCCCTATGCGAAGTCGCTCCAGGCGATGATCCAGTTCTATTTCACGGATCGCGCGGGGCGGATCTACAACGGCATCTACTACGATCCACGGGTGATGAATCTTCCGACCCTCTCTATGCGGGTCGAGGCGAAATTCGGCGACGCGCCGCAGATCGGCGGCGG
>JAEHJW020001031.1_pt1 | contig 13266 bp, 17 predicted proteins | sample 9271431 | NCBI WGS metagenome assembly JAEHJW02
CGAAAAGCCAGCGTCCACCATATGCCCAGCCAATACCGACCGGATATTGGACGCAAGCTGATCACGCTGCCGCCGCGCATCAGATCGTACCGGGGCGCTGCACGCCACCACCAGCTGGATTATAGATAGGAAGAGATCGGTAGTACCACTGCCAGCAATGGCGGTCTCCATCCATTCCAGAGACTCCAGCGCATGGCTGCCCAGATAGACCGCCGGACGTTCCTCTGCCCCTGCAGGTTGGTAACCACTGTCGTACAGGTTGATGGCACCTGCCGCAGCAGGCACGCCGCCATCCGGCCGAGTGACAGAGATCCAGCCGGTGCCCCATATCGGCCCAGATTGTGTCAGCCCGGACGCCCCTTGCAGAATGCCCATCAAGTGATCTGTCACTTCAAACAGTGTCATCTCTTCCCTTCCAATCTTCCTTCCCACTCCGCCCCACTGCCCCACGCTCCTTTAGCGATTGGTAGCAGAGCAGGCAGGTTCACCAGCTTGTTGGCACTACGAAGCAGTCGCGCCCTCTGTACCCCTCGCTCAGCGCCAGAGGCGCGCCCGGGAGAGGGGTCGGTGCGAAGCACCGGGGGTGAGGTTACGCAAACAAACCAACAACAACAAACCTACCATCGTGAACGCCCTCCACCCCACAGCGGCTGCATTGCTTGGCGGCAGCCACACCAGCTTGTTGGAGCTGCTCACGATGAGTGACCTCTCCCCGGCCGCTCACGCGTCCACCCCTCTCCCGGGCAGTCGCTACGCTCCTTGAGCGAGGGGTAGCAGAGCGCGCAGGCTCACCAGCTTGTTGGCGCTGCACGCGGTGAGTGACCTCTCCCCGGCCGCTCGCGCGTCCACCCCTCTCCCGGGCAGTCGCTACGCTCATTGAGCGAGGGGTAACAGAGCAGGCAGCCACACCAGCTTGTTGGCGCTGCTCACGGTGAGTGACCTCTCCCCGGCCGCTCGCTCGTCCACCCCTCTCCCGGGCAGCCGCTACGCTCCTTGAGCGAGGGGTAGCAGAGCGCCTAGTCGTGGGCGAACGGTAAGCAACGTCGCTGCATTGTGCCCCTCTCCCGAAGGAGCCACAGCGACTGGGAGGGAGAGGGGAATGACCGCAGGTCATGGGGTGAGGTTCTGCGTGCGCGAGATAGCAGAGCAGGCAAGCTCACCAGCCTGTTGGCACTACGAAGCAGCCGCGCCCCTCCCTCTGTACCCCTCGCTCAGCGCCAGAGGCGCGCCCGGGAGAGGGGTCGGTGAGAAGCACCGGGCGCGAGGTTAGGCAGGTTCACGAGTACCGCCTAGCCGCTTACAAGCTGTACGATAGCCGTGACCCGTACAACGGTGCCCTGCATGTCACTGATGTCTAACGCACGGATGACGCCGCTCCAACCTGCGGAAATCCAGGTGATGCTGCTGCCTGCCGCCGCAAGAACAGGCGCACCAAGTGCAGTGGCTGGCAGCGATACCTCGTAAGCTGGCTCGCTCCACTCGGTTTCACCTAGAAACATCTGCACGCGGCCCGGCTGGGCACGCTCCCATAGCGCATTAAGAAGATTACCGTTTATGAGCGTAGGTGTCCCCGCCATTTCGATCGCACGGTAAGCACTATTCTGCAGCGCGTTTCCAATCATCACCCACCTCCCGGTTTCGGTGTTGGACTAGCGGCACTGTTAGGCGAGGGCCGCACTGCCCCGGTGCCCGTTACAGCCATGGCCGCGCTCTCCTGGCTTTGCCAGCCCTCATCTCGCATGCGTGCCTCATTTGCAATCTCCAGTGCGAGCGCTTGTGCCTCTTGCAGCCTGCCGACGGTGGGTGCGGGTACAAATTCTGCTTCTACACTGCATGGCATGCCTCGTAGCCGCAGATGCAGCTCGCTCGCGCGTACGAGGGGTGATGCTGCGCGAGATGCCATCGCCTGCAGGCCGGCTGAATAGATATCCCACTGCACACGGCTCCACGTCTCAGTATCTCCTTCCACCACCCCCATGAGCGTTGGAAGCTGCTTAAGCGACTGGATGAGGCGTTGCTGCAATATCCTCCAGATGGGCTCAACCTGACCCCAGTCACTACCACTGCCCACTGCGTTCACCCGGCTCTTGATGTCATGAAAGAATGCATCATCGGGGTTTAGGTCGCTGTAGAATTTTACGGCATCATCATACCGCGCCTGTACGTACTCTTGAATCTCCACCGCATCGGATAGACCCACTACGTCGCGCGCAAGTGTTGCCCACATTTCGAAATCGAAGCCCACGTCCCATTTGGGTGTTCCCACGCGGTGCCAGGCCAACATAAGGTCACGCATGAACGCAAGGCACTCCAGCACTGGCGTAAGCGCGGCTCCAAATGGCGCGCGGCCGTAGGGCTCATCCGGAAGTGCCGCCAGTCTGCTCACGAAAAAGCGGTCCATAGGCATGGGGGCAAAGAAACCACCAAACCCGGCGGAATAGAGCCCTAAGCCATTCGCGTTGGCAGTCTGCTGCTGCCACAGCGTAAGCTGCCCCGCACTGTTGCGCTTGTATCGCAGCGTTAGCGTATTAACAGGAAACACAGCCGCAATACCTTCACCGCGGCTTGCCGGAACCGCCTCACAAGCGCACATTCCGCTAAAGCAGAGCATCTGCAGGTTCTGCGCCATTGCATCATGAAAGTCGCCAACCTCCTGGGGATTGCCCCTCCAGAGAGCCTCCACGGCCGCGGCAGCTTCTGGCCACTCCTCGCCCTTCCCGTTGGGCTCTGCACGCACGGTACGGAGTCTGACTCGCTGCGGGCCACAGCTAAGCCAGGTCATATTCCACAATGCGAGGCCGACCTCCGGAACGACATCCGGTAAGAGACTGAGTAGTTCCAGCGGTTGCTGAACAGCAAGGCGCGAAAGTCCTTCCAGCGTCTGCACAGCGAGGCTTGTACCGAAATCTACCCCTCGACGTGCAATGTAGCCCAGGCCTCCCCGGTTCAATAGAAGCTCTCCGGCACCCTGGCTTGTTCGGCGGGCATCCGGGTTAGGTTGTGCGCTGCCAGGTTTTGCCCCTGCCATTCGCTGCAGTCTCATAACGGGTTGCTCCTTAGAAAACAGGCTGGAAGCCGGCATCACCATTGGTGTTCTCACCTGTAGCGTCCAGAAACCAGTGATCGGTGAGGAGGCGTATAACCCCGCCAAGCAGTGTCTCAACGCTCCCCTGCTGCACCGCATATCTGGTTGGGCCGCTTACACGGAATGGCTGAAACGCAGTGGCGGCTGCCTGAAATTGTGCCTGAATAACGCTCACCCTGCCAAGCGTGATAACAGCCTCCTGCAGCCACTGCTGCTCCAGGGGCACCCCGGAACTTCCATCGGCATACACAAAGCTGCTTTGGCCAAGTTTGATTTGGGATACCTCGCCCACAGGCAGAGTCTTCGCGCGAGATGGGCGCAACCTAAGCGCGGTAATGAGGCCGGCTGCCCAGTCAAATCGCTCCTGATCTAACCCCATGAGAGAAGCATAGCCCCCCATCAGTTGCAAAGCAGTAAACCTGTCCTGCAGCATTCGGATAACCGCCCATACTTCTGGATCCAGGTCCGCGTCGGCCAGCGTAGTCGTCGTCTCTTGAAGACGTCGACGCACCAGTGCGCCCACGTCGGTATAGGTGCATACTCTGTTCTCATTGCGCTCCAGTACTTCGCCGTCGCTAAAGGAAAGTCGCCATGCCAGTCGGTACTCTCCCACCACTCCCGAAGCGACAATTGCGGTAAATGTGTGCGAAAGAGAGGCAGTGGCCGGAGAAACAGTCACCACAGGGGCCGGTGCAAGCAGTCCGCCGTTGGGCAGGCTTACAGTCAGCATTTGGGCCATTGGTGCAACCGCAGCGATATGGGTTTCGGTGCGAGATACTAGCTGGTTGTCGCCCGCAATCCAGGTCATCGGGGGCCTCCGTTCATGCACGGTCAGCGAGGCATCGGGTCACAACCCAATGCCGATTGAAAGGTGATGGGCACCCGTAAACATGCCGGCAGCGGAGGACGGTGCAACATCGGCGTTCGTTTTGTGAGCAGGGAGTAGAAACCGGTATGGACTATCTGTCAACAGGGCAAATTCAGCCGGTATCAGGGAACGGCTCCAAACGTATGCGAAATAGAACAACCCATTCATGGCAGTATTGGCCGTTTGAATTGAGCGCTGTTGCATCAGCGCTACAGAGCCGTTGCCATTGTAAAGCCCCTTCGCACTCACTTCGCCACCCAATCTGACTCCATTCACGTACAGTGCCCTGCTAAGGTCACGGTTAAGTACCGCGCCTATCATGATGGGCGCACCCGCAATAAACCCTCCCGGAATGGGGCGGTAGGTATAGTCGTTGCCCATATCGAACCAGACATACTGGTTGTCCCACATGCCCAGATTGATGCTGCTATCCACGCCTTGAACCGATCCGATGCTGATCGCGAGCGGAGAATTGGAAGCAGGATTCGACGGTTGGAAAGCGGCACCAGCAAGCACGGTGATCTCGCTGCTAACAAGCCCTGGCAGCGGGCCGGTGACAATGCCCCCTGTACTGGTTCCGTTTTGCGATAGAGCGAATCCACCACTACCAATCACCGCCGCTAGGCCGGCGCCGCCGTTTAGAAGCCCAGGAGAATCGGCCACGCCATTGGCAATATTCCGCGGCAGCAGTGAATCGTCTGTAATCACCCAGCATCCCACCAGTCCACGAGCCAGCGGGTTAGCGAAATCCACGGTAACGGCAGCGTGCGGCTGGGCGGGCAGCTGCAGTGTCATACCAGCCCATCCACGGTGCTCGTGGTAAGCGAGAGAGTAATTCCGTTGGCGCTGTCTCCATTCAACACCTGGGCCTGGTACCTTCCTGTCGCGAGGCACACGGATCGTATAGCGTGCGCACCAACGAGCGCCAGCGCCTGACTGAAAGCGGCCATAGGCACGGTATCCACAGTGCCACTACTGCCCACCACACGAAAGATGTTGATTGTTGCAACCGCGCCGGATGTTACAGCGCTGCCGCTCAGCAGGTCTACCTGCAGTTGTCCTTCCAGCTTTGTGCTGAAATCTAGCATGTAGTTCGCAGATACACTGCCAGGCCCAATGGGTACGCTGGCGGCCACATTACCATAGGCGTTCTGAGTCATTTGCGGTGATGCCATATTCTCTCCTTTGTGGCCAAACCTCGTCTGGCTCGCAAATACAGTGAAATTCTCGTGAGGTTCCAGCAAAAACGGTTGACTGGCTAAGATTGATTAGGTGTGCGAACACGGATCGCCGTCTATCACCTTTTAATAATAAGGAGGCCAAGAATGAAGTTTAACCTGCAGCACGCGTTTGGCGCAGCAGCGGCACTCATATGCAGTATTGCACTCCCCGCGTCCGCTCGACCGCTTGCAACGCCACCTGCCATACTTGCGTTTTTACCGGCAATTGTCGTGCACCAGGGCGAGACCCAGGAGAACCCTGTCCTTACCCAAAACGCTTTCAATCCCCTCGACTCATACAACCGTGATGTTGACCGGTTTGTAATGGAGGCACGTAACCGGCGATGGCCGTTCTCCATTGCCGATTCTGATGCGGTCGATGCAGCGTGTCAGGCTGTCATAGGAAACCAGCTCACCTCACAGACGAACTACCAGTTTGGCCAGTTGAAGTCGATCGCAAGGCGCATTCCCGCGCGATACCTCGTATTGGTGTCGATAACCGAGATCACCTCCTACCGCAAGACCAACACATTCACGGCAATGGCGGAAGGTCGCGCATCCATCACGCTCACGGTTTACGATGCCACCCAGGACGCCTACGTATGGCAGGACTCTACCACCAGCAGTTCGGCACGTGGCGACATCTTCCACAGCGGAAGCCTCTCTGCACGGCAGGATCAGGCGCTGTTGAACTGTATGTTAAATGCGCTCACTCCGTTTGCAAAAGGGCAGCGGGAGGTCATTGAACGGCCGCAATGCAACGCCATTGCCCAGGTGGAACAGGTGATACCTGACGGTTCGCAGGTGTTGATAAATGTTGGCAGTGGGCAGGATGTTATCACGGGAATGCAGTTTGAGGCACTGGGCAGCAGTTTGGTGGTGACCGTAAAGAAGGTATTTACCAACGGTGCCCTGGCCACCTATAGCGGCGGTACGCCATCAGACGGGGAGCCACTGGTGCCGAAAGCGTCCAACTGAGTTCAGGTGCGCGTCGCCGGATACGATGCGCCCGAACGGCGCGCCAGCCTGGCGGTTTGTTGTCCTTCGTCATCTGTTCCGTGTTTGAAGGACTGCACGCCGGGCAGGTGCGTACCCCGAGGTTTTTTTGCTGAAGCGGCGGTTTTGTGTTTCACCCACTAAGCAATGAGAGCATGTACTACGTCCAGCTGACTTACCGTGCTGTTTTCACCCCACAACGCTTCCGCCCTGCTGCAGGACCGTGTCGTAATGCTGTTTACCACAGCAGCCGAGAGCAGTCCATCGCCTACCATGGCGGACAAAAAGCTCTGAGTGGATGCCAGCGAGGGCAGAACCGCCTTGCTTGTCAGCATCATCTGCAGTGCGCCGCTATACAGTGTCTGCTTGCCAGCGGGAAGTGAAGCAAGCGTGGTGTAGAACGAAGCCAGCTCCGGAAGCACGGAGGCGATGAACAGGTCGTGAGGAACCGCCTGCATGGTTAGTACAGCCGAGCCAGGACCCGAACGTGCATTAAGCGCAGCCGCAGCAGCGGCAGTATTCCCTGCGGCCAACAGTGCAGCGTAGCCCAGGTGGGCCGGGTCGTTATGCAGCTCGCTGTTTAGCTGATCGAGTGGTATCAATCGTTGGTCGCTCCCTTCAGTATTTGCCTAAATGTCCAATTAGCCACCCCACCAGTACCCCTAACACTGTGCCGACGCTCACGGCATAATGCGGATGTCGTGCGATGCCAGCTCGCACAATACTGGTGATTGCCGGTGTCCTGCCGGTAGCCAGCGCGTAGGCCTCGTAGAGAGCCAGCCCTGTGAGTTCTGCGCTTAACAGCGCGGCGCTGGCCGCAAGGAAACTGCCCATAGGGATCCCTCCCACTACTCTGCAGCCTCACACCGGAGAGCTGACTGTGTCGTTTCATGCGTCGGCGATGAATTCACAGCGACTCGTACCCGGCTGCGGGCAGCAGGCTCCACTGGAGGTACCAACCTCAAAAATGCAGCCCTGCCATTGGTTCGGTTGACATCGCACGGCCCCATGACGCCATCCACTGCACCGTGGTCGCTGTACTGCCATACTGCCCAGGTTGACCAGCCTTTGGGTAGCGGCACGGGTTCGGCAGAATAGTGCGCAAGCCACAGCGGCAATTCGCCAAACCCTTCACCCAGCCAGGTGTCGAGCCACGATCTGCTGCCATAGAGAAGGCAGGTTCTGCCGGTGCGCTCATGGATAGTGGTTACGAAGCTGTTTACAACCTCTCTAATAGCCGCCGCCCCTCGTGCTTTCGCCATAGGATCTTCCAGATCCAGGGCAACTACCATGTCACTTGCGGGTCTGTAACCTGCCGCCTGCGCACGATCCAGACACCAGTTCGCCTGTGCATCTCCCGGCAGCCGGGTGTGCAGGTAGTGGTAAACACCCAGGTGCAGCCCCGCCTTACGCGCCCCTGCTATGTACCGAGCGCAAACGGGATCCTCGCGGTTTATTCCCTCTGTAGCCTTAATGTATACAAAATCCTGGCCGTCGCGCGAAACCTCCCGCCAGGCTACGCTGCCACTCCAGTGCGAAACATCAATACCTCTCATCGTGCTGCCTTTCAAAATAGTAAGACCGGTCGCGCAGACTAAGCTGCGCGCCGGTCATTCTCGAAATAGGAATGTAAAGAGCGGCTAGGATGTGCCGGGTGTGCCTCCGGTCTTAGAATCCTGTGCGGCACTGGTCTGCGGCGCCAACTTCTCCGCGACAGCGCCAATGGCTCTATCTGCCTCCTGCTGCGCCCAGTCGCTCAGTCGTGGCTCCAGAAGCGTGACCTCGCGATCGAGTGCGGTCTGCATGGCGGCCTTGATGGGCGCCGGAATGGACGCCTTGATCTTGAGCTGTCTAGGGCGGATGTAGAATGCGTGATGTATCCATGCCCCAAATGCGGCACTCGCCGCTCCCAATACGGTTTCATAAATCCAGTTCACTGGCAGATACCTCCCTTCTGCTGCACTAACAGGTCGAGCTTGGCCTCAATGCGTGCAAGCCGTGTATCCAGGTCACCGGCCACTGTAGCAATGCGATCGCCCCGCTCCTCTTCGGTCTGTAGATCGCGACGTAGAGCAACGACCTTCTCTTCCAGTGTGGTTATACGCCCGCTCAACCTCACGATGGCGGCTGCGGCGCCTCCCACGATTGTAAGGATGCCAACCGCAGCCATCACCATAGCGGCCATCTGCGAAGCAACCGTTTCCATTGCACACGCCTCCCGGCCTAGTAGAGGCCCACGAGTGCCGTTCCTGCAAGGCTGGTTCCTGTCGCCCAAACCTGAGTTACACTCACGGGGTTGTAACCCTTCTGCAGGGGGATGGTCACAACATCACCCCCCAGGGTAGTGACCTTTACACTGCAGTCTGCAGAGGCCAACAGAGATCTTGCCCAGGGCGCAGCTCCATCCGAAACCGGCAAGGTGTCGCTAGGCACAATCAGCCAGGCACGCGAAGCCGGGTTGCTTGCTGGTACGTTCATTGCTCCTCCGGTGTGGGTCTAACTCACCGCGCTGCTGCCATACGCTAGCTGCCACAAACCATACCCCTGCGCGTACCGGCCGCGAATAGTGAACTGATACTGCTCCCGAATGCGCGCCGTGGGTTGATCCATGTCAGTCTCCAACGTAATGGGTACATCCTCGCGGCTCTGTATTACAACAGGCTTTACTTCGCGGCTGCAGTCCATTAGAAACCACTGGTAGCCACTAATGTAGGGGCTCACCACCAGCCTGTATCGTCCGCTGAAATAGTTACGGTAGGGAGTGGATGGTACGCCTGCAGTACCGGTCTCCCCGGGTGCCACCACCACGTCCTGAGCTACCAGGTTCCAGGCTCGTCGCGCGAGTAGCGGCCCAACTACCAGCGTGTTGGGAATCACCTCCAGCGGAACGCCCTTGTCGTCGACATAGCTCATCATTGCTGTCGCGGCCTCTTCAAGCGCGCCGTCGGCAAGGGGCTGAGCAGTGGTATTAGACTGAACAGGGCTGCTGCCCTCCTGGTGTGTGTTACTAAAGTAGAGCTGCCCATCGTAGCAGGGATTAGCGAACCCCGCCGGAAGCGCCTGAAAGGCAAGCTGATTCCAGTGGCGAACCGGTTCCTGCGCCAACTCCCTCGCTCTTATCATAAGCAGCCCATACTGGTCGTCTTCCAGCGTGCGTCTGTCTATCACCAGGTTGCCCTTGTACAGGATGTCTGCCAGCCGGTAGCTGTCTTCGCGCAGGCCCTGCTGCGGAGCCTCGTCGTTGAATGGCCGCATCACCGCACCGCGCCCCAACCAGGCGTAATTCTGTATGGGAAGCGTGGTGGGTATTTCCGTTGCGATCGAACGCCAGTCGGCGTTTTCCTGGGCCTTGATGTAGGCAGCGTTAAACTCGGTCTTAATGCCCGCCTGCGTTAGCAGCAGCACATCACTGGTAACAATCGCCATATTCTATTCACTCCTTGATCCAGATCGTCCCGCTAATGCACTGCACGGTCAATGCGGATTCGCACGTCATTTGCGTCAGCGAGCTCTACGGCGTACCCGACGAACTGATTGCTGGTAGCTACCGTTGTCACGGTCTGGTCATCGGCCGCGTAGTATGCCTGCCCAATTTCTGCCTGAGTTGCTGCAGCTGCCGTGCCGAACAGGAAACTCCCGCTCTTCTCCACACGGCAGAACGCGCCACCGGCGATACCTGTGCTGTTGTCCACGGACTCATAAGCAACACCGGCAAAAATGTCGCCCGCAGTGCCGGCACGCGCAGGATACAGATAACCGTCCGTGCGAATGCTCACCATCGTTCCTTTATTGACTCGGCATACGCCCAGAGCATAGCTCTGCAAAAAGCCGGGTTTCTTTTGTGCCTCCCGGGGCCCGGTAGATGCTGCCATAGCCTATTCACCTCCCCGTGCCGCTACACCTAGAACAGTGCGCGCAAAACTCTCACGCCGCTCGTCGCTGTCAAGGCCCATTCTGGCAGCGAAAGCTCTCTGGTCGTCGGTCAACCTCTTCCAGGAAGAGGGTGCACTGTCCACGCCTCTGTCGGGCACAGCCGCGGGAAGAGGTACCGGCGCACTTGCTCGTGGTGGTGCCGACCCGTCGGCCGCGTGCCCATACCGCTCATCTGCCTCACGCTGCCACGCGGACTGCAGCTTCTCCACCGCCGCTGCCGGCAGTACATCCACCTGAGCCGATATCGTAGGGGCTGCCTCCGCGCCAAAGCACCTAACCGCCTCACGTCGTGCCGATTCACGCAGAGCCTGCAGATGCCGCTCGCCCAGGTCTGCCATCGTTATCCGCTCGTTCAGCGCTTCGGTTGTAAAGATTCCCAATGCGTGACATGCGGCGGCAAGCGCATCTGGCTGCTGACCAGACGAACCAGGCTGCTGCTCCGTAACTTGATCCATATACTGCTCCCTTCGGGTGCTTGCTGCACGTAACGGGTCATTTGCCAGGCCCGGTGCTGCGCTGCATATTTTGCCCAACTGGGCCAACTCCTGAACCCGCTGAATCGCCTCGTCCAGGGTAAGAACGGCGTCGGCAAGACCAGCCTCAACGGCCTGCTCTCCAACAAACACACCTGCACGTGTGACCACTGCCATCTCGGCCTCACTCAGTCCGCGCCCCAGTTGAACGGCCCGCGCAAACTCCGCACCCAGCTGCGATACCTGACCGCGAAGGTGGGCGATATCCTCCTCGCCAATGGGGACACCCGCAACACCCAACCCCTTCCACCGTCCACTGGCGATAAGATGCGTATGAATGCCGGCCCGCTTCATTCCCTCGCTCGTGTCGTTCACTACCAACATGGCGCCAACGGCACCAACGCGCGCCGTGCTGTTACACCACAGCCCCGCGCTGCACTGCGAGGCTGCCCAGTAGGCGGCACTGCAGCCACAGTCTTCAATATAGGCCGCAACGGGCTTTTCGCGTGCGGCTGCCGCCACCTCTGCAGCCAGGTCCGCAGCGCCAGCGACTTCACCGCCCGGGCTGTCGATGAGCAGCAGCATAGCCCTCGTCGCGGAGTCAACTCTAAGCGTGCGAATGGCAGCACGTATCTCAGAGGAACCACACACGCCCTGTTTGGCCCTGCCATATTTCACCATGGTTCCAATAATCCGAACTAACACGACCCCTCCGGGCAGGCGCTCTGCGACCCCGGTTGTAGAGGTCTGCCGGTGTAGCGCTGATTGTTGTGTTAGGAGCTGGCTGTTCATGCATCCCCTTTCCTGGTAGCACGGGCAAACGAAGGCCGGTAATTCAGCTTCTCACCTGGCGCACAGAGACCATTAAATGCCCCCGATGCAGCATCCACCTGGTCATCATGCCGTCCAAGCGGAAACGAAGCGACCTCCTCAAGGAATCGGCCATTCCAGTCGCCCTTCACCAGCCGCACATTACCTGCTTCTGCCTGCGCGGCAAACGGCTCCGCCCGCGTTACCTTATCCCGATGAACGCGGTCCGTGGAAACTGGGTACCCTGCAAGTTGCCGTACGAGTGCATCACACACCTCCGAGCCTGCACCTGGCGGCTGTTCGACTACAATGCGCACTCTGCCGTATCTGCCCGCGTCAATGCTTGCTGTGGATAGAATGATTCGGTTTCTCTCGGCCGGCCCGGCCTGAAAGCGAATCATATCCTGTAACCAGTAGATACCGCCTTCGTCAACGGCCATGAGTGCACCGGCTGTGAAATCTCCACAGCCGGGTGCAGCAGACGCGAGATCCCAGTAACGCAGGCGAGACCGCATCCTGGCGGGTGCAGCGTCGTTGATCGTAAACCACCCGCTCCTGAGAAAACAGCCCTCTCGAGCGGTTGGCCGCTGTTGGTATAACGCCGACCAGAAACGTGGTCCAACTTGCCTCTCAACGGCACGTAATCGCGCGGCGGAGAATAGGGCCGGACACAGTGCCTCGCCCTCGACGCGGCCGTCAGGTTCAACCGTACAGTTCTCAGGCCATTGGCCCGGGTGTGCCTCCGCAATCGCAGGCATGCAGACGATGTGCCACCGTTGCGAGTCGAGTCCGCTGCGCTCGCGATCCAGCAGCCAGCCAGCAAGGTCGTCCTCATGCCAGCGAGTTTGAACGAGGACAATCGCAGAGTGATTTGGCATCTCGCGCGTGGTGAATGTGGATGCGTACCAATCTGTAAGCCGCTCGCGTAAGGTCACGCTCCCGGCCTCTTCAGCGTTCTTCACGGGGTCGTCAAGAATTCCCAGGTGAAACCCCTTGCCTGTTATGGGTCCTCCCGCACCGGCCGCCCACATAGCCCCTCCCCGCGCCGTCAACCAGTGACCGACTGCGGAGGCTCGGGGCCGCACCTCGCCACCACCCGCGAGAAAATTATCCCGCGCCGCCCTGCTTAGTGTGAATGCGAGACCCGCAGCGTAACTGCAGAGGCCAACGGTGCGGTCGGGGAACCTGTGCAGATACCACGCGGTGAACAAACGGCTTATCGTTTCGCTCTTGCTGTGACGTGGTGGCATAAACACCATTACACGCCGCAGTTCACCAGACGCCACACGCTCCAGTACATTTGCAATAGCAAGACAGTGGGGATACCACACATATCTGGGAGCGACGCGCCGAGTGAATTCTACAAACCCCTGCTGCTCTCCAGCAGAAACTGCCACGAGATCAGCTTGCATCCTCGCCCGAAGCCAGGACGCGGGCGAAAGCTGCTGCAACCCGCTCGCGCGTCGGTTCATCAACGTCCTCCAGCGCTGCCAGCAGATCAGCGCGAAGCTGTAACAAGCCACTAAAATCCAGCATATCGCGCATAAGGCTGCTGCACGTTGCCGCAGTTTGACGAAGTTCTGCCGCCGTGCGGAGAATCAGGCTGCGAGGGTCTGATAGCCTGGGCGAGGCACCTGCCTCCAAGCCAGCGTCATTGACGCGCTGTAGCAGCACCGAAAGGGGCGCGCGCCGTCGCCGCCCGTTGGTGTCCGTATATACAACGGAAATCTCCTCGGCACGCAAGCCAATGTCATAACGGTCCGGTACATCGGGATCGCGCAGCCACAAATCACAGGCATCCAGCAGCCGGTTCAACCGTATTCGCAGTCTCATAAGATCGTCTAGAAACGAAGAGCCGTTTGGGGGTGAAAGTGGGTGCAA
>JAEHJW020006129.1_pt1 | contig 13251 bp, 7 predicted proteins | sample 9271431 | NCBI WGS metagenome assembly JAEHJW02
TCTACCCGGACCAACAGATGCTGTTCAAAGAGAACGCTGTTCCGCCGGACCTTGACCAGAAGATGGAACCCCATGTCAGCGTAATCTTGGGTGAGACTCCCCCGAAGCCGATTCAGAACCGGGCCTGCCGATTCTGCTGGGCCGATTGCCAATACGCAGGGGCGAGATCCCAGGTGAAGACCAGTGGGAGTGGGTGACCGACCATGTGTCGAATTCTAGCAATCTCATCCGCGGGGAGAATCCCTGAAGGGTTTGCGCGTTCCTTCCGTCGTTTGGCCAAGACGGGCAATACGATTCACGGTACCTACGAAGAAACTGTGAAACAAGGCAGGACCCCTGGTCACCGTGGGGGATGGGGATTGGTTGCATCCAGAAATGGTGAGTGGCTAGGGATGCCCACAATTTCCCAAGTGGACAAGGACCAAGGCTTTGGTGACGCTTCGGAGAATCGTTCGGGATACACGGAGGTAATCGACAGTTTGGACCTTGCTGGTCCTGGTGTCTTGATAGTGCACTTGCGGAGACCGAGTTCGGGAGACATTTGCAACCTCAACACTCACCCCTTTGCAAAGGAAGGGTACGTCTTTGCACATAACGGAGGGGTGCCTTGGCTTACGGAGGAGGACAAGGAGGCCGGAGCCCTCTCACAAAGAAACGATAGTCGTGCTCTCTTCCAGAGGATACTCATCGCGATCTCGGAAAGAGAATCTGTGGAGAATGCTCTTGCTAGCATAGTTTCCGCCGTTCACCAGGACGTGCGAAACAAGGCGAGGCCGTATTCCAGTCTCACCAGCGTCCTAAGTGATGGCAGAACTCTTTGGGTCATTCGGGACGTGAATCCGAGGAAGGGGACGGCCGCCGGGCGCTACTACACCATGTTCCTTTCGACCTCTACAGATGCGCCCGCTGTGACTCTTGCTTGTCAAGAGATGTTTTCCGACGTTGTTGCCCCAGGCGAGTGGACGCCGATGCGGGACAGCGAGTTAGCCGTGATAAGGGATGGTGTCATCATCGAGAGAAGGCCACTTTCCCGGTAGATACGAGATAGGTCTTGCTTAGGTGAAGACCAGTGAGAATGGGTAATCGACCAATCTCTGTACACGAGCTCGCTTCCTACGCCTACTGCCCGCGGGCGTGGTACTACGACCATCACCCCGAAGAGGTGCCTTAGATTTCCCGGACCCGGAACCAGGTCAGCTTCACTCGGGGTGATGCCTTCCAAGACCGGCTCTTGGCCTCACACGTCCGGGCACAACGGACCTCGGTCGGGCCGTATGCGGTGGCGGCCGGGGTGGCGTTCCTTCTCCTCCAGGGGGTGTTGTGGTGGAACCACTTTTTGCCATAGTAGTCCTCGTCCTAGTTCTCGTCATCATCTGGGCCCTCTACCGGGCCCTGTTCCCGAAGGCCCTCCCGGGGCCGGTGGTTGCCGTAGACAGTGGAGTGACTTCTGCCACCGTGGGTCGGGTGGCCGCCATGTCGAGCAGGGTCCATGGTCTTGTGGGCGGGCCGGACGAACTGCGGAGATCTCCAGACGGCCGGGTTGTCCCGGTCGAGGTGAAGTCCTCCCGGGGTCCCCCGCCCGGACGTCCGCCCTACTTCTCCCATGTTCTCCAGCTCTACGCGTATTGCCAGATTGTCGAGGACCAGCGTGGGGTGACGCTGCCCTATGGGCTGCTCATCTACGCTGACGGGGTCCCACGGAAAGTGGCGTGGGACGGGCGAGCACGGCAGGAGTTGGCTGAATGGGTGGCTCGGTTCCGGGAGCCCTATGATGGGGATGCTCTCCCTTCTGTTCCGAAGTGCCGGAGCTGCTCCTACCTGCCGGTCTGCGACCGGGCGGTCCGCATCAACTGAAGGACGGATTGACGGACGAGTGGTCGCTGAAGCTGGGAAGCGGCCTGCTCGGGGGTTCGCATCCCATATTGGGTGAACCAACCGGATAGTTTGATTCCCCGCTCCCGGCAATCCAAACCGTGGCTGTTCCGTACAGCCCCCATACGCTTATTGGGATTTTGCTGTTCCCACTGACATGGGGTCTAATCGAGCAAGTGACTCTCTCAACCCTCAAACAATCCTAGGGGGCCTGCGGAAGCTCCCCATGTTCCCACGCACTACTTCTATAGAGCGCGATAGGGCGCTCCGAGCTTGGGACACCATCCGCAAGAGGAGAACGGAGAAACTCACAAAGGACAACGTTCCCCTAGACCGATTCGCGTTCTCACCGGCTCTCAAGAATGTGGTTACTGGGACCTACATTCTCCGGGCTCCGCTGATCAAGAAGTCGGCCCTTACCACGGTAGAAAACGGAGGCGTTGGGAAGCATCTTTCTGACGGGTGGGCACTGAACTATGCCATCGGATGCACGCACGCCTGCCGGTTCTGCTACGTGGACAGCATCCACAAGGTCTACGGCCGCCCCCGTGCTGGCAACATGGTGATGCAAGCCTGGGGGAACTACTTTGCCGTTCCGAAGGACATGGAGCGGTTGATTGAAGAGACGCCGTGGTCGAGGTGGCGAGGGAAGGAGGTCATGATGTCGTCCATGCATGACCCTTACCTCCCTCAACTGGTTGATGTTACCCGGAAGATACTCGAGGCGGCCCTGCCAGCGGGTGTCAACTTGTGTATCCAGACTCGGTCCCCGCTCGCTTCTCGAGACTTCGCTCTTCTTCAGAAGTACCCGGACCAAGTCCGCTTACAAGTCTCAATCGCGACCCTAAGCCCTGAATTGGCGAGAGTCATCGAACCAAGGGTTGCCCCTCCCCGAGGTCGATTTGAACTGCTACGAAAGGCAAAGAATGCCGGATTGAGGGTGGGGGTCATCCTCGCCCCGATACTGCCCGCGGTACCTCAGAGACAGCTCCCGATCGAGGATCTCAGCAATATGATGACGTGGCTCGCCGAGATCAAGCCTGACCTTGTCTTCGGGGAGTGTATTCACCGCAGAGGGTCTAACATGGGCGAACTCGAAGACGTTCTCGGATCTAAGCTCGAGCTGGACGGTTTTGACCTCAAGATGGAAAAGGCCTTCTACCGTCAGCTTGCCCATCACCATTTGGACGGGAAGTGGTGGAGAGAGTTTCACTGAGCCGTTTTCAGGGTATCCTGACCGCCCTTCAGGATGTTCAGTGCATGCCGCACGTCTTCGACTCCGACACCGTTCAGACGGGAGAACATCGCCGAATATCCACGAAAGAATCTGGTTCCCATGTAGGTAGGGCGCACGAACAGTAGGATCTTGTACTTCTCCTGACCTCGAACGTCGGTTATAGGGACTGAGTCTCCAACTGACTTTCCAAGGTGACCTTGGATTCGGCCGCGGTATACGTCGAAGAGACTTTTCCCAGCGAGGGCGAGATTCTCAACTGCATCTATGCCAGTGAAGTTCCGCAAACTCTCTCCATGAGTCCCTCTCTTCACGTGGGCGTTTACCACACGTTGGGTGCCTCCTGTAAACACGATGAAGAAATCAGAGCGTGGTAAGGCGTCACTGATCCGCTCCAGAGTGGCCCAGTTGATCTCCATTCCTTCAGGATCCACGCATACGAATACGATGGGGTTGTCACCCTTGAACTTCGCTTCCTTAATGATGTCACCTACAACAGCGTTGCAGTCTTCGTTGTGCAAGATGACCTTGGACATGTCAACTCCGGAATTGCGAAGCCGGCCCTCTAGTGCTTGACACCGATCGAGCTTCTTCTCGACCAAGATGAAGCGATCGAAAGGCTTTGGGGAGTGGCTCGCAACGATGGGCGACCCTGGCAAGTGCTCCCTCTTGGATATGGTGGTTCTTCCCGCTCCGGCGAAAAGGTCGATGTACACGGAGGAACTGAATCGATGACCTTCCCCTGCATGTTCGGGGGCGACGCTTGTGAAGACCTCAATCGCATGTTTCAGCCCGGCAAGCTTAAGTCCACTGTGAAGGCCATACTCATTCATCACGTCACGGTCGCTGTCCACTCCGCCATCGGCGATGGACAACAAGCCATCCAACTGATCCTTGAGCCATTCAAAGTCCGTCTTTCTCTTCGGCAACGCTCTTCTCTCCGACTATCGTTGGTACAGTACCAAATGGTTCTGAATGTCCATGTGCTCTTGGAGAAGGACTCTCTCAGTGCGGGCACTTCTTGGTACCTCCTTGGGGGGTTTCCCCCTAGTGGGTCGACAGACTACCTCTTCCTGAGGGGTGTAGCGCGTTAGTTGCTTGAGCCTCAGAGCCTCGCTCCTCTCAGGGTCGCGCAGGTAATCGTCCCAACTGTCAAGGAATCTCGGAAATGACAACTCGCCCCCGCTATCTCTGCGTAGAATTTTCCACCGAACTGTGGCAACACGTTCCAAGTAGATACGAACCCTATAGTGCCAACCAGCCTGTCGTCTCTCCCATGCTCTCCGCTGCTCATCCTTCCACTTATCCTCGCGCTCACGGATCAAATGGGCGAGGTATCGTCTCACCTCGTCGAGGGATGAGAAGACTCGACCTTCAGGTCGACCAAAGTCGCGGTAGGTGTTTACCAAGTGGAGCCCACTGGCATCTTGCACGACGTAGGCTACCACACCATGTTCTAGGACGCGATGAACTGTACGGGTGCCATGGGAAAACTCAGTCGGGGGCTCTGATTCCCTCGGACGAAATAGTGTTGCCAAGACAAAACCTGGCCATACATAGGTGGCATCGGTTGGGCGGCTGTCGCGTAAGACAGGGTCGAATGTAATCTTGCGGGTTCCATCGGACCACACCTCGGCGTGCTTGGACCATCCTTGTGCCCTGAGCACTGGTTGTAAGGCAGTTTCGAGGTCGTCCTGTGTAATCGGAACACCACGAGTGGTTACAGACAACCTTGGGCGATAGCTACGCAATAGGCGTTCATTCCTCAGAAGCTGGTCGATTTCCGCTACTGACTTCTGCTGCGCATCTAGCCTCTTGTCCACCTCATTGATGAGGTCTTCCCTCTCCGAAGGGTTGGGAGTTAAACTCGCTTCTCGAATCAGGGTGGCGGTCTCTTGCAGGATTGGTTGAAGGTGGCCGAGGGCGGTTCGGAAGTAGTCTATCCTTTCCAGACAGCGCTCGTACACCCGCGTTTCCACCGTTTGTTCGTACAGCATCGTGGCAACTCTGACCACCGGAGACTCCTGACCAATCCTGTCGATTCGCCCTATGCGTTGCTCGATACGCATTGGGTTCCACGGAAGGTCGTAGTTCACTAACACTGAACAACTTTGGAGGTTCAACCCCTCACTTGCTGCGTCCGTGCAGAAGAGAATCCGGAGAGGTCCCCCCGCTTGGGTGAAGAGTTCTTGGATCTTTTGTTTATTGCATAGCCGCCAATCGTCATCCTGCCAGAACGAGCCCCCTTCCCCAGTGAATGACCCAACCTGGGCTGTGTACTGTTGCCGGAAACGGTCTCGAAGGTAATGGACGGTGTCTTTGAACTGGCTGAAGACGATTACTTGGCGTGTCCCCTTGGCAAACTCCTCACGCAACAGGTCGTCCAATCTCTCTGCCTTAGAGTCTCTATGAAGTTCTCGGAGATTCTCAAGGAAACTATCGATGTAAGTCACTTCGCTGCGAGTAGCTTCCACCAGTTCTCGTGAATGAGAGGAAAGGTCGATGTTCGAGGGGACTTCAAGTTCGTCTGGGTCGTCGCCTTCTGGAAGTTCATCCTCCTCCAGCAAGAGGGACTCTGGATTCTCCGAATCAATGATTGCTTGCAGACGCTCGCGACGACGCTCTAGGCTTCTGCGGATTGCATAGAAGCTCGAAGTGAGACGCTTCTGGTACGTTACCATAAGGAACCCTAACCCCCGCTGAAGCCTCTCGTACCGTGCATAAGCATTCGCTAGGTAGTCGGATATCCTCTCGTACAACCCCCACTCGGAGGAGGGAGGGAATGGATCCCCAGGATTCTTGGGAGTTCCGTCCATGGGGAACTTCACCGTACTGGGGTTACGTTCAGGAAGGGAGCCATGAAACCTCCCTTCAGCCTGATATCGCTTCAGGAGTTCACGTGTGTTGCGAAAGACCATTCGATACAACGGTGCCAAGCGGTAGCAGATTACTCGTAGAGCCTCCAGCTCACCCGTGCTCAATGACTTGACACGATGACTTTCGTTCTTCTCAACAATCTCCAAGAGTTGGTAGACGTTCACTCCGGGAAAATCCTCCCGAAGGTCATCTTCCACGGCTCTGTTAGGTGACCACACCTGACGAGCCTCATTCACCATCAAGAAGATGAAGGGCCAATCAGGGGATTCGCCGTTGAGTTCCTCATAGAACTGATCAAATGCTTCGTCGTCCTGCCACCGCCCTGGAAGTTCCAAGAGCGCTAGGAGATCCCATAGCTCTCGTCGGTCCAACTGAATCGGCGTTGCGGTAAGGAGCAATAGACCTTGGGTTCGGAGGCGCAGCACCTGCAATGTGTCTAGGAGACGGTTGGTCACACGCCTCCCTCCTTTCCCGCGGGCCCTAGCATGGTGTGCCTCGTCCACTACTACGAGGTCGTACTCGAGATCGCAGGCCTGTTGTGCCCTTTCTTCAGACCGCAAGAGCTGACTACTCACGAGCAGAATCGATTTCGACCTGAAGGGGTTCTCTGCATCTACTGGTTCCTTGATGACAGCATCAGTCGGTGAGTATCTCGGTGCCATGACATAGCGCCCATCGAGTCGCCATGCCTCAAGGTTAAACTTCGTGAGAAGTTCTCCTTGCCATTGCTCAAGCAGGTTCTTCGGAGCGAGTATGAGTAGGCGCTGGCTAATTCTCCCTGCACCCTGGAAACCCCGGAGAATCAGACCAGTCTCAATGGTCTTCCCAAGGCCAACCTCGTCTGCCAAAAGGTATCGAGGAGGCCAATCATCAATCACGGCGGAGGCAATGTAATCCTGATGCTCGAACGGCCGAATGCCAGTTTCGGAGTACGCGAACTCGTGACGGTTCCAAAGCCGGATTGCCTCGAACACGTAAGCGAGTTCCGGCGTCCATTCGAATGGATTTTTCGAGGATGCAGGGTCGCCTGGATCGGACGGTTCCCCTTCGGTCGGTGCATACTCTACAAACCGAATCAGCCGTTGGCGGACTGCCTCGGGAAGCGATACTACATCTGTACCCGCGTGACGATTCTCCCATAGTCTCTGGAACGTCTCGACCTCAGGTTGAACGTGGCGGGCTTCCTGCCAATCCGTGAAGACATGGAAGGATTCTGTGTTACGCAGCCACCCTCCTGGTGTTTCGTTCCCACTCCCGTTGAAGGCAACTTGGTTCCCTTCTGCATCGGTAAAAATTCCCGCCTTCTCGTGGTAGATCCCTCCGGAGCGAGGGATGGCCACCTTGATCTCGAGTCTCCCTTCCTGAATCAGCTTGGCCAGCAGGCCCAGGCGTCGCTTCTCTATCTCGTCGCGGGGCTCGTCCAAGAGATGAAGGATCTCGACAGAGTGCTGTGCCACGAAGGCGGCTGGGTCTCCCATGACTTCCTGCTCTTCTCGGTCCAGTTCGACACTGCAAAGGAGCTGAACTCTTGAGTGAGGTTTCCTTAGCAAGGCGGACAACCCTCGAGACGCAAGAGCCAGGGCTCGAGCGTTGAAGTATCCCGTTCGACGTTGATACAGAGTTGCCTGTTTTAGACTGGGTATGTAGAACTGCTCAACCAGGTTATCGACACCAGAGACGTACTGGACGCGATAAGGCACGTCTCGCAGAGACATTCTGGTTATTCCTCTTCCTCGGCTTGGTCTTCCCCTATGCCTTCGTCGTGCTCTTCCAGAGTGCTTTGCATCTCACCGGTCGGGTCCGTCCGAGCACGACGCGGAACCTGAGTCTGAAGGGCAGACTGCCACATGCCTTCAAGAGCTTGGTATTCAGTGACCTCTTGTGCACGGGGAAGAACATCGAGGAGGAGTCCGATGGCGGCCCTGTATCCTTCACGCTGAAGAGCACCGGTCCGGGTGTGGAACCTGGCTAACGCGGGGCCCTTACCATCCTGATAAGTGGCAATGGCTGCCTGGACGTAGTCGATGTCCCAATCAAACCCTTTGTCTTCAGGACGAAGTGTCCGATTGGTGACACGTTCCTCGGGTCGGACGAGACGGACCCCTTGCCCCCTCTTTTCAATCAAGTAGCGTGATGTGAGGTGATCCATCTCCACCCCGAGGCTAAGTGCGAGCTTACGAGCCTCATCGAAGGGAAACTCACGAGCTTGGAAGACGTGCCAGGCAAGAATGTAGAACCGGGTCACTACGTCGATTGCTTGTCCCTTCCCTTCAGCAATCTTGTCTAGGTACCAGTCAGCAACTACCTTCCTGGCTCGGTTCAGGGCATCGTCAGGTCGGATTGTCTTTCCATCTTTGGTGCGAACGGGCCAAGAGGCTGAGACGACTTTGAGTGCTGGACCAAAGGTGGCGATGAAGATGTCCTGCCCCTTCAACCCACGCCGTAGGTAATCCTCGGCGTGAGAGTGTACCGTGCGGTCCAACTCCTCTTGCAGGTCCTCCCACCACGCCCCCTTGACTTCACTCACTCGTTTCCGACAGACAAGAAGAATAGTCGATGCAGCAGCGTTCTTCTTGGCTTGATGAAGACTGTGTTCGCTCTCGGTGTGGATTGGCCAAGATGCAGTGATTTCGAACCCGGCTTCGAAAATGGCAAATGAGAGTGTATCCCACGCCTCGACCTTCTTGTGTGTAAACATGATTGTCAGGACGCCATCATCGCGGAGCACGCGACGACACTCTCGAAAAGCGGCTTGCATCTTTGCTTCGTAATCGCGCTTCGCCAATTCTCGGGCTTTGCCGCGGTGAGCTGAACGGAAGCGAGCCGGATTGGCGACTGCTTCGTCGTCCTTGTCGGTTAATTCCTGATGAAAAAGCTCGGGGAAGACATCACCCAGGGAGCGCTTCTCCCATACATAGAAGAAGTCCGCAAGCTCGGCGTACATTACGTTGTCGTAGTACGGAGGGTCGATTATAATGGTATTGACCGATTGGTCTGTCAGAAATGGTAAAGACCGAGCATCCCCGCATTGAAAAGTGACCCGTCTACCATGTCCAATAGGATATGAAACCAATTTGACAATCTTCTGATACGCGTCAAGTATCTGAAATACCGCATAGGGAAAGAGGGCCGATCCTCCGTCTATCTCACCGAATGACCAGATGAATGCGAAGTCGTGCCGGTTGAATGCGCCTCGCATCTGCCTCGATGGATCAAATCGAGTTCGCAACCCATTCATGTTTAGCCCAATGTCAAAGGCGAAGGCCATGTAGACCCTCAGCGCCTCCCTCTTCTTCGGATCCTTTACCTCGTTCCACGGCTGTTCAAGGATTGTCTCGAGTGTCGTAAGATGGACCAGGAGTTGGCGAGGGCTGAAGAACATGTACCAGTGCGTCATCCCGTAGATTCGGGGGCGCGGGTCGTTACTTGACTCGGGATACTCCTCTTCTGGTACGAGCCCGCGTGCCTTCCACCCGGGTAGCCGCCTGCTGAGTTCCCCCTCTGCTTTTCGGACTGCCTCTAGGTCATTCTCGGTAGGAGGGCGGAAGAAGCGCCCAGATTGCCCTTGCCTCTTGAACCCGATCACTGCCAACTGTTGTCCCATCCTTCCTGCTTGGGCTTGTGTCTTGATGTAATCCTCATCCAAGGGTAACGAACATCGGGGGCAGACGGCAGCCCCTCTGGACACGGTTCCCTTGTCTGGGTCAAACTCACCAGATTTCTTCATCACCCGGAATGTACAGGAGTTTCCCTTCCCCCTCGCCGGAACCACGAGCTGAAACCCTATGGCATTCTCGTTATCCAGCCACCAATTCGGACTCAAGGGAACGAAAAGCTCGCAATCCTTGCAGGTCACTGTCCGGACCCAGATGTACGCGAAGATGGACTCTCCGGGCTCCTTGGGAAAGTACCTTGCTAGAGACTTCTCAAGAGACTTGGCAATTCGCTCTCCCCATGCTTGAATCTCTTCGCTAAACGATGACCCAAACCGTGAAGGGTATTCGATAGTGGCTCGCTCGATTATCGCGGCTACAGGGTTGAGCTCATTCAAGACGACGGTACAACCTACTCGGAGTGCCTCAAAGGGAATGCTGCCTCCACCGGCAAAGGAATCGAGCACCACTGGGGAGGGGGTACCCCATGTCCTTTCTAGCGCCTCAACAAACGTCCTTCGGTCTATCTCGGGTACCTTCGCCTTGAATGCCCGATCATAGCCAAACCCCCGATCGAGCGTCTTGCCAACTCTGTTTGCCTCATCAATGCGCCTCCTGTCGGCCACCGGGTCACCGAGTATCCCATTCAACCTGAGAAATGTCTTTCGATCAAAACCCGCGGGGAGAAGAGAGCCAAGAACTGCTGCTCGGCTTACAGACAGCGGCCGGCGGGCCCACCAGACGTGTAGGAAGTAAAGCGGGGGGAGAGCGCTTGATGCTCCCCTCTCCCGGCGAGACTCCACCGAGAGTTCGGCAATAGGACAATCTTCTTCCAAGAAGACTGTGGGCCTGGGTTTTCCAGACTTATGCCCACTTGGCACACTACTGGCCCCAGTTGTACTCATGGACCTCCGAAGAGTGTCCGGAAAGCATGAAGGCCATTTGCAGCTGCGGTTCCGTTGTCTCGGGTGACCTTGGCATGCCCGTCGGCAACTTCTTCTCGTCCCATGTGACGGAGCCCCAAGACCAAGTCCTCAATCTTCGTGCGCTTACTCAACCCTGTGATTGAGCGAAACAGCAAATCTAGTCTCATTCCTTCTTCTTCGTTGAGACGGAATGGAGCACGTCTGGACCAACACAAATCTCCGGATTTGTACCCGCTCCCTTCGAGTGCAGTTCGAACTGAGCCCTCTGTGAGCTGAAGGTGCCAACCTCTCAAACTGCTCCTCTGAATGGGAATCCGTTTACCTATTTGCTGGGAGTCAAAAGCTGGATACTCGAGGAGGGATAACCGGTAGGTGCCGTCGTCAATCGGGACTACTCGGAGTTCGAACATTCCAGCGTAGCTGGTAGGGATGCTGCCCTTCTTGTTCTCTCCCGACCCATCGTCCAGTCGGGATTGCCTTTTCGCGACTCTGGCCTGCATCACTTTTCGCTCCCTCGGATTAACGTCACATCGAAGAGAGCTTCTTCGGTGAATGGCCCGAGCTTCGAGCGCAAGACCTCAACCAAGTTCGATGCTTGTTGCGGCTCCGAAAAGCGAACCTTCACAATCAGTGTCTTTCGGTCAAAGTCCAACCTTGCGTCATAGTTCGCCACTACGCTCTTAATGGCGTTGAACCCATTCAGATTCCCCCGATACCGGATCTCAAGCAGATTCCCTCCATCATACTCTCTGTCGAGGGCGGCCTGGATATCCAAGGAAATAGTAGAAGGAGGGAGTTGGGGAAAGGCAGAACTGAGCTTCAACAGCCCTTCCCTCTGCTTTGCCTGAAGGTCGACTCCCGTAAAGGTCTCGACCTTTCGATCCTTGCACAACTCTGCTAGCTCGGATGCTGCCCGCTCGAGCTTCAGCCCGTGAACCGTTAGGCTCGTCAACTCCTCCCCCGGTAGTGAAGAGGGACCCCGACTGGGGCAAGCTCCCTCGTGAAGGGGTAAGCCACAGTTCTCGCAAACCTGTACCCTCTTGGAACATGTGCAAGAGGTTCTGCGCTTACCGCAGGTCGGACAGTTGTACTCGGACCACAGACGACGACCTTCTCCTGATGACGAGAGCACGATCTGACTCGAAGATTGGAAACCTCCAGGGAATTGGATGGCGTTCAGATGGTCAAAGTACTTCCCGTCGGCAACGATGTACCAGACGCCCTTCTCTAGGCCAGAGCGGAGAGTCTTCGCTATCAGATCCTCCGAGAAGTGGAGGTTGGCACTTGGATGGGTGTAGAAGAGCTTCTTGAACTCGTCTCCGGCTGTCACCTCCTGGTTCTTGGGCCAGAGGTCTTCGAGTACGAATTCTGATGACAGTGGAGAGTCCGTTCTTCGTGCTACTTCTTGTCCCACCAGAAAGTCAACCAAATACAGCTCCTCGGACTTGGCTTGCTTCAGACGGGAGGTGACATCTGCGTCCGTTGCTCGAATCACTAGGTGTCTGAGACCGGAGGGCGCCTCTTTGGAGGTTGAGGGCACATAGACGTGACGGTAGCTCAGGACGATGGACACTTTCGCGTACAAATCACATTCCTTCCGACGGGTTTCCAGAGTTTCCCTTTGCGTTGGAGAAAGAGCGAGGGTGCCACCCGCGCTCGCGCCCGAGGGCACCAATAGGCTCTTGAGTGCGAGGTACTCACGGGCCTTTACTTTCATCCGGTCGACTTCGGCGTAATCAGCAACCAAGAATACGAGGTTGTTCCGGTATAGACGGGGCTTGCCTTGGGAGCCTGACTGAGCATAGATGGTCAACACATCGGGTGGGGGTGAACCCTGGTTCAACTTCGCAGTGGCATCTCCGAAGTGGACCACGACAAGCTTTGGTTTCCCAGTGTCGTCCGGGACCTTAGATGGCTCGTTGGCGAAGATGCATGGCTCAAAGAACTGTCGTCCACCGAAGAGTCGAATGACTCGGTCTTCCAACTCCTCCCGGACTGAGGTTTCTCGGACCAAGTCCTGAGCATTCTTGACTACGAGATTGAGGGATGGTTCTGTGCTGAGTACGAAGTATGGGCCGCTCCGGACGAAGTAGAAGCACGTTTCTTCGAGGGAACGCAAGGCGTTTTCGAGAATCTTGGGGTCATCTTCCGGGCGATAGCACCCTAGTATCAGCTCTGGCTCCGTAGCACCTCGACGCACCTCTGCAGCGACATACCCCGTGAGGCTGTGGAGGAATGTGGTAGTCAGAAGGCGAGTCCCCCAAGGTTCCGTGAATCCCGCGTCCACAAGTGTCACCCTTGGAGTTCCTTTAGGGTCAATCAGATCCGCGGTTAGGGCGGGTCGATACTCTCCCTTGTTCAACCGAGAAACCAGTTCTTCGAGAACAACTCTCTCCTTCAGATCCACATGGAAAGGGTGGATGAGGAGCGCAGGCGTTTTCTCTTTCCACACTGACTTCACAACGGCAGTGAGCAGGCGAAGTACCCCTCGAGTCTGGTTGAAGGATGAGATGCTACTCGTCTTGGTCCGAAGGATCTGAATCAGCTCAGGATGAAAGGGATAGGTCTCCTCCAAGGTCACCAAGTACCCCGGTTCTACTGCGTGATGAAGGACTCGATCTCGTACCTCCGGACGCTGAAGAGCTGAGGCATAGGCTTGTGCAACCTGCTTGGCCACGACCGTATCTAC
>JAEHJW020002457.1_pt2 | contig 13250 bp, 15 predicted proteins | sample 9271431 | NCBI WGS metagenome assembly JAEHJW02
GATCCCGCCAACCGAAAAGGCGCGCCTGGTCGCCCTGGCCGAGGCGCCCAAAATCGTCAAAAAGATGGCCGAGAGGGCCAAGAAGGGCGACATGACCGCCGCCAGGATGGTGTTGGACATCGCCGGGCTTCTCCCGAAAGGCAAGGGTCCGGGCGCCGGCAACGTGGACGTGAAGATCATCAACCTGCCCCAAAACGAGCTGAAGGCGCTGGAGGCTGACCCGGCGCTGCGGGAGGCCATCGATGTCACCACGAGCTAGGCCGGTACCGGCCGATCAGGCCACGATCGCCAAGGCCGTCGAGTTGGCCCTCGACCAGTTCAAGTTCTTCTGCCGGCAGTGCGTCAAAATCAAGAACAAGGACGGCCTGATCGTCCCGCTGATCCTGAACAATGCGCAGGAAACGGTCGTCGCCGAGATTATTCGCCAGGAACTGGCCGGCGGCCCGGTGATGATCGCCGTGCTGAAAGCCAGGCAGATGGGCATTTCCACGGTCCTGGAGGTCTACATCTTCTGGCGCGGCCTGCGCAAAGGCAACGTCGGGGCCCTGGGCCTCGCACACGAAAAGCAGGACGCGGCGCCGCACATCTTCGCCATCACCCGCTTCGCCGCTAAGAACCTGCCCGAATGGTTCAAAACGGCCACGGGCGTCGACGTCGACATAGATACCAAGATGCGCCTGACGTTCACCAACGGTTTCGAGTTCAGCGTAACGTCGGCCGAATCCAAGAGCCCGGGCCGATCGCTGACCATCCAGTACGCACACCTTTCCGAGGCGGCCTTCTATCCGGATGGCCAGAAGCTGACCGCTCCGCTGTTCGCGGCCATGCCGAAAACCCCGGAGGCCGTCGTCCTGGTTGAAAGCACCGGCAACGGGCCGCAGGGCTGGTTCTTCGACTTGTTCAACGCGGCCCTAGCCGGCAATAACGACTACGCGGCCATATTCCTGCCGTGGTATATCCACGAGGAGTACCGCCGGCGGGTGCCCAAGGGATACCGGCCGTATTGTCCGCCCGAGCTGGAGCAGTTGCGTCGGCAGGGAGTGGTCGACGACGAGCAGCTTTACTGGCGGGAAAAGGTCATCCAGAACGACTACCAGGGCGACGAGATGCTGTTCCGCGTGGAATACCCGGCGACCATAGAGCAGGCCTGGCAGCAGGACGCGGAGCACGTCTTCGCCTCCCAGGCCATCCAGGCCCGACTCAACGAAGCGCAGAACGCCGCCGGCGAAACCGGGTCAGTAATCGCCGTCCACATCGAGGAGGACGACTTCACCCGGTCCCGGTCGGAATTCTCCCCGGGGCCGGCAGGTCCGCTGACGGTTTACAAGTTCCCCGAACCCGGGCGGCTTTGCGTGATCGGCGCGGACGTCGGCTCCGGGGCGGCCGCCAAAGACGGAGACCCATCGTGCGCTGACGTGTTGGACGCCGGTACCGGGGAACAGATCGCCCACCTGCACCTGGTGGCCGAGCCTCAAATTTTCGCCCTGCACCTCTATGCGCTGGGCGTTTTTTACAATCTCGCCATGATCGCGGTCGAGACCACCGGCGGCCACGGCCTGGCCGTCGTCAACTGGCTGCGGGACGCGGGATATTACAACCTCTTCCGCCGGCGGGTCATGGACCGGGTCAACGGCGGCTACGCGACGGTGCTGGGCTGGAACACCTCGAAGAAAACCAAGGAGTTTTTGATCGACATGCTCCGGGCCGACTTCACGTCCGGCGCCATCGTCGTCAACCACCTGCCGACGCTACGGGAGATGTCGACCTATATCTACGCCAAGAGCAAGCTGTCGGGCATCCGGCGCATGATGGCCCAGGGGCAGGCCAAGGACGACCGGGTCATCTCGCTGGCCGTGGGCAACGCCGCCCGGCGCGACGCCCTGGGCATCCTCGACGCCCCTGGTGAAGAAGGCAATGAACAGCCGGTGGCCCCACAGGCCGAGCCGGAAGCCCAGGCCGTCAACAGCGAGCGCATGGCCTTCCGGCAGCGGATGATGGCCAACCGGGCCGCGAACGACAGCGATTATTTTTAGGGGGACTGCAAAATGGCCGAACCGCAAACCTTGCTGAACGGTGTGAGTGTTCCCGGTCCGGGAACCGCCCTTTCTACGGTAGGCGTCAACAAGGCCATGATCCGTCTCGACGGGCCTTTTGACGCTATGGTGCTGTTTGAATACACCATGGGAGACGGCGTATGGAAGCCTATTCACGGCACGCTCCTAGGGACGGAACATGACGTAGACATCGTCGGCGCGCCGCGGTCTATTTATTTCAACGTTGAACCTGTCGCCGCCATCCGGCCCAACGTGCTCTCGTACAAGACCGGGGCCGTCACGGCCACGGGCTACGTCGAGCCGGGCGGGAAGACCGTCCAGATCGACGGCGCGTCCTGGCAGGAGTTTTCGGCCGTAAGTGCTGGCGCACAACTCAAGGCTGTCGCCGGCGTGCTCCGCAAGGTTACCGTCAACGATCCCGGAAGCAGTGTAGTGATTTCGCTCTATGATGCCGTTGGCGCCCAAACGACTCCCATCGCCGTGATAAAGGCGGTGGCCGGCACCCTGGAATACGACCTGGCTTTTGCCAACGGCCTGTACGCCGTCATCGCGGCCACGACGATGGGCAACGTCACGATTACCTGGAATTAGGGGTGGGATCATGCCGTTGAAGCCTGGAAATTCGCCAAAAACCAAGAGCGCGAACGTCAAGGAGATCATGGATTCCTACAAACAGACCGGCCGCATCGGCAACTCCAGGCCAAAAAATGCCACGGCGGCCGACAAGCAGGCGGTGGCCATCGCCGAGTCGGAAGCCCGGCGCACCGACCGCAAAAAGAAAGGCGGGAAATGATGGACTTTCAGCGGCAATATGTGTCCTCCAACTGCTGCGTTCACTGCAAAAAGGGCGTCCACGGCGTGGCCGTGGCCTACGGGTGCGAGGTCGCCTGTATCTCCTGTGTGACGAAGATGGCCCGTTGCTTGACCGACGAGGAACTTGGCCGCGAAATACACCGGTCCATAGCCGAGCACGAAGTCGAGCTACTGAGCCTCTTTACCGATCTTTCGGAGGACCAGCAGGCCGACGTGATAGTGGCGCTCAAGGGTCTGGCGGCCGGTGCGCCCAACGCGGCCGTCCCTCCGGGCCCGGAGGACACCCCTCCGGTCGTCTTCACCTGCAAGGAATGCGGCAGGGAATTTCCTAGCGAGTCCGCCCTGCGCGGTCACATGCGGGCGCACAAGGGCGACGCCAGGCAAACCTTCGACGGCGGTCTCAAAAGCGAGGTGCTGTTTTGAAAGAGATAACACTGACGCGAGGGCTTGTCGCGACCGTCGATGACATCGACTATGATCGAATTAGCTGGGCTAAGTGGTATGCGGTTAAATCCTATAATACCTATTACGCACAGCGAACAATCAAGGTAAACGGCAAGAAATGCACCATATATATGCACCGCGAAATCATGAATGCGCCACCGGGCATGGAAGTCGACCACAAAGACGGTAACGGGTTGAAAAACACGAGAGGCAACCTCGTTATTTCGACGCATAGGCAAAATCTACAAAATCAGCATAGGGCTACGAAGACATCTCGCTTTCCTGGCGTATATTGGGCTCGCTGGAATGGAAAATGGAGAGCAATGCTTAGGGTTAAGCGCAAAGGTAAGCACATCGGCTATTTTCTCTCAGAATCTGATGCATACGAGGCTTACTGTCGCGCCGTGAAAGAAGTGGAACGAAGAGGTGTTTTCTGATGCCCGAAGAGCGAAAGATGCAGCTCTGCTGCGTCCACGCGATGCACCACGCCGTGGGCCGCGACGCCGAAAAGACCCGCGGCCTTTTGACGGCCTACTTCAGCTCGCCGAAGGGGAAGGCCGAGCTGGCCAACTCGCCACACAGAAACCGGCCGGTCGCCGAGTTCGTGGAGGATCTACTCCGGGAGGTGCGGGATGTCTGAGCAAATGGCGGTGATCGCCCTGGTCGCCCTGTGCTGGCTGGCTACGCTGGCCTTTTTCTTTTGGGCCGAGCATCGGCAGTGGCGCCGGTACAAAGAGCTTACCGAGCACCACAGGGATGAGCGGTCCGAGCTTTTGGACCGGATCATGAGCCGTAACTGGGCCGAGTACAAGTCGGCCGAGAATCTGGAGGCGATCACCAAGGCCGAGCTGGCGGCCGCGGGACCGCATGTGTATCCGCAACTCCCCGATCCCATCGAGGAGTACGGGCAGTGACAGTGAGGTGATTTACCGTGGCAGGACAATCCGCATCCGATTGGTACGCCGCAAACTTCGGGACGCCGGCGCCGGCGTCGGCACAGGGGGCGCAATCGGTCAGCGTGGCGCCCGGCAGCGCGCAGGCCAGTTGGGGAGGCAACAGCCCTGGTTCTTATGCCGGAGAAACGCCCGTGTACGGCTCCAACCTGGCGACCGGCATAGCGCAATCGAACGGAGTCAACCCGGCCAGTCTGCCGCGACAGCAGGGCGGCGGCGTGAGCGCCCCGGACATGAGCGCGGCGATAAGCAGGGCGCAGGCGCAGAGTAGTCCGCCGCCTACGCAGCCGCCTACGCAGCCGCCTACGCAGCCGCCGGATCCATGGGAAACGCTTGCCAAAAATCTTCAAACTACCCTGAGCAATCTGAGTCAGTCGCAACAAGCTTACATGAACGCCTATCAGAACCCGACCCCGGTGACCCAGTCGCAGACCCCGCAGAGCATCGTGAGCCAGATCACCGGCCAGCCGAGCCTGGTGAACGTGTCCAACACGCCCATAACCCGGGCGCCGGCCCCCGGGGCGCCGACGAGCATCGGTATCGGCGGGTACAATCGGGCGGGTACGGCGCTGCCCACCCTGCCGTCCGTGGACAGCATGTACTCGTTATACAAGCAGATCAACGGCGGACGGGACGATAAAGGCATCTACCAGTACCTGAGCTCGCCGGAGTTTCAGGGCATTCTGCAGAGTGGACAGATCCCCATGTGGCAATCTGCCGATCCGACTTGGCGCTTATTCTATGCGCGACTTGGTATGTTGAGTCCGTCGGGAGGTGGCTACTAAAGGTGAAAGAAATTCCTTTGACGCAGGGTCTGGTGACCGTAGTCGATGACGAGGACTACGGATTTTTAATGCAATGGCGATGGTACGCAGCAAAAAGCGGCCAAACATATTATGCTGTTCGCCACATGATTGGAGGCACTCGGCGTCTCGTTCGTATGCACCGCCTGATTGTCGATCCTTCTTGCGATCTCGAAGTTGATCACTTTGACGGGAACGGCCTTAACAATCAACGGAGTAACCTGCGCATCGTAACTAGGCGGCAAAATAACCAAAATGTCCATCGGAAAACAAGTTCCAGGTACCCAGGTGTTTGCTGGAATGGTTACAGCGGACAATGGAAGGCGCAAATCCAGGTAGACGGCAAAAATAAGCATGTCGGCTATTTCTCGACCGAGCTGGAAGCGTTTGAGGCGTACCAGCGGGCCCTCCGCGACATCGGTGAGATCTTGTTGGATTGCGCAAAGTTGGTGGTGTAAATGTCCTCGCTCTCCGAGGTCCTGCAAAAGCACCGGGCGGCCAAGGAGGTCCGGCTGCCACACGAACGGCAGTGGTGGCTCAACATGGCCTTCGTACAGAATGAGCAGTGGGTAGTGTGGGACCGGTATTCCAACAGCCTGCGCTACAAGGCCATGGACGCCCACAAGCCGAAGCTGACGAGCAATATCATCACCCCCAGGATCCGGCTGCAGTATTCGATCCTGACCCGGGCGCAGCCGGCGTTCCAGCTCAAGTCGGCCACGCAGGCGGCGGCCAAGTCGACCTATTACTGCATGAGCGGCTTTTGGGACAGGTACAAGTACCTGCGCACGTTCAAGGAGTCGCTCTTGTGGGCCATCTGCACCGGTTCCGGCTACGTCAAGCCATACTGGGACCCGTTCGCCGGGCCGCACTACGGAAACGGCTGTTACGGCGGCGCGCCGATGCTCGATTCCGTCAGCCCGTTCGAGCTATACGCCGACCCGTTTGCCCGCACGTTGGACGAGGCCAGCTGGGTCATCCTGGTGCGCGTCCGGTCCCGGGGTTACGTCCGGGAAAAGTGGGGCGTCGACCCCGGCTCCGTGCCGGTGGAGCTGATGTCCAGCACGATTGGAAGCCTCCGGTTGCGCTACAACCAGGCCCTGGTGCCGAGCACCCTCGTGTGCGAATACTGGGAGCGGCCCAACGCCAAGAACCCGCACGGCTATTACCTTGTCTACTCCGGGAACACCGTGCTGCACGAGTCGGACAATCCCTACGCCTTCGGCGAGGACGGCGAGGAGGACTGTTCGATCCCGCTGGTGAGCGTCCGGCAGTTCCTCAACCCGGGCGCGCTGTACGGTACGACCTGGGTGAGCGATACCCGCCAGACCAACGTCGTACACAACCGGGTCCGCAACGACGCCCTGGAGAATACGGCCAAGCTCTCCAACCCGCCGCTGATCATGCCGAAGGGGGCGCTTTCCGGCGACTACGAGGGCAGACCCGGCGAGATCATGCAGTATAACGGCATTATGATGCAGGGCGGCCAGGTCAAGCAGCTCGAAATCGTGCCGTATCCGCCCCAGGCCATGAACATGCTGGTGCGACTGGAGCAGGAGGCCGACCAGAGCGCCGGCCTGACCGCGCTCGACTGGGGCAACATGCCCCGGGGAGTGCGGAGCAAGCAGCAGATGGGCGCCATCGAGGGCATGGCCGACCAGCGCCAGCAGGTCACCCTGGACGAGTACGTGGCCATGGTCACGGGCGCGCTGGACAAGGTCCTGCGGCTTACGCGCAAGTTCATGACCCTCCCCCGCGAGGTCTACGGGGGCGACACTACCTACGTCTTGAAGGGCGCGGACATCCCGCCGGACACGCAGGTCAAGGTCAAGGTGACCCTGAAGGAGGCGCCAAGCGACCAGGACAGCCAGGGCTACCTGTTCGGCCTGTTCGACCGGCACGTCATCCAGGACCCGCGCCTGCTGGCCCGGCTCTCCCGGTACGGCGACTTCGACGAGATCTTCGTCGACGCCGACCTCGACACCAACCAGGCGCAGCGGGAAAACCGCAAGATGGCCCAAGGGCAGCCGGTCCAGGCCGAGGACTACCAGAACCACGCGGTGCACCGCATCGAGCACGACCGCTTCCGCAAGTCCGAGGAATACGACCAGATGCCGGACAGCATCAAGCAGCTGTTCGCCCAGCACGACGCCGAGCATCAGAGGTTCCAGGCCCAGGCCGCCCAACAGCAGCAGGGTCAGCCTGGCCAGCAGGGACCGCCGGGACAGCCCGGCGTCCACCCTCCCGGTAGGCCACCGGGAGCGCAACATCCAGGTAACGGGCCGCCCGGCAAAGGGGCGGCCCTTCACATGAAACCTCCCGGCGCGCAGCCGCCTCCCGGGCTGCCTCCAGTGTAAGAAAGGGTGAGACAAGATGCCCAACCCCAACATCAAGGACTTCAACGGACTATTCCGGGATTACGCGCGTGTGGACATGACGAACGTCGGCCAGTTAAATGCCCAGGGCGTCACCAACAACATTGTCGCCAAGAGCGGGGCCTACACGGCCACAAATGCGGATGACGCGATCGCCTGCACCGCCTCGTCGGCATACCAGATCACGCTGCCGCAGGGCGCGGCCTACGCCGGCAAAATCTTCGCCGTCGTCAAGGACGCGGGGGCCAATGTCATCACCGTTGCCGGCGCGAGCGGCACGATCGGCGGCGCGGCGAGTGTTTCCCTGGCGGCCAATGCGGTGCATGGCGTAACGGTGCAGAGCGACGGAACGAACTATTGGATCCTGAGCCAGTATTAAACCAGCCAAAATTAAAAAACAGGAGGTGAGTGGCCCGGGTCGAACAACCCGGGCCCTAACATTGCCGACACCACAGGAATTGATACAGACCGCCGTTCCCGGAGGGGGAGCGGCACCCGGCGCCCAGGCCGGCGGACAGCCCGGCGCCAGGCAGCCGGGTCAAGTCGATCCGGCAACCCTGCAACTTGCAACCGAAGTTGCCCAGGCTATGGTCGCCGATCCCGGATTGGCCCAAGGGATGGTTCAACTTGTCCAGAGTCGCGCCGCGCAAAACGCCGGCGGTATGCCCCCCGGCGGTATGCCCGGTCCTGGCGCGGGTGCGCCCGGCGGTATTCCGCATGGAATGATCCCCGGCCCCGGAGTGGGCGCCCCCGGCATGCCGCCCGGAATGGGTGGCCAGGGACCGGGCCGCGTTGCGCCGCCTGGTATGGGCAGCCAACCCCCGGTGACTGATCCGGCCCTGGCGCACGAACTGGCCAGCCTCAAGGGCCAGGTGGCCGGGATGCAGGGCCCGTTGGCCGACTACCAGCTCGGCCAGCAGATGAACGAGGCCGGCAGGCATTACCAGGACCTGCAGAAGCACTTTGGCGAGGCGTTGCCGGCGGACTTCGAGGCCATGCGGCCGGACGTGCTGGCCAAGTACAAGGACATCGTCGAAGGACGGGTACCTCCGCACCTGGCGGCCGCGGCCCTGGCGGCCCTGGAAAAGGCGACCGCCGGCGACGGCACCATGCGCGACCGGCTGATCGCGGCGGCCGCCAAGGCCAATCCGCAGCCCCCGGCCGTGGAAGGCAAGGGCGGAGCCATCGCGGGCAACACGGCCACGGGCGAACCTCTTCCGCAGACGGCGGCCGAGCGGCTACGCGCGCTCAAGCGGGGCTGGGATACCCTGAACAGCCAGGCCCCCGGTGTCTAAAACAAATCCGTATCAAGGAGTGAGCAAAAGTGGCTGGAGAGGTTCAATACTGGGACTGGGCGCTTAAAAACGTCTATTCGCCCGAAGTCATGTGGAACCAGATCGTCAAGCCCTGCAAGACCCTGGCCGAGCTGGAGCGCACGGCCGATTTCACCGTTACGCAGCCGACCGGCCAGACCCTGATCACCGTTCCCGTCCCGCTGGGCCTGCCCCAGGGCTACGGTACCGGCGGTGAAAACAGTCCGCTGCCGACCGTCGGCAAGACCACCGGTCAACAGGCCAGCTATAACTCGGTCCAGCACACCGGCGTGATCGGCTTCACCTTCCGCGCCAAGAACGCCGGCAAGGACCGGGCGGCCGGCTGGAAGTCCGTCCCCTCGGTCGACATGGAAAACATCATCAAGATGAACCGCATGAACATCAACCGCGAGGTGTTCGGCGACTCGACCGGCACCCTGGCCACCTGCACGGCGGCCGGCCCGGTCAACACGTTCACGGTGTCGTCCACCAAGTACATCTACGCCCACGCGACCAACGGCATGTTCATCGACCTGTACGACACGAACACATCGACCTACGTGGCCCAAAACCGCCAGGTGACGGCCAAGACCAGTACCACCATCACCATCGGCGGCGCGGCCGTGACCGTGACCAACACCACCATCGTGGTCATCGCCAACTCCTACGACCAGGAAATGAACGGCCTGGCCAACATCGTCGGTACCGGCACCCTGGGCGGCATCGATCCGACCGTGGCCGGCCAGGAGTCCTGGCTGCCGGCTTCCGGCGCGGCCTACCCGGGCGGCGCGGCATCCCCCTCCCTGGAACTGTTCGAACCCGTATTCCAGGACATCGAGGACAACATGGGCAACGTCGACTTCATGGTCGCCTCGAATAAGGTTCAGACGGCGGCGGCCAACTACCTGCATTCCTTCCGGCGGATTCCGGTGACCGAGACGGTCAAGCTGGAGGGCGGCTTCACCGGCATCGACTGGAACGGCATCCCGCTGGGCCGTGACCGCGATTGTCCGAGCGGTACCGCGTACTTCATCACCAAGGACGCGCTCAAGATCTGCGAGGTGATCCCCGCCGGCTGGCAGGAGCTCGACGCGGACGGCTCGATCATCATGTGGGACGCGGCCCGCGGCTACAAGAGCGTCTGGATATGGGACATGAACCTGGTTCCGTTTGCCCGCAACTGCCTGGCCGTCATGACTAACATCGCGGAAAGTTAAACGGGAGGGTGCCATGCTCATCGAGATCGAGAGCCACGCGGCCGACCTGCCCCGCCGGCTGAAGGAGATAGACCCGGACCTTTGGGTGGCGTTCAACACCGCCAAGGGCAAGTACCAGGTATGGGGCCTGGACCTCGCGTCCAGGCCTTATCCCTTGGCCTCGTTCGATCACCTGGACGGCCGGGTGGAGGACGCCATCCGCCGGGCCTACTGGGTGGCTCGCAACACGGGCAATCCCTACCGCAAGCAGCTGGAGGGCATAGCCAGGGCCGAGGACCGCCAGGCCAGGGCGGACGAGAAGGAAGCGGCCGAGCGCGAATACGGCATGGCGGATCATCTGCGGTTTTCGGACACGCCGGTGGTCACGCCCGGCATCCAACTGGAGGGATAGGACATGGCGCTCAGCGACATGATCGCCAAGGTGCGGGATGACGTGCAGGACCCGTCGGCCCAGCGGTGGTCCGACCAGACCATCACCAACTATCTCAACGACGGGCAGACCGAGATCCGGCAGTTCTCCCGCGCCATTTCCTCCATTTCCACGGCCGTTGCCGCCGCCACGGACTATATAGGGCGTCCCGCGACCCTGCTGACGCCCTACAAGGCGTTTTGGAACGACGGGACCAACCAGTGGTTCCTGCAGGACAACTACGGCGTCCCGGAGGACCCGAACACGCTGCAGGGCCTTCCCTCGGACGTGTACTACGCGGGGTCGAACATATACATCCGGCCGGTTCCGTCGGCGGCCGGTACGCTGGTCCTGACCGGGACGCTGCGACCGACGCCCATGGTGCTGGATACCGACGTGGCGTTTTACGACGGGTCCGACTCGACTCTGGTGGCCTACGCGACGTGGCTGTGCCTCATGTCGGACGGTGACCCGACGGCGGCCAACTGGTACCAGATTTACGAGACCCGGCGCACGGAGTGGTCCAGCGAAGAGGCGAACAAGAATCCGACGACGTCGAGGATCCAGCGCGGCTGGTGGTAGGAGGCGGACAAGCGGATGGCGAGAAAGCCCAAGAACACGGCTCAGACGGTCAACACGCCGTCCGCCGTGGAATACGACAAGCTCAAGCTCAACCAGTTCGCCTCCGGCCTCTGCACGGACTTTCCGTCCACGATCCCGGACAACGCGCTCGCCGTCGCCACCAACGTGGAATTTTCCCCGGAGGGTCGACCCTACCCGCGCCACGGTCTTTTGAAGCGCTACGCCTCCGACTTCGATCCCAGCCCTGTCCTGGGGATGGCGCCGTTCTACAAGTCGGACGGCACCTCGCGGCTTGTTATGGCCGCCGGCACGACCATCTACACCGACACCCCGCATTTGGTTTTCAACTATGCCACGCAGGCGCAGTGGCAGGCGGCCGGCGTCTACACCGATTGCGACACCGCCCCGACCGCCGGCTACGAAACCGGCGCTTCCGGCGGCAGCACCAACATCAGCGGCGGCACGGCCAACCAGTTCCAGATCGCCTGCGACGCCGACGTGGACGCCTCGACCTACCACAACGTGACCCTGACCCTGACCGGCCTGACGACCGGGGCCTTGATCGCCGCGCAGATGCAGACGCAAATAAGGGCTATCGGCGGCATCTATGCCAACGTCACCGTGGCCTATACGAACAGCGTCTATGTCACCACCTCCGGCACGACCGGCTCGGACTCCAAGGTCAGAATCATCGCCGGGACAAGCAACGACGTGAGCGCCACCCTCAAGATCGGGGCCGCAAACGGGGCCGTGGATACGGACGGCCAGAGCTCGGCGGTGTACATGTTCACCCCGCCCACCCCGACCTTCTCCCGGTCCAGTGTGGCCTACGACGACTACGGGGTGAGCTACGCTTCCGGCGTCCCGCGCTATCCCTACATGCCCCTGGCCGGTCCGGTGTTCAGTGACCTGTTCACCAGCAACGACATCAGCAATTACACCTCCGGCGGCGATGCTGTGGCCACCTGGGCGATCACGCCGGGGAGCCCGAACGGGACACTGAGTGGGACGGGCGGGACGCAGGCGACGCTTTTGGTCAATAATCTTAGCTTTCAGAATGTGGACATCGTGGCTAACTGTTCACAGGCTGGGAACGCAAGACTCGTAGCGAGATTGCAGGATAATAACAACTACTACTTTATGGGGATTTCAGATAGTGTCGGCACAAATGTTATCTGGATAAACAAGAGAGTGGCAGGCACTGTTACTGCTCTCGGTTCCGTAGCAATTAACTTTCCGAGCGGCACCAAGTTTCCTATCAAATTTACTGTTCATGGTTCTGTATTAGAAGCTTGGTTCAATGGCGTTAAAATGATTTCCCTTACAGACACCTCTATCACTACTGCCGGTTCAGTTGGTTTTGGCAATAGCAGTACAGAGTCTGCTATTTTTGAATCCTTCTCCGTCTACTACGCCCAGCAGGGCGTGGAGGTGGAGGAAGGCACGACGAACCTGCTGACGGCCAACCAGTCACATCCGACGAGCACGACAGGATTCACAAATGACAGCGGCGTGACGATTTCAGTTGATTCGACCCAGGGATGGCTTTCGGGCACCCCATCGAGTTTGAAGATAGTCACTCCCGGAGGCAGTTGGGTAGGTGCAGGCACGGCGCAGCAGGCTGCCACCGCCGGGAACACCTATACTGCTACCGTTCGGCTGACCGGCAGTGGCTATGTTAATCTGGTCCTGCGGGCCAAGAATTCTAGTAACGGCATCATAAGCCAGCAAGCCGTGGGCGTTTATTTGAACGGCACATGGCAATTAGCTGTTGTAACCTACACGATGCCGACAGGGACGGCCTACATGGACATGCAGGTGCAGGCCAACACCGCTGTAACGTACTGGTGGGATGGGGCGCAACTAGTGCAAAGTTCCTACGCCACTTCCTGGATCACTGGCGCTTCCACCCGCGCCGCAGAGACCCTGACCGTGCCCACGGCCAACGTGTTCACGAAGGGCAGTTGGGCGGTGGAGTTGGTTTACAGGCCGAAGGACGCGCTTCCTTCCACGTATTTTTGGGTATGGGAAACCCAAATAGACAGCCAAAATTCTTATCAGCTTTATGTTGATTCGTCAGGTGCTTTGCATTTAGCCGTTGTCTCCGGGAATACATCGTACACTATATCGTCATCAAACGGATTCATAGTGCTTGGCAGTGTGTATGCGATTGCCGTAAGTGGGGATGGCACGAATATTCGGTTGTGTTGCAACGGTTCTCAAATCGGCTCCGATACTTCTTACGTTGAGCCGGTAGGCACTTTGCCCACCAGTATGTATATTGGTG
>JAEHJW020007065.1_pt1 | contig 13234 bp, 20 predicted proteins | sample 9271431 | NCBI WGS metagenome assembly JAEHJW02
GGTGGCCGGCACGCTCGCATTCGAGCCTGTACCCTCGCGGCGAATCACCTTGAACGGATGCAGCGAATCGTCGTCGCCGTCCTCCGGGTCGCTCAGCAGGTCGATATTGACCTCGACCATCGGGCCAGCAGTCGCCGAGGCATTGTCCAGCATCATGCGCGTGGCAGCGCAGATCGACCGCTGCGAATCTTCCATGATCGACGGAATGCCGTCCCCCAGCAGCGAAGAATCGTCGTCCTCGTACGTGAAAATGTGGACGGGTCGGAGCTTGGTCTTATACGGATTCAGCGACGCCTTGATTACCGTGTTGTCGATCAACCAGAGATTGCACTCGGCGACTTCCGATTCCATATCGGCGAACGCCGGGATGCCGGTATTCGCGAGCGTGTGACCGCTGACGATGCCCCAGTACGACATGACCTCGAATTTGTCGTTCGAGCCGCTGGGCATTTTCTGTGAGCCCATGGCCTTGATTTCATTCTCGAAATAGGTCGGCTCGTAATTCCCGTTCGGATGGTCGGCCAGATACGCTTTGATCTGGTCGCCGAAAAAGTCGGGGCGATCCGCGAGCTGCCGCAGCCCTTGACGGTTCATAATGCGGCGGAAGAAAAAGCCGTCGCACTGATCCCAGGTATTCGCCGACAGGTCGGGGTAGAAGTCCCAAACCGAAATGAACTGGAACTCGGGCATATATTGCTGCACCGGCACCAGCTCGTACATACCCGTCTGCGGATTCCGCATCGGGCGCGTGATGGTTTGCTGGCGTACGAACGGCCCATGCAGCACGCCGGTTCCATACGTCACGGCCGACTTCACGACCTGACGAACCAGCGTGACATACTCGTTCTGCAACTGCGACGAAATCAAATTCGACATATTCGATGTGCGTTTCGCCAGCACATCATAGATCGCCTTCGTCAAAACCTCGTCCGCGTTGGGCTGCTGCTGCAGAAGCTGCCCGACAGTTTGGATAGCTTCATTCAGCACATCCTGGCCGATCTGCGGATTCTTGCTCGGTTCGAGCGCCCAGTTTTTGTCGCTGGTCGGGAACAGCATTTCCATGAGTTTCGCAACCGCCGTGACGACCTTGGCGCGCGTGAGGCGCGGGTACGCGCGGCTGCGATTCTTGGGAATGATTACGTCGTTGTCGTAGATGCCCCGGAACTGGCGCAGGTTCCGCAACCAGACCTGTTCCTTCCAACGGCGGTCAGCTTGGTATCGTTTGTACGACGAGAAAAGCTGGTTGCCCAGCGCCAGCATTCCACTGCCACTGTACGGGGCCATACTCTGCCCGGTCGTGGTGGGGTTGTACGGCAGAGCGCCCGGTTCGTTCATCGGCATTTCAGTATCCTGCACGCGCGTCAGCAGCGCGATATGAGTTTTTCGGACGGAGTTTCTTCCGATTCTCCGAAGTTCTACGGTCGCCGACGATGGCTACGCACAGGTACTGAAACGCGTCTGCGATATGGGAAAACTCGTTCTTTTCGGGTTCGTCCGTCAAACCCTTCGTTTTCTTGTAGCGGTATCCACCGCCCAACGCCGTTATCAACCGTTGACACTTCGGGCTGATAATAACACGCCCCTTCCCGTCAACCAGGGATGTCAGCATTGTCTCGACGGCGCCGAGCCGGTCGACCAGGGCGTTCGTGCCGGTGGGCTTGGCTCGCAGCCCCTTGGAGCGCAGAATCTCGAAGCAGCTCCGTTCATCGGTCTGCGAGCGCGCGACGCCGGCCGGGTCGCCGTAGATCGTCGGGTCGACGTTTCCGAATGGAATGATTCTCGGATTGAGTTTCGTATCCACAAAACGCGACACGCCCATGCCGTCCGACGTTGCTTCGTCAATAACGAGCAAACGCCCGAAGGGGTCGATCTGACCCATGACCACGCTCGGATTGAGCCCGAAGTCCATTCCGATAAGCAAGTCCTGTCGGCCTGGGAGCGGATTCAATATGATGCGGGAAACGTGTAGATCACGCCTAAAGTCTGGGAACACAGGCTTCCCTGCATTCCCCAAGCCGTATCGAGCGTACACGTACACATCGACCCAGCCGGGACTGTTGTTCTCGACAAGGTTCTCATAGTAATTCTTCGGCAGGTTTTCTTTGTTTTCGGCGTCGGGTTCCATTCCACCGGGTTGCTTGAAAACTTCCCAGCCGTTGAGTTTACCCTCTGCAACCTCCCACCAGTACGTTTCCAAATCTGGCGGGTTCGTATCGCAGACGATCCCGCTCCATGTCGCGCCGCCGTCCTTCGCACTCGGGTATCGACCACACCGCGACAGGACGCCTTCGACAATCTCCCTCGGGATTTCGCGCGCTTCATTGATGAACGCTCCGGTGATTTCCAGGGACAGCAGCTTGCTTACGTCATCCGGCGTATCAAGCGGACGAAATAGAAACTGCGCCTCGACATCGCCGAAGCGCAGCACAAACGTCTTTTGGGTTTCCTTCCATTCGCCGGCCGCGCCGACCGGAAACCACTGCAGAAATGTCGCGAGCGTGGTGTCGCGCAGCTCGGGCCACGTATTCCGAATGACGGCCCACTTCGTCCGCCGTATCCCATCCGGGCCGGCCTTTTGCTCGCACGCGAACTTCACGAGCTTCATTATCGAGCCAGTCGACTTCCCACTGCCGACCGGCCCCATAATGAGAATCTGCCGCGCTGTCGACACGAGCATTCGCGCGATGGTTTTCGGCGGCGTGTAGATAGTCTCGTTCATAACACAATCGGGCTGCGCAGGCGACTATAGTGAACCCCCAGCGCGCCGTAGTGCGCGGTGGGGTGTTTGACGAACGTATATTCTACACCGGCCTTACCGGGCGGCATTCCAATGACGCCATCGCAACGCGAAACCGCCTCGGTGAACACGACCGGCCCCGTCGTATCCCACACGCCGGCATGGCCCACACGCCCGAAGTATCCCTCGATTCTCCCCATCACCGCGGGGACGACCTCGCTGAGCGCGTGGCAGCTCGGTGGCCCAGCGAGGAACCACTGGCGCAGCACATTATCCCCGAGGTCAATCGCCACGAGGTCGGTTCCTTGCGGGAGGGTCTTATTGAATGGACGAACGGCTTTCACCTTCAAGTCCATATAGACGCCCCCATAATGATAAACGAGCAGATACCTCAAGAGGTCTGCCCGCGCCGCGCCGTACTCAGGATTGATCCGAAGATACAGCCGCAGCATATCCTCGCCGTAGAAATCTCGAATGAACTGTAACGCGGCAGTATCGCCGGTATACATCACAGTCCAGTCGGGATTCACCGCACGCGTGTTCTCCACATTCGGAGCAAACCACGCGGGCAGTGTATCCGGCCCGATCAGGTGAATGATTTTGGGCGTCATACCCGCTTGCAGTGACCGCCAATCTCAAACGGGTCGAGCAGTTTCTGGCAAATGAACCGCGCCAGAGACTGCTGCCACGGCTTACCGCCGCCCGAAATGTGATAGTCGCATCGCAACGTCAGCAGCCACGCGCGCCGGCCGTCCTGCATCGTACGCCACGGCAGCTCCACAAACGGAACGGTCGCCACGATATTCAACAGAAAGTCCAACACGACCATGATGACCAGCATCGGCAGCGCGAACACCACGACGGGTTTCGACACCTTCTTTTCACGCCACGCGTTGTAGACCGCGATGCACGCGAGAAAGAAAACCCACGTGGCGTAAATCAGCAGCGCCGCTGCGCCGAAGGAATCCCACAGCGCGCGAATCATTCGACCCTCGTGAAGTCGACGTAGAACTCGTCTCCGACCTTGAACTTCCCGATCAGTTCGGGGTTCTGAATGGTCAGCCGAAAATCCGCCTGCGGCGTCCAGCGCGCGTAGCTGTGATTCTCGTCGGTGCCGTCCTCGGGATAGCCGCCCTTCGGACAGACCGCGTGCAGCGACAGATACTCGCTACGCACGGAGCCATCCTCATTGCGCTGCAGCGGCTCGACATAGCCGACCCACATTTTCGCTCGCATCACAGTCATCGTATTCTCCTGAGAGTTAGGGGATGGCCGGATGCGGGGATACCTGCCGGCCCAGGTTTTGCGTCAAGGAACACGCGCTCCTGTAAGTTTTTTCGTTTCAGGGAAAGTGCCAACCACCCTTCAACGTCGTACCCCGCGCGCACTTACCCGGCATTCTCCACCACGACGGCGGGTTGAACCGCCGCGCCCGGTGGAGGCATATTGATGACCAGCTTGAAAGCTGGGCCGCTGCCTTCCCCGGAGCCTTTCTGCTTCGGCTCCAAGTCAGCCCATTTGACCGTGGATTTAATCAGGTCTGCCCGGACGGATGACGGAATATTCTCGTCCATCACCATCTTATGTACTTGTTCAAGGTACATATCAGCCTGAACCGACGCCTTCATTCGGAACGTCATTCCACGTTCGCGAATCTCAGCGCGCATGTCGTTGACCAGTTGCGAGAAAACCGGATGGTCGACCAGCGTCTGAAACTGCTGATACGTCAACTGGTATTTCTTGCACAAGCCCTCGACGTTATCCGCTTCCAGGGCGAGGTCGAGCGCGAGCGCCGCGCTCAACGCGGGCAGCGGCGAATCGACAGCCGAGCTGGTCGGCAGTCGATTGTCGAGAATGCCGCTGACGAAGGCTTCGTTCATCGCCGTCTATATTAGGCGGCGGGCGGCACCGGAGCGGCGGGCGCCTGGGGCGCGGCCGGCTGGGGCGCGGCCGGCTGGGCGGCGGGAGCAGTCGCCGTGGGGTCTGCCGGTGCCTGCGCGACCTGGGCCGGCGCAGCCGCCTCGGGGGTCGGCGCGGGCTCGCGAGCAAACAGGCGGTCGAAGAATGCCACGAAATCCGCCTTGATGGCTTCGAGCGCGCCGTCGTGCGCGCCCTTGGTCGACAGGTGGAATCGCACCTTGTTCAACAGGGAAACGGCGTGCGCCTCGGCGTTGTTCTTCGCGCCCTGCAATTCCTGGCCGAGCTTGTTGTCGAACGAGCCGACCACCATGTTGTCCGTCGTATTGATCGGGACTTCCGTCTGCGGAGTGGTGTTGTCCATTTCGATTCCTTGAATGAGGGAGAGGGTGACGCCGCCGTATTCCGGCGCCCAGGACACCAGGATTGGTGACTTATGGCTACGGCGGCGTCCCTAATAGTGTAACAGCAGTGCGGGATGTAGTCACGTGTATACGGTAGTGGAGTTTCGGAGAAACTAGGTGCGCGAAGTGTGCGTTGAAACTATACATTCTCAGTACGCGAAGTGTGCGTTGAAACTATACATTCTCAGTACGCGAAGTGTGCGTTGAAACTATACATTCTCAGTACGCGAAGTGCGCGTTGAAACTATACATTCTCAGTACGCGAAGCGTGCGTTGAAACTATACATTCTCAGTACGCGAAGCGTGCGTTGAAACTATACATTCTCAGTACGCGAAGTGCGCGTTGAAACTATACATTCTCAGTACGCGAAGTGCGCGTTGAATATCATGTATACATTTTTTTGAAAAATTTTTGCCGCTATATGCGCGAAGGGGTGCAAAACCAGGATCGCGCGCTAATGCCCCCAACGCGCATTTCGATTATCGAGTTTCGCGTATAATCGCACGCGACGCGCGCCGCGCATACAACATAATCACCGCCGAGTATTGACAGCGAAACTGAAATATGATATGCTCTGTCCTGCATCACCGATTTAATCATTCAACATTAACTAACTGGAGATTTGATAATGGCGACACTGCGCAAGGTTGAAACCGTCCGCCTCGGCGTGCATCATGCCGAGATATTCCGTGATTCGGACTGGGATGAATTCCGCGTCAAGTTTTATAATGATGGCACGTATCAAAAGCGCGCCGATTATCATACTGACGACGCGGAGGATGCGCGGAATACTGCGCGCGTCCAGCTCGGCGCGTATCGGCCGATTCAAATGTGAGATAATCTCACATCCTGCACTCATTTATTCAATTGGAGATTAAACCATGGCGCGCGAACAATTCTATGTTGAAGTAACTGATACTTTCGCCGGCGACGCTAATTATTGCTGGGTTAATCGTTACCTTGTTTCCGCCAGCACACAGCGCGGCGCTATATCCAAGGTTGCGCGCGCCACCGGGTATCGTTTCCGGCGCGCGTGGAGCGATTGCGAATCGGCCCGATACGACGCGCGCGGCGCGCGCGTATGCGCCTTCGTGACGCCTAACGATTGGGCGCCGCGCGAAGGATGCGCCGAGCTGTGAGATTGTCCTATATGCGCCGCGCGTGGAGCGATTGCGAATCGGCCCGATACGACGCGCGCGGCGCGCGCGTATGCGCCTTCGTGACGCCTAACGATTGGGCGCCGCGCGAAGGATGCGCCGAGCTGTGAGATTGTCCTATATGCGCCGCGCGCGGCGCATACGGATGTAATCATGCATCGCCTACTAACTTATTGAGGGGTTCAATCATGGCCTATACTAATCGCCAATCTGTCGACCTGATCCGCGCGCGCCGCGAATTCCATACGGGCAATAAGACCATATTTGCCCAGGTCGACCATGCCGGCCGCTATGTGGTCTATTCCTACGGTCGACACTTCCCTATGGCGGTTTATGTTGATGGTCGCTGGATTGTCAATTCTGACCGCTACAGCGTCACAACGACGCGCCACCAAGGATACGTACGCCAAGCGGTAGGCGCCGGGTATGAATCGGCCGATACCGCCAAGCTGCGCCGTATGCTTGGCATACTCTGATTCAGTATCTAGGTTTACTGGGGCGCCTTATGGCGCCTTTTCTTTTGCCTGTATACACCTGTAACAGTGTACTACATAGCGGCAAAATACAGGTTTGGCCGGTAAAACGTTAAGTCTAACGCCAGCAATGATAAAAGTTTAGATATGTCAGGTTCGGCCGCGCTGCTCAAAATTTGAGCAAAAAACGCTAAGTGCGCGCCGCGTAATGATAAATCGGCTGCTCAAAAATTAGGCAATTGTGTCCCGAATTGTCACTGGTTCGGATGTATGCCGGACTGTAACAATGCGCAACTAGCCCGGTAGAATGCAATCTGCACGGTAAATTGCAATCCGCCGCGTAGGTTACAACTTCGTGTCAATTGTAACGACGCGCAACTAGCCCGGTAGAATGCAATCTGCACGGTAAATTGCAATTTCCCGCTGAGGTGGCGCGAGATTACAAGATACCGTTATTGCCGGTAAATTAGGCAGTTGCACAAAAAAGAGGCAGTAACAGGATGCTACGGTAGAATGCTAAGTGCGCGTGGCGCCAAGGATATTTACTGTAACCAATTTACATTTTACCGGGAAATCGTGTATTTTACCGCCATTTTAGGGGGGTCGGTAAAATGTTAAGTGCTTATCACCAATGGAGAAAAGTGAGTAAATTGTAATCTTACCAGTAAAATCGAAAAATATACACTTCGCGACGCGCGCGCAGACGCGCACAGGCACGCGACCCTCGCGCACCACGCGTACTCTGCCCGAGCCCGGTAAATTACAAAATACCCTCATTTCGGCCATTTTCCGCAATGAAATCAAGGCACTAACATTTTACCGCCGCCACCACGCCGCCACGCGCCCGGTAAAATACTGTAGAATCAACAACTTGACGATCCGGGCCATCCGGCCTACAATGTATACACCGCAACATTTACCCGTAAATACCATGTATGAAACCCGCACCGTTCCGCTGTTATATTCCAATCCTGGTAGCTCGCGCTATATCGCTGCATGGCTACGCTGGTCTGCCGTCGAAGGTTCGTGCTTGCACGTAATAGGCACGTATAACACTCAGGTCGAAGCATGGAACGCACTACACGACCCATATCTGGCACAGAATACCACGATAATCTCGCGGCGCATCAGTGCAGATGATTGGAACAATATGGCGCTCGCGCACCGCGCGCCCGCCGCGCTCGTCGGCGGTAGACCACCGCTTCCCAATGCTTCCCATATTCCAGAATCGCCGATCCCTGATTTACCCGTTACGATCCCGTATGATGAAGCTCGCAAGTTAGTCGCAGCGCGCGCAGTGTTCCAATCCGGCGAAGTGTCCGGCGTTATGCTGACGCCAAACTTGTACGCTGTATTCCTATATCCAAACTCCCCTAATCCGATCCCGCTATTCCTGCACTTCGCCGATGTCGACACGTGGCACTTGAACGGCACGCGCACCGATCCGCTGGTATCTCGCCTTCTGTCCTACTGCCGACCGCGCCTTGCTACTGTCACCATGCGCAACACCCTACAGCCGGCTCTGTGGGAGCTGATCGGCGCCGAGCTGGCGCGCTGGTGATCCTGGCCGCTGCGCCGTCGCCAGCTCGGCCCGCACCTATCCCCTCACCCTGGCCGCGTTCGGCCGTCCTAGCGTGATCTGGCAAGCTCTGACCCAGCGGCGGCCGATCCTGGCCGCGTGCGCCGCGTGCGCCGCGTGCGCCGCGCTCGAGAATAACCCTACTGCGCGTAGTGGCTTGACAATCCGTATACACAGGAGTAGATTGGAGGCTCACTGATTCACTTTACTCGCTCACTCACTCACTCACTCACTCACTAGGAGGGCATCATGCGGGTTTCCACTCAAAACACTGGCCGCTATGGCGTCGTACTGAATCCTGGCACAGACGACGAAGAACTGGCCGCGCGGTTCCACTTCTACCCGGCCGCGCTTGACGCGTGCCGCGAATATCTCGCGCACGGCGACGATGCGGACGTCGTACGCGTCGACAGCGACGGCACTGTGACGACGGAATATTGACCATGAAAACGGCGACAATACTGGTTTATCAACCACACGGCACGCGCGAATGGTTCGCAGGCGTTTACTATCGCGGCCGGTGTTTGCGCCAGTTTACGCGTCAAGACGTACTTGACTGGGAAAGCCTGCAGCGCGGCGTGCGCGATGCGGCGCTGGTCTGGGCTGAGGCGAACGGATTCACTCATTACGTTATAAGGGGGTAAATCATGGGACAGAAATTTTACGCGCGCCGCGAGCCGCAATTTACGTGGCCAAATGGCGCTGTCGGGTATGGCAGCGGTGGGCCGATGGACTGCCTCGGGCCGTATGCCAAGGTCAAAAACTGCCCGGTTGTGATCGCCGGCCGCGAGGTTGCACGACATACGTGCTATGCGACGGGTTACGCTGATAGTGCGTTCAGCGTGCCGGCCTGCACCCAGCATAGGGGCAAACACGTTCGCGGGTATTTCACGGTCGACAATGGGAACGTGGAATTCCGCGTGATGGATTCGCACAAACACCTGTTTATTTCGGAGAATTGACCATGGCGTACAACGGCCATAAGAACTGGAACTACTGGAACGTCGCGCTGTGGATCGCGAACGACGAAAGCCTGTACAGGTTGGCGCGCGCGTGCCTGAAGGGCTATGCAGGTAATCGCACCCAATGCGCAAGAGGGATGTTACTAGAGCTGCGCGATAGGGGGATAACAGCGACCCCTGACGGTGCGCCATACAGCATCAGCAGCATCCGTGCCGCGATGGTCGACCTGTGAGAATGCCCTGTATGCGCCGCGTGCGACGCATACGGATTCATTCTAGGAGGTTAGAATGCGGAAATCGACCGTAGTAGACTTGACAATCGCGGTTGCCTGCGGTATCCTGTTAGCTCTGACGCTGGTTTATTCACTCACTCACTGATTCGGGGGTTATATGGACAACGTGATCCACACGGAAACTCTGCCGGCGGAAATCGCCGGTGTTGACGCCATGTTTCGGCTGTCGCTGGTGGCGGATAATTCCGCTGGCGCACCGTGGAAAGAATGCGACACCATGGGGAGCGTGTCGGACTGGGAAACTCGTGGCAAGGCGCCGGGTGAACTGCTGTTGTGCGAAGATCGCGGCAGTAAAAGGTTTTACGACTTCGCGGGCGCCATGAAGGCGAACCGCCAATACTACGCGAACGGCGCGGACTGTGAAAAGGCGGTACGCGCGGACTTCGAGTACCTGCGCCGCTGGTGTAACGACGATTGGCAGTATGTAGGCGTCGTGGTGGAACTGCTGGACGACGAAGGCGATCCGATTGACGGCGCCGACGCGTCGCTGTGGTGCGTCGAATCGGACGCGGAGGACTATATCCGCAAAGAGTTGTTTGGCGAACTGGTCAGCGACATCGAAGCCAATTTACCCGGCCTGCGCGACACGCTGCGTAAGAAACACGCGGCGATTCTGGCAAAGATCGGCGGTTGACACGCGTGCCCCAGCGTGCTATATTGGGGCTTCAATTCACTCACTTGAGGATTTAATCATGGCTCACGAAATCACGATCCGCGCGAACGGCAAAGCGGAAATGGCTCACGAAATCATGATCCGCGCGAACGGCAAAGCGGAAATGGCTTTTGTCGAAGGCACGAAGCCTTGGCATGGCCTCGGCGACGAACTGCGCAGCGGCGCACCCATTGAAGAATGGATTCCCGCTGCCGGTATGGACTGGTCGATCCGTCGCTCGAAAGTGCGGTATGCGACGGAACGCGACGGCGCTGGCGTGCTGGAATATCCCGATCAGCATGTGCTGTTTCGTTCGGACACGAAGGCGCCGCTCGGGCTGGTTTCGCCCAAGTACAAGGTCGTGCAGCCGCGCGAAGTGCTTGAGTTTTTCCGCGATCTGACCGAAGAAAACGGGTTCACCCTGACCACGGCCGGCACGCTGTTCGGCGGCAAGCGTATGTGGGGACTGGCGAGTATCGGCGAAAATGCCGTGATCGCCGGCCGCGATCAAGTCGGCGGGTATCTGCTGCTGTCGACCAGTTGCGACGGTTCGCTGCCGACGACGGCGCGGTTCACGACAGTCTGTGTGGTCTGCAATAACACGCTGTCGATGGCGCTGCGCGGCGATCCGGCGCAAGTCACCATTTCGCACCGTCTGGAATTCGACCATAACCGGGTCAAAGACGAACTCGGCGTGGCGCGCGGCCGGTTCCACGAATTCATGGCGAACGCGCGCGAGCTGTCGCACAAACCCGTCGACATCGAGCAGGCGGAGGTTTTGACTGCTTCGCTGCTGACCGGCGCGAGTACCCTGGTGCCGCACGATCTGCTGGTGGACGACAAGGTGCGGAATTCACACAACTTCAAGCGGATCATGGCGCTGTTCAATGGCGATGGTATGGGGTCGAAACTCGACGGCCGCGCCGGCACTGCATGGGGCTGGGTCAACGCTGTCACCGAGAATGTCGACCATCACGCGAAGGCCATGACGGATTCGCACCGCCTGAATTCCGCGTGGTTCGGCGCTGGCGACAAGACCAAGACCGAAGCTCTGCAGCTCGCGCTGGCCGCGTAAGTGACCTACATGCCCCGCGTGCGGGGTATGTGGATTCGCTGACCGGAGATTGAATAATGAAACGCACCGAACTGAAAACACGCGCGCGCGGCGCGCGGTCGCTATTGCTGCCCTTTGGGTTGCGATCCACTCGACCATCGTCTGACCTACGCCATGGATAATATCAAGGTGATAAGCCTACAGCGCACGCCGGAACGCCTCGCGCGCTTCGCGGAGCTAAATGGGCATCTTGATTATACCGTGTTCCCTGCTATTGACGGTTCTAAGTTGACCGAAGCGGCTATTCTGCAGAATGTAGCATCGCCCTGGCCCCCATATACACCGGGCGCAATAGGCTGCGCATTGTCGCATCGGACATTATGGGAATACGCCTATTCGCTGGGCGAGCCGGTTACTGTGCTGGAAGATGACGCTCTTGTGCGGTTCGATTTCGACACCGAGGCGTCGCGCGTCCTGGCCGCTGCACCGGCCGACTGGGACATCGTGGTATGGGGCTGGAATTTCGACATGGGGATCGGGTTGAATATGCTGCCGCAAGTCGCGGCGGCGACGCTAGTGATCGAGCCCGGTCGATTCGTCGCGAACGCCGAACGGTTCCAATCGCTGAATACTCGGGCGCAGTTGTACCCGTTGGCGGTCTGTGCTGGTTCCGTGGCCTACACTGTTTCGCCGGCCGGGGCTGCGAAACTGCGCGCGTCATGTTTCCCGCTGACGAATTTTGCGCTGCGGTTCCCGACCGCTACACACGCCTCGCGCGCAACATTCTGGAATACAGGAATTGACGTAGCGATGTCGCGCGCCTATTCCCACATTCAGGCATTTGCTGCCGTGGCGCCGCTGGTGGGTACACTGCATGACATACGCGCCAGCACAACGCGGGACTAGCGTACCCGATTGACTGGTGCTAGAATTCCCTATGTGCCTCGCGTGCGGGGTACATGGATGCACTCTAGCATCGCCTACTGACTAAAGGACTGAATCATGGAAACGAAAGAACTGCCGACGTTCACGACTGCGAGCCCGGAATGGCAAGCGTGGGCCGACCAGTTTCTCGACAACGCGCCTGAGCATCTGCAACCGCCTGCGCTGCATACGCAACTGCTGTTGCTGACAGTGGCGGAACTGCTGGCGGCGGGCGGCGGCGTTGACGATCTGGCGGAAAAGCTCGGCACGGAAACCATGGAGGGTCACATCCTGTCGCACCGCCTCGTGGGGCTGGACGGCGGTATCGACGCCACGATGCCTTCGGGGTTCGTCCTGGCGGCGATGATGGCCGATTCCCCCGGCGAGGCCGTCATGTGGGCGAGCGCGGTGGTGCGGCTGTATCAGCGCACCGGCAAGCCTGTGACGCTGGCCGGCATCATGGAGCACTACGGACGCAAGGGTATGCCGACGAAGGCGCGGCTGCATACCGTGTGGGATGCGCAGAAAATCGGCGGGGCGAATATGCTCGACCGCATGATGCTGTCGCCCGAGGGTGAGGCCGAACTCGAACGCCGCATGGCCGAAGCGACCGCCAACGACGCGCCGGCCGCAGGCACATAACCCACAAGCGGCCGAAAGGACGGCCGCAGACGGTTAATACCGCCTGTAAATGGAAGCACCTGGGCGCGGGTGTTTCCCTTTGCAGATAAATAAGGACACTATAATGGGCAACGAAACTGACAACAAGCGCCTCGCGCGCGTTGAATCGAAACTTACCAAGATCGGGCTCTACCTGGGTATCCCGCTCGACAAGGAAGCCTCGATTCCGAAACCCGAGATTGCGCATATCGGGTACGACGCGGCCGATGACCGCCCGTATATCGAGGTTGGTAGTCTGCATGTCAGTATGTACGACCTGTTTAAACTCTATAAACAGCTCGAAATCAGCGAGCCGCTGGAACTGCGCATCCGTGGGCATAAACTGGGCGAGCTGGCCGAACCGCTCGAAGTCTGATGAAATGGCTGCTGGCCCCGAATAACGCGCTGTACGAGGTCGAAG
>JAEHJW020003279.1_pt1 | contig 13227 bp, 15 predicted proteins | sample 9271431 | NCBI WGS metagenome assembly JAEHJW02
GCGATGTGATCGGTGCCAGGTGGCTGAGCCGCGTCACCCAGGCCATCACCGTATCCACCCGATGTCGCAAAGAAGGGGGAAGCCAGGCTTTCGGCCTCGTCCGGTTATCAAACCGGGCGGGACGGTAACGGAGATTCCCACGCCGGCGACGGCGGAACGCCCTCCGGCTGGTCAAGGCATCGCGGATGGCATGACCACGATGATTCAATTCCAGAAGCGTCAATACCGTGATCGCTTTGATCACCTCGCCGGTGTCAGGCTCCACATGCTCAGCTTCCCGCACCAGAGCCAGTCCCGTGGTTTTGCTGCCGGGATCCAGCTTCAGGCGCAGCGGTTGCAGAACGGAGTTTTCCTGCAATCTATCCACCAGCCGGATGGTGAACGGCATCATCCGGTGGATGCGGGCACGGCCCCGCCCCAGCATTATCCGCGCCCGTTTCTCAGAGCACGGCATCAGTGGCCTCTTTCTCCTGTCAAGCACGAATACAGCCATTGACCAATCCATCCATCCTTAAAAGCCTCAAGTCCTTACGGACTCCGGTAACGCGGACCTCTCGGTCCATCTCCCCTCGGGGCTGTCTGTAACCGGCTCCATGCTTTCACACATGTGACCGGAACCTTCGGCGCTTTACCTTTCGCCATCATGATCCCGGTCTTGCAGAGCGGCAAACTGAGGAAGCATTCGCCGGTGCGTCTTGCCAACCTGTTACAAACGTCTGCACATTAATCCTTTACTCACGTCACTCCTTGTGCCCCCTGGTCAACCCAGCCTGCTTACCTCTCACAAGCTCCGCCCCTTCAGGGCGGGGTAGTTGACGGCACAGCTATCGCGTAGCAGATAAATCAATAAATATCAAGCTAAATATATAAAATAGAAACTTTAAGTATTTTTTTTATATATTAATTTAAACACATAAGATAGGCGCCGCTAATGGCTTCATGGCCCGCGCGGAGAAGACGGGACGTGGTCGCTCTTAATTATCCTGCGACCATGTTCCCAATATTCCTCAAGCCCATTGGCCAACACAACCGCCGGGCCATCCTCGCGATGAAGCTTCCCGTTAAAATACCAAACGTGATCGCCATTACTTGTAATCGCCGGGCCGTACTCGCGATGAAGCTTCCCGTTATGAAGCCATTCCTGGTCACCATTGGCCGACACAACCGCAGGGCCATCCTCGCGATGGGGTATTCCGCTGTGAAACCAAAACTGACCACCATTAGATGAAACTTCTGCCGGGCCGTCCTCGCGATGAAGCTTACCGTTAAAATACCAAAGCTGATCGCCATTAGCCCGCACCACCGCCGGACCGTACTTGCGATGAAGTTTGCCGTTACGATACCACATCTGGTCGCCATTGGCTCGCACTATGGCCGGACCGTCCTTGCGATGAAGTTCACCATTCACTCGCCATTCCTGAGTTCCATCAGGAAGCATAACACATTGCGGCGTGGACATTATCGTCTCCATTGAATTTGCGATAAGTTCTGCATTGTTGGTCTTTTAGGTCTGGGTGGCGATAGAGCAGCGCCAATAATCTATCTTCGCGTGGCATGGGTGGCGTGGTCATTCTTGATTATCTGGCAGCCATGTTCCCAATATTCCTCTGAACCATCCGCCCGCACTATGGCCGGGCCATCCTCGCGATGACGCTCCCCGTTGCGACACCAAATCTGAGTGCCATCGGACCACATAATCGCCGGACCATCATCGCGATGTAACGATCCGCCGCGATACCAAAACTGAGTTCCGTCAACAAGAATCACGGCAGGACCATCATCACGATGGAGCGAACGACCCACTCTCCACTCTTTGCTTCCGTCAGAAAGAGTTTCGCATTTAGGTTTTGACATTATCGCCCCCATTGATTCCGCGCATGGCTGTTGTATATCAGATAAATCAACAAATATCAAGTTAAATATATATAATCGGCATTATTGGTGTTTTTGTGGCTATGTGGCGACAAAACCGCCACATAGCCTACCTTCGCGCGGAAGGGATGGCGCAATCGCACTTAATTGTCTTAACGCCATGTTCCCAATATTCCTCAAGCCCATTTTCCCATATAACCGCCGGACCACCATCGCGATGACGCTTCCCGTCAAAATACCAATTCAGCCTTCCATCAACCACAATCACCGCCGGGCCGTCCTCCCGATGAAGCTTCCCGTTATGATGCCACTCCACATCACCATCGGCCCACACCACTGCCGGACCATCCTCGCGATGAAGCTTCCCGTCGCGATACCAAAATTGATCACCATTAGGGAAAATTTCTGCCGGGCCATCCTCGCGATGAAGCTTTCCATTAAAATGCCAAAACTGACCGCCATCAGCCAACACAACAGCCGGGCCGTCCTCACGATGAAGCTCTCCATTAAAATACCAGGACTGATCGCCATTATTCTTAATCAGCGCCGGACCACCGTAGCGATGACGCTTCCCATTTATAAACCACTCTTGAGTTCCGTCAGGCCACACCACCGCAGGACCGTCCTTACGGTGAAAATTCCCGTTAAAATACCAAAGCTGATCGCCATTAGCCCGCACCACCGCCGGACCGTCCTTGCGATGAAGTTTGCCGTCACGATACCACATCTGGTCGCCATTGGCTCGCACTATGGCCGGCCCATCCTCGCGGTGAAGCTTGCCATTCACTCGCCATTCCTTATTTCCATTAGGAAGCGTCACACAGTGCGACTCTGGCATTATCGTCTCCATTGTTTTCGCGATAATGGTCGTATATCAGATAAATCAACAAATATCAAGTTAAATATATACAATCGGCATTGTTAGTGTTTTTAGGGCGAGGCGACGATAAACAACGCCCATAATCTATCTTCGCGCGGCAGTGGCGGCGTGATCATTCTTGATTATCCGGCAGCCATGTTCCAAATACTCCTCTGAACCATCCGCCCGCACTATGGCCGGCCCATCCTCGCGATGAAGCTTGCCATTGCGATACCAAAATTGACTACCATCAGCCCATGTGATCGCCGGGCCATCCTCGCGATGAAGCTTGCCGTTACGACGCCATTCCTGATACCCATTAGTCCGAAGAGTCGCTGGACCATTCTTGCGATGAAGCTTGCCGTTGCGATACCACTCCTGGTCGCCATTAGTCCACGTAACAGCCGGTCCATCCTCGCGATGGAGCTTGCCGTCACGATGCCATTCCTGGCCACCATCGGCCCACACCACCGCCGGACCGTCCTCGCGATGACGCTTGCCGTTACGATACCAAAATTGATCACCATTAGGGGAAATTTCTGCCGGGCCATCCTCGCGATGACGCTTGCCGTTGAGACACCAAACCTGAGAGCCATCAGCCCACGTTATCGCTGGTCCATCCTCACGATGAAGTTCTCCATTAAAATACCAGGACTGATCGCCATTATTCTTAATCAGCGCGGGACCACCGTCGCGATGACGCTTCCCATTTATAAACCACTCCTGAGTTCCGTCAGGCCACACCACCGCAGGACCGTCCTTACGGTGAAAATTCCCGTTAAAATACCAAAACTGACCGCCAGTGGCCAGAATAATCGCCAAACCGTCCTCGCGGTGAAGCTTGCCGTCACGATACCATATCTGGTCGCCATTGGCTCGCACTATGGCCGGCCCATCCTCGCGGTGAAGCTTGCCATTCACTCGCCATTCCTGAGTTCCATCAGGAAGCGTCACACAGTGCGACTCTGGCATTATCGTCTCCATTGTTTTCGCGATAAATGTTGTATAGCAGAGAAATCAACAAATATCAAGTTAAATATATATAATCGGCATTGTTGGTGTTTTTAGGGCGAGGCGACGACAAAATCGCAGCATGGTTTATCTTCGCGCGGAGGGGAGGGGGCGTAATCGCGCTTAATTGTCTTAACGCCACGCTCCCAATATTCCTCTGAACCATCAGCCCACACAATCGCTGGCCCATCCTCACGGTGAAGCTGGCCGTCGCGATACCAAATCTGAGTGCCATCAGCCCGCACAATCGCTGGACCATCCTCGCGATGACGCTCCCCGTTGCGACACCAAACCCGAGTGCCATTCGCCATAATCACCGCCGGGCCATTCTCGCGATGAAGCTCACCATTCACTCGCCATTCCTGAGTTCCATCAGGAAGTATCTCGCATTGCGCCCTGGACATTATCGCCCCCACTGATTTCACAGCACAGCAATCGCTTAGCAGATAAACAAACAAATATCAAGTTAAATATATAAGATCTGCCACACTAACAGATTCAGGGGATACGCGGAGAGGATAAGGCATGGTCACTCTTAATTGCCTTAACGCCATGTTCCCAATATTCTTCTGAACCATCAGCCCACACAATCGCTGGCCCATCCTCGCGATGACGCTTCCCGTCACAATACCAGAACTGCGTGCCACTCGCCAAAACCCTTGCGGGACCATCCTCGCGATGAAACTGGCCGTTGCGATACCATTCCAGGTCGCCATTGGCGCGAATAATCGCCGGACCATCCTCGCGATGACGCTCCCCGTTGCGACACCAAACCCGAGTGCCATTCGCCATAATCGCCGCCGGACCATCCTCGCGATGACGCTCCCCGTTGCGACACCAAACCCGAGTGCCATTCGCCATAATCACCGCCGGGCCATTCTCGCGATGAAGTTCACCATTCACTCGCCATTCCTTAGTTCCATCAGGAAGTATCTCGCATTGCGCCCTGGACATTATCGCCCCCACTGATTTCACAGCACAGCAATCGCTTAGCAGATAAACAAACAAATATCAAGTTAAATACATAAGATCTGCCACACTAACAGATTCAGGGGATACGCGGAGAGGACAAGGCGTGGTCACTCTTAATTGCCTTAACGCCATGCTCCCAATATTCCTCGGACCCATCAGCCCAAACAATAGCGGGACCACCATCGCGATGAAGTTCACCATTAAAATACCAAAACTGACTACCACCCACCCAAATCTCCGCCGGGCCATCCTCGCAATGAAGCTTACCATTACGATACCAAAATTGGGAACCATTACCAAAAACCACCGCAGGACCATCATCACGATGAAGCACACCATCTTGGTAATAAAAAAAAGCGCCATCGCCACCAATAATGGCCGGGCCATCTTCACGATGACGCTTGCCATTACGATACCATCCCAGATCGCCATTGTCCCATATCGCCGCCGGACCATCCTCGCGATGAAGCGACCCGTCGCGATACCAAAACTTGGTTCCGTCAACCAGTTCCACTGCCGGACCATCATCACGATGGAGCAAACAACCCACTCTCCACTCTTTGCTTCCGTCAGAAAGAGTTTTGCATTTCGGCTCCGACATTATCGCCTCCATTGTTTTCGCGATAAATGTTGCATAGCAGAGAAATCAACAAATATCAAGTTAAATATATAAAATCCACATTGTTGGCGTTTTTAGGGACATGTGGCGATAAAATCGCAGCATGGCTTATCTTCGCGCGGAAGGGGTGGATTAATCGCGCTTAATTGTCTTAACGCCACGCTCCCAATATTCCTCTGAACCATCAGCCCACACAATCGCTGGCCCATCCTCACGGTGAAGCTGGCCGTCGCGATACCAAATCTGAGCGCCATCAGCCCGCACAATCGCTGGCCCATCCTCGCGATGAAGCTGGCCGTCGCGATACCAGAACTGCGTGCCACTCGCCAAAACCCTTGCGGGACCATCCCCGCGATGAAACTGGCCGTTGCGATACCATTCCAGGTCGCCATTGGCGCGAATAATCGCCGGACCATCATCGCGATGACGCTTCCCGTTGCGACACCAAACTTGAGTGCCATTCGCCCATATCGCCGCTGGCCCATCCTCACGGTGAAGCTGGCCGTCGCGATACCAAATCTGAGTGCCATCAGCCTGCACAATCGCCGGACCATCCTCGCGATGAAGCTGGCCGTCGCGATACCAAATCTGAGTGCCATCAGCCCGCACAATCGCCGGACCATCCTCGCGATGAAGCTGGCCGTCGCGATACCAAACCCGAGTGCCATCAGCCCACACAATCGCTGGCCCATCCTCGCGATGACGCTTCCCGTCACAATACCAGAACTGCGTGCCACTCGCCAAAACCCTTGCGGGACCATCCTCGCGATGAAACTGGCCGTTGCGATACCATTCCAGGTCGCCATTGGCGCGAATAATCGCCGGACCATCATCGCGATGACGCTTCCCGTTGCGACACCAAACCTGAGTGCCATCAGCCTTTTCCACTGCCGGACCGCCCTCGCGATGAAGCAATCCCATCACTCGCCATTCTTTGCTCCCATCAGGAAGCGTCACACATTGCGGCTCGGACACCGTCGCACTCCATTGAGTTCGTTATCACTATCTTATAGCGAATAAATCAGCAAATATCAAGTTAAATATATAAGATCGGCACTGTTTGTTTTTTATGACGAGGCGGCGACGAGATGAACCGTCACAAATTTTGTATTCGCGCGGCGGGGAAGGTGTGGTCATTTTTGATTATCTGGCGATCATGTTCCCAATATTCCCCTGTCCCGTCAGGCGTCACTATCGCCGGGCCATCCTCGCGATGAAGTTCTCCGTTGCAATACCATTCCTCGGTTCCATCAGCATTCACAATCGCCGGGCCGTCGTCGCGATGACGGCATCCGTTGCGATACCAATATTGACCACCATCAGCCAGCACCATTGCCGGGCCATCCTCGCGATGGAGGCATCCGTTGCGATACCAAAATTGAGACCCATTAGCCCACACCACTGCTGGGCCATCCTCGCGATGAATCTTCCCGTTAAAATACCAAAATTGATCACCATTAGATGAAATTTCTGCCGGGCCAACCTCGCGATGAAGCTTCCCGTCGCGATACCAAAATTGATCCCCATTCGCCAGAATAATCGCCGGACCGTCCTCGCGATGAAGTTCCCCATTCATTCGCCATTCCTGAGTTCCATCAGAAAGCGTAACACATTTCGGCTCAGACATTATCGCCTCCATTGTTTTCGCGATAAATGCCGTATAGCAGAGAAATCAACAAATATCAATTTAAATATATAAAATCTGCATTTTTGGCGTTTTTAGGGCGAGGCGACGATAAAATCGCAGCATGGTTTATCTTCGCGCGGAAGGGGTGGCTTAATCGCGCTTAATTGTCTTAACGCCATGTTCCCAATATTCTTCGGTTCCATCAGCCAACACCACCGCAGGACCATCCTCGCGATGACGCTCCCCGTCGCGATACCAGAACTGAGCGCCATCAGCCCGCACAATCGCCGGACCAGCCTCGCGATGACGCTTCCCGTCACAATACCAGAACCGCGTGCCACTCGCCAAAACCCTTGCGGGACCATCCCCGCGATGAAGCTGGCCATCATAATACCAAAACTGGCTGCCATCAGCCCACACAATCGCAGGCCCATCCTCGCGATGACGCTCCCCATTGCGATACCATTCCTGACCGCCATTAGCCAGCACAACCGCTGGACCATCCTCGCGATGAAGCACGCCGTTGCGAAACCAAACCTGATCGCCATTCGCCCAAATAATCGCCGGGCCATTCTCGCGATGAAGTTCACCATTCATACGCCATTCCTGAGTTCCATCAGGAAGCATAACACATTGCGGCCTGGACATTATCGTCTCCATTGATTTCACAGCATAGCAATCGCTTAGCAGATAAACAAAAAAATATTAAGTTAAATATATAAGATCTGCCACACTAACAGACTCAGGGGATACGCGGAGAGGATAAGGCGTGGTCACTCTTAATTGCCTTAACGCCATGTTCCCAATATTCCTCGGACCCATCGGAATACTCTACCGCCGGGCCACCATCACGATGAGGCATTCCGTCATAAAACCAAAACTGACCGCCACCAGACAGAACCATCGCCGGGCCATCCTCGCGATGAAGCTTTCCATTGCGACACCATTCTTCTGTGCCATTGGTCATAATCAAAGCCGGACCACCGTCGCGATGACGCCGCCCATTTATAAACCACTCCTGAGTTCCATCAGGCCAAATAATAGCCGGCCCATCCTCACGATGAAGCTCCCCATTAACTCGCCATTCCTGATGGCCATTAATCAATATAGCCGGACCATCCTCACGATGTAGCTTACCGTCAAGATACCAAAATTGACCACCATCAGCCAACTCCACCGCCGGGCCATCCAAGCGGTGAAGCCTTCCGTTCACTCGCCACTCTTTGTCTCCGTTGATGTGAATCACACATCCTGGATCTGACACTCTGGCCTCCACTGTTTTCGCGATAAGTGTTGTATGGCAGATAAATCAATAAACAATCAAGAGAAGAAAGCAATTAACCACACTTAGACCAACCACAGTGCAGACAAGACATGCAGCCAGACTCCTTTACCATGCCCGGCTGACTACATTTCGGGCAGATTTGGCCGATGGCTTTAGCCTTGGATTTGTTATCAGAACTCTTGGCCGCGAGCTTTGCTTCCTTTTCAGCAATTCCTTGCGCGATGGCGTCATCCATGATTTCTGGCTGCAAAAATCCAGTTGAAAACAGATGACGCTCAATGACATCGCCAATGGCCGCGACCAATGATGGGACATAATGTCCATTGTGCCAGTGGCCGCCGCGAGGATCGAACACCTGCTTAAGTTCCTCGGCCACGAAGCCGACATCTCCACCACGGCGGAACACCGCGCTGATCATGCGGGTCAGGGCGACAACCCACGCATAGTGCTCAAGGTTTTTCGAGTTGATGAATACCTCAAATGGGCGAAGCTTGCCGTCCTGCTCAACATCGTTTATGGTGATATAGAAAGCGTGCTCGCTTTCTGGCCATTTCAGCTTGTAGGTTGCCCCAATCAGCTTTTCAGAGCGAACCGCGAGGTCGTCACTGAAAAGCTGATTGATCGCAGACCCGGCATCAGCAGTCTTTTTCTCCGGCTTGCTGCCCTCGCTCGGCTTAACCTCAAGCACCGACCCGGTAATGGCGTTTGGTCGATAGGTCGTGCAACCCTTGCACCCAGAACGATAGGCATCGAGATAAACCTCCTGGAAATCCGCAAAGGAGATATCTTCGGGAACATTAACGGTTTTGGAAATCGCGCTGTCGATATGGCGCTGAACCGCCGCCTGCATGCGGATATGCTCAGCCGGGGTCAAATCCTGCGCGGTAACAAAGTGTTCCGGGAACGCCGCGCCAGATCCGAACATCTCTCGATATAGACGAATGGCGTGGTCGGATACATCTTCCTCGCGAGTAGAACCGTCAGGCCCGCGAACCTTGCGGGTATACCCATAAGCAAAAATCGGCTCCACACCGCTGGAAATGTTATCGGCGACAAGAGAAATGGTCCCCGTTGGCGCAATGGACGTCAAAAGCGCGTTGCGGATGCCATTCGCCGCTATCACATCACGCACGCCCTGATCCATGGCGAGCATGTTTTCCGTGTTCAGGTATTTATCGGCATCAAAAAGCGGAAATGCGCCTTTTTCCACGGCAAGCTCAGAAGACGCCAGATAGGCGGTCTGATTGATGACGCGAGCCCACGCCTCGGCGATATTGGCGGCGGCCTCGGAGCCGTAACGATATCCGCACATCATCAGCGCATCAGCGAGGCCGGTAATGCCAAGGCCGATGCGACGCTTGGCCTTGGCCTCAACTTCCTGACTCTTCAAAGAGAAGCCCGAAACATCGATGGTATTGTCCATCATGCGCACGGCGGTCTTGACCAGACGCCGCAGAGCCACTTCGTCAACATGAGCCTCGCTTGTGAACGGGCTTTTGACAAGTCGCGCCAGATTGATCGATCCGAGAAGGCACGCCCCATAGGGCGGCAAAGGCTGTTCGCCACAAGGGTTTGTCGCGCTTATCGTCTCGATGTAATTCAGATTATTGCGCGAGTTGATGCGATCAATGAAAATAACCCCAGGTTCGGCATATTCATAGGTCGCGCGCGTAATGCTATCCCAAAGATCGCGGGCCTTGATGGTGCGGAAAACCTTCCCCTCAAAAGAAAGATCCCAATCCGAATTATTGGCGACCGCCGCCATGAAGGCATCGGTGATGAGAACGGAAAGGTTGAAATTGCGCAAACGCCCAGGCTCACGCTTGGCCGCGATGAAATCCTCGATATCAGGATGATCGCAACGCATTGTCGCCATCATCGCGCCACGCCGCGATCCGGCCGACATGATGGTTTTACACATGGTATCCCAGACATCCATGAATGAGAGCGGACCGGAGGCATCGGCGCCGACTCCACGAACGAGAGCCCCCTTCGGACGCAGGGTCGAGAAGTCATAACCAATGCCGCCACCTTGCTGCATGGTCAGCGCGGCTTCACGAAGATGGCCGAAAATACCATCGAGATCGTCAGGGATGGACCCCATTACAAAACAGTTGAACAGCGTGACCCGTCGATTGCTGCCCGCCCCGGACATGATGCGACCGGCAGGGAGGAACTTGAAATCCTTCAGCGCCTCGTAAAACTCGCCCTCCCACTCCTCCGGGACGTTTTCAGCGGCAGCCAGGGCCTTGGCGACACGATGCCAGGTATCCTCAATGGTGAGATCAACGGGAGAACCATCAGCACCCTTTAGACGATACTTGGCGTCCCAGACCTGGCGAGAAATCGGGGCGAGGTTGGTCATCGCGCTATCAATGAAATTGGTGTCCATATCTATACGGTCTCCACGGCCAATAGGCACAAGATGTTGTCGATCTCCCTTTTTTATATAAGAATCCTTTGAAAATGTAAACCCCAAAAATGATAAGGACGCATAATTTTTATAAAATCTTTTGACCACACATTATGATCAAGGTTTTCCTTGAGCTATAAGCTCGGGAAGGTTGCAGCCTGTTGATAAGAACGCGAACGGCCAGCCTCGCTAAATCCTTCGTGGGGCATTATCGCGATCAGGCGGAGCTTGGCGAGCCGAATATTTTTCACGACCCACCCAGGCTTCCGCGGCCCATTTCCATCTCTCCCTATCGGCGGCAAGAAGCAATCCAACGATCCTGTCGCCGGTCTCCGAAAAAGCCAGCTTTGTTTGATCAAATGGAACTCGCCATAATTGATTATTCGACTCCAATATCATGTCGGCACCGTCGCGCAACACCCACAAATCAGGAAGGCCGAACAATCCCGCGAAGCTTAGGGAAAGATTATGCGCCTCCTCGAAATTGGAAATCAAATCTTCCTCGGGATTAATAACATGCGATGATTTTCCTTCCCATCGTTTAACCGCCTCGCTTCGCAAAAGTGACGGCCTGATCGGCGCAAGTCCAAGCGGATAAGATTGCCGAAGCATTAGTGACGACCAGAATTCGGTCAGGTGAGCCAAAATGTCATCAATCTGAATTTCAATGTTGACATTTGGCGAATTTAGAACCGGCCATATGACAACGTCACCAATGCCAACCGTCATTTTACATGTTGTAACACGATTTTTGATCGGCTCAACATTTATATATATTGATGGCATTTGCATTTGAGATATCATGTTTCGCGCCATTATGATTTCTAATGTGGGATTTGACACACCGATTTTCACGGCTACCCCAAAAACCCATCTGGACCACACCACGACTAAATCAAGGGACTTATGCACAGCTTTGGATCATCATCCGATTGCGCGGAGAATAACAGCAATCATGCCGGGGAGGGATGGCAGGGGAACATAGCTCGCAATATTTTTCGTCGCCTCACCGACACTGTCGCGTTTAAGGCGGATAGACCAAGGCGGGCCAGCACATAGCGTCAAAATGCGCCCAGCACTGGCATCGTCATCAGGAAATAGCGAGAGAAAGGACATCAGTGGCATGCAAAAAAATACAACAATTATATATGAAAGTCAATATGCACGATTGATTGTGGATAATTCATGGCCATAATATGTGTGGAATTGTGGGCTCATCAGCGCCGATAACGCATAGGACGTGAAGCTAGTGCGCCCGGAAACCCACAGTAAAGCCGTTCTGGAAAAAACTTAAAAATCAGACACAACCAAAGCTTGACAAAGTTTTTGAATATTAGCCCGCATTCCCTTTCCTGGGCCGTAAGGCCAGGAAGGGGAATGCGGGCTGCTTGCCTTTGCGAGGATTCCCATTCCTTCCATTGCCACCCCCCATAGCGCCGCCAACGCTTCCAAGATAAAAATCTTTACGCCATAGATGTGGCTCTCAATAAAAAGTTTTCGCATAATACGATGATTTATTTCTTGATTATTCATATGTCCAATAGTAATATGAACCCTCATGCAGACGCAGACCGGTTTCAGATTCCGCTGTTATCCAACGCTCGCGCAGAAGAAGATCCTGTTGCAATGGATCGGCTGCCAGCGGTTCATCTATAACGCCAAGGTGACGGAAGATCGGTATTATCGGAAATTCGCCGGTAAGGCTCTGGGTTTACCAGAACGCAATCCCCCTGTTGACCAGCAATACAGCCGTTACATTGATCCGGAGTTGACTCCCTGGCTCAAGGACGTGCCATCCCAGGTGCTGCGCAATGGCGCGGTAAAATGGATGCGGGCATATAAGCGCTTCTTCCAGGGGGTGAGCGGCAGACCCGTGATCAAAAAGAAAATCGGGCGGCAGGCCGTTTGGCTCACCTCGGAAATATTCACCTTTTCTCCGATTATTGACACGCAAACCGGCGAGAGTTTGGGGAACAGGTTGACGGTGGGAACCAGGAAAACCCCGGTGGGAGATATGGCGTTCAACGCGCACCGGGATTACCGCGCTCCCAACTCCATTCGTATCGGCGTGGAGGCGGGGAAATGGTTTCTTTCCTTCAGCAATGAGGATTTGGATCAGGTGCCGGATGAGGCCGAAACCGTGGCATGGCTGCGGTCTTTCTCCGAGGAAGACCTGTTGGCCAGAACCTTCGGCGGAGATCGTGGGGTGGAGACCCCGCTGGCGGGCAATCATGGGGAAAGCTTCGATTTTGATCCTGTTCAAAAAACGCGCATGGAGAAGAAAAGACGTCAGGCCAAAAGGTATCAGCGTCAGATGGCGCGGCGGCGTGCCCATGCGGTCAAGGAAAAGCGGCGGACCGGAGCCAATTATCGGAAGACAAGATCCCGTCTTGCCAAGACTCATCAATACGGAAAAAACGTGAGAGAGGATTTCGCCCACAGAACCAGCCGGACGATCGTGGGGAATTCCGATCATCTGCTTATTGTATATGAAGACCTGAACGTCAAAGGCATGACGAGGAAACCCAAGGCCAGGAAGGATGAAAACGGGAAATGGGCCAAGAACCGG
>JAEHJW020001979.1_pt1 | contig 13225 bp, 14 predicted proteins | sample 9271431 | NCBI WGS metagenome assembly JAEHJW02
GGCAAAACAAACAGCGCCGACTGGACGCCGCGCTCCGCCATGGGCTTTTGCGTTCGAGCGCCTCGCCAGCGCCCCGCAAAGCAAAAAGCCCAGCGGTTAGGCTGGGCTAAGTGCTTGAATCCGTTGGGGGCACAACAACAGAATAACTATTGTATTTTGTTGATTTAAAAGAACTCTTGAAAATTAAATTTTCACAATGCCCCGAATCGTGCCCCTTTTTTTCAACAGCGTTGCAGCCAAACGAAAAAAACGCGGATGGGCGCCCGCTCGATCCGCGCAATGGGCTTCACCTGCCCAAGGAAACATGGGGAGAGGCCTCGGGCGCCTGGTGCGGTCGCCCGACCACAAATTTACCCCGCACCAGGCGCCTTCGGGCAAACTGGATCAGCTCGTGAGCGCGTCCGTCATCACGGCGAATGATGCGCCGTGGCGGATGCCAACGTCGATCGTCTGCATGGCACGGATCAGCACTGCGCCGGCTTTGTAGGCCGCATCGTCGTAGGGGTTCGGCAGGATTTCCAGCACGCCCCACTCGCCGATGATGACATCCGACCAGTTGCCGAAGATGATGGCCGAGCAAATCCCAACGGAGGTGCCTTTGGTCAGGTTGTCCGGCGCCTGATTGGAAATCGCCAGCGGATAGCCCAGGGCCGAGAAGTCGCTCATGCGGGTGTTGCCCGTGCCTCCGGGCACGGCGTTCGCCGGTGCCGCGTTTTCCGCGCCAGCCTGCCCGCGCGTGGGCCACAGATATTGGCCCGTGCTGGCCTTGGACTTGGACAGCGCGCCGAGCACCTTGGGCGAAGCCAGATAGGCCAGGCTGCCGCTATCGGCATTGGCTGCGGCCACCGTGGTGGCCAGATCGATCAGGTGGTCGAACGTCACCAGCGCGCCGTTGGCGCCACCGATCACGGAACCCACGCCCGCGGCATTCAGAATGCCCAGTGGCGTGCCGGCCGTGCCGGGGCCGTTGATGGCGGCAGCGTCGATGCCCAGCGCCAGCACGGCGGCCAGGTCCGAGCGCACCAGCATTTCAATGTCAGGCGTGCCCTGCATCAGCATGTTGCGGCTGTATCGGCTATAGGCGCCGATGGTCTTGGGCGTGAGCGACAGCTTGTCGAACGTGCCTTCGCTCTCCGTCAGGGCCTGGTCCTCGATCACCCAGGATGCGGCCGTCGCCGATGTGCGGCGCGGGATGTCCACATTGCCCACCAAACCCGAAAGCATGGTGGCACCCAGTTCGATGACGCGGGTCTTGTTGCGCAGTACGTCCACGAAAGAGCCGGCCAGCAGTTCGGTGCCGACCAAGGTGCCGCCGGTCGCCGGGGCGCCGGTGGCATACGACGCGCGGGTGAGAACATCGCGCGGCACGAAGAAGCCCTGCGATTCGCGCCCGAGCTGGCGCGCCACGGCGTCGGACGCGGCGCGCTCCAGCCCGGCCTTGCGCCAGTCGTTGTTCACGATGGCGTTCATCGCGCGCACGATGCTGAACCGGCGCGCTTCGCCGGGTTCCATGCCCAGAATGTCACCATCGGAACCACGCCCAAAGCTGCCATAGTCGCTCAGCGGACGCTGGGGCGGCCGGGTGCGCGTCATGTAGGTATACGCAATGTTGCGGGCCTCCGGGATGGTGGTGCCGTCTCGGATCATGTCCGAGCGCAGATCGGCGGGGATCTTGTGCGCAGCGCACATCGCGTCGATTTCGGCGCAGCGGGCGCGCTCGAGTTCGGCGGCGCTTTGTGCGGCTTCGGCGTCCAAGCGCGCGGCCCGGCGCTGGCTGCGGCTGAGATCGGAAAGCGGGGTTACGTTTTGGTCGTCGTTGCTGTCCATGATGCGGGTTTCCAAGTTGTGGGATCGATAGAAGCCCGCGTTCGGGTCGGCTGGTACCGAGACCGCCGACACCTCGAGGGGCTTGAATTTGAAGCGAAGGGTGTTGCCGTCGCCCTGCGGGGCAGGGTTGCCGACGTATTCGTAAGCGATGCTCACACTGCGCAAGATGCCGTCCTGGATGTCCTGGAAGACTTCCTGCGCGCGCTGCGAATTGCCGAAGCGCGCCACACCGCGCAGCTTGCGGTTTTCGACGCGCAGCTGGTCCACCGTGCCGATGGGCAGGCGGCTGGCGTCGTGGCTTTCGATCAGTGGCAGCGGTGCGCGCGACAGATCGACGCTGCCGGGGCCGGCATGGTCGAGCACTTCGCGGTAATCGCCACGATCCACCGGGGTTTCGGTGCTCAGCGTGAGCGGAACCGTCCGGCTTTTGGCGTCTGGCTTGCCCAGGGCAAGCTCACGGGTTTGCATGGGAGATGTCCTTTTCCGCGCCCATGGCCCAAACAAAACGGCGGGGCCTGGTCGAGCGCAAAGATTCGCCGTATGGCGCGATGCGTTTTGACCAGACTCCCGCCGTGCGGAAAGTCTCCCGTCTTGCGACTGGCTTGCCGGCCAGCCCCCAGCGCGTGGCAATGGGGACCTCCAGGGCGAGCCTTCTGCAAGACTCAAACACTGTCGCCATTCTGTTCATGTGACTTCTGAAAGTCAAGCGGATTGGCTGTTGGCCGGCGGGGAAACCGCTAGCGCGCTGTCGTTGCACAGCGCCGCCCAGCGGTCTTCCGGCATCGCGGGGTAGACACGCCATCCGGCATTTGCGAGGCGCAGTTGCAGCAAGGCGCCGCGCTGGCTGTGCTGGCAGTAGGCGAAGAGCACGCCACCATCGCTTTGTCGGTGTCCGCGGGTTCGGCTCTGGTCGGCGTAGCAGTCATCGCAGATTTCGGCGGGCGGCGGTGGAAATTCAATGACCTTCATCATCAGAGTTCTCCAGGTCTACAGAACAACCCACGCCCCCCATGGACGCAGGCGGCAAAACTTCGGCGCAGGCAAGGATGGATGCCGGCGGCGTCGGGCTGGCCTCGGCCTGCTCCAGCCAATCCAGCAGCGCGTCAACCACGGCGGCGCCAGGCAGCAGGGCCAGGGCTTCACGCTCGCGGAGCAGGCCATCGCGCAGCGCGTTGGACTGCGCGGCCAGTTCGTCGGCCGCGCCTTGGTGGAATTCGGCATCGTCGCGGGCGGCGTCGAGCTGGCGGCGCAGCTCGGCCGTGGTGTTCTTGGCCTGCAGCAAGGCGCGGCTGACCGGCTCGAAGACCTTGCTGCGCAGCTTGCCGGGGTCGCCCGTGGTGAGCAGTTGCAGCACGGCCCGGCGCGGATCGACGCGGCCGTCAGGTCCCAGGGCGATGCGCTTGTGCTTCACCCACTCATGCACGGCTTGACGGCTCACGCCCAGCAGCCGGGCCAGCTCGCTCGGGCGCATCCGCAGCGCGTAGGCGTCAAGCGCCGCCGGCAGCGGCTCCAGCAAGGCCAGTTGCCGCTCATAGTCGGCCAGGGGGTCAAAGTCATTGAGGGCTGTCATCGCTGTTGTGTTGCCTATGTCTGGTCATCACGCGCAACCTCCGTTCCGCGTCGCTTCGTACCCGTAGGCGGCCAAGCCGAGAAGGACCCGCCGGGCAGTGGGTAAGTGTGTTTAAGTGGGTTTGTTTATCCTTATGCGGGAGAAATAGGTTTTGGTTTGAGTGGAGATAAACCGACCCACTTAAACACACTTACCCACTTGCGCCGGGTCTTGCTCTTCATTCGGCTGTTGGTTGGCCTGCACTACGGCCCAGCGTTGCATGCCATCGCGCAGGTTGCCGCGTTCGATCTTGAGCCCGCCCTGGATGCGCCCGGCCACCTTCGCCAGCCAGCGGCCCAGGCGTCGCATGTTCACCTCGCCGCGCTCGCCGGCCACGTCCACCAAGGCATCGCGCAGTGCGTATTCCTGCATCAGTGCGCGGTCGCTCGCCGCCTTGACCACATCGCGCGCGGTCATGGGCTTGGCGCCGAACTGCTCGCGCCAGCACTCCATCACGGTCTGGTGTTCGAGCCGGCGTGGGTCTGACGCTTCGCCATGCCGCAAGGCATCAAGGGGATCAGGGATTCCTGCCCACACGATGGCCGCGCGTATCAGGCGGTCCCAGTCAGGGAAGCGTTGCCAGGGTTCGATGGTGGGCTTGTCCTTGGCCTGCAGATAGCCGCATAAGAAGGTCAGCGCGGCAGGCACCAGGCGGGCACGCTGCGCAGGAATCCAGGCGGTCAGGTCGCGTGTGAATTTGCGGTGTTCGGGATGCGCGCATCGTGGATCAAGCCTGCACACCAGGGCACGCGCTGACAGGTCGCCCGCGATCACCAGGTTGTTTCCTGTCACCAGGAAGGTGCAGGCAGTCGAAACAGAAGCGGTGCGGCTCGAGCCCAGCACGCGGCCGCGCAGAGTTTCGCTCGTGAGCACGGCGCACAGCAGGTCGCTCGACAGTTGAAACTCCACGTTGTCATAGACCAGGATGGCATCGCCTTCCAGCATGGCCGAGAACAGCGTTTTGTCTTCTTCCTTGGCGTCCTTGGGTGGCGCGATCACGGGTGCCATGCGCCCGCAGGCAAGCAAGCTCACGGCATGCGCCAGATAAGTCTTGCCTGAGCCCATCACCGTGGCAGAAAAACCGAACAGCGGCGCGGCGGTGAGGCTTTGACGCACAAGCCCAGTCAGCAGCGCGGCCAGCGCCACGGCGCGATCCGTTTCTCCCTCAAACGCAAACTCGGTGAGGATCTCGAGTACCTGTTCGAGCGCGTTCATGGCTTCTTGTCTGGTGGGCTTGAGATTCACCGGATCGAACAGCGTCGATCCGGTATCGAGAAACAAGCCGGTTTCAGGGTCGTAGCCGATTGCTTCGAGCACGGTTCCATCCGGTCGCAATGTGGGCGCTTCGACCAATCCCGTGAGTGCATGAAAGCGCCATTGCCCGCGTGCGAGCAGCACGTTTGCCACCTCATGCGGGCAATTCATCACGCGATAGCCGCCACTGCGCTTGTCGGTGCGCAGCCAGTCGGCAGCCTCGGTCAGCAGCTCGACCAGCGCCGGGGCATCGACCGGGATCAGCGCCAGCGAACCGGGCGCGCGATGGATACGCCTCGCGCTGGTGGGTGCACGCCTCACGATCCGAATCAGCATGCCACCGCGTTGATAAAGGCGCGGCAGGCCAGGCACACGCAACAGGGCTTGCTCGGCCTGGTCGACCACCTCGGGCAATTGGCCTTCGGCATACACAATTTGGGCACGGCCATCCTCGGATGGCGCGGGCACCGTTGCAGCACCCTGCACGATCTTGGCCATGTGTTCGCGTAAATCAGTCACTCGGCCCATGCGCGCGCCTCGTCGTTGATGTCGTTGTGGCCGTCGCTCGCTCGCACGATGCGCACGGTTCGGCCTGTTTGCGCCCAGCGCGTGGCGCAGTCTGAGGCTGCTTGTTCGCCGATGGGATCGTTATCGGCTGCAATCACCAGCTCGGAGACGCCGCGCAGCACGGGCAGCGCGCCCAGGTTGCCGGCATCGATGCAGGCCCATGCCGGCACCACGGCCCAGGCCAGCGAAAGAGCCGTCTCGATACCCTCGGCAATCGCCAGGGGTTGGCCTTGGCATTCGGGCCAGAGCCGGATCACGCCGCCGGCCTTGGCGCAGCCCTTGAGCAACAGGCGCGGCGGCTCGACGGCGGCCTTGCGGCCATCGGCACGAATCCAGGTGCGATGCAGGCTAATGGCTCGGCCCGTGATGGCATCGGTAATCAGGCCTAACAGTGCCGGGCCAGCGTAGCCGCTCGGGTGCCGCAAATCGGGCAGCCAGCGCAAATGCCCATGGTCCGGCGGGATGCGGCAGGCGCGGGACTCGAGATAAGCCAGCGCCGGTCCCGCCAGGGGCCGTGCAGCGGCCCACAGCCTGCGCCCATGGTCGGACAACGCCCGCATTGGGCGTGCGGTCTTGCGCGGCAGCGTCGGCGCTGGTTGCTGCGTGCCGCATCCACTGGAACCCGTCCAGCCGCAGCGGTGGCACTTCCAGATGGCGTGTCCGTCCGGCGCCAGGCGCACCGAAAGCGCCGTGTCCCTGGGTCCGCGTTCGCAATGCGGGCAAGGGATGCGGTTTTCGCCGGGGCGCAGGCTGGCCAGGTCGAACGGCAGCGCGCTCATGTCCAAATCTCGCCGGCGAACGAGGCCAGGTGACGGCCGTTGCGCGTGCTCACGGTGCTGAACGCGAGGCCACGCCGCACGCGGAACTCGACCCCGCCAAACTCAAAGCGCGGGCCTTGGGCTTGCCGGGCGGCGGCGATCAATGCGCGCAGGTCGTGGCAATCATCGAGGGAGCCGCCGTTCATGCGGCATCGGTCGATCTGGTTTCGAAGCCGGCGATGCACGGCCAGCTTCATGCGTCGGGGTGCGCTTGCTGCGCGTTCGCTCCGCAAGCTGCAGCGTTCTTCGCGCGGCATGGAAGACGGCGCGGTGAGGGCGCGACGGCGCGTCATTTGCGCCCCTTGTCACGCTGCGCTGCGCAGCGGTCGATCCACTGCTGGATTTCCGACATGCGCCAACCCGTGGCGCGTTCACCGAGTTTGATGCCGCGCGGGAATTCCCCGCGCTGCATCATGGTGTAGATGCTGGTGCGGCCTAAGCCTGTGATTTCGGATACGCGGGCGAACCGTAGGATTGCGTCGTTTTGCATGGCACGTTCTCGATTGCGAGTGAACATGCCGGCATTGCATCGGCTTTGCGCCGATTCACCGAACGCGAAACAGGTCTATTTCCCGGTTGACTCTTTTGCGCGGACCATCAGGCCGCGATATTCGTCACGCCAACCGCGCAGCGTGTCGCATCGATACTTGCTGTCGCATTCGTCTAAAACCAGCTTCATTGCCTCCGCTGGTTCGAGACCATCCCCGTCTTCGAGCATGGCCAAACGTCTCCCCCACAATAACTCGGCGGTGTCGCTTGCATCGTTTTCGTGCTTGCCGCGGCCGCGTTTGATACCAAGACTCTGCAAAAATTTTGCAGGGTCGCGCCGGCTTGACTCTATAGCTTTGGCCAATAGTTGTAGGGTGAGAGGTGAGACAGTCTCGCTCTCATGAATGCAGCGTGCTAGCTCCTCAAGTTCCTCCCAGGCGTAATCGGTGGAAGATAGCCTCTCGTTTTCCTCGACTACTCGCCTGCGCGTTTCGGCCTCGATCTTCCTCAGTTTCTCCAATCCGTCATCCTGCTTTTTTATGCGTCGGCGCATGGCCTCCAAGTTGCGTGCCTTGCGTTGCTCATGAGCTGTCACGATCTGCGCCCCTGCGTGCCCCGTGTTGGAATCCCGGCCAGCCTGCCCAGGGTCGGCAGGCGTTCGGCGGCCAAACCTAGGCCGGGCAAAACTGAAATAGTCAGCAAGTCGCTGTTTTTTGCATCGAAGCGTCGATCATGCGTGCGGCCTGCGCCATGAGTTCCTGCGCTCGCAATAGCTCGTTGCTTTGCTCCAGGAATTCGCTATTCTTGAGAAGTGCACTTGCGCCAGAAACGAGGGCTGCCGCAGCGTAAAGCTCATCAAATGAGTCTGTGGTGGTCTTTCCCATGTCGAACCTCTCCTGTTGCTTGATGCCCGGTGCCGCCGGGCGCGGTTTTCAAGCCACGCCGCGAATTGGCACGATGTCGGCGCCGATTTTCAGCTTGTCCAGGTAGTCTGCCCATGCCTGCATCATGCGGCGGCGTTCTTCAATGAATTTGGTGCGGTTGTAGGCGCGGCCCAGGGTGTCGGGCACCGCGTGTGCGAGCTGGTGTTCGATCACGGCCGGCTCATAACCCAGACGCTCATGCAGGAAGGTTCGCGCCACTGCACGCCAGCCGTGCCCTGTCAACTCGTCGCGAGTATCGATGCCCATCCTGCGGTAAGCGGCATTGATGGCCACGTCGCTCATGGGCTTGAGCGGCGTGCGCCCGCCGATGAACACCCAGCCGGCCGGCAGGTGTCCGGTCAGGGGATAGAGGTCGCGCAGGATGGCGATGGACTGCCGAGACAGGGGGACAAGGTGTTCCGTGCTGGTTTTGGACGTGGTGTAGCGCCACTCGGCCGCGTCCATATCGATCTGTTCCCATCGCATGATGCGCAGTTCGCCTGGACGACAAAACAGCAGGGGCAGCAGCTTGATAGCGGCAGCGACGGCAGGGCTTCCCTTGAAGGCGTCCAGCATCCGGAGAATGGCGCCGACAGCAGCCGGATCATCAGCCGGGGCGGCCATGTGCTTCGGTCTGCGCGCAGGCAGCGCGCCGCGTAGGGACGGCGTCGGGTCGCTTGTAGCGCGGCCTGTGACGATGGCATAGCGGATCACTTGGCCGATGTTTTGCTGGACGCGGTGGGCAGTCTCGAGCACGCCGCGCGATTCAATCCGGCGCAGGAGTTGAAGGATTTCAGGCGCGGTGATTTCCGAGATGGGGCGTGCGCCGAAGTAGGGGAAGACTTCGCGCTCCAGGCGGCCCATGACCTTATCGCGATGGCTGGACGCCTTGTCCGCCATGTGCCGAGCAAACCAGTCGCGTGCGACAGTCTCGAATGAATTCTCGGCCAATGCCGCAGCGCGGGCTTTCTCGGCTTGCTTGACCGCGCCAGGGTCTCGGCCTGCTGCCAGGTGGCGCTTGGCTTCGTCGCGCCGTATGCGGGCATCCTTCAAGCTCACCGCAGGGTAGGCACCCATGGCAAGGCGCTTTTCCTTGCCCGCAACGCTGTACTTCAGCCTCCATAGCTTGCCCCCGGCTGGAGTGACCTCCAGATACAAGCCTTGCCCATCGAAAAGCCTCACAGCCTTCGGGCTTGGCTTGGCGTTGCGGATAGCAGTGTCGGTGAGTTTCATTCAGCATGCCCCGTCGCTTTTCATCATGCCCCGAATCATGCCCCGCCTAAAAGCGGGATGTCAACGAATGCAGACGAACAGAGATGGAATGAAAAAAGCCGGAAAGCCTTGATTTCTCTTGGCTCTCCGGCTTTCTGCGAACAGTGCCGAACTATGTAATGGTGGGGGCACAGGGACTCGAACCCAGGACCTACTGATTAAGAGTCAGCTGCTCTACCAACTGAGCTATACCCCCGCGAAGCCGGCAATCATAGCGTAGTTCGCAGGCGTATGGCATCGATCGGGCCGACGGGGGTGAGGAGGGCAAGCCGTTCGGCCGAAGCGGCGTGTGTGCCCGCGACGGCGCCATGCGGGCATGGCAAGAAAAAAGCCTGTGTTTGCCAACGCGGCAAACACAGGCTTTTTGTTCTGGTGGGTCGTGCGTGACTCGAACACGCGACCAACGGATTAAAAGTCCCATTTTTTGAACTTTTGCGAACCGCTGCGAACAGAGAAATATATCATAACTACATGATTTACAATGAACATTGTGTTCGCTATAGTCCACTCGTGTTCGCGGCCATCTTCACCTCTTGGTGGAAATGAGGCGGAAACGACGAGAAGCGGACAAGGTGGGAGCGTAATCATGGCGGCATGGTTGGACGAGGCACGGATCAAGCAAGGGCGGTTCGTCACTATCGAAAAACTCGAAGCAGGTGGGTCGTTGCAGGCACGAGTCAATCAGCAAGGTGTCATAGCTTTTTACTTTCGTGCCAAAGCCGGCGGACAGGAAGTCCGTGCGAATATCGGTCGCTTCGACCCCAAAGCCCCACCGCGATCGATTCATCCAACTCTTGGGGGAGGTCTGTCTCTCACTGGCGCGCGTGCTGCGGCGATCCTGCTGGCCGTCGAGCATACGAAGACGTGCCAAGCTGGCGGCTTGGCCGCGCGGCGTCGCCAAGAAAGTGCACAGCGCCGCGTCATCAAGCAAGAGCGAAACAGGATGGTGAGCATGACGCTTGATGCGTTGTGTGATGCCTATGGCGCTTGGCTCGATACGCGGAGCAAAACGGGATCGAAGGATGCCCGCTCGACCTTGGGCCGTTTTCTTATCCACAACCCCGTGCTTGCAGGGAAGCCTGCGCGCGACGTGAACGCTGACGATCTTGTAGTAGCGTTGCGCAAGATGCACGAAGCTGGCAAGGTACGCGAACCCGGCAAGGTGCGAGCGTACCTGCACGCTGCATATAAAGCTGCTTTGACCGCTCGCACCAGTCCGTCTATCCCGCAGGTATTCATCAATTTTGGGGTCCAACACAACCCGGTTGCCGTCATTCCTGCCACTGCCGCACGCGCTAACAAAGATCCACTTTCAAAACATGAACTGCACCTGTTCTGGCAAGTGGCATGCGGCACGCCCGGACATCGCGGTGCCCTGATGCGCTTGCATGTTCTCACCGGCGGACAGCGATTGGCGCAACTACTGCGCCTGCGACGGGACGATGCGCGAGGCGACAACATCATCCTCCATGACCACAAAGGTAGACGCGCGCAACCACGCCGCCATGTTTTGCCCTTGCTTGCGGAAGCACAGGCGGATCTTTCACTGTTCACGAGCACGCCATACGTTTTTTCCACAGATGGCGGACTGACCAGCATCTCGACTTCGACGTATTGGGACTGGGCGACGGACGCTGTGGGTAATCGCATTCAGCGCTTCACGCCGAAGCGGTTGAGATCCGGCATCGAAACTGCGCTGGCCGCGCTTGGCGTTCCCGAGCACATCCGCGCGCAATTGCAATCCCACGGGCTCGGTGGCGTGCAGGCGCGGCACTACGACGGATATGACTACCTCGCTGAGAAACTTGCTGCACTCAAAGCTCTCCGCGAGATTCTCATATGTGATGACTCCGCATAGGACACGCTGAACTATTCGATATGTGAGCCCAATTTGATGATCCAGCGATGACCTGAGCCGCTTCGCGTCAGTGTGATGGTTCGCTTGGGCGTTTTCTCCGGTCCGTGGGGCGTTTTCCGCCCTGTTTTTGGTTCCTCATGGAGTTTCCATGCAGGCGGCGAAACTTCAGCAAGGTCGTCGAGTCAGGGGCGGCTCGATGCGCAGATCGATGCCGACGAAGCCCCGCAATGCCCACTGGTCGTACAGGGCGTCCTCTACCCCTTCGTCGCTCAGGCCAAACCAAACCACAGTTGGATGCAATACAACCTCAGCATGCGTTCGGCGCCAATGGGCGGGTGACCGCGACGACCGTTCTTGGGGTACACAGTCTCAATTGCCTGCACCAACTTGGCCCAGGGCACGGGGCGATCCATGTCGGCAAGAAATCGCTCTCGCCGGGCCACACGCGCATGCAACGCGGTCTCGGTATCGGTGAAGGTCATCTGGGGCATCGGTGCGGCTCGTCTGGTATGGCTCTCGTCTTCAGCGCATCAGGGTACCGGGCTGTGTATCGGCGCGGATAAATCAGCGTGTCCCATACTGAGATCGGTATGAAGGTTTTACATTCCTTGAAAACCATGTGAAAAGAGTGCGTTTTCGTCCGCAAAGGTGGTATGGATTGCAGAAGAATGAGTCCATGGAAACGGAAAGAAAATTGTTGAGGCTGCGAGCTGTACTGCACCGACTCGGAATTGGTAAAACAATGCTCTACAGACTGATCAAAGACGAGGGTTTCCCGCCGCCATTGCATATCGGATCTTGCTCATGTTGGGATTCGTGGGAAGTAAACAAGTGGATCGACAATAGGTGCGAAACTTCTGCAACCTACGGTCGAGAAACTGAGGTCAGTGCGGCCGCAAAGCCAACGCCATACAAGCCGACGATCGGCGCGTAGCCGAAGAATGCGGTACCCACTATCTCGAAGCTGGGCCCCGCCAACATCGGGCCGCGAGCGATTTCTGGGCCCCTCATGCGTAGGCGAAGGCAAGGGGCAGTGCGAGGAGCCATCCAATCCACGCCCATTGCCCCCGTATCGTACATATATATATGTGCAAAGACCCAGAACAACGCACCCGTGACCGCGAGGCATGCCGGGTAACCCAGTTCGTCGTGGCCGAACGACAGCCCAAGTCCCGCGCCCAGGATGGCGGCCACGAGCCCTGGCGCCAGCGATCCGAACACCGCAAGACGGCGGTTTTTTGCATGGCCGCGTGACGTGTCAGCCTCTGGAGAGATTTCTGGAATGGGCACGGCAGTGATGCTTGGAAAGCGTGACCGTTGCGTCAAACCCGGACCGCTCGTTTTTGGGTTTCCTGCAAGATCAACAGCTTGCATAGTGCTGGAGCGTTTGGGCGCCCAATTTCTGGATGCGTTGGGCGCCATGCATCTCGACGATTGTCGAGGCGCCGCTGGCGCTGGACGAATGCGCATGAACGACTCACGCCGTCCTGGTCGCCACCTTCCAGAACCCGCGCGCGTTCGCCAGCACCGGCTTGGGCAGGACGCTGAAATCCACCCCGGCAAACACCTCGCGCATCGCATCCTCGAAATACTGCGCGCCACCGCCCGCCAGGATCAGGTGATCCACCCGCACCTTGTTGCTCTGCTGGCTGCGCTGCAGCATCTCGGCCATGCGCTGCGCGATGATCCTGGCGCCCTTGCGCACCGTCTACCGATACTCCGAGAAATCGATGCTGCCGACGCCGACCAACGTGAGTTTTCCGCGCTCCAGCCCGTCCTCGACCGTCTGGATGTCGACGCGCGCGTTCGGATGCTTGCGGGTGATCGCCACAGAAACGTCCTTGAGCAGCTCCGACACCCCGCCGTCGAACGCCCCGGACAGATCCGGGATGATCACATGGCCGCGCATGGCGAACCAGTCGAACGTCTTGTAGCCAGGATCGGCCACGATGACCGTGTCGCCTTCCGGGGGCGGCACGGTCAGGCGTCCGCGCCAGTCCGTCATCGCGCCGACCGGCTGTGGCATGACCTTGATCGCTTTCGCACGCACGAACACCATGTCCTTCCCATAGGCGGCGCGAAGCTTGGCCGGGACCGGAACCTCGAAACCCTTGCCCATTTCGGCCGCCAGACTCTCGCGGAACTTGCCGAAGCTGTAGACGGGCAGACCCACCACGAGCGCGTCGACCCACTCGACCACCTCGCCGAGGTCCTTGAACGCCATGTACAAGGCGCCGCAGACCAGCGCGCGGTACTGCGGAGTGTGAATGTCGTTGTCGTGCAGCGTGCGCCCATAGACGGCGGTGGAGGGGCCGACGACATCGTGGCGCCCGTCCACCTGCACCAGCACCTCGTCGGTCTGCCCGGCCGAGGACAGGGCGCGGTCATCCTCCAGATCGCGGATCTCGTGCGCCACCGAGGGGATGATGACGTGATGCTCCGGCCCCATATCGGTGGACCAGACGCCCTTGGTGTTGCCACAGCCCACGTCCAGGCCGAGGTTGAAGCGAATGACTGCCATGTTGAAACTCCAGGTTGAAAGGTTTTGGTTGTGCGCCAGCGGGCGCGGTTAACTGAGCTTGCTGAAATCGAGGTCGTCAATGAACGC
>JAEHJW020002964.1_pt1 | contig 13225 bp, 11 predicted proteins | sample 9271431 | NCBI WGS metagenome assembly JAEHJW02
CCCGCCGCCCCGGCTCCCCCAGCCCCAGAAGGACCCGCAGCACCTCCTCCACCCCCGCCTCCCATTGAACTACTGGTGCCCTGACCTCCGCCGCCTCCTCCAGAATAGATTAGCGTCCCCGTTCCGCTTCCCCCCACCCCGGGCCCCGTTGAAACCGCGTTCGTGCCCGCATTTCCCGCAACAGTGGGGGCCGCCGACGTCCCTCCGAACCACGAGTTCGATTGCGACCCAGCACCCCCCACGCCGAACGGGATCTGCTGTCCCGCAGTAACGGTAAGCGTTGACTTTCCGTATCCCCCACCTCCACCCCCGGCACCTCCCCCCGTAGTAGCTCCTCCAAAACCCGTTCCTCCGGGTCCCAACACCTCAACCTGGAGCGCCCCATTCGCAACACCTGTTGGAACTGTCCAGGGCGACGTGGAGGCTGTCGTGAGGAAAACAACTACGGTGCTCACGGTCAGTCTCAGCTAAACGTTAGCGTGACGGTGCAAGCCAGGGTGTCGCCGGAGTTCACACTCCGGGAAGTTGAGAAGTTCGCTGCGTTGTACAGATTGCCTGTAGTGCCACCCTCCGTTGAGTTATCCACCACAAAAGCTCCATCAAAGGTCACAGCGGCATTGAATGTAATGGTTGTCGTCGCCGCCGTTGAGCCGGCCGAGGCACTTCCAAAAGCTAACACCGCACGAGCTCCGGTATAGGAAACTTCCGTCCACCCCGCATGCGACGCCATGGTATCTGTGGTGGCGGGCGTTCCATTCAAAATTCCGAGGTACCATGCGGCAGACTTCACAGTGGCCCCGAAGAGGACGTTCGCTGCCCAGTTGTATGCGGCGGACGTCACTAGATTGTGACGCTTTTCAACCCACTTGAGATTCCCGTGTGCGTCGCGGCACTCAAACCGGAAAATGGCTCGAGGAACGCGATGAATCGATTGTATCGTCTTCATAAAAACTCTCCGCTAGATTGATATACCACTACCCGCGTCAACACCCCGGAACGTTTCACCTTCCCGAGCTTCGAGCCAACGCCTGCCCAGAAGGTGCAGTCTGCAACCGATGCACGAGCATGTTCACGGGGAGGGATCGCAGCGCCAGGTGATTGAGTAAGTGCGCAGCATACTTACTCCCCACCGCAGCTTTCTCAGGCTGTAGATACGCGTTCGCTTCCGCCGCCTCCTGCGCGCCCGTAATACCTCCGTGCACCACCCCCGCGAGCGCTCCTAAGGGGTGGCCGGCTGTGTACAGCAGCATGTTCCGTTTCAGCGCACGCTCTAAGGCTGGCGCCGTGCGCGACATGTTGCGCACATCCCCCGGAGGCGGCGTGAAACTGTCATCTACCGCTTGTGACAGCGATTGTAAACGGTTCCAGAGGGGCGTTCCATACAGAATATCGGCTTTCCCGGACTGACGCGCAAGCTCGTTGCGCAAAGACGCTGGCGCAATGTTCCGAACCGTAGTGGGAGAGGCAACTCCAGCTTCAGGAAGCCCAGCTCGCGCAGCGCTTTGCAGCGCAGCCACGCCCTGACCCCGTATATTGGCCCACGTAGCTGCGCCTTCAGGCGTTTCCGACAGCACGTTGTGCAGGTTTTGCAGCGCTTCGCGACTCGCCGGACCCCGTCCTACGCCCAAGATAGTCTTCATTAGATTATCTGGGGCCGCTTTTCCTTCCACAATCTGTTGAACCAACCCGCCATCGCGATACTTAGCAAACCGCTCACGCGCAGATCCGATAGCCTCCCGGACAGCTTGGTTAGCGTTCGGCGACGCGGTCTCGGCGAGATCGTCGTCCAACGCCTGCGTAAGCTGGCGGGCACCGTAGCGCGCGGTCGGCGAGACTTGGGGGAGTTGCGTTAGAAACTTGCGCAGTTCCACCGACTGGCCTACTGTCATGGGCGTGGGATTGCCCTGTGCATCCAACGGAACGTTTCCGTCTCCGTCAAGATACCCAAACCGCTGCATCCGATTCCGGACTGCGTTACCCATCTCATCCCAGCCTGTGATCCCTTTAAAAGAATCCAAGGCTTCGGTCAGATTGTTCGGATACGCTCCGGGCTCCTCTCCATAAGCATTGCGTAACAGATCATACTTGGCGCCGACAGCTTTCTGACTCTCGTCCCAGCCGTTGTTCACCGCGTCGATAACCTGTTGGCCGACTTCGTGGGGAGCTAGCGGAACTCCGGCGCCACCGACCCCAGCGCGATCTTGAAGAGCTTGAAATTGCTTCACTACCCCGTAATTGTTCTGAAGATAGCGCTGTTGTAGAGGTTGCCCGGCAGGAGTTGAACGTAGATAATCCTCCTGTGCCCAGCTTTCCGGATCACGCATCACCATCGAAGCTGTGGGTGCAATCCCATTGGCTTGTAGATTAGCCGTTCGCGCCAAGATCTCCGGAGACGGGAGCTCTCCATGCGCCTTAGCAATGTGCGCGCTGACCTTCTCTAAAGTGCTGAGGTGGCCCGGGGTCAGATCGTCGGGGTTAACGTGATACTGATCGAGCGCACCCGCCAGCGCCTCCGGACCTCCTTGTACCGGAATTCGGAGCAATCGCGTTTGCCCGGATGCTCCGATTGTGTCGCTGGCCGGTTGTGCCGCATTTTGCACTCCCGCAACCCCGGCCGTTTGAGCACTCTCCCCACCTCCCGCGCTCGCTGCGGCCCCCGCGCTCGCTGCGGCACGCTGGGCTGCTACGCGCTCAGCCTCCGTATCTAGAGCCTCCGCCGCATTTTGCGCGCTCGGGAGGAGTGACCCCACCTTACTCCCAAGCCATCCCAATCCTTGAACAATGCGCGGCCCGACCCACCCCAACGCAGCCCCCACAGGTGCTCCCACAGCGGCCCCGATCGCCGCACTTCGACCAGACGACATGCCCTGTCCTGGCGCCAGCGCGCCCACCACTCCACCTTGGGCAGCGCCTTCACCGGCACGATAGAGCATTCGACCGAAAGGAATGCGAGAGAGCAACTCACCCGTTTCTGGATCGGTGTTGACGAGCAAATTGCCCAAGGTACTGACCCCCGGGATCGCGCCCAGCGCAGCGCCCCCGGCCATGGCAATAGGGGTCATCGTTACCGCATTTCCTAAGAAATCGCCGATAGGGCGCGCGTTCGAAGGCCCCAGCTGGTCGTATTCTCGGGCAGTCGTGGTCTGCTGTGCGGGGCTAATCCCCAAAGTAGATTCCAACCGTGTCCAAAGATCAGCGGAAGGCGGAACCGGCCCCCCAAGCGTGCGAGCGGTAAGCTGTTGCGCGCGCTGATCCGCACTATTGAGAACCCCTATAAGATCGTTTCCGACGCTCGCAACACCGTGAAGGGCACCTAGCCCGAGGTTGGTATACCAGTTGTTCCCGCCCCACCCGTGCATCGTGGGGACTGTCAACGGCCCTTTAGAAATCGCATCCGAGGGATAGCTATGCGGCGCGCTGCCGCCCCCCGGAGGAGTCGGAGCATCTGATGCAGGCGCGGGCATCCCGGCCAGCGCTGCCCAGGGGTTCGCACCCGAACCCGGCGCAACGGGGGCCCCAGTCGGGCTGGGGATGGGAGGCTCGGCTGCGGTTGCCGTCGGGGCCAGCGCACCCAACACCTGAGGCACGTAGGCTTGAGTTTCAGAGGGAAGGTGAGAAAGGATGTCCTCATAATGGGGACCGTAGCGCGCTTGCAACTCCGCGATCCGTGTAGGACCGGCATTATAGGCGGCCACAGCCAGGCGCGGGTCCCCGTGGAATCGAGCGAGTAGCTGATTCATGTAGGCCGTGCCGGCCCGAACGTTCACAGTCGGGTCGTTAAGATCCCGGGGATTCACTCCCAAAGACTGGGCAGTCGAGGGCTCCACCTGCATGAGTCCGCGCGCGCCCGCCCCTGAGACCGCGGTGGGATCGTTGTGCGATTCCACGTGAATAATGCTGCGGACTAATGCCGGAGAGGCGGTCTGCATCGTCGGATACGTGACACGCGGATTCGCGCCGCCCGTAGGGGCTTCCGCCGGCTGCACGCCCGCCATCGCTGCCCAGGGGTTACTGGAGGAGGCCATCGGTCTTCATCTCCTGCCACCGCGCTAGAAACTGAGCCTGCTGATCTTTCGGAATCTGCTTCTCAAGTGCCATTGTCTGCGCGGGGGTCATGTTGGGCGTTAGAAAGATGCGTGGATCCGTCTTCAGTGCCCACTGCGCGCTCCACGGTAGGAAATCCTGCGCACCGGTTCCCGGATTCTGCGCCAGATGCTTCTGCCAAGACGCATACTCGGCCTGATGATAGCGCTCCATTCCCATCAACACCTTCAGCACATCCTCCGCCGCAAGCTGCGGCATGTGCATGTTCGGGTTGCCGGCAACCGCCGCCGCCAGCTTGTCATTGGTCTCAGCCCCATACTGTGCGCCCTGCGCCATAGCCATCTGCGTAAGATACTTTGTCGCCAGGGCGTACTGCGCAGTCGGATCCAGCTTGTCCAGTTTCGCGAGCGCCTCCTTGGGGGGAATCCCGAGGACACGGGGAAGCCAGTTCTGGCCCGTGGCCGCTCCCATCGATTGGATGTAGTTCTTGGCCTCCTGGACCACATCCGTTCCGGCGCCCGTAGCCGAGTGCTCCAGCGCGTTGAGCGCGAGGCGCATGCGCTGGAGACGAACTTGGCTTCCATTGGCAGAATTGCCCATGTCGGCTTCGAGTTCTGTCAACGCCGCAGCGGACTGATGACCCGCCACGCCGAGCGCCGCCGCTTGACCTGGCCCGAGAGCGGTAGGAATCGAGGCGCTCGCCAACGAGGGCGGTGACGCTCCCGCAGGGAGACCAGGGGCTCCACCCCCCGCGCCGGGCGCTACGGCGTTTCCAGCCGAAGGGGCCCCCATGGGTACCGGTCCCCCCGAAGGCGCCCCCGGCAGCGCGGCTGCGGGCCCCCCCGCGCCCCCTGGAAGCTTAACCCCCTGCGCAGCGAGCGCGGGGGCAAGCTCTTGCGGAGGCATCCCCGAAACCGCTCCGGCAGGCGACTGCCCCGGAGCAGGCGCGGAGGGAACGCCTCCGGGAGCTGCGATATTCGGCACCGGCTGTCCGGTCCCCGGCAGCAGCCCATGGGTCCCCAGAAAAGTTCCTAGCGACGTTGTCCGCTGCTGCCCGTTTCGGGGATCAACAAAGGTAAAGGGCTGCGCCAGCGTTCCCGGACTAAGCTGCGCGGGGAACGATCCCACAGGATGCACGCCTGTCACCGGAGATACGCGCGCGATGATGTTGTTCGCGCCGGTTGGGAATATCTGATAGTTGCCGAAGATGGTCTTGAGCTGTTCACCGGCATTCTGATTTTGGAGCTGGTGCTGCAACACCCAGCGCTTGTTGGCCGCGACATCATTGCCCGGGGGAAGCGACGCAATGAGGTCCGCAGCCTGGGTTGGGTTCACCACCTTCATCGAAGTCAGCTGAACGATACGCTTTTGAATGTTCGGGGTTGTCGGATTCGCCATCGCGCCTCCGATGACTTGATTGATGTCGTGGTTCTGGGTCATCGCATAACCGAGTTCGGCCGTCTTCGCATCGGCGATCGCATGCACGCGCCCGGCCCCTTGAAGCTCTACCTGACCCGTCAACATGGCAGTTTCGGGATTCTGGGCGGTTAGATTGACGAGTTGACTCTCATTCAACTGCCCATTTGGCCCTGTCGCGGCCGCATAGTTTTTCCCCATCGCGATATCGGCCCCAGTCAGGCGGTTAATCTGCTGCTGATGCACGAGCCCCTGAAGCTGACCGATCAGGGAGAGGGGAGCAATCGGCGCGCTGGGCTTCGGATAGTTGCCCGCCAGGAAATTATCCATTACCAGCCTCCAGGCGCGGCGCCTGTTAAGTAATTGGGCATCGGGGCGTAGGGCAAATAGGGGTTGGTGGCCATGCCATTCGCGCCCGCGGCGGCGGTTGGGTTCATGCTATTCAGAAACCGGAGACCGAGATATCCCTGAATGCCCCCCTGCGCAGCATTGTTAAAGCCGGCACCGATTGAATTGTACCCGGCGGCAGCGGCGGCGCCCCCCGCCATCTGCTCCTGGGCAATCGACGAGCCTGCGGACATCGCCGCGCTGCCTACCCCCGCAGCGGCGTTCTCCCCAGTTCCTACCGCGCCCGCGAGGTCCCCCAGATACGACTGATAATTCTGCTGGGCGAGACCCGTAGCAAACTGCGCGCCTGCTTGCAATGCAGCCCCTGAGCTTCCCAGCCCTCGCGCAGCCATGCTGTTCTGAACCGCTTGCTGACCGAAATAGTTGGTGAACTGGAAGCCTGGCATGTTCTGAAGCGCGGTCTGCATCTGTTGAGTATTAGGGACGCCGTTCACACCCCCACCCCCAGAACCTCCGATTCCCAGCAATGCATTGTAATAAGGGAGCGCATTCGTCCCGAGTTGCATGTAAGGCGCGAGGTTGCCCTGGGCCTTTTGAAACATCGCCATCTGGGTCTGCTGGGCAGACTGCGCAGCAGACTGCTGAGCATTCGCCGCCTGCGATCCTGACCACGCTGTCGCTAGACCACCGATAGCTGCCCCGCCGATGATAGCCGCAGCGGCCATTACGCACCTCCTACCCATTTCGACCAGTACGATTCTGCATGCTCGTACGCTACGGATTGTAGCAGCTTGGTCAGATGAACTTTAGAATGTTCCTTGTTCCCCATCCAAATGACATGAACCCCCCGAGCGCGCGCAACCCGTTCAACTTCCTTCAAGAGGACCTGTCCCCCTCCCTCGCCGCGAGCTTCCGGGATCACATACAGAATGTCCATTGTGAGCGTCAAGCATTCCTGATAGTGCAACGCGGGAGCTAGAAACCCGATGAAGTAGCCCACCAGCGCACCCCCACTCCGAACCGCGACGTACACAATTTCTCCGCGCATGTCGCGCGCGAGATAATGCGCGTAATTCGGATTCAAAGGGAACCCGTGGAACTTGTGCAAAGAGAGCTCCTCGTAATGCTTGGGAAGGAGAGGCTTGAGCTCCTCCAGCCCCGCGGTCAACGATTCGCAGGCAGCGGTGAGCATCATAGGTGCAGGTCCACGATGAGGTGAATCCGATCGTCCGCGGAGTTGTTGATGACCTCGTGCTCGACCGCATTCTGGAACCACCAACATTCCCCGGTCCCCATCTGGACCTGTTCCTGATCCGCGCGAAAGAGCGCGCCCGGCAGCCCCTGAATAACGAGATGGTACCGCTCATAATAGGTAGAATGGGGGTCACTGTCCGCGTGAGGTTCAATCCGGGCGCCGGGCGGAAGCGATGTAATCAGGACGCGCCCGATCCGCGACGCCTCTACCCGTCGTGCGAGATCGTATACGAGGGCATGCGCTTGCGGCAGCTGATACCAAGCCGGATAGAAGATGCACTCGTGGTCATCACAAATCGCGCGCCCATCCCGCTGCGTCAGATCCTGGAACCGCAACCAGATGTCGTGGACTGCGGCATGCGGAGAGCCTCCCAGCTCGCGACGTTCCGAATGTTGATCCCACAGCTTTGGATGTAGCTGCAAGGCATGTCGCAGGGGGAGAACATCGATCCCCGCACCCATAAGCTGAAACCACTTCATGTATAGGCTCCTGTGATCAATAGGGAGAGGGCGTCTACCACAGAGGCACTGGCTTGCAGCGTTTCATTCGCCGCCAAGACCTGTCCCTGCGTCGTCAACAGCCCCAGACTCACGGTACTGCTAGCCGGGATGGACTGGACTAGTACTAAGTTAGAGGAGGTGGGAGTCTTGCCCAAGGGAACAAAATAGATGTAAAGCGTTACCGCGCTTCCGGAAGAATTGGTGACAGTTCCGCTGAGAATGTTGACGTCCTGGGGAGCGGTGAACAGTAACGCGGGGGCTGTCGGGAGAAATGCAGGAGCCACGAGACGAAACGCACGTTTCATAGAATCTCCGAAGACAGCGGCCCAAAGCTGATCCCACCTGAGCCCCCAGTGAGTTGAAATGAACCCCCGCGAGTCTACCAACGGAGCAGCGGGACGCGAGGAGGTGCTCATGAATCGCTCTCAATGAAAGCTGTCCACGCCCCATTCAATGCAGTCTGCATCGGTGCATTCCAGCTAACCTCGAACACTCGATCCCGTGCCATACCCAATCGATTCCAGCGCAAATGGGCATTATACTTGTTCACGGGCAGCGGCATCGCAACGTAAGCACTCCACGTCTGGCCTGCATCGTTCGACCAGCGTAGATTCACCGTAGGAGAGGGGGGCGGGATCTGATTGACTGCCATAGGATTGCCCACCTCCATCGAGAGCGTGAAGTGGAGGTACAACAACCGGCGCAGCTCATTCTGAATGTGCGGAAAGCTCCGAATGTATGTGGTCGGAGTGCCGAGCACATCATACAGATCCAGACTAGAGTATAGGAGATCTCCCGTGGCCCCGTGCTGCATGAGATTCTGTCCGTAGGCGCGCGCGTAGCCATTCGGTGCCCAGCGATGCTGATTCCCCTGCACATCAAATCCCGCACGCTCATGCCAGAGATGCTGAGCGACGTCAAACACCCAAGTTCGGTCCGCGGTGGGGAAGTTCAGCACGTAGAAGGTGTGGCCGCCTTGCTGGTACACGAACCCCTGTGCATCATCGGAGCGCGTATACGCTTGCCAGACGGCTTCGATGGGGTAGGTCGAGATCCGGACCGGCTCATAGCTGACCCCTTGGAACGCCATGATGGCACCATTCTGGTCCTTACCCAGCCAGAAGGGGGTGAGATCACTCTTCGCCAGGCTTTGGATCGCATGGATCCCGCGCTGAAGAAAAACGCCTCCCTCCAGCGCAAAGGGGAAAAACGGCGCGCCAACATCCATCCAGACTTCAGTCGTCTGATCACCAAAGAGCCAGATTTCCCGATGCACCACGATCAGGGCGCGCAGGAGATCTGCGTATCCGGTCTTGCTTGCGATGTTCAGCGCATTGACTGCATTGATAAGAGCAATGCTCCCTACCGTTAACTCCAACCCAGAGCCGGTGCTCGGAGTTCCCGTCGTCGTAGCTGTGAACTGCGGTTCGATCCGAGGGGATGTCTCGTAACGAGTAAGGATCGGAGAAAGCGGCAACGAAGCTGACAACAGATCCCCGGTCGTATAACCAGACCCCGCCGCCACGAGCGACACGGAGCCAACATTCCCATTTCCTGTCACGACAATCGTCGCCGTAGCCCCCGTTCCGGTTCCCCCGAAAAGCGGCTGCGCGGTATAGGTGCCGGGCACAATTCCCGCACCAAACCGCGTGATAGCCAGCGATGTCACGGATCCAATTGCGGGAAGTCCTGCCAGGGTCGCGCCCAAAACGTCGCCCACCCCATATCCCGCGCCCGCTCCGACCAGCGTCGCTCCCGTGACAATCCCTCCCACCGTAGTCAAATTGGCGGTGGCGCCGGATCCGAGTCCTCCTGTCAAGGGAACCGCACTGAACGTACCGTTGGCGTACCCCGTACCTCCCGCAGTCAACGTCAGTTCGGTAATCGGTCCCTCCGTTGCATCGATCGCGGCAAGATTACTCGTAGTGATGTAGAACGCCTGCGTCTGAGGGGAGTTCAGCAGGAAGAAGGTGTCGACGTAGTCGACATGCGTCGCCCCGTAGATGGCCGAGTTCACCACCTCTCTCATCATCAGCGTAGTCAGATCCACCACGTACACAGAGCGCTTAAGCAGCTTGGCAGGGCCAACCGATACGACGGGGGTAGTCTGCTGGCTTCCCACGAAGACCGCCCCGAGCGTGGGATAGGTGCTGTCTGTGGCCGTGAGTTGCGGCTGCCCATTCAGCCACGCAGTGAAATAGTTGACCCCGGGAGTATTCTGTTGGACTTGAAGCGTCATGTAGTGCGACCCAGGAGGGAGCGCCACAGTCTGGACTGCCGCGATCAGGGTCGGTGTCCCGATCAGGGTCAGGTTACTGTTCGTCAAGGAGAACAGCTGAAGCGCATAGCCTCCGGCAGCCGTAGCTAGGCGGAGCAGATAGCCGTCACCTGAGAAGAGGTCGCTACTCCCTGAACCGGATTGCAGTAGCAGATCAACCGTCGTTCCCGCTTCAGTGTTCTGACCAATATCTACCCCAACTTCAAGCCACCCCGGCATCGTTACCGCTTGTCCACCACTGTACCAACTCCAGGGGATCGGCGCCGGGGCAGGTTGGCCCGCCAAGGGAGTCACTTGCGAAACGGGGCACGCCTCCAGCTGCATCGTAGAGGGGCCGTCCGCAACCAGCAAGGTGAGGCCGTTGTCCACCATGCTGACCTGACCGAGCATCGTAGATAGCGGTCCCAGCAGGCTCCACGCACCCGCCGAGTTGACGTAGTAGAGAAAGCCCCCCCGCGCGACGAATAGCTGCCCGCGTGTTGAGAAGTAAACGCCACGCCCGGGCGATGGCGGCAGCGTAGGAAGACCGGAAAAGGAAGCAAACCCACTCCAAAGCCCCAACCCCGGCACGGGATAGAGTGTCATCGGGAACGGCGCATCCTGTGGGTTGATTTCCGGATAGAGATTCACGCAACGCTGCGCGGAGGCGATGACACTGCGCGCCTCATAAGAGCCCTGCGTCAGCGCAAGTTGGAGAGGCTTCGACTCGCGGTAGCCGGTAATGGCAGGAAAGCGCACGGGGCTCAGCCTCCCTGATCAGTGTAAGGATTGTAGACCCCGCCGGAAGTTAGCGTCCCCGGCATGCGCAGTGTAGGGATCTGTGCATTCGAGCCGCGCACGACATTGAGAGTCGAAGCCGCCACTGCCGCCACAGTCTGATCGACGGGAAGTTGGTAGCTGGGGCGCAAACGCGCCGCCAGATTGTACAGAAGGGCGGCGTAATACTGTGGGGGGAGGTTGATGGTCTGATCCGTAGCTTGGATCGACGCAAGCGTGTCCTTGTAGCTTACAAAGAGCGTATACAAGCCGCTCATCATTAGCGGCCACGGGTAGAGGACACCGACCGGCCACGCAGAGTCATAGAACAGATACTGGGGGAACGCGGTCAAGTTCTTCAGCCGCAGCCGATTGTAGTCCTCGCGCGCTTGGACAATCTGGAGAGGGTAGTCAGGCGAAAGCGGCGTAATGTTGTTCTGCCGAAAGAATGCCGATTCAATTGTGTTCGGGCGTAGCGGCACTGGGATGTCAGCACCCGGTCCAATCGTGTAGGACTCTGCTCCCGTCGACCCAATGCTCTGCGTTACCAAGTGGTAGACGAGCCAGCGTTGCGCGTTCCACTCCGCGAGCATCAGGTTCAGCTCCGCAAACGCGTCGGAAATATCTTCCGCCTGCGGCGCCTGTCCAGCCGCCAGCACTCCGATCTTTTTCAGAGCTAGGTTGATCAGCTTCTGGGGCGTCGTGACAAACATGCTCATCGGATTTCAATCTTCCGCACCGAAATCCCGGGAGTAGCCCCTAGACCGCCAGATGGATGAACAGCCTCCAAAAGCGTCTCCTGCGCATGCACGGGTGTGGCCCCAGCAACCCCCGCATTCGGAGTGGGTGCCGGAGGAGACACAGGCGTACGGTGGAAAGCCTCTTCGATTGCATCCTTCACAATGATCAGTTCTTTTCGGATCTCAGAATAGATCCACTTCGGGAATTCTTGGAATTGATACGTCATCACATTTCTCCTCTTAGTAAGGGATGTAAAGCCCAGACCATGTACACGCGGCCCCACTCGCCGGCGCCTGCGCGAGATTGACCGTGGTGCCGTTCACCGGCGGGAGCGTGAGACTGGTAGAAGCGGTCCCGACTGCTAGCGCGGACGTCAGCTGCGCGCTGCGAAAAGGCGACGATGCGTCCAGACCCACAAGATACTCCTCTCTAAAAGAGGCGCGGAGTGATAAGCTCCGCGCCTAACACCCACCCTAGGAGATCAGATCTGATCGAGGAGTGCCACGCACCACTCCGGACGCAGAACGGTGTAGCCGTACAGCACATCCAAACGGGTGACCATCTGGTCAGTAGTCGGAATGTAGTCGGTGATGATACGGATCGACAGGTCGTCATCCGTCACCCGACTAGCTTCATGCACCCCGCGCGGCATCTCAAGTTCGGCGAAGGCGAGCGTGATGGCTTCCGCAGCAAAGCAGATGTTACGACGCACCGTTTCATCCGCAGCTTGCGACGGATTGAACGCGGCACTGTTGGCAGGCGACGCCGTCACGGTCTGGAACTGCTGCGCGTTGGCACCCGTCACCGGATTGTAACCCGCAGCACCCGGGATGATTGCCGGGTAGATAGGCAGCGTGCCCGAGGCGCTGGCCGCCAGCACGAGCGGTGCGGTGGCCACGAACTGCTGGAGCTGACCCGTCGATTGCTTGGTCACACGGTTCACACCGTAGACGCCCGCGATGGTGAAGATGTCGCCCTGGTTAATCGTCGCCCCGCCTGCCGGAGCGGTCACCGCAAGCGCAGTACCCGTCTGACTGGCACCATTCACAACGAGGCCCGCGTAGCTGCCGGAGGTGAACTTGAGCACCGTCTGGTCACGCATCCAATCCAATCCGAACGCGCTCTTCACTGCGCCGGTCTCGTATTGTTGACTGATCCGCTGCGACGGATTGAACAACCCGGTGAAGGCCGACACGATGCGCGCATCGGAGATCGGATCGAGGACTCCCAAGCGGCGTCCCAACGGAGCCGAGTTCAAGTCCAGCGTGGCGCCGATACTCGCGAGCTGGCTGATGCCGGGGCTCACAGTAGCTCCCGCATTCGTCGCGTTGATCATTCGGGACGCGGCCAAGGTGCCCGTCATCACATCCGCGGCAATCGAACCCGCCAGGTTGTTGATGGCAGGCGCTAAGATGCGCTTGCTGTAGTCCTGGATGTTCATCGTGCGGTCAGCGGTGCTGAACGACAGATCGACACCCTTCTGCGTGGCAACGGTCAACGTGGTGTTGACTTCATTCGTGTTCTGCGTGACAAGCGCGGGACCATTGCGAACGGTGTAGTCGTTCGGCAAGCGGATGCGCAGGGTCTGACCGATCTTCATACCGGCCCGACCGAACTCGGAGTCGAACTGACGGTCCAGGTTCATCACAAACGCGTTGCTATTGCGGAAAAGTTCCACCGCTTCGCGCGTGATCATGTCAACGGTAAGCATTGCATTAGGCATGACACCAATACCTCAAGAGGGAAAGAAGGGAGGACACACTTCGGACCCGGTGCCAGAGAAGATCAGACCATATGCAGGCGCGACGGGGATGAGGGGGTGCGAATCACCTCAGAACAAGCGCAGGCTTCTCGCATTGCGCGAGAGTAAGCTCAGTATATGGGAAG
>JAEHJW020004525.1_pt1 | contig 13224 bp, 15 predicted proteins | sample 9271431 | NCBI WGS metagenome assembly JAEHJW02
GTTCCATAAGGCGCTTCTCCCACGTCGGTTTTTTGAGTGGGGTCATATTGTTCGTTGTACAGAAGTTGTTATAACTCGTCATAAGATCGGCGTAGGATTGCGCGGCGTTATTGTCCTTGACGATGCATGATGAGAACCAGTCTCCTAATATATCCTCTGCGCTTCGGTATTCCAGGGACGCCTTGATGACGGTATCCGGCAATATAAGGCCGTTCATCAGGTATTCGTGAGCGCCGTCTATGATCCACTTAAGGATACCTTCCTCGTTAGCCTTAAGCTTGTCGTCAAGCGTATTGTCGATCTCCTCTGTGGGTATGGACACCTCCCACGGGATGAGGACTAAGCGACGCCATATGCCGTCATCCTGGCCGCGTATGCGAGGCTTATTGTTCGTGTCGATATGCACGGTAAAGACCGGCATGAACTCGAAGAATTCCTTGTGCAAGAAGCGCGTCGTTATCAAGTCGCCGCCGGAGGCCGCCTTCAATAAAGCTTCGTCCAGGACCATGTTATCCGGTGTTTCCGATAGCGTGACCATGCGGGCACCGACGAGGCGGGCCAGATCGTTACGCACTTTGTCCGTAGATTGCTCGCTAAATAGGCTGTTGTTGGCCTTCTGGTAATAGCCACTTCCCAGGATGCGGCCAAGATTATTGATGAACGTGCTCTTTCCGTTCTTGCCGCCGCCGTGGTGAATGAATACCTTATGTTCCCGGCTCGTGCCTATGGCGCTATAGCCTACGCACGTTTGGAGGAAGTGGCGCATCTCGGCGACCGGCTGTACACGGTTAAAGTATTGATCCCATATCTCGGCCTTCGCGTCGGGATTGTATTTAATTGGTATGATCTTCGTGATGAGATGCTCACGCTGGTGCGGCATGACGGTAAGCGTTTTCATGTCTACCGTGCCGTTCAAGCAATTCAAGAAGTTTTTATGAGCGTCGAGCTTGTCTATTTTGACAAGGATGCTTTCCAGAACGCTTGCGACCGAGATCATGGCTCGCAGGCGCGCTTCGCTCTCCGAGATGTTAGCCCATTTCAATGTCGCCGCTGCTAGCTTTTCGTATTTCTCATGCTCCTGCCTGTCCTGCGCCGCCGCCATCTTCTCGTAGATTTCCTGCAATTCCTCTGTCCGTATGGCGTTGGCCGTGTCCTTCGCCATACGCATGAGCGCCCCATTATCATCGGGCGCCCACCGTTTACCGTCCCATACGAGCCATCTTTGCCATTCATGGGCATAGCGGATGTTATGCCCATGACGTAAGGCTAGACGGTGGCTGTTTCCGACATCGGTAAGCGGCTGGCCGTTGTGGCCTGTCGGAATATCGACGGGGGAGATTATTGACTCTGACTCTGACGTAGTGGCTGGCGCGGCCTGTGTGGCTGGCGCGGCCTGCGCGGCTGACGTGGGCACAGTCGCCCGCCTTGCCTTCGCCACCGCCATGTAGTCCGCTATCGTAGTAGTCGGCAATAGCTCGATGTCGTTGGCATCTAAGCGACGTTCACGCTTGGCGTAATCGTCGATGTCCCATCCTTTAAAGTCAGGATTCAGGGCATCTACGTCGATGATGCTGATAGTTGCGGCGACACCTTGCAATGCTCTGATAATGTCAGCCGCGCACTCGTCGCCCGGAATATCATAGTCAGGCCAGATGATGACATTGCGTCCCTTCAATGGGGACCAGTCCATATGCTTAGAGCCTTCCTTGCCGCCCATGACGCTTACGGCTGGCATATGGAATCTGTGTACGATAGCGGCCTTCTTCTCGCCCTCGAAGATATACACATCGCCTGGTATGGCAAGCGTTCCTACGCCATAGAGAAGGCGCGAGGATCGGTATTCGTCCGGGATGCCGCTGGCCCATGCACCATTCTTATGGTTGAAGTACGGGATGACCTGCTTAGATCCATCCGTAGGGTGATCGTATCGGACGGTGTATCCGATGATCTCGCCGTTGGCATCGGCATACGTCCACATATCGCGGTAGACGTATTTTTTGAGCCAGTTATAGAGAATGCCTTTAGGCAATCCATTAGCGCGATTGTTTGAATAAGAGACATCGGGTAGGACGCCGAGGCTTCGGAGCTTATGCAAGAGAACGTCTTGCGAGCATCCAGCAAAGCATTTCCAGAGAAGGTTGCCAGTGGTTGCGCTATTGCCTAGTGAAAATGAGGCGGTCTTATCATCGTGAGCTGGACAGCAAAGAACATACCCGCTACCGGAGGCGCGTGGTGGGCGCCCACCGATAGCGGCGTGAATACGCTCCGCCGCGTCTTTCGCGTTTATGGAGAAGGATGCTGTCATGCGTGGTATCCGGTACCGGCTACCACGGAATCTAGAATCCCCAGCGCATCATCGACGGTTCGTGCGATACCGGCTAATGCGCCGCGCTCCTGGCACATGGCAATGAAGGCTTTTTGCTCATCGGTAACGCGACCGGATTTCGCCTTGACCTCTATCGCAAGAAACTGCGCCATAGGCATGCCGATCATCTCCGCCGTTATAATTGTCGTTTTCATGCCGATTAAATCCGAGCTTCCTACGGCGAGCCCGAATTGGACATACCGTGGATTTTTGATAAGTACATCGCCGTTTTTCAACCTGACAGATTCCCCTATCCATCCGGCACCGACCTGGTTTCGGAAGATTCGCACATCTGAGCGCGAGCCTATGCCGACCTGTATGGCCTTCTGGATAGAGGATTCGGAGGTCATATATCCATCATGACCTGTGCCGACGATATACATTGCTCAAGGTTTTCCTTGGCAACGGCATAATAGCTCTGTTTCAATTCAGCGCCGATGAACTTGCGGCCCATAGTCAAGGCAATGTATCCCTCGCTTCCGATCCCCGCGAATGGTGAGAAAACAACATCTTCTGGGCGCGTCCATAGGCTCACGGCGCGCTCAATAACGTCGAGTTGCAATGGGCAAATATGCCTCTCATCATCCGATTCCCTGGCCGGAACCTTATTAAGCGTCCGGCTTTGGTTAATATCCATCCATACAGGGCTCGCATATTGTTGCCATATCTCTACAGGGAACTCATCATGAGTATGGCTTATGGGCTTCGTATTCTCTCCAGGCTTTCTCATGACGATAAGATAATCAGGTATGCCTTGGCGGCTCATAGCTGAATCTTTGCGGACCTGCTTATATAGAAGTCCTAGCGCCTTTGTACGCTGCATGGCTGTCACCGGGTCTTTCCATATGCAGACTTCTGAATGATAGATGAATCCCTCTTTCTGGAATGAGCGGATAAGATCACCACGAAAGTCTTTGATGCCTATGTAGCCATCTCTTACTTTGCTTGTCGGAAGATTCATGCAATGAACGGCCATGAGGCGTCCGGGCGTCAATATTCTGTACATTTCCTTGACAAGAAATGCAAATTGCTCCATGAACTCCGCATCGTCCTTGACGTTGCCCATGTCATAATCAGAATTGGAATAGACATAGAGCGACGCGAAAGGCGGACTATAGATAATGAAGTCAACAGATTCATCAGGCAATTCACGGGAAATCTTGACGCAATCGCCATTATACAAAGCGAATTGATCGGTAATGCATTGGTCGATAATGTTCATTATAGACTCCGATTTATTAACCATGATGGAATTACGATAGATGTTTCAGGCGCATACATCGTTTTTTCTTGTCCTGCTTTTCTTACTTCACGGTTCATAATGTCACGCATATAGTCCACCATCTGCATGCTCATTTCCGTAGATTGTTGTTCTTTGCGCCTAATGTTCTCCACAACAGAGCCTTCTGCCTCGGCTGATATGACGTGTACTTGTACGCGGCTTTTTTGTCCAAAGCGGTAGCATCTGCGTATTGCTTGATAGTATTGTTCCCATGAATCAGACAGTCCGACAAAGGCCATGTTATGACAGTGCTGCCAATTCATACCGTAACCGGCAATCTTTGGTTTTGTAACGAGAACACGCAATGACCCGCTTGTGAATGATTCTAATATTGATTCCTTGCGGTCCAGACTATCCGATCCACTTACGGAATCAGAACCCTGAATAGCAGCGACGATCTGATCAGATTCGCTATTCAGATGGCACCATATTACCCATTGTTCTTGCGACGCATTGACGATTTCTGCAACCTTCTCAACACGGTCTTTTATACTGTCTCTGCGGGCTCTGTTGCGCTCCAAGAGGCCGGCGGCTGGCGTTACAAACAGGTCTCCGAATTGAACATCAGATTTTACGATATGCGAGTGCATATCAAGACCTGGCAAGATATAGCCAGTATCATCATAGCCGAGATCAGACGGCTTGCGTATAACAACGGCCCATGTCGCCATCCATTCCCAAAACTTGACTTTGCCATGCCCCTTCAATCGCCACTTGCTGGTATCTGAACCATCATGCGTAAAGAACATGGCTAACATTTCCGTCATATTCATAATCCCTAAAAACTCTGCCTGATTACCAAGCTCCATATGGTCATTAGGGCTTGGTGTAGCGGTGCATGACAGCCTATAAGGTACGCACCGGCATGATTCAATAAGAGCTATGCGTGTTTTTCCATCTTGGGCTTTTAATATTGATGATTCGTCAAGTACGACGCCAGAGAATGTCGATAAATCAAAGTGATCTATCATTTCATAATTTGTGATATTGATGCCATTCACTACGGCGCTTTTATCTCGGCAATAATGAACGTCGATTCCGAATAACTTTCCTTCTCGTATTGTTTGGTGAGATACGCAAAGAGGGGCCAATATCAACACTGGCTTATTCGTTATCTTGACAATCTGATCGGACCAAGAAAGCTGCATGGCAGTTTTCCCAAGGCCTGTATCAGCGAATATAGCAGCCCGTCCACGCTCGCATGCCCACTTAACAATATCGGCCTGGAACGGAAAAAGGGCCGCTGGCAATCCTGCAGGCGTGAAGCCGTGAGAAATGTCAGAGAACGACTTATTTGCTATAAAATCATCATAAGCATCAGCACCCATTGTAGACATTCCTTGACTCATCATAATTCGCGCAAGGTGCATTCGTTTCCTCATCCCAATCCATCATCTCGACTGGTATGCCGATTTCCTTCGCTGTTTCGATCTCCCACTTGAGGCCGGAGGACTCTTTCCAGCCGTCCAAGGTAAGTACGATAAGTCGTGAGGCATTTAATAAGAGCGGCATATCCTGGCGCTTCCAGAACGAGCCGGATTGCTGAGCCGACATGCACAATTCAATATTGTGCGAGTGTGCTATCGGACTAAAGATTACGCGGCCTTCAAGCATGAGGTAGGCTGTCGCCGCAACGACGCTCCTATATCGTGCTGCTCTGATGTTTGCGTCAGGATGCGTGTAAGGAGACGCCAGATATTCGTAACCTGCGTTCGTGTACATATGGCGATCCAAAACGCGGCAGATTTCCTTGAGTGCGGCGCGGTTCATGCCCGGATATTCCATGATCGCGTCTTTGACGATGCCGTAAAGCTGATCTCGTATCTCTGCCATTTGAGTCTCCTGTTGTTTGCTGTTATGCCTACCCGTAAGCGCCTACCCGTAAGCGCCTACCTATTACCACGATCTACGCCTGCCTCTTATTCCTCATATTCCAGCGGATATGCGCCCATCCTGGTTTGTAGCCTCTGGCAATCTCGATTTTCTTCAAGTCCTCTAATGAGCGCGCGCGCGCCACTTCGATGCGACGCTGACGCTGAAAGGCGATTTCGTCTATTTCAATAAGCGATCCGTCTACGGACTCGATCTGTCGTTCTTTGGCCGCCGGCATGAATCCGCAGTTCGGACACTTGCGGATCGTGCTGCTATAGGCCGCGAAGCATTGCGGGCATGTCGTAACACTCATCTCGCGCTCTTTTTTCTTTGCCCGCTTGGTTGCCGATTCCAGCGTCCATATACGATCTTCGCCCACAAGTCCGTGCGTAATGGCGCAGCTTGCGTGGTCTAGCACGATAAGATCAGTCTTGCCGTCTGCCGGACGCATGCCGCGACCGACACTTTGCAGATAGACAACGAGCGATTTTGTGGGACGGGCTAGAACGACGCAGCTTACGACCGGAATATCGACGCCTTCAATGGCGATGCCGCAATTACATAATACGTCAATACGACCAGATGCCAGAAAGGTGAATGCCTGATCGCGCTGTCTCGCTGGCGTTTTTCCGTCTACATGGACGGCGTTTATGCCCGCTTGGCGGAAGCCTTCGGTAACGTGTTTTGAGTGATCGACGGTCGTTGTGAACACGATGGTGGGCCGTCCTTGGGCGATTTTCTTCCAGTGCGCGATGATGTCGCCCGTGAGCTTCGGCTTGTCCATGATTTCGGCCAGTTCACCTTCATCATAATCGCCGCCTACGGTATGCACGGCCTTTAAGTCCGGCGTGAATGGGGCGAAGTGGCGTATGGGGACGAGATAGCCGTCGCGCGTCATGTCCTTGATGCTAGGGCCGCTTATGATGGCATCGTAAATAGCGCCTAAGCCTTTGCCGTCGATACGCGTCGGTGTCGCTGTAAGACCTAAGACCACGGTCTGCGGATATGCGTCTATGAGCGCCCGGTAGGATGGCGACATAGCCCTATGCGACTCGTCTATGACGATGAGGTCGGCCGCCGGAAGCGCCCTATGGGCCAGCGTTTGAATCGACGCGATCTGTACCGGCAGATGAGGCCGTGACCGCCAATGGTTCGCCATGATGATACCGTGGTCGATCCCGGCGTCTGTGAGCTTGCGGCTACATTGCTCGATCAGTTCCTTGCGGTGGGCGACGAAAAGGGAGCGGCTGCCCTTGGCCGTGGCGTCGGCAATGATACTGGTCGCCACAAGCGTTTTCCCGGCTCCAGTGGGCATCTGTATGATGATGCGTCTGGCGCCTTCTCGGATTTTTGCCCGAGTGCGATCTTTAAGATCGACCTGATAGGGACGCAGGACGGCCATGAGGATTAAGCCGTAAGTTTTAATACATCGTCGAGCTTGTTCTCGCGCACCGCTGCCGCGATCACGCGATCCTGGAGCCTCTTAGGCAAGATATCAGGCCATTGAACGACAGCTTCGGGGGTTATATCTATGGCTCTGGCGATGGCGGAAATTGAGCCAAAAATACGAACGACATCCGATTTGAGCATCGGTTTTTCCTTATGTTGGATTTTTTGCTGTCTGATCGCGTCGGGCCGTAAATCAGGCCAAAGTCAGACAGCCTTTAGGCCGATACTAAGCGGACTTAGCGATAAAGGCAAGCCCCGCCCCCATGGGTATGGGCCGCCCATTGCGAAAATCCCTAACTTAGGTTATATTGTGAGTACCTATAACCCATACCCTATAAGGAGCATGTCATGGATGCCTACGTTTTAGAGAACGTAAGCGGTCTGACAACTTTTGATGTTTTCCACGCGATCAAGGATACGGCGCTTGCCAAGGCGGACTATTTCGAGGTCGCAGCGGCCTTAGCCGAAGCCGTCAAGGCCCGGTCATTCGTCATCGTTCAGCCTGATACGGGCACGGTCATGACTCTGGCTGGATTTGCCGCTCTTGCCGAGTTCAAGAAGTCCTCTGGCGTATCTGTGCGCGTCGTTCCGCTTAAGGTTTTGGCCCACGCCACTCCAATAGTAATCAGTGAAGTTGATCGGGAAGCGGCCAAAGAAAAGGACATAGAATCGATCACCGATTCGGAAACAGCCTTTGTCGAAGGCGAAGTTGTTGATCCGGAAATGGCCCCCGACGCCACCGAGGCGGCAGAAGCGGACGCCCCGCAATCACTGGAAACTGTCAAGCCTGATATCTCCGCTACACCGGCATCCGCCATCGATATGCCAAAGGTAGCCGAGTTCCTGGCGACGCGCATTCGTGATGCCAAGACGCGCGATGAAATCTCTGGTATTGTGCGGGAAAATGAGTATCTTGTCATAAAAGAGGAAGGCGGCCCCGAGTACAAGATGCTAGCCGCGCTCGTGAAGGAGCGATTGAAAGAGCTTCCGAAGGGCTAGACGGTTTATCCATAACCACACAACAAGGAACAACATAATCCATGTCGAACGATCTTAACCGTTGCGAGTTCATAGGCCGTCTTGGCAAAGACCCGGAAAGCCGGTTTCTTCCAAGCGGTAATCAGGTATGTAGTTTTTCTATCGCGTCCGGCCAATCCTGGAAGGACAAAAACACGGGCGACAAGAAAGAGAAAACGGAGTGGACGCAGTGCGAGGCGTTTGGGAAGCTAGCCGAGATATGCGCCACCTATCTGAAAAAGGGCGCTCAGGTCTACGTCTCTGGCCGTAAGGAAACTCAGGAATGGGAAAAGGATGGCGTCAAGAAGTACATGACGAAGATTATCATTGACCAGATGCAGATGCTTGGGTCGAAAGGTGACGCGCCAGCATCGTCGCCGGAACAGATTAAGAAAGAGTTTGACGACTCCATGGGTGAGGATATTCCCTTCTAGCGGGTACAGTAGTCTGGATAAAGTTTGGAAACCCCAGCCGAAGGTGGGGCTAATAACATCGGCAGCATGCGCGGTGAAATGCTCCGCATCGTGAGCATGCCGACTGGCCCCCGTAAGGGGCTAAGGCTCAGACAAGCCTACTATTCAGTATCCCTACGATTACCTTCATATCATCTACAGAGCCGTCACGGAAAAGAGTTTTTCCTTGATGCACTGTCAATGAAAAGCTGTATTCTTGTTCGCTAATATCGACATAGGCGCTTACGTTGTCTGTCTCCCATTCCAGGATGTACGATCCGTTTGCGCCATCGGATATTTCCGGGTGCCGTAGATGGCCTGGAAGCATACGGATAAAGGCGTTGACGTTATCTAGTGCGCTCGTGGGCGTAGCCTCTATCGTCTTAACCACCCCCGCCCCCGTATCAGTCAAAATACGCATTGACATAGACGCTTCCTGTCGCAAGGGCCGTTCCTATGGTGACTACGAGCGTTCCGCTTCCGGCATTAGGCGCAATGGAGCCGAAGTTAATATTTATGGACCGTAAGACACCGTTTGTATCCAGTGCGGTAGCCGGGACAAAGGCGCCACCACTATAAATGACCACGCCGTTTAATGTCGCCGTAATCGTATCAACGCCCGCCGTCGCCAGCGTCGCATTATCCGTTACATCGATATGAATATCGCGTAGGTTGGCATCAGCCGGAGGCGTAATCGTCACCGATGTTGCCGTTCCCGTAATGCTCCCATTAAAGGGCGCGACTGACTGAACGGCAGATGCCATAGGGATCGGGTTCGTGGACGATAAATATCCTGATCCTTGCACGATAGTGATAGGCGCAGGATTGATAACCTTTCCGTTCAAGACGACAGAGGCATAGGCCTGTGCGCATGATAGGGCAAGAAAGGCGATTAGGGATGTTAGGATGGTGCGGATTTTCATAACAGTATTCCTCGTTTATAGTTCGGTCAGCCGGTCAACCGGTCAGCCGGTCAAACACGATCAATAACCCATAGATCCATCGTCAAGGCCGGATCGGCTACATAAGCATATGGCATATCGAAGTATCCGTTAAGTCCCCAATGGACGCCCCAGGAATTGCGTACCAGGAATCGTTGCGACGCATCGTCGTAGCCTACGATGACGACGGCATGGCCGCCTAAGAGTTTATCGCCGTTACCAGGCATGGGGACGATGCCGGTCTGTGCGACTTCAGGCGACTCGAACGATTCATAGACCAGGAATCCCATCGTAACGGGTAGCGTGAGGCGCAAGGCGGCTTTAATGAGGTCCACGGCGACTTGGCCTGTTGGTATGCGGTAATAGCCCTTGATGCAATCCGGCAGGGCTTCCTTATAGCAAGCCGGAGGAGGCTTTACAAACAGGTTCATCTCTGCGTATATCCAGTCCGTTTCCGGGCATGCGCCATAGGTCTTTGTGGCCTTCATGCCGATACGAAGTGTCGAGCCGGAGTCCTGATTGACGGTTCCTTGCGCGGCCCGCTCGTTATAGTAGATGAATAAGCGGCTCGGTTCGTAAGTCTTGGTATGAAACTGAATAACACCTGCTATAGCATTAGCCGTACAGCTCCCGATGGAGCCCTGGTTGTAAACAGGTGGGCATTGCGATTCCAGATTGATATAGCCGATAGGGGTACTACCGAGTTCTTCGCTCGGATCAAAGAGCTTGTCGCGCACATCGGGTTCGTCTTTGCGAAGATTGTAGATCATATTTTATATACCATTAGAAGTAGAATCTTCCATACAAGATGACGCTTATTAGAAGTAGAATCTTCCATACAGGATGACGCCACCTACATTCATACCGCCTGTCCGTGATCCTATCACGGGCGCGTAGTTGATAGGCGCTCCATCGGCTCTTGGCAAAAACGTCTGATGCGCCTGTACGAATAACGGGCCGATGTAGACGTGATGCACCAAGAGCCAATGGAGTATATCTGTCATGGCTTTGCGGCTACTCCCGGAGCGTTGGCCGCGCTGGAGACGGCGCCTGTACTGCCCGCACCGCCGGATAATGCCTTAGTCGCAATGCCGCCCGCTGCCGCGCCGCCTACCAGTGCGCCTACAGGGCCGCTCGCAATGGCCGCTCCGGCGACCGGGGCGATCAGGACACCACCGCCTATCAGGGCCGCCTTGACGGCATTAGAGGCCAGACTATTGGCCGCTCCCGCCGCGATAGCCTGCCCCTGGAAGGCTTTGACGCCGAGTTCTTTCAAGGTCAAGGTGAAGTTATTGCCTTTCTTGACCATAGTCGCTTTGACGGAGGCGATCTCTTTGCCGTTTCTCACGCGTAAGGCGTAGCCTTCGAACGTATGCGACTTCTGCGAGAATGTCGGCGTAAGATCGTATTCTGCCACGCCTGCATAGTTCAAAGACGCGCATCCTGTCAGGGCCAGAATGGGAAGGAGCAAAAGAAGCTTACTCATCAGTGCCTCCATGATACCCCAGCCTTCAGGCCGGGGAGGTAAGGAGACGGTTTGTCTTTCGTCTCCGGTTGTGATATTATTCCTATATGAACAAGCGTACCATATCTCTGAAGCTTTTGCCTACACCAGAGCAGTCTGCGTCCTTGGCTGATCTGGCGGCTACGTTTGCTCAAGCCTGCGCGGCTATAGTCCCTTTGGTGCAGGAACATCGTTGTTGGAATCGTGTCGCATTGCATCATCTGGCCTATTATCCGGTTCGAGAACAATTCCCGGCGCTCGGTAGTCAAATGGTCTGCCAAGCGGTTCACCGGGTGGCCGACGCCTACAAAACGCTTAAGGCCAACAAAGGTATCCATAAAGACCGCCCTATTCCTGGTCTGACTTTTGGCCCGGCTTCTGTCAATTTTGATAAGCGCACCTACTCGATTCGGGCGAGCACCTTGTCTTTGTTCACCTTGTCGGGTCGTATCAAGGTCGCCTTTACCGGAGGCAGACATCAGCGCAACCTGCTTGCTGGTGGTGCGCCCAAGGAAGCGCGGCTCGTTATCCGTAAGGGAATCTGGTATTTCAATCTCGTCCTCGATCTCCCGGAAGTCTCCCCCATCTCGGGCGGTGGCGTTTTGGGGGTTGATGTCGGGGAAAACAATCTCGCCTCTTCCAGCGCTGGCAGGGTCTGGGGTGGCGACCAACTGCGACACAAGCGCGATATTTACCTTGCCCATCGCCGTCGTCTCCAGTCCAACGGTAGCCGCGCCGCCAAGCGCAAACTCAAAGCTATCTCCGGGCGTGAGCAACGGCATGTGAAACACATCAACCACGAGATCAGTAAAGCCATTGTTGCCGAGGCTTTGTCCTCTGGAGCCAGCGAGATTCGCATGGAAGACCTGACGCATATCCGGGAGCGCATTAAGGCCGGTAAGCGCGTCAGAACGAGACTGCACCGTTGGGCTTTTCGGCAACTGCAAGACTTTGTGGCCTACAAGGCGCAAGGGGCCGGTCTCGCTGTTGTCTATATCAACCCCGCTTATACGAGCCAGACGTGCTCGGTGTGCGGGGAAATTGGAAAACGGGTGAAGCATAGCTTCTCCTGTTCTTGTGGCAACCGGGCGCACAGTGATGTCAACGCGAGTCGCAACATAGCTTGGTTTGCGGAGCCTATCGGCACCGCAAGGGGCGGCAATGTAACCCGTCCTATATTCGCGCATCGCGGACTCCGTGGTGTAGTGAAAAGCCCCGTCCTTTAGGTCGGGGAATAGTTACCTGTTGGTGTAGTGGTGGGCGCTCCGGTAGGCGCTCCGGTAGGCGAAAACACAAACGCCCTTGTCTTATGAAGCTGCTCTAGCCATATAGGATACGGGATCATATGGATTCCCGCATCCTTGGCGCGATGGTGCGTCATGCACAAGACGCGGCAATTATATTCCGAGTCCACGAAGTCGGACGGTTCCTTAAACGAGGACCAGTCAAAGTCCGTGAAATAGGCTTGCATCTTTTTCCAGTCAATCGAATTGGCATACGCCCATTCAACGAACCAGTGATGCACTTCGCGGTTTTCGCGTGAGCCGCAGACCATGCACGGCTTATCATCCTTGTCGATAAGCGTATGTTTGGTCTCCCGGAACAAGGCCGATTCCGTGCGCTGGACGTGTTCCGGGTAGAACACGTCAACCGTGAGCGTTTCCTTGTATTCGTGTTCGCCAGTGGCGGACGTGTCTGTCAGGTCGCTCACGGCTTCTGTTCCGTCATGCTGGCTTGGTTAGCCGTTACTGTTGGTGTTTCTAGTCCTTGGCCGTTGGCTGGGCCGTTAGCTTGGCCGTTGGCCGCCGTATTAGCCGACAGAATATGATAAGTAGACCGCCCGCTTATGATTGCGGCCAGCGCAATAATGAACGTCTGCGCCCCTGGCTTTGTGGTATCTCCCATGATGATGAGAGCGCCCCATGCACCGAAGGCGAAGATGTATTCTAGGAGCTTAAGGATTTTTGACATTGGTTTTACCTCAATTTGAACCTGACAGTCGGAATGGGGGAATAGGGATGGCTGATTAAGTCAGCCCCCGGAATCAAGTCGCCGTCCTCTATCATTTTGACGATTTCTGCCGCGTGTCCGGCTTTGAGCATGTTCACCAAGCCGTTGTTACATGCACTGTCGGGGTGCATCAGGACGACGCGGGCGACGGAATCCGAACCGAACGGATGGGGGTGCGTGTGCATATCCGTGTCCTTGTAGTCCACGGTTATCTCGACTTCGCCGCGCTCCTTCTTCAGCTCCCCCTTGAGATAGGCCAGCCTGCGGGCCTTGTCTTTCATGGCTTCGGCGAAGATAACGCCGTCGAGCATGTCCTGATAGACGAAAGGCTT
>JAEHJW020006258.1_pt1 | contig 13216 bp, 23 predicted proteins | sample 9271431 | NCBI WGS metagenome assembly JAEHJW02
GTGTTCCAGTGGAACTATCTTGCTCGGATGATCGTGGAATGATATGATTGATGGGTCCTTTATTGGACTGACCAGGTCGAACTTTATCTGGAGGCGGTGAAGACGGATCTTCATTTCCTCAGGGGGTGTTGCATTAATAGATGCCCCCGTGAGGAAATTCTTCACGGGGCGTTGCATTAATTCCATACCCAATGGAAGAATTGAATAGAGAACCTGATTAGAGCGGACCTGCCTTGAAACATATCCCCTTTTTGTCATCTGGCCTATATCCCTCAATACAGTAGAGGGATTAAGTCTTAAAGAAGCCGCTATTTTCCGGATTGACTGACCTGATGACAGGCCTTCAATTATGTTCTCGTGCCTGGTCGAGGGGGTGAAGGGCCTCATAGGGAAAACCTCACAGGTGTTGCATTAATGGTGTTGCATTTATCCTCACGGGGTGTTGCATTAATGATCGCAAAAAAAAGGAAGCCCACATAGCGTCTTACAGGGTTTCCTTTGGGTGTTGCATTAATTCCGACCCGTGAGGTCAGGGGGTGTTGCATTAATGCAGGAGCAAATATAGAGCCGCCTCTGTAAGTCACTCTGAGACCTCCTGGAAGAAAAAATCCTCCACGTCCTGTCCTGATCCTGGAGGATCCAACCTGTGGTCCTGCCAGAATTTCAAAAGTTCATGTGCTCTTGCCTCTCCGTTCCTGCTTATCAGATCTGTTAATACAGATTCCTTATACTGCTGCTGATGTGCTTGCGACTCCATACGGTTTCCTCCATATTTGGACCATATGGGCCGCTACCCGGCCGAGGCGTACCATATGATCCGAGATTTGCCCCCCTCTCTTTGGGGGGACCCTAAAATCCAGCTTCTTCATCTTATCCCGCATCTCCCTGAATGCATCCGTTCCGTCCGGGCTGATGTATGTGAGAGTTGTATCCAGCTTTTCGTGGCCCATTGCCTTCTGGATAAGTTCAACCTTTACACCGGATTCCCACAGGTGCCGGGCGAAAAATCTTCTTGCCCTGTGTGGACTGAATTCAATGCCTGCTCTCTTTGCTATCCTGTATATGACGTTCCTTCCGCCCTCCGGGGTTACTGGTTCCCCATACTGGCTCACCAGGAGAGCCTTGGTGTTTCTGTTGGATTTCCTGACCAGCTGCGAACGGAAGGGAAGGTAGGCCTGATATGCCTCATAGACTGAGGGAAACGTCACTATCTCCCTGTATTTCTGGTTCTTGCCTGCCTCCACAATGATTGTATCTTCTGTGATGTTGTCCAGGGAGAGAGAGATCAGCTCCCTGTAACGTATGCCTGCCTTGAAAAGGAGCTCCACTATGAGCCTGTCCCTTGGTTCTGTGTACCCTCTGCAGGCCTGAAGGAGAAGGCGGTAATCATCCATTGTGGCCCTGTCTCTCTTCACGGAATCATAAGTTTTGTATGGCCTGAATCTTGGGAGCTGCAGGAAATCAAGGTAGGCGTTGTATGATTTCAGATACACGTTTATTGTTCTGTCCCTTGTTCCCTTGTTCCTCTGCGAAATTGCCCAGCTGCGGAATGAATCCTTATCTTCCAGGATGATACCCTGGGCCTCCAGGTGCCTGAGAGATCTCAGGTAATTCACCTGGGTTTTTAGTGCATATTTCTCCTGAATGTAATCCAAAAATTCTGACTTCATCTTATTTTACCTCTCATTGGGTTTGGGAGATCCCGAAACTTTCTTTCCTTTCTTTTTCTCATTAACGTAACTGATACAATCGCACTGTGAACACTTCCATGTCCAGTGTTCTGACCTTATGTGGCCACAAATACAGGTCATTCAAATTCCTCCAGTTTTGATATTTTAAGTGGATCCTTCTTCTCCACGCAGAGCTCGTAAACTCTTCTTCCGAACACTTTCCTCGCTTCCGAATCCATCGATGGCACCTCAGTCAGGCCCATTTCTCTCTTTGCGATCTTGATGGCTTCCTGGACATTCATTTCATTGCCTCCGCTTTTAATGGTTTGAGCCATTCTTTCAGCTGGTGCAGCCTCTTGCCTATAGGTCCATCTGCTACCTGCAAATTGGAAGTCCCGTCGAGGAATCTCATAAGATCTGGTGAGACCGCATGGTTATAGGGAAATCCCAGGCTTACAAACGTTCTTGTGATATTTTCATTGGAAACAATGTTCGTTATGCCCTCAGACACTTCCTTCCTTATCTCGACAGCCCTGGAAACAGTCATTAGCTGCTCGTATTGCGATATGACATCTGTTGACCTGATGAGGCCATACTTTGCAGAAATGATAAGGATCTCGACGTTTTCAGGCGCACTCTTTTTTATGACCCTGTAGGCCTGTCCGTCGTAGAGGTCCATTGCAGGAACATTCTCCAGGTTCTTCTTTGTCCTGGAGCAGCTCATTATGATCAGGTCCTTCATCTAAACACCTCCAGCTTCCTCTGAAGGTGAGGGTTCTTTCTCAGCTTCCACTGCTCGTCCTGGTCCTTAAAACCTGTCTTTACGTCATCCATGAACTCAAGGATAAATTCTTCCACTGAGGCGGCACATCCGTCGTCCACCTTCCATGTTTTTGTTCCCTCTGGCGTGTGAACGGTAACGAGAGAATTCACCGGAAAAGGCTCATATGGAGGTGGTAGGCTCAGGAGGTCATGGCACATCTGACACTTGACTCTCATCTCAGATCCTCCACGACCGTCACCGGATAACGGCCATATTTCTTTTGAAATCTTTCCGTCAGTTTCTGGACCATTTTCTCCCAATGATAATGCTGCTGGAGCATGATCTCGTTCTCCGGGTGGACCTCGAGCCCTGACATGAGGATCGAGATATAATCATGGATCTGCGAGATCATTTTTGCCTCGCTGATCATCCTTCCGTCATGAAGATCCAATTCGGTCATTGCTGGGCCTCCCTAAGCTCGTGAATAAAATGCCACCATATATCCTGCAGCGGCGAGAATTTAATACGATAATCCCTCTTCTCGACTTCGTCGTAGAGCCAGAAGTTGTTGTAACATTTCCTGCATACTGACTCTCCATAGAAATACATAATGGGAAAATTGAAGGCTGGCTTTATCCATTCACAGTCGTCGCACCTTATCAGCTTGAACGTCCTGTAGAGTACTTTTATTGAGGTCCGTAAAAAGGATTTCATTGACATCATTCACCCTCCCCGCAGTTCGGGCACTCCCAGACTTCACACGCTCCCATGCAGCAGTCGCATTGGCAGCTGTCGGGATTCTTACATGAGTTACACATCATGTTACCTCCTTCTTCGGAATGGGATTGGTGCATTCACATCCCGGGGCATAGCAGTAAATGGTTGTGTAAGGGTAACCTGAAGGATGATAATGCCTCGTAAAGTGCTCAAAGTGATCCCCATAGACATTCTTCAGCAAGTGGCTGCAATTTCTGCATGATATGTCTGGCATCAGCTCCCACCTCTGTACTCGATCATCAGATTGTTGTTCTGGATTTCCTGTGATATCATATCCCAGATTGTCCTCCTTGAACCGTCAGGAAGGGTCGTCACTATGTCCGAAAGGAATTCCTTTTCCACGCTGTTCAATCCAAAGCTCACTGCTTCCAGCTTTGCCTTTATCCAGTATAAGAGGAGACGCATTGACTGGGCCCAGTTGGCCATTTCCTCTTTTTTGTATCTTCCGGCTTTTGAATCCCATGTCCTCCTTGATGCAGCGAACATGGGGGGCTTCACACGCACTGCAATTTTATGTATGGCCTGGTCCTCCTGCTTCGTGTATTCGATTACGAAGTCTAATTGTACCTGCTCTGTATCGTAATCTATCTGCCAGTTTACCTGGGATACTCCATACTTCCTCAGGAGCTGCGTGATTTCCTGCTGTGTCTTTTCCGCATCAACCTTGGTATCAGCATAAGGCGGTTTTGTTAGTTTTAGCATTATAAAACCTCCTTCGTTTTTCTCCAGGTGCAGCAGCACTGCCCGGACCACTGTTCGTCCTCCGTCACCACTGTTACTTTGCAGTCTGACCTTTCGTTGCCGCCGTGGGGGTGCACTCCGTAAAAACAGCTTTTGCATACATACGTGATTTCTTGGCGTGCTATGACAAGGAGAGGTTCCTGTATCGATGGAACAGCATGGATATAGCACTCTACATCCGAAAGTGCATAAGATGAGTTGTATCCCATTATGCATTCACCTCAAATTCCTTGACGCCCATGCAGTCGGAGCAGATCCATTTCCCGATAAGATCTGCATACCTGACATCGGGCTTTTCCTTGTGGCAGATGTCGCATTTCAGGGGTGGCCCGAATAAACTCGCAAATGACATCACGACACCTCCAGAAGATCTTCCCTGCCGATCGCCTTCAGGATCCTTTCCCTGTTGTCCTGTATCTCCCTTCTCAAAACCTGTTTTCTAACGTTTCCCTTGTAGTGGAGAGAATGAGGTACTGTTGTCGGGATGTCATACAAGACTGTATGTCTGCCTGCCCTCTTTGTTGGGATCAACATCCCACGTTTGACTGCTGAGCATAATATGGAATGGACCTCTTGAGCCGTGAAGTCCTCCCTTAGTCTGTCCCCGAGGATGCGTCTTGAGATTGCATTTTTTCCCTGAATGTGAGGCATTAAGATATCTCTCACTTCGTCCGCCGTATAGATATAATGGCCGTGCTTCACGCTCTTCCTGTATATTTTCTCGGTGTGGGTCACATCGAGAAACATTAAGGCGCTCATTTTTTCACCACCCTTACCGAGATCCTCGTCTCATGCAGCTCCTTGTTCTTCTCCACGTCCATTGAAATCGAATCAGGAGAGTACGGTAACGCTGACCTGAAAGCGTCCCTGACTGCCTTTACTCCGTCCGATCCGCCTTCTCCACTGGATTCCACATGAAATATCCTGGTCCATCCATCGGCTGGTTCTTCCTTCTGATCCTTTTTCGGGATTGCTTCCAGGACTGAACGGTAAACTTCCGTGGCTTGCTTTACTGATTCCATATTGATCTGTTCCGTTTCCCCTTCTGCCGGAGGATCCTCATCCTTTGGAGGACCCTCTTTTGGATCGTTCCTGGAAGATCTCTCCAGGTGATACCTGACGGTTGAGGGAGACCTCTCCATTATGATTGCGATCTGCTCTGGGCTCTTTCCTTCCATTCTTAGTTTCAGAAGCCTGTCCCTATCGATTGGATGGTTCTCCCTGTAATGCCTCATGAGGTCAGCCTGATTGGCAAACTGTTCCGGGCAAAGATGGCAGACGATCTCTTTCTTTGCTGTTGATACCTGGATTTCTTCCTTCCCTGCGTGCTTTGTCCCGGTGAGGCCTATCTCTTCACCCGCTGCTGGTAGGTTACACTTCTTTCCTTCGGTATAACAGATCCTGCAGTGCAATGATGCATAAGTGTGTCCATCGATCTCGTATGTGTGCCTCCATTGACCGTCTTTCCGTTTCACAGGATGTCCGCAGGTCAGACACGAGAATATCTCTGCGGTTATCATTGTGCGTCAGCTCCCATGATCTGTGTTTTTGCCCTTCCTGGATACTCGGAATAATAGATCTCCGGATGGGCCCGTACGAAATGCAGGTTTGTCTTGCCCTCGGCTATGGGGCGGTCACAAACCCGACAGAATATGACTTTTCTGGTGTACACCCTGAGTCTGGAGCTCCCGAGCTTTCCTCCCCGGTTGCTCATTGTGATTCCTCCTTAAGCTTTGCCTTTATGGTACCTGATGCCCTTGGCGCAAGATAAGAAGCAAGGGCTTTTATGATAAGATCATCTGAGTGTTCCTCATGGATATGCTCTTCTATGGCATCCTGGAATACGTCGTCATTTTCAGTATCGTTCCCATCGATGACAAAGTCGCATAAGTTACAGTTGAAATTATCTCCCTCATTCTTAAATGCCGATTCTGTGCGTGAGTAGAATTCTGTGACATCAAACATGTCCCTGAACATTTCCTCGTCAACGAGGCAAAGAAGATCTTCCAAGATCTCTCTTCCATTTTTGCTCATCAGAACCCACCTTCACAAAACTTATAAACTGCTTGGGATTCTGCACTTGCCCTGGATGATCTCTTGCTTGGGAAACCCGGGGTATTTTTCATGCTGATTCCTCCATGCGCTTGTGCTCTTTTATTAGCCTTTTTACGACCTGGTCGTAGTGCTCTTCTGGAATAATTTTTATCCCATCAAGCTCTGCCTTTGTTTCCGAGCTTATCCACATTGTTTTCATCTCTTTTGTCACTTTACATCACTCTGTAGAGAGATATAGAGATACCACCTATTAAACGTTTGCATCCGTTAGAGGTCTGTGGTCACCAGAGGTCAAAAAATAAATGTTCTCATTCCTGAAGGAATGGTAGATCAGATAGAATCAATAATGAGAAAGGATCCTTCCTGGATTTCTACACAGGAATTTATTAGGCAGGCTGTTTCTGAAAAAATAGAAAGATGGCGCAGGGATCATGCTGTTGGCTGAATGTAATGAAATCATGCCAGTGCATCATCAACCATTGCTGAGATCTTCTTCCTCATCTTTTTGAGGAGAACGCTCACCTTTTCCTGTGCCTCTTCCTTTGAACTGCTTTTCTCCATTATTTCGTGGCAGCTTACTATTCCCTTTATGAGGCCATTATAAAATTCTATGTCCATCCTATCCATCTGAAAATATTTAGTGATGGGTTTAATGGTTTCCGGTGTCCTTGTGAAATGAGTAAATGAGGTTAGGTGGCTATTGACTGGGTGTGGTCGTGTGTTCGTGCCTGGACCTGTCTATCCTCTTCAGGGTGCGGGCCCTCACGAGCCTCCTCTCCCAGGTGATTTCGTGCCTGTCATGGGTCTCCTGTATTGCCTTCTCCAGGTATTCCATCTTTATTGTCCCGTCCTGGTTGAATGCTTCCTTTCCGTAATGGTCCATCATGTAATCTCTTACGTACCCGTTATGCTTCGGGTTGTCCGACTGCTGTATCCACTTCGGGTCCGTGCTCCTTGCCAGCCTTGGAGATGCTGCACTCACCGGATATACCCTTCTCGTGCTTCCCTTCCCTCTCGATCTGAACTGTCCTGCCATGTCCTTACCATGCAGCCGGATGTCAAAAATATTCCTGTCCTGTTCGGCAGGATATGAGGATTCATGACCCCCGCCCCCCTAAGTCATGTTATTTTATGAGTATCTTATGCAGCTGGATTCGGGAGGGGAAGGGGGTATTGGCCTGGAATTTATCCATCGGATCAGAAGTTATGGAAAGCCTTTATTCTACTGCTTCCGGAGATGTGATGAAGAGTGTGCCGTCCATCAACCGTGCGCCTTCGTTCGATTTGGCCCTAAAATTTTTAAAAAAACCAGGGAGGAAAATTATAATGTATGCTGCCTGCAGGATATCAGCGGAAGGATCTCTTCAGAATGGAATGTATTGTTGACTTCTTGCTTCCCAGCTGATCTGCAATCTGTGAGAGTGACATGCCCTGGTCCTTGAGTTTCAGGATGTCCTCGATCTTTACCTGGACGGTGGGGCTTCTTCCCAGGCCTACGATCTTCTTTCCGGATCTCTTGCTTATAGTGTAGCCCTGCTCTTTTATTGTTGCCCTCTGCTTGTCCAGGCCTGACTTTGTCCTTTCAGATATGATGTCTGATTCAAAGGCTGCCATGGTGAATAATGTCCTGAGTGTCATCCTGGTGATTGCAGTCATCCTGTCCTGGATGACTATTCCACCCATGAAGATCTGGAATGCCTTTCCCTCGTCGAGGATCCTTGTAACCTCTGTTATTCCACGCTCAGGGCCTTCCCTTGTCAATCGGTCCGGAAGGAATACCATGAATGTGTCCCATTCCTCTATCTCAGCCATGGCCTTCCTGTATCCTTCCCTTTCGATGGTCCTGCCAGTTTCCTTGTCTATGTATTCTTTCCAGCTGAACCCTTTTTTCTTAAGATACTCCCTCATTGGCTCGAGCTGGACCTGAGGATCCTGGACATTGTCGTCATGGCTCACCCTTGCATAGAGTGCATATATCATTCTGTTTCCACCGTCATTGTCCTGGCGATAGTTTGGAGTCTGTAATCGAGTTTCGCTTCTGTCTTCATCTCGGGGAATATGAGCTTGTCAAAAAATGCCCCGTTTGTCCACCATGACTCATTTATCTGGGTATTGTTTATGGTTTCCTGCTTGAGCTTCCTTGTGTCCCCATTCATCTTCTTGGCTCCCCTCTTGTAGATATGGTACGGAAGTTTTGGTAAGATTCTGTAGTCCAGGTCAGTATAGGAATGGCAGCTGAAGATCGAATTTATGAAGGTCTTACGGAAATCGGCAACTGCATCGATAAACTGCTTCTGGACCTTATAGGAATCTGTATTGTAAGGGGCTAAAATGTCCCCCGCCTCATCTATGGCCAGGTGGACCCATTCCTGTGATTTCCTGTTCACCAGCTCCTGGAACAGGTCTGAGTAGAACCTTGTCTCCTCCAGGCTCGTGCCAGGGAAGAGGATGCACAGGATCTTGCCTACCTCGAGCTTGTTCACGATGTCCTTTGCATCCTTGTAGAATTCATAATCAAGGCCTGCATCCTCCAGATCATCAACAGAGATCTCCTCTATCCTGTTATCGGGATAGATCTTCTGAAGGGTATAAGAAGAGCCGGAGGGGAGCATGAGCTTCCCGATTCCGAGCCCGAAGAACTCGAGGTATTTGTCATGCCTTCTTGCCCTCCAGATTCCTGCCTGTTTCTCCCTGCGGTTGTCATAGACGTCCCTGCCCTGGACTGCCAGGGTGGAAAGATACTGGAGAAGGGATGTTTTTGCCTGCCCTGGAAACCCCATGACTACTGCACTGTGGCCTCCCTCTCCTGCCTTGTCAAGATGGAAAAATCCAGGGAGAACGTAATCATCGTTTTGGCTCATATGCTGCCCCCTCCGTTGGCAATTTCTTCCTTTTCTCTGCATGGGTGAAAAGTGTGTCATTCATGAATGTTGTGCAGCGCTCAATGAAATCTGCGCTCTCCTTCCATACCCTGAACGCATACTCATCTTTGTCAAGCTGGCCATCAAGTGAGAGATCTTCCACCCTCCTCTGGTATGCATACCAGTCTTCCTCGAATTTCTCCCCGATTTCCCTGGGAGATGTATTCTTCACTGGAAGGGATCTGTAAAGAATGGACACCATCGTCCCAAGGACCTGGGCGTCCCATACGTGGATGCCAGATCCTCTCCTGGCATTCTCAATCATGAAATCGAAGCAGGCAGATCTTCTTCTCAGCGCTTCCTGCTGGTTGGGGTCGATGAAGTTGTCCCCTGGAATCATACTATCCTCACCCTGTCCTGGGATTTTGTGAGAATGAAACTGGACCTGTCTGATGATGAGGCCAGTGTGTTCATGTATTCATGCATTCCGGTCTTTAAAAATTCCATCACAAGGTTCCTTCTGTAGTAGTTGAATGCAAACTTGTCCAGGAACTTTTCCCTGTCCCACAGTGCCTTGTTGTCTTCCTTTGCCAGAAGTGTCTTGATATGGGGTTTCTGCTCATCTGCATTAAGGAGCTCCTCAGCCCTCTTCCTGGTCAGGTCTGGCCTGCTGGAGTATGCCTGGTAGATGGAAAGGAACACCTGTACCTTATATGAATCCATGAGGCTTATGGCGTCTATGAGATCCGGTTCCATTCCGGATTCAACCAGGATGGAAAGGATCTCCCTCTTCACTTCCGGGGCCATGGATGTGGGTTTACTCGTCTTCTCGTCCGCCATTGACACCTGCCTCCACTTCCTTTTCCGTCTTGCTCTGCACTGATACGAGAGCCTTCCTCTGCTCAACCAGGAACTGTTCTATTGCCTCCTCACTGCGTCCATTCATCCTGGCATAGTTAAACGTGGCCCCGATCTCTGCCTCTATCTTGTCGGATTCCCTGTTGATCATCATGTCGAGCCTCTCAGCATTCAGGTCATTTATGTTCCTGAATAACGTGGTTGCTTTCGGGGCCCGGATTGATGGATCCATTGATACCCATTCCTTGAGGGGTATTGCATCGGTCGGGGTTCCATTCCAGTATTCTGTGGATTCCTTTTCAAGTGCGACAAAGAAAGATCTCTGCTTCTTGGACATTGCATCTATGTCGATCATGGATATGCCATTGACCTGTGCCTTCTCTATGACCTGGTCCCTCCAGAGGTTGTATTCATCCACTGCCTGCTTGAAATCCAGGAACGTCTTTTCCGATATTGCCCCTTCCTTCCTCATCCTGTCGGCCTTCTTTACCTCCTTTGAGAGATCTGTCCTGGAGGGATATGCGATCTTCACTATGAGGCCCGAAGGAAGATCTCCTTCTCCTTCGCCTATAATGATCCTTCCCGTTTCGTCAACTTCACTCACGTCTATGATTTTCCCGAAGGTTCCCACGATCTGGCAGTTGTATTTCTCGATCTTGTATGGATCTCCGGGCTTTCCCTCGAACATGTAGTCCTTTGCCAGGTAAATCTTCCTTTCCGTGGTCTGTGGAACGATTACCCTTGATTCCACGTTCCCGTCCTTGCCTTTCTCCCTGTTGATTACAGTCTCTTTGAGCTTGATCTTTATCAGGTCCACAAAGGTATTGTGGTGCACGTCCTGGCGCTTCTCGTACTCGAAAGCCGATATCAGGGCAAGTATGGTGGAAAGCAGGACCATTCCGAATACCAGCTCTGTCGCCTGTGGGTAATACTCGTGCGGGATAACGTAGGACAGAATAAGGATAAGGATAACAAGGAGTGTTACTGGCCCGTTATGGTTCAGGAACCAGTGCCTGAATGCTGTGAGGTAGCCTGCCCTCTCCTGGATATTCACGATTGTGAGCTTGCTTGCATCCGGGACCACTTCCCTCTTGTTCCTTCCTATTTTTCTTCCCGGCCTGAATGGTCCTCCCTCGTCGGGATTCATCTGCTCATTCGGGTCATCATCAGTTGGAGGCAAGAAGCACCATCCCCTCTTTCTTGTTGTCCTTCTGTATCTTCCTTCTCATCACCGGAAGGAAGAGCCTCAGGAGGCCAAGGCCCAGTATGATACCACCTGCTGCAATTTCCCCTCCCTGGGTGTATGTGAGCTGCCCTGGTGGCGCAAGCTTCTGATGCTCATATGAAATGTATGATGTGGGTGACATGAACTCCAGCAGGTATGAGAAGCTGGACGTATGCCTGAGGGTTCCGGACGTGATTACAAATGTGAAGTTGGCTACACCCGAGTTGGCCCCGGTGAGAGTTATGGTCTTCACGTATGCAAATGTGCCGCTTTTCAGGACATGTGTAGGGCTGTTCAAAAGTGCACTGTCCGTCACGTAATAGGAGCTGTTTCCCGGGGCATGCATTGTAACCGAAAAATTGGTGAGCATCGGGGTGACGGTTCCCGGATCAGCTGTGATGTAGAGCTGCAGACCGGGATCATCTGCAAAGATGTACATGTTCACCTCTGAATATGTCAGGTTGGTGCTGTTTGTTGCGTTTGCTGTGGTGTTTGCTGACACATTCTCCGGCATCACCTGAGCTGCTATTCCATCGTTTACGGTATGCATGGGTTCCACTGCTGCCATGGCCGTTGCAGCTGAGCTGAGTGCTATCACAATAACTAATCCTAATATCATGTTTTTTCTCATTAGATCAACCTTCTCTTCTTTTCTCCTTTTAATTTTGGTTTTGGGAATAGTGTGAGCTTGCCTGACGTTCCCTCCCTCATCAGGTCCTTCCTGGTTTCTGGCTTTATGGCATCCCACCAGGCCTGTTCCTGTGTCGTCAGAGGGACGCCTGCAAGTATCTTCAGGGCAATTCCCCCTTCCATCACTATCTCGGCCTGGTTAAGGTCTGCCTTCTCCTGGGCTCTCCTGTCGTCCAGCTTCGGGACGATCAGGGCCAGTATGCCCAGGACAGTGGCAATAAATTCAAGGGCGATTGCTGACGGACTGGTAAAGAACTTCTCTATGCTCTGGTTGGTAACTGGCTGCGGAGGGTTCGATGGGGATTGAATGGATACGGTGAATTCCTGGGATGTGCCTGTGAAGCGGACAGACTGGCCCGAGATGTTTGTGGAGTGGGTTATGACAAGGACCGAGTAGCCTGTTCCTGTTGTTGATTCATTTACGGTGAATGAAGCCACTCCCGGCTGGACGTAATAGGCCAGAAGGACCTGCGAGAATGATCCATGGTACAGGAGCTCAACCGATGTGTTTGCTATGATCATGTCTGTCTGTTTTGTATCCGGAGTGGTAATGGATCCTCCGGAAGCCAGGGAAAAAGTGATGGTCCCTGCAGTGGCATTATTGACCTGGATTACGGACGGAACGCTGATGCTTTCCTGCAGGCCTACTGAAGCGGGAGTGATCGGAACAACGTTCACCTGGTAAGAGTAGGATCCAGAATTGTTGTCGAATGTCTCCTTCATTGCGAATGTCATTGATCCATCGGTAGTGGGAAGGAATGTAACCCTGAGATATCCCTGATCCACTGTGTGATTGAAAGTCTCGGGCAAAAAGGATCCAGATGAATTTGTTACGATGAATTCGAATGTCGAATTGGAGATCTCTGATGCTGAGAGCAGAGTGCCATTCTTAAACTCAGGCTCCAGCAACCATGTTGCATTCTGCCCAGGTATGAGGTTTCCTGGCTGGCTGATGGGGTTCAGGATTATTCCATGATTTGTGAGGTTTATGGCCTGTTCCGTTATCCTGAGGATGTTGGGCCCGTTGAAATCGAATCCTACAGTTTCATTGGTTATGGTGAAATTCCTGGAATCCGTCAGGTTGTCGTGTGTATAGATATGATAATTGCCTGTGTGCAGGTATATTGTGGATCCAAGTCCCACCCTGGTTGTGAAGTTATAATAGATGTCCGCACCGATAGCATTCAATGATGAATGCTGTATTGCAAGGGGAGAAGATGCCGGAACGTCTTCCTCATTGATGAATTGCACGGCATACGAAGGGGTCGTAATATTGATGTTTACTGTCTTCACTGGCTGGTTAAGGGTAAGATTTCCTGAATAGAGAATGTTCCCGAGTACGTCCGTTACCTTTACGGGATATGTTTGCCCCAGCTGGCCTGTGAATGTGGAGCTCAATGACTGCCTCACGCCGCCTATGTACAGGTATGCTGTGGCCTGCCCTGTTGTGGGTCCTCCATTGCCAAGTTCATTCAGTCCCGACTGGTTATAGGCATATACGTTCACGAGGGCAGATGCAAGGGGCATTCCCACATTGACGTATATCTTCTGAGAGGTACCCTTTGCAACAAAGATA
>JAEHJW020006609.1_pt1 | contig 13213 bp, 19 predicted proteins | sample 9271431 | NCBI WGS metagenome assembly JAEHJW02
AAGGAATTCCCCCTTAAGAGATGGATCAAGCGGTCCAGACGGAATGCCACTTCCGAGGCGCCGCGTCAACCGCCAAGACCCCGGAATCCCGCCGTCCGCCAAGGTTCAGCGGAAGTTCAGCGGCAGGACGATGGTGGCCGAGGGCATCGGCGGCGGCATATAGGCAACCGGCGGCGGCGCGTAGACCACGGCGGGCGGCGGAGCATACATCGCCGGCGGCGGGGCATACATCGCCGGCGGCGCCACCATCACCATCGGCGGATGGCGCTCGCGCCATTCGTGCCGACGCCACATCCGCTCGCGCCATTCATGCCCGCGCCAGCCGCGACCATGCCAGCCGTGCCTCTCCCCGCCCTGGTCCCGCCAGCCATCGGCCAGCGCCGGTTCCGCGATCAGGCCGCTCCCCGCGGCAAGCACGGCCAGGACCGCCAGCCGGCGCAGCGACCCCCTATACAACGTGGTGATCATTTCCCCCTCCTTGCGGGGCGTTCCCGTTTTGCGACGTGCCCGGGCACCGCACACAAGGTTGTAACGCCGATCGCGATCGGAACCCTGGCGCAACGCGGGGACCCGGCGTGACAAAAATGGGGCGGCGCGAGAGGCATCAGGATAGACGTGCCATCCCGCCCAGCCGGCTGGCCAAGCGGGAATGGGCGCGGCGGGCAGCGGCATAGCCGGCCAGCGCCCGGGCGGAATCGGCGCCGGCGGCCGCCTGGCGGAGAAAATCGAGGGCGAGGCGGCGGTGCAACTGCATGCGGCGGCGCAAGAGGCCGGCGGTCGCGGCGGGCGGATCCGGCTCGGCGGGGATGGGGCCGTCATAGCGCAATTCCTGCGCCAGTCGCATCCGCCAGGCTTCGGCCTCCATGGCACCCCCTATCGCCGCCGGTTACGGCGAAAGGAAGTTACGTTATTCGATCAAATCTGTCAAGAATGGATGCAGGTTCGGTTACAAACCCAGCAATTCGTGGGTCCGCATGATGCGGCAGACCTGCCGCACCTCGGCCAGCGGCAGTTCGCGCAGACCTTCGGGGTGGAATTGGGCCACAAGCAGCCGGGTGGGCGTCTTGCCGCGATAGGTCCCCAGCATCGCCGAATGCCGCCCGGCCCCATCCGCCCCCTGCAGTTCCACCACCACGTCGCAGCCCGGTACCGGCGGCTTGCCGGGATGGAGGAAGATCAGGTCGCCCTCGTCATAGCGCGGGCTCATGGCCGCGCCGACCACGTAGAGGGCGAAGGCGTTGCGTGCCGCAGCCAGGCCCGGCGGCCGCCGCACCCGGTCGATCACCTCGCCGGTCAGGGCGAACCCAGCCTCGTCGTCGCCGGAAACGGCGCCGAAAACCGGCAGATCCAGCGGCATGGCGGCCGCGGCGGGGCGGTCGGCCGGCAGCGATGCCGAAAGGCCCTCCGGTCGGGAGGGCGGGACCGGCATGGCAATCGCCTCGCCGACGGCCGGTGTCCGGCCGGCCAGGCGGGCGATCACTTCCGCCTCGCTCAGGTCCAGATAGGCGGCGATGGCCGGAACCTCTTCGGCCTTCACCCCGCGCCGGCCGCCAATGATTTCCGACACCCGCGCCTTGTTGACGCCAAGGGCGTTGGCCAGCCCCTGGCCGGTCTTGCCGAGGGATTTGATGCGCTCTCTGAGCCAATCGTTTCGCATGTTCTTCATGGCAGCGATTATCGCATCAAAGCCGCGGGGATGCATCCGCTTTTTCCGCAACATCGGGCTTGACAGCGCGGTTATGTTTTAAGTACCGATTTTCGCGGTACGTTACCGAACACGTTGCGAACTTGCCGGAAGGAGCCCGTTATGCCCGATCCCACGTTCTCGCCGCCTCTGGCGGCCGGCGACCGCGTCGCCTTCCTGACCCTGGGGCTACCGCCCCGCACCCTGTGCGGCGTGGTGGTGACGGCCGCCGTCCGCGACCCCCACGGCCCGCCGCGTATCCGCATCCGGGCCAATGGCCGCACCTACCTGGCTTGCGCCCGCTGGGTTCGCCGTATTCCCTAACAGACGAATTTGTCATTGACACACCACCTCTTTTATGGTTTGACTATCAACACCGCCACAACCGCGCCCGGGAGACCCGCTCCCCGGGCGCGTTTTCGTTTGGGAGTACGGCATGGGCGAACGCGCTTGGGAGCAGATCGAAAAGGATTACATCGAGGGCAAGTTGTCGATCTGCGCCATCGCCCGCCAATACGGCCTGTCGGAAGCGACCGTGCGCAAGCGGGCCAAGACCCTGGGCTGGCAGCGCAACGGCCGGACGGCCCCCCCGCCTCGCCCCATCGGCGAGGGGGAAAGCGATCCCGAGGCGATCCGCGGCAAGCATCGCCGTGCGGTGCTGCGCCTCAACCGCCTGCACGACGATCTGGCGGACAAGGCGGTCGGCCTGGTGGAGGCGGCGGCTTCGGTGCGCGAGCTGGCCGATGCCGCCGCCGCCATCGAGCGTCTGGGGCGCATCGCCGAACGGCTGATCGCCCTGGAACGCCAGGTGTTCGGCCTGGACGACACCACCACCGCCGAAATCAGCGACGACTTGGCCGAGGCGCTACGCAAGGCGCGGGAGCGGGCCGGCCTACCGCCGGCTTGACCGCCGCCGGGCCGCACCGCACCTCCCTCCAAATGGCAAACAAGGATTCCCCATGGCACGGACCCGGCGCATTCCGAGCACCGGCAGGTCGGCGATCGCCGACCTGCTGGCCCATTGCGCTGCCGACCCCCTCCGCTTCGTCCTGGCGGCCTTCGCCTGGGGCGAGGCGGAACTGGCCGGCTGCGACGGCCCCGATGCGTGGCAGCAGGACATCCTGGCCGCCATCCGCGACGGCCGGCTGGCCCTGGATGGGGCGCTGCGCATCGCCGTCGCCTCGGGACACGGCATCGGCAAGTCGGCGCTGGTCTCCTGGCTGGTGCTGTGGGCGCTGGCCACCCGCGAAGACACCCGGGGCGTGGTCACCGCCAACACCGAGGCGCAGCTGCGGACCAAAACCTGGCCGGAACTGGCCAAATGGCATCGGCTGTCGCTGTGCCGCGACTGGTTCGTGCACACCGCCACCGCCCTCCACGCCGCCGATCCCGCCCACGAACAGACCTGGCGCATCGATGCGGCGCCATGGTCCAAGGCCAACCCCGCCGCCTTCGCCGGCCTGCACAACCGGGGCAAGCGGCTGCTGCTGGTCTTCGACGAGGCGTCCGAGATCGACGACATCATCTGGGAGGTGGCCGAGGGTGCGCTGACCGATTCCGACACCGAAATCGTCTGGCTGGCTTTCGGCAACCCCACCCGCAATTCGGGGCGCTTCCGCGAATGCTTCGGCCGCTTCCGCCATCGCTGGCACAGCCGCCAGGTGGATTCGCGCACCGCCCAGATGACCAACAAGGCGCTGCTGGCCCAATGGGTGGACGATTACGGTGAGGACAGCGACTTCGTGCGGGTGCGCATCAAAGGGGCGTTCCCGCGCGCCGGATCGATGCAGTTGATCCCGGCCGACTTGGTCGAGCAGGCCGCCCGGCGGCAGGCCGAGGTCACCCCCTTCGATCCGCTGGTGCTGGCGGTGGACGTGGCCCGCTTCGGCGACGACCAGTCGGTGATCGCCTTCCGCCGCGGCCGCGACGCCCGCGCCCAGCCCTGGGAAAAGCACCGCGGACTGGACACCATGCAACTGGCCGCCCGCGTCGCCGTGCTGATCCAGGACCATCGCCCCGACGCGGTGTTCGTCGACGAGACCGGGGTGGGCGGCGGCGTGGTGGACCGGCTGCGCCAGTTGGGCCATCCGGTGATCGGCGTGCAGTTCGGCGCCCGCCCCGATGGCGCGGTGGACGGCGAGTTGGTCGCCAACAAGAGGGCCGAGATGTGGTGCCGCCTGCGCCAGTGGCTGAAGACCGGCGGCGCCCTACCCGACGACCGCGAGCTGGCGGCCGATCTGACCGGCGTGGAATACGGCTACACCGTCCACAACGAAATTCAGCTGGAGAAGAAGGACGACATGAAAAAGCGCGGCCTGGCCAGCCCCGACGCCGCCGACGCCCTGGCCCTGACCTTCGCCCATCCGGTGACACGGCAGCCGGGCGGCCCCGTGCGGCTTGGCGGCCCGGCCGTGCCGTCGGAATTCGATCCATTCAAGGGCGGGTGATCCCGGCCCTCTCCACGCGTATCCACACAGATATTTACAATCTATTATTTGCTTTTTGCCGCCGCATCACGCATCATTTCGTGCTGAATGCGAGGTAAAGATGGAGTTCGGCGAGTTCCGTGACCTGGCCCGGCGCCTCTATGCCGAGCAGAATCCGGCGGCAACCGCGGCATCCCTGGCGGTATCGGACAGCCTGCGGCGCCATTTGCTGTCGCTGGCCGACCCCGAGGTCTTCGCCCGCACGGTGTGCGAACTGGCCGGCGCCATCGCCGCCGACCTTGAGGGGGAGACGCGCTGAGCCATGGCCGACCACCGCGACATCCCGGCGCCGCCCGAGATGGACATCGTGTTGGCCTGGCGGGTCTGCACCCTGCTGGACGCCGTCCTGACCGGCGGCGGGGCCGCCTACCAGGCCGAGTTCGCCGCGGCCCCCGCCACCCTGGATCGCGCCAAGGAAACGGTGGTACGCCGCTGCCTCGCCCGGCCGGCCGGAGCGGCGGCCGATCCCTATGAAATCGCCGCCGAATACGGCTTCCTCCTCGCCGGCCATGCCGACGACCACCGGCAGGTGGCGCTGCTCGCCGCCATCCATGTCATGTGATGCGCCACCTCCTCCGCCACGAGGCGGAGGGCGTCGCGCTCGACCGCCCGACGATCCGCCGCCTGTTCCGCCTGGTGACGGCCGAAGGCGGCGAGGGTATCGACCGCACCGGGCTGCACCTGGCCTTTCACCTGGCGGCCAGGGCCCTGGATCTGCGCGCCCCGGCCAAAGCCGCCCGCGTTCTGCCGCTTCCCGCGCCCCCCGCGCGCTGACCCGCCCTTACCGGCGGCAACCGGAGCCATCGGCCCGGTGGTCCCGCCACACGCCCCCACACACCCTACCAGGAGGTTTCCCATGTGCATGGGTTCCGCACCGAACATTGCCGCCCCGGCGACGCCACCCGCCCCGGCACCGGCGCCGCAGCTTCCCGACGCCGCGGTCCAGCAGGCCGGCACCGACCAGCGGGCCCGCGCCATCGCCGCCCTGGGGCCCGGCGATACCATCCTGACCGGGCCGATGGGCCTGGAGCAACCGCCCTCGACCACCGCCCAGGGTTCAATGGGCAAGACCCTGCTGGGAAGCTGATTCCATGCCCCCCGCCCCCCCGAACCGGCCTCCGCCGGCCTCGACCGTGCTGGAACTGCGCCAGCACCTCGACCGCCGCCTGGGGTCGCTGCGCGCCGGCCGCATGAGCTACCTGCTCCACTGGCGCGAGCTGTCCGACTACATCCTGCCGCGTCGCGGCCGGTTCCTAGTGACGCCCAACCAGGGCAACCGCGGCGAGCCGCGCAACGAGAAGATCATCGATAGCACCGGGACCCTGGCGGCGCGCACCCTGGCGTCGGGCATGATGGCCGGCATCACCTCGCCCGCCCGCCCGTGGTTCCGCCTGACCCTGTCCGACCCCGAGGCCGCCCGCGACACGGCGGTCCGCCTGTGGCTGGACGAGGTGGCCAAGCGGATGGCCCGCGTCTTCGCCAAGTCCAATTTCTACAACTCGCTGGCCGTGCTGTACGAGGAACTGGGCGTCTTCGGCACCGGGGCGATGATCATCCTGGAGGATTTTGAAGACGTCATCCGCTGCCAGACGCTGACCGTCGGCGAATACTTCCTGGCCAATTCCGACCGCCAGGCGGTCAACACCCTCTACCGCGAATTCCCGCTGACCGTCGGCCAGGTGGTGGCCCAGTTCGGCGAGGCGGCCTGTACCCCCACCGTGCTGGCGCTCTACCGCACCGGCCAGTTGGACATGGAGGTGATGATCGGCCATGCCGTCGAGCCCAACGACGACGAGCTGGTGGCGGTGTCCTTCGCCGAGGGCATGCCCTACCGCTCGGTCTATTGGGAACTGGGCAGCAGCCAGAGCCTGATCCTCGCCGCCCGCGGCTTCCGCGAATTCCCGGTCTGCGCCCCGCGCTGGGCGGTGGTGGGCAACGACGTCTACGGCCGGTCGCCCGGCATGGATGCTTTAGGCGACGTCAAGGCGTTGCAGGTGGAGCAGAAGCGCAAGGCCCAGGCCATCGAGAAGATGGTCAACCCGCCGATGGTCGCCGACGTGTCCCTGAAGAACCAGCCGGCCACCCTGCTGCCGGGCGGCGTGACCTACCTGCCGGGCAACGCCGCCGGTGTGGGCTTCCGGCCGGTCTACGAGGTGGACCCGCCGCTGCCCGGCCTGGTCCAGGACATCGCCGAGGTGCAGGCCCGCATCGGCAAGGCCTTCTATGCCGATTTGTGGCTGATGATGAGCGAACTGGACGGCATCCGCACCGCCACCGAGATCAACGAGCGCAAGCAGGAAAAGCTGCTGATGCTGGGGCCGGTGCTGGAGCGCGTGCAGGCCGAAATGCTCGACCCGGCCATCAAGCGCGCCTTCGCCGTCATGGCCCGCGCCGGTCTGCTGCCGCCGGCGCCGCCGCCGCTGCGCCGCCAGTCCCTACAGGTCGAATACACCTCGATGCTGGCCCAGGCCCAGAAATCGGTGGCCACCGCCGGCATCGAGCGGCTGATGGGCTTCGTGGCCACCCTGGCGCCGAGCCGCCCCGACGTGGCCGACAACATCGATTACGACGAAGTGGTGGACGAATACGCCGCCCTGGTGGGGGTCAGTCCCCGCATCGTGCTGCCGCCGCCGGCGGTGGCGCAGCTCCGCCAGGCCCGCCAGCAGCAGGCCGCCGCCGCCCAGGCGCAGCAGCAGGCCGTCCAGACCGGCACCGCCGTCGCCCGCGGCGCCCTGGACCTGTCCGAGGCGCGGATCGGCAACCACAACCTGCTGGAAACCGCCGCCCAGGCGGTGGCCGCCACCCTGCATTCGGCGCCGCAAGCGGCGCCGCCGCCAAGGACCCAGCCATGATCCCCGTCCCCGACCACCTGATCGCTGCCCCGGCGCCGCGCCGGGCCGCCACCCCGGACGACGAGGCCGCCGCCCTCGCCGCCTTCGCCGGCCGGTTCGCCCCCCGCCTGCGCCGACTGGTGCAGGCGCAATTGGCGCGGCGGGGCGATGCGGCGCGCCAAGCCCTGCCCCGGACCCGCGAGGCCGCCGCCGCGCTGCACCGCGACATCGGCGCCGGCCTGGACGGCGCGGTCCGCAAGCGGCTGTTCGACCGGCTGGCCGGCGGCCAGATGGGGATCGAGACCGCCCGCCTGGAACGCCACGCCGCCGCCGAGGACCGGGCGGCCCGCCGGACCGCCAGCAATTCGTTCCTGGCGCAGCAGATGGCGGAGGTGCTGGACCCGGCCGCCGAGTCCGGCGCCTTCCGCCGGGCGCTGGCCAACGGCCGGCACGAAATCGCCGCTTTCGGGGCTCAGACCGGCCAGCCGCCGGACGCCATCGCCGCCCGCCAGGACCGCTTCGCCTCGGACCTGACCCTGGCCCGCACCCTGATGCTGGCCCACCGCGACCCCGAGGCGGCCCGGACATTCTATCTTCGCCACCGCGCCCGCCTGCTGCCCGCCGCCCGTCCCGGGCTGGAACACAGCCTGGAACGGGCGGACGAGGACCGGCTGATCGACCGCGTGGCCGGCCGGATCGTCGCCGCACCGGCGGGCGACGACCGGCCGCTGGCGGATTGGGAGCAGGCGGCGGAGCGTCAGGCCGCCGCATTGCGCCCCGGCGACGAGGCCTTCCGCCGGCGCCTGCACCGCGAGGTGGCGGGCCGTGCCGCCCTGCTGCGCGCCACCCTCGACGACAAGGCCCGCCGCCGACGCAATACCCTGTTGGCCGCCGCCCGTGGGGCCGGCGGCCCGCCGCCCACCGCCCTCGCCGAACTAACCGCCGATCCCGGACTGCATTACCTGTGGGTCAAGGCGCCCGAGGCGGTGCGCGACGCGGTGGAGCGCCTGATCGCCCGCAACCGCACCGGCCATCCCCGCGACACCGGCCATGCCGGGAGGGCGCTGCGCCATTTCCTGCTGGGCCTGCACCACCTCAACCCGGCCGGCTTCCGTGCCCTCGACCTCGGCCACCCCGCCTTCGACCTGTTGGCCCCCGCCGACCACCTGGAGGCGCTGGCCGCCCAGACCGAGGGCCGTCCACCGCCGCGGACCGACCTGTCGCTGCCCCAGTTGCTGCACGCTGCCCGCGCCACCGTTTCCCCCGCCCACCTGACCGCCGGAGCCGCCCCATGACCGAACCCGCCGACGGCGTCGATGTCGCGATTGACCGCGATCCGGCATCCCCGCCCGGCCCGCCGGCCGGCGACGCCGGCAATCCCTACTTCAGCGATCCCCTCCACCGCGCCTACCACTATGCCGGCGCCCTGCTGGACTATGCCGGCCAGTACCGCGACGCCACCGGGCGGATCCCCTCCGGCCCGGACCTGGCCGAGATGGCCGATCGCGCCGGCAGCGAGGCCCTGGGCACCGGCTGGGCCGGCCATCCCGTGCTGGCCGGCGCGACGGCGACCTCGGCCACCGGCACGACCCACCCCGCCATCGGCGATCCGCAACCTCCGGCTTCTGGTCCTGCGCCAGAGGCGAACGGCAAACAGCATCTTGCGCAAATGTTCCATTGGGAAGTTACCCAGAGCGGAAGGCCGTAACGACCCGAGGCCAAGGCCGCCCATCACCGGGTCCGGCGCCTCTTTACGCCTATTAGATTGTCATGCTTGACAGCAACAACTTTTTGTGGCTTGATGGGAAGCACCGCCACACAAGCGCCCGGAGGAACCCCCGGGCGCTTTTTGTTCGACCCGGACACGCCGCAAGGCCCCGGCCGGCCCCGCACGCCCCTTCCCCGGAGAAAGACCATGGATGACGACATCGAACGATTCGATGCCGGCGATGCCGACGCCGTCGCCGGCCAGAGGCAGCGCGCCGACCGCACCGAAACCCGGCGCCTCGCCGCGCTGAAGACGGTGATGGCCACCGCCGAGGGCCGCCGCTACCTGTGGTGGCTGCTGGACCGGTGCGGCGTGTTCCGCACCAGCTTCACCGGCGACAATTCCACCTTCTTCAACGAGGGCATGCGCAATGTCGGCCTGATGGTGCTGGGCGACGTCAACGCCGCCTGCCCCGAGCAATACCTGGTGATGATCAACGAAGCCAAAGAGGACGACCATGTCTGACACCCTCCTGGCGGCACCGCCCGCCGACAACCCGCCGCCGGCTTTGCCGGCAAATCAGAAGAAGCCGGCAAATCAAAAGACTGCCGCTCCCGGCGCGGCGCCGGCCGCCCCCCGGCCCGATCCCTACGCGGGACTGCACGTTTCCGAAGCGCTCGGCATCGATCCCGCAATTCTCGACGATTTCAAGGCGCTGGCCGGCGACCTGGAATTGTCGCCCGAGGCGGCGCAGCGGCTGATGGATTTCTACCTTGCCGCCCACCGCCGCCGGCACGACGGCTGGCGCGCCCAGACGGTTGCTGACCGCGAACTGGGCGGCCAAGCCCTGGCGCGCAACGTCGCCGCCGCCGGCCGGGCCATCGACCGTTTCGGCGGGCCGGAGCTGCGCCGGACGCTGGAGGTCACCGGCACCGGCAACCACCCCGAGATGGTCCGCTTCTTCGTCCGCGTCGGCAAGGCGCTGGCCGAGGACGGCCTAGTGCGTCCCACCCACGGGCGGCAGCCCAAATCCTACGGCGAAACCTTTTATCCCAAACACAAAGCGAAGGAGTAGCAATCCATGGCCAACCTGATCGGGTCCGCCGCCCTGACCTATGCCGATTGGGCGGCGCGCGTCGACGACGACGGCAAGGTCGCCAAAATCGTCAACCTGCTGTCCCAGACCAACGAGGTGCTGGACGACATGCTGTGGGTGGAAGGCAACCTGCCCACCGGCCACAAGACCACGGTGCGCACCGGCTTGCCGCAGGCGGCCTGGCGCCTGCTGAATTACGGCGTGCCCAAGGCCAAGAGCACCACCGCCCAGGTCGTTGATACCTGCGGCATGCTGGAAGTCTATTCCGAGATCGACAAGGACATCGTCGACCTCAACGGCGATTCCGCCGATTTCCGCCTGTCCGAGGACCTGGCCTTCCTGGAGGGCATGAACCAGCAGATGGCCTCGACGCTGTTCTACGGCAATACGGCCGTCAACCCGGAACGCTTCCTCGGGTTGGCGCCGCGCTACCCCACCGTCAACCCGGCCAATGCCGAGACCGCCAACAACGTCATCGATATGGGCGGTACCGGCTCGACCAACACCTCGATCTGGATCGTCGTGTGGGGGCCCGCCACCTGCCACGGCATCTTCCCGCGCGGCTCGCGCGGTGGCCTGCAGCACGAGGACCTGGGCCAGTGGACCCTGTCCGACGGCAACGGCGGCCAGTACGAGGGCTACCGCACCCATTACAAGTGGAATTGCGGCCTCAGCTTGCGCGACTGGCGCTATGTGGTGCGCCTGGCCAATATCGACGTCACCACCCTGTCGGGCGGCAACGCCCCCGACCTGGTCAAGGGCCTGATCCGCGGCCTGCACCGCCTGCCGACCCAGCCGGTGGGCGCCGGCACCGAACAGCGCACCGACGCCCCCGACGACGGGGTGACCATGGGCCGCACGGTGATCTACTGCAACCGCACCATCCGCACCTGGCTGGACATCCAGGCCACTTACCGCACCAACGTCCTGCTGAAGATGGACCAGTTCGATGGCAAGCCGGTGACCACCTTCCGCGGCGTGCCGGTCAGGACCTGCGACGCCCTGCTCAACGCCGAGGCCCGCATCGTCTGACGCCGCCCCGACCCTCCCCGTCCATCCTTTCCGCCGCGGGTGCCTCCCTTCCGGGACGGCGCCCGCGGCGCTTTTCGGAGCACGCCATGATCCTCGACAAGTCGCTGCAATTCGATTGCGGCTCGGCCATCACCGTCACCACCCCCTCGGCCAACACCATCGACCTGTCGGCCGGGCGCGACCTGGGGGCGGGCGACGGCCCCACCCTCAAGCTGGTCTGCACCGTGGTCGCCGCCTTCGCCGCCGCCGGTGCCGCCACCTTGCAGGTGCAGTTCCAGACCGCGCCCGACAACGCCACCTGGAGCAACCTGGCCATGTCCGACCAGATCCCCGTCGCCAGCCTGACCGCCGGCGCCGAGCTGCTGCGCATCGACGTGCCGCTGGGCTGCCAGCGCTATCTGCGCCTCAATTACGTGGTGGCCAACGGACCGATGACCGCCGGGGCGATAACCAGCGAGATCGTGCTGAACCGCGAGGCGCAGACCGCCTATGCCAGCGGCTTTTCCGCCGACAACTGAGGGAGCACCCGATGGCCCGCTACCGCGTGACCGAAGCCAGCTACATCGACGGCCGCCTGCTGCAACCGGGCGACGAGATCGCCACCGCCGACGGCCTGATTCCCGGCCCGCACCTGACGCCGCTGGACGATGCCGCCCGCCGGGCGGTCAAGGCGGCGGGCCCGGCCCGCATGGACCGGGTCGACCCGGTCGAAGCCATGACCGCCCAGCCGCGGCACGGCTGATCTCCGCCCGCCCCTCCCCTCTCTGCCCGCCATGCCCGCCCCGGCATGGCGGCGTAGGGCTCTGCGAGACCCCTCATGGCTTCCGACATCGACATCTGCAACTTGGCGCTGCTGCGCCTGGGCACCCGCTCGTCCATCTCGGCCCTGACCGAGGGAAGCACCGAGGCCAATGCCTGCGCCCTGGCCTATCCCATCGTGCGCGACACCCTGCTGGCCCAGCACCGCTGGTCCTTCGCCACCCGCCGCGTCGCCCTGGCCGACCTGGGAAACCCGCCGGACAACTGGGCCTTCCGCTACGCCTATCCCCCCGACTGCCTGCATGCGCGCGCCCTCCATCCGCCGGCGCCGCCCCAGCCTACCGGCGGGCCGCCGGCGGTGGACGCCACGTCCCTGCCCTTCGAGGTGTCGGCCGATTGCGACGCCAGCGGCAATCCCATCCGTATCGTGCTGGCCGGCCAGCCCGGCGCCGAGTTGGTCTATACCGCCCGCATCACCACCGCGGCCCAGTTCGATGCCGGCTTCGTCGAAGCCCTGTCGTGGACCCTGGCCGCCGAATTGGCCATCACCCTGACCGGCGACAAGATCATCGCCCAGTACTGCCTGCAAACCGCGGCGGCGGCGGTGGCCGGCGCCAAGGCGAACGACGCCAACGAATCCCCCTTCGTCGACGATCGCCCGGCCGAGTGGATCGCCGCCTACCGCATCTTCCGGAGGCCGACATGGCCCAATCGCTGATCCAGCCCAGCTTCGCCGGCGGCGAACTGGCGCCCAACATGGCGGCCCGCGTGGATACCGCCAAATACCATGTCGGCGCCAAGACGCTGCGCAATTTCTTCGTCCTGGTGTCGGGCGGCGTGTCGAGCCGGCCGGGAACCCGCTTCGTCGGACGGGCCAAGGATTCCGCCCATCCGGTCCGCCTGATCCCCTTCCAGTTTTCGACGCTCCAGACCTACGTGCTGGAATTCGGCCACCAATACATGCGCGTCGTGATGGACGGCGGCTATGTGCTTGAACCGTCCCTCACCGTCACCGCCATCACCCGGTCCGCCCCGGCGGTGGTGAGCTATGCCGCCACGATGCTGGGCGCCGCCACCCCGGCCAATGCCGGCGTCACCACCTCGTACAGCCCCGGCGACACGGTGACGCTGGCGGGGGGCACCAGGTCCCAGCCGGCCATCGTCACCGTGGCGGCCACCACCCTGCTGTCCACCGTCCTGACCGGGGGCGGCAGCGGCTACGCGGCGGGCGACACCCTCACCCTGGCCGGCGGCTCGGCCACCGTTCCAGCGAGCCTGACGGTGACCGCGGTAAGCGGCGGCGCCATCACCGCCTTCAGCCTGGCCGATGGCGGGCAATACAGCGCCAACGCCGCCGCCTTCACCCAGGCTGCGACCTCGGGCACGGGCAGCGGCGCCACCTTCGGCACGCCGCTGTTCGGCGCGGGAGCGCTGAGCGTGGATGTCGCCGGCTCCTATTCCACCACACCCGCCGATCCGGCCGCCCAGGCGGCGACCTCGGGCAGCGGCGCGGGGTTGAGCGTCACCTGCACCTGGGCCCCGTGGCAGCCGCTCCAGGACGGCGACTGGGTGTTCCTGGCCGGCATCGGCGGGATGAGCGCCCTCAATTCCACCCCG
>JAEHJW020002178.1_pt1 | contig 13201 bp, 14 predicted proteins | sample 9271431 | NCBI WGS metagenome assembly JAEHJW02
CCCATTCCTCCGTTTCGCTGCTTTCTCGCGTTCCCAGTCATCACGGCACGAGCCTTTCACCCCTTCCGTGCTGATGGGGTCACAGAACAGCATCCGGTGCCTTGTGGGGCTACCGCAGTAGTGGCATCGCCCGACCGGTGCCAAAGTCGGATACCGCTTGCCAAGCGCAATTTGCCGGGCAAGTTCTTCATGTTTCATGGCGCGTTCGGCATCATCCATTTTGCGTTACCGGACTCAAAAAGAGTGCACGTTCCTCGTTTCTCCGGCGCAGAAGATCGGGAATCACTCGATTGCAGGCATGGCACCACCGAGGGAACTGATCAGCGGCTTCATCGTAATCTCCACGGTTCAGGAGTATCCAGAGGGTCGAATCCAGAAGAGCCGTGATGCCCAGGTTGTACGAAAAATCCACCAGAGCCGCCATTTGGTTTGGGTTGAGGGGAACAGTAGCATGACGCGTGATCTCCGCTCCAAGACCCCGTAGACGCGTCTCAAGGTCATTGTCGGCTTGTTCCTGAGTCCAGACCGTTCCCTGAATGATGTCTGGTCCTGTGGCTCCGTATCCAATTGTCCAAGGTTCCCCACCCGAGACAGGATCAGGGTAGGCGATGAGCACACATCCCTCTTGATCCTTGACGAAGGGTAGAGCAATTGCAAGCCATGAGATCATATTACCCTCCCGTCCGTCCGGTTTTAATGAATGACCAAATGATGGCAATCGATGCACCGATAGCCGCTGTGATCTTGATGACGTTGAGCATCCATTTGGATGCCTTCCACGCCTCGAGCACCCCTTGAATTGATTCCGTGAGGAGCCTCATTTCAGTTTGCAGGGCCAGAATGTCCTTCCTGAGTTCATCCATTCCTGCTCTTCCTTCTGTATCCTCATCCATCAAACCCCCCTTAGTTCGGCAACTCATTCATAGTCGGTGCAGTTGTATATGTCACAGTCACCACGTCATTCAGTGTTACTGGAATTACACCAGATGATAGAGTGGTATTCCACACCACAGTCCCACCACGAGTTAATGTCATATTAGTAACTGCCCCACCTGAAACTGCTACTGATCCTGTGGCTGTTGCAGTGTATGCAAATGGACTAGCACCCACAGTAATAGGAACTGGAGTTAGACCTGCTTTGGATGCAGAGGTGAGAGTTCCTGAAAGAGTTAATGAAGTGCCCTGCATAGGAGCAAGAGATTGTACAACGGATCCAATAACAAAATTAGGGTACTGCGCTGGTCCTATTTGATACTCACCAGCGGTATTAGCAGCATTAATAAGTGAACCACTTCTATGCTCAAACCGTATATTCTGTATGGCTCCGGTACTGGTTTGTGAAACAGAATCAACTAAATCTTGTCCGGTATTTGTAATCTGTAAACCATTTACCCCATTTCGATTGAAAATACTGAAAGACAGAGGGCCGTAAGTATCTCCAGTATTTTGTACCGTAAGTCCAGCACCAGTGGAATTAAGTAAAGTCCCACTCATTGCCATCGTGGTAGCACTTACAGAGCCGCCAGATAAGTTGGTAGCCGTAGTAGCGGATGGGACATTCCCTATAGTGGCCCACGTAGCAGCGGTAGAACTAGAGGCAGTCAATACCTGCCCTGCTGTGGGGGCAGTCGCAGAAGATACATTCACTGTGGTAGTAGCAGACTGTAAGGCAGGGGCCTCAACTAAGGTAAGCACCGGGGTTGTGGTGCTCGTGGCAACGGTGATGTCTGGGTTCGCGGAAGTAACAGAAGTAACCGTTCCAGTCCCTGTCAGACTTGCCCAGACCGCCGCCGTGGCGCTGGTAGCCGAGAGGACTTGTCCGGAGGTGGGTGCCGCAGCACCGGAGATTGAGACTGTCCCGGAGGCCGTTTGCAACGCAGTCGCGGTTCCGCTTCCCCCCCCACCCGAACTGGGCCATGCGAAGGCGAGAGCCGGGGCGATTAGAACTAAAGCCGTTAATAATTTTTTCATGATCACCTCAAAAAGTAATTGCCTGAACTTCCGCCACCGTTGTCGCCGCCCACACTTCGCCGACTTTGGTGTGCAGATTCTGGATATCTGGTACTTGAAATGCCTGAATCGCCGCTGCGATAGTATACAGGTCTGCGTGGGTTACGGGGGTTGCAATGCCGCCGCTGGCCGTGTACCAGTCGTCGCTCCTACGATGCTGGTTCATTTTTTTCGGCCTATGCGATGGTTACAGAATTCGACGGCAGAGAGCTTCCCGGCGCTCCAGCCGCGTACATTTTCAGGTCCGCTATGTAGTTGGCTACTGCGTTTGCGAACTCTGACCAGACAGCCAAGGAGGGAAAGACATGGAAGTTTCCCGCGATGTCTTGATAGGCCAGGGACGTTCCGGAAGAGCCGGGGAAAGAGTTGTTCTTGAGAACAAAGGTTTCAACAGCGTTGATCGTCTGTTGGTCTTGAGTTCTGATTCCATAAGTCCCGTTGACTGCTGGAGTATTGGTGCTGGTGATCGTCAACCCGGCAGAGTATGCGGCCTGAATCTCTGCCGCGAGTTGCTGGGCCGTAAGTTCGGCAGCGGTAGGTGCGGGGGGCCACGATCCGGTTACTTCGACCCATCCGGCGGCAATGGCTTTGTCGATGTATGGAACTTGGGACGGAATAGTTTCATCGTAACCGTAAGTCTTTCCTGCATTTTGGAAGTATCTCAATGTAGTTCACTCCATTCCTTAATGGTTACTGCACCAGAAGCGTTTCCTATTTCAAAAGTTGCTCCAGGCGGTACTATTGCACTTATCGGATAAGTCGACCATGACAGACCAGCCGCTGAAGACATTTGGGTCCCATTGATATAGAAATAAAAAGACACCGTAACCCCGGTATTATTTGCAATGACTGCCATAATAAATATTGGCCTGCTTTCTGAATTAGTGTAAATCGTGCCCATTGATCTAGAAGAAGTCACATCCACCCAATTCCCGCCAGCAAAAGACTGCCCCAAATTAACCGCTTGGTTCGCGCCCGTAGCAGGAGCCACTACCACTTGCCCGGTTGTCTGACAGTGCCAGTTAGTCCCGTCCCACTGCAAAGTTACTGTCGATTGCCCTGCTGGGAGTGCCCACGAGTAAACACCAGTACCATCCGCCAAGAAAAACTCAGGAGTACCGGTCGTGACATTGGACTGTACCGTGTATCCGTAGGTATTAGACCGGAAAGTGACTTCCTGACCTACTACCGTACCGGGTTCAATCGTGAGAGTAATCGCAGCAGTTGCACCATCCGCTGAAACCAGAGTTTTCAGGACGTTCCCGAGGGTGATGTTCCCGGTGGCTGTAACTGTGACTACATTCAATGCCTGACCCAAAGGGACGGGCTGAGAAGAGGTAGTGGCAGGCGAGATATTGGAAGCCCCGACACTGGCGGCGGTAGGATCACATGAAATTAGATCGTTCACTTGCCAGTTCTGTGCAATCGTTCCTTCTTGCGCCCGAAGAATCGTCAGAGTAGTTCCGCTGACCGCAGTCACATATACGATTTCAAAAACGGACTCCGTGGCGGCATTCGTCAGGACCAGCGGGATTACCTGATCCACACCAAGAGCGGGAAGACTCGATGCACTTGATACGGAAATCGTTGCGCTCGTCGAAGAGCAATACGCTGTCACATACTCGGAATAAAAATTGGCGAAAACAAAAAGTGACATACCACCCTCCTAGATTGAAATACTTCTCGTGGTTGAGAATGGTACAGTCCCATACGCGGCTTGCCCAAACGCCCCTTTTGGAACCTTTGCGCCATACTGGAACCCTCCAACGCAATCAGCCGTGAAAATGGTTTGACCTGCTACATTTTTCAGGATGAATTTTACCAAGACTCCATTTGGAATCCAGATCCCCGGGCTGTTGATTATGCCTGTCTTGAGGATTGGGATTACCGCGGGATTGAGGGAACTACCAGAGGTATTTGACCACGTCTGGTAAGGGGTTGAAGTGCCGGCCAGATAAGTCGATAACGACCCTCCCGCAGCGATTTGACCGCTCAGGTCGTAGAATGTCTGTCCATTTCCGATGGGCGACCATCCACACCCGGATCCGACCGGCTCAAGTGCCAAAGATTGATTGGGATGGATTGGCCCATAGGAGGCCAAGAGATTTCCGCTCGGGTCGTAGACCGAAAAGGAATAACTTTGTGGCAGAAGAAAGACGGGGTGAGGAATACGCCCATCAGCACCCAAAAGGATTGGGTTTGGGTTGGGGATTTTACCGAACCTGTCAGAGAATGTGGGTAACGCCGTTGACCCTCCGAAAGCATTCACCTGGACGGTGCCGAACGAGTTTATCCCTCCTGCGAGATTCAGGAAGTTGGTGAAGTTGGAAAGGGGCGAGAGACCAAGGATCATACCTGCGTCCCTACCGAGTTAACCCAAATTGCCGGAGATTGCTGTTTGCACCAGATCGGGTACCCCAGATTATCATCGAACCACCATTGATACAACACCGGGTTTGATGGCCTTGTGGTTCCCCCTTGCCCCCGAGCCGATGCTAGACCCATGAAAAACAGTCCCCATGCGCTCGAGACGATATCAGGCCGACCCGCGAGAATGGGGGTATTGATGATTGTTGATGTAGGAGTGAGGATCAATTGGCCCCCGCTTGCATTTTAAGGTTTGCCGAGACGATCACAGCATTCACCGGATCAGTGACCACGATTTCAAACAGCCGATCTCTGGCTTCTCCGAGTCGGCGCCAAATCGCCCGGTTTTTGTAATTCCCCATCACCCCAATAGAGCACCAGTGCTCGTTGCTCCAGGTCGATCCACCGTCGTCGGACCAGCGCAACATGGCCTGCGGAGAACTTCCTTGACCATTAGCCAATCCAACACCAGGTTGGAACTGGATTTGAAACTCGTTGAAAAACTGCCTTTGAAGATCGGCGGTCAAATGAAGGCACCGGCGCAAACGACGAATCAAAGCCCCGTTTTCCGTGTAGATCGAATTGGAGAGGGAATACAGCATCCCGTTAAGGTAATCGCCGACGATGATTTGACCGCCAAAATTCGCGCAGCAATTTGACCGATGACGATCGAAGGACGAGGTAAGCGGATTCCAAGTGAGCCATTTGTGCCATGCGCCAGAAGTCGCATCATAAACCCAGGTCAAGTTAATCGATGGAAAAGTGAGTACGTAAAATTCGTGTCCGTTCATTTGGTAGGTATAAGCCACGGCATCAGAGATTACCTGGCCTACCAGCGTAGTTTCTACCGCATGGGTCGAGATGCGGTCCATCTGATAGCCGTTGAGGGTGCAGACAATTCCTTGACCGCGGGTATCTTGGGTCACGAGCGCGAATGAGTTACCAAGTCTCGAAATCGACCGGATGGCCGCACACCCATGCTGGATGTTTGAGCCAGGAATAATGGCAAACGGAAAAGGAAACGCTCCAACATCAATCCATACTTCGGAAGTGGTTTCTCCCAACAGGTAGACCTGGCGATGATCCACGATCAAACTCACCAGGTTGTCGGAATTCCCGAACTTGCTCGCAAAACTCAAAGCCGGGGTTGCCGACGAAAGAAGAGAGGTAGCAGCCCACTGCTGGGACCCTCCTTGCGCGTAGACGATGTAATTATCCACGGCCTCACCTTGTACGCCGCCGGTCCATGGCCCATCTGTAAGAGGCGCTGAGAGCGTTTTGGAAGCAATGTCGTAGGAGTACCGATTGGCTCCATCAAAGATCATCGCTTCCAAGCCGTTATCCGTGATCGAGATTTGGCCCGTATTGGTCGAAATGGTACCGAGATTGGTCAGGGTGAAATTTAGCGAGACAAGCCACAAGACATTTGCGGAAATTGCCAGCATTTCTGTACGCCCTGGCAAAACATGCAAAGCGCGCACTTCCCCGGCAGTCAACTGGGCCGCGAATGACATTCCTGGGGTTGGATACAAAGCGACGACCCCACGCATAGGGGAGATATTGAGCATCGGATCGCCGGGGTTTTTTGCCGGATCGATCTCGGGGTACCAATTGATGCACTCCTGATCATCCTGATAAGGTGATTGGGCCGTGTATGACCCGGCGCGCCCGACGAAGTAAAAGTCACCCACCGAAGCCCCCGCTCAATATCCATCCCGCATCCTGAGGATTTCCTGTGACGATAGCAGGGTCCAGCCGCTGAATGGCCTGGGGTTTGCGATTGGCCGCCTTTATTTGCCCTTTGAACTTGGAGGCGTTTTTGGTCACCAGTTCCACAATGACCTGATCATTTTTGCCGTACTCTGGCAGCAATAGTTCCGCCAAACCCCACTGCAGCATGAGTTTGTACCCGGGAGGGAACTGCACCACATCCTGAATGGTGTTGAAGCGTGAAAATACGATGTCGCAAAACAGATGCATTTCACCCTGGGATGGATTTTGCCAGTAATGGAGCACCCCCAAAGGCTCCGAGGGTTCGTAGTAGCATGCTCTCGGCCACGGGCCTGGCATCGATTTGATGCCGATTTTCTGATAGTCACCACAGGAAATTAATGCCACCGGAAAATCAAGCATCCCGGTAATGGAATTCATGACGCGCACAAAGGCGGAATTGATCCGGACAGGCCGGGGAGGGTTGGAAACGAACGACTGAGAACCAAGATTTGCTGTGGTATTGAGGTAGTACGTTCCCAAGGCCCCAGATGTACTTCCGCCGATCCCGCTTCCGAGGGATGCAATCGAGAGGGTGCCGACCACATTTGAGTTGGTCAAAATCTGCCCCACGGAAATAGATCCCGAGATCAGATCCGTCACCGTCAAAACGTTCCCGCTCACCGATCCAGTGAACACCGCTCCGGTATTCCCGTTTGGGCCAATCGTGTAGATGTATTGCCCCCCCGTCAGCGGGTGGATGATCTCCTGCTGCGCATAAATCAAAAGCGATTCTGTGGCCAACAGTTCAATGAGATCATTCAGCGTGGTCAGAGCGTCCTGCGCCGCCGAGGCCGTAGGAGACTCGCCTGAAGCCAGCGCGCCAATGGAGCGTAATGCCCCACCAACGATGTCGTAGACGATAGACATTATTCGCCCGTTGCCATTTCAAGATAATCGGTGCCGGTGCCCGCCGTCTGGATGCACTCGACCGCCGCTACCCGGCTTGGAAGCGTGATGGAGTCGCTTGCCGTAATAGCCGTCAGGGAAGTGAGAGGAAACCACCGGGAACTTGCGACATGCTGGCCCGCGCCTGGTGTCAGGCTCATGTAGCAAGAGACTGTATCCCCACTCCCGACCGTCACGGCGACCGTTGCGGGAAAAGAGGCCAAACTCATATCCTGAACAGTCCCTGGAGAAGGAAGGATATACGCTGGAGGGTAAATCAATCCGCCTGCTTGCGCACCTACGACAACACCCGAACACACCAAAAATAAGACGAATCCAAGAACTTTTTTCATGCTGACCTCATTGTTGATGCCGATAAGTTTCGATGGAGGGATAAAGACCGGCCCCTGTGGTTTGCTTTGCTGCGGACAGAAGATTTGCGACAGTTCCAGGTGCCCCATTCGCCAGCATTTCATCTACCAAAGCAGGATCCTGCGAGAATAGGAGTTTGGCTTGCGCGGCAAGTTGAGCAGGCGGTTGACGTGTGGCCCAAGCCGCCGCTCCTTTTGCGGCACCGGACACATCCCCGTGCAAGAGCGGAGAAATTGCCTCTTGTATTCCCTGGTCCGAGGCACCCGCCAAGCGCCGGAAGGTTTGCGACCCTCCCAAAACCTGTCCCGCAGTGGTCGCGAACTGCTTTTCATTTTCCATGGTGCGCTCGAATTCGTCGAAAGCCGCATCATTCCCAAAAGCCGCTTGAATCTTTGCACGAATTGCTGGGGTGCTGAAAATCTTGCGGGCCACGTTCCCTCCGTCTGGGGTCGATGAGATTTTATCTTGGATGGCCTTTGTAACGCCGGATAGAAAGAATTGCCGATCATTGGGTGAAAGATTGCTCACGATTTTGCTCGTAACTTCCGGGTCGTTGGTCAATGCCCGTTGCCCGAGATTCATCGCATCCAGGGATTGAGAGGGACCCGCCCATGCCTGACGTGCAGCGGCATAATCCGGGTTCAGGGTATCCAGATGACTGACATATGCGCTGCGCAAATCGTTGATGGAGCGCCCTGTCGCATCGAGGACGAGTCTCCCGCTGGTCGGGTCGCGATATGCCTCAACCTGGTTATCGAGTCCACGCTTGGCGGCATCCAGCACGCGCATTTGCACGGGCCCGCTTCCCGGGATCTGGTATTGGCTGGCATCGAAAGGGACCCCTTGCGCATCGGCCAGGTTGCGATCGATTCCAGATACCGCGTTAACCCCGGACTTCATCAACGGGTTGGCGAGCATCTGAGCGAGTTTTGCATCTGGTGTGACCTGGTTGGCAAATGCCTTGGCATAGAGGGGTTGGGAATCCTTCAATCGTTGCGCCATGAGTGCCTGAGCATCATCGTAGACGGATCCAGGCGTACCTGTGGCCTTCTGGACGGCTTGAGTAATGCGATCAGCCTGCGCATCTGCACGAGTGCCAAACACCTGATTGGCGAGCGCCTGTCCCTCTCCTGGTGTGTTTGCGGCCACTTCTGCGAGATTTCTGACATTACCCCCTCCTTTTGCGCCAAGCAACGCGGAGGCCGCATCCACCAATGTCGAGTGAGGCCCCATTTCCACCATTTTGGCAGTGACATCCCCCGGAGAAATACCGTCTTGGGTGAGCGCCTGCCAGACTTTGGAGGCACCCGAGTTTTCAAATGAACTTCCCAGCCCCTCTGCGATCTTGCCGCCAGCGGCGCTTCCAAGGACCCCAAGACCCTTCCCCAAAAGTCCTCCAACAGCCCCTCCTGCTGGCCCGATTAGAGCGCCGTATCCCGCATCCCCGACCAAATTTGCAGGGGCTGCGCCGGGCAGAAGATATCCCGCAGCAGGAGCCGTGAGTGCCCCTTGGGTGGCGAGTGATGCTCCTTTGGCTAGAAGCCCTCCAAGGCTTGCCGTATTCCCGCTTTGGCCAGTCGCAAACTTTCCGATGCCTTTGATCACATTCCCTGCAGTTCCTCCGACCGCTTCGCCAGCCGCGCCTAACCCGGCATCCAGTAAACCAGATCCAGCCAGGACGATGGGAACAGATGCAAATGCTTGTCCGCCAGCACGGCCAATCTGGCCTTCAGTGGTATTACCGTATTTCTGATCATAGGCTTGATGCAGAATCGCGTTTTTCTGGTCGAATTGGGCTGTTGTGTCTGCTTTCAGAGCGTCCGGCAAATCGAGCGCATCGACCACGCTATTCCATGCGGGTGTGATCCCTGTCGCATCCATCCCGCGAGCCAGCAACCGCGCTCCGGGGTCCAGTACATCATGGGCACCTTGCGCGAGAGAAGTCGCCAGATTGCCGTGGGACCAGTTCGTTACGGCGGCAGGAACGGCAGGCGCAGCAGGACCACCATAGAGTTTGTCGAATTCCGCAGCCGATTGGTCGATGGCGCTTTGGTTCTGTGAGGGTTGAGCGCGGGGGGTTACACCAGAAGGCGTACTTGATCCCCCTCCGTACAATTTGTCAAACTCATCGACCGCCTGTTGTTGGGTCATGGCATCGTTCACTTTCTGGACGTATGCGTGAGTTTTTGGACCCCAGTTTGCGGGATCTCCTCCACCGTGGTACATGGCCAGCGCGATATTCTGATTTCCCGATGCTGTTTTGAGGTTGTCAGCCATCAAATGCGCCCCAGCATCGATGGACTGAGCCGGGTCATTTGGGTTTGTCACCCCATACGCCGACTGATTGGCAGGCATCACTTGCATGAGGCCCTGGGCACCTTGCGGAGACGTTGCAGCAGGATTCCCTCCGCTTTCAACGCTCATCTGCGCCATTAGCAAAGGTGCAGGTATCCCGTATTTTTGGGCCGCTGCCTGAATCATTTGGGAGTAATCATTGGGCATTGAGCAGCCCCTGACTGATCGCCCATTTTCTTGAGTCCATGAACTGCGCTTTTTGAGCCGGGTTCAGGGAATTGGCATAGGTCTTTTGCTGATCTTTTGGGAGGTATTGCAACTGGAAGACACTGGCCGTGTTCATGTGGCTGTTCCAGTCAGCCTGGAACTGAGGGAAGGAAGCAGGGCCGTTCTGCGCCTGCCAGCGGGTCCACGCCTGAGCCTGGGCCTGACGATAATCAACCGCGCCCAGAAGCAAGCCTGTAGCCCCCTGAATCGCGGCATGCGTCATTGCAGCATTGGGTACCGACATTTCTGTGGCCATCAGTTTACTGTCGGTCGGTACTCCGAGAGCCTGCGTTGCCGTGGCCACATACCCCATCGTGCTTTTTTGGGTGAGTTGGTACGCCGTGGCCTGGTTCCATCCGGGAAGGCCGATTTGCTCCAAAAACCCCCCAAGTTTGGCGAGAGAACCCGCAATCGGACCTGGGTTTGCAGATGCGGAATCGGCCAGAATATTCTGGAGGGTGGAGCGTTGAGGGGCCAACCCCGAAGCCTGTTTGACCAGATCGGTGCCTTGAGCAATCGAAGCGCTCCCGCTCCCGGATTGCGCTGCTTGCTCGGCTGGGGTCAATCCTGCGACCACCGGCGCCGATCCTCCTTGTCCTGTCGGGAGTTGGTTGCCGTTCTGGTTGATGTTCCCAAGCGTCGTCGTGACGGGTTGACCCGCAGATCCTCCAAAGGTCACGGGGCTGGCCGCCGCAGAAGGAGACAGGCCCGGAGACAGCGGGGTTCCTGCCGGAGCGCCAGGGGTCCCTGCCAGAGCATTCGTATTGGTGGGAACGATCTGGTTCCCAAGGTTCTGCATATCGATGTGAGGCGTGAGAGCAGAGACGCCTGCTTGAGCCGTGGCGTAGTGCGCTTGGACCCATGCGGTCAGGTCTTTGGGGTCTGTAGGGGCCGTAGTCAGCAAATTCGCCCCCTCCTGTGGGTTCATGATGCCGTTTTTCACGCCATCCGTAATCGTATTGATGACGGCTCCGCGCGTAATCGGGGTACCCTGCGCCTGCTGCGTGAGTAGCGTTCCAAGCGCATTCCCGGTCCACCCCATCTTCTGCATGGCTTGCTGGAGGCTGATGCCTTTGGCTTGGAGTTGGGAAGACAGGTTTTGCAACCCTTGCTGGCTCATGCCCGGCGCCGCCAATGCAGCGTTTGGATCGGCTGCGAGGCGCTGGTTAAGCCCTGGTTGGTCGAGTTGCCCGTCTGGTCCGATCGATTGTTGAAAGGCTTGGCCAGCCGCTTGATTGGACTGCATGGTGCGGTTCTGCCACATCCGGTTGCCCAGGTCCACCATATCGCTCAGATTGTTGAGGCCCGGGGCCTTCGCTTGGAGGGCTATCGTTTGGTCTACCATTTAGGGTCCTGGATACAATGCATTCAGAGCGGCACCGCTCGACGGCACCCCTCCAAAATATGCCGGGCTCGCGCTCGTGCCGGATGTTGCCGGAGAACCGAAAGCACCCGACCCATACAGATAATTCGTCCCCGCCATACTTCCAAGGCCACCATTTATCGCATTCGCCACCCCTACCGTTCCTGCAGCCTGCGCGGCCCCGCTTCCCATGATGGTCTGGCCCATGTTTGTCCCAAAGGTCCCGGCAGCATTCGCGGTCGTCTGATTCGCTTGTCCTCCCAATCCGGCCAAGTTCGATAACCGGTTGAAAATGTTGGAATTCTGCGTCTGGTAATTGTTGAAGGCGTTTTGATACGCATTCCCGGCATAATTTTGAGTGAATTGGTCCAATCCTTGGAGAGCGTTGCCCCCGATCATTCCTCCGGTGGCATTGTTCTCGTGATTGATCGTGCTCTGCCCCTGGTGGAGCATGAACTGATAATTCGGCGCAAGGTTTGATTGGAGGTCCTGGGCCGTGAAAGGGGAATTGACATTGATCCCTCCGGGATTCGTGCCCGAGTTGTTCGTCCCACCGATCATATCAGTCAGACTGCCGAGCGCAGTCCGCCCCGCCTGTCGCCATGGCTGGCTTTGGGAATTCGTGAGGTTGAACATCCCTTGCTGCGCAGCAGTGGCGTTGTTCGCAGCATTCGCTTGCGTATTAGCAGCCGATTGTGAGGCATTCCCGGAGATTAAACTCCCGACAAGTCCAGCCCCGGCAATCCCAAGTGCGGCCCCAGCGACCCCCCCTACAACGGAACTCATGCTGCCTCCCGATGGCGAGTAGCCATACCATGGCGGTAATCAATCGTGATTTCTTCTCCTTTGCCTCCCGATTTGCATCCAGAAATATCCCGCAGTGCCATGAGGTAAATATCACCATCAGGCGCTACGATCCAGGCAGCATTGGGGTTAACCGAGTGGTTGGTATAGCGGCCCGCAGGGGTTCGTTTTCCACCAATCACCATGGGGGCGATGATATCGTTTGCCAAAAACCCTCCCGATGAGTAAAACCCCTTACCGTGAATGGGAGAGGACAGAACGACCGTTTTGCACCATCCGGGAGGCATTTCCGTCTGATCCTCTTCTCGTTCTGATAGGGTCGTCACCTGTTCGGGTGAATAGCCAAACTCTTCAATGGCCATGCTGAAATCTGAGTGATCTTCCAGGGCATCGTAGTACGCGACCGATTCGGGGCTTTTGATCAGGAATTCTTCCTCGATTTTTTCCACATCCACTTCCGAGGTAGGGAAGATGGTTTGCCATACCATATCCTGCTCGATGTAGGCGATTTTCTGGCCGGGAGGAGCCACAAATGTAAAAGGAGCCTCAATCATGGATGAAGTAGTCCCATCCGGATTGAGAAGGAGCACACGACCTTGAACCAAGACATTCATCAGGGCGCATTTGTGATAATGGCCCATGATCACATGACCAGCACGCACCCGCAGTTCCCGGATGTAGACTCCAGGGCCGAAATGATGAAAAACTGGTGCATCAAAATCTTGCGGAAATTGAAGCACCCGTTTTTCGATCTCTGCCAGGCGTTCCACCAGGTCAGCCATGGCAATTACAGGGCCAGGAAGCCGAGCGTCTTCAAAGCGGCTACGAGATCCCCTACAGTGTACGCGGTCGTCCCCAAACTCCCATCAAAGGTCGTGTTGGTGAAAACGCCGGTGGTAGCACCTGCAGCCACCGTGTGAACATTGCCAGTAGAGGCAGGTTGAGGGATCGGGGTAGCACCATACGCGCCTACCAGGGAGGCCGGGGAATTACCCAGCGTGTAGGGGCTTCCGCCCCCAAGGTTTTCCACTGACTGTACGACATTAGGTCCGGGATTCGACATGA
>JAEHJW020008414.1_pt1 | contig 13192 bp, 16 predicted proteins | sample 9271431 | NCBI WGS metagenome assembly JAEHJW02
CGTCAATTTCCTGAACTTCGGAATGTTCGACGGCGCATTGAAAATGCTCCCGATAGGGTATTCGCCAAGCGGCTGTTTCCCGAGCGAGCCGTCCCCCACGGAATTGAATATAATTTTCTTGTCAGTGCCGCTTATAACATTCGATTGTTGGGAAGTAAAGCCACCGAAATCGTAATTGATGGTCAGGGTCAATTTCGTATTCGAGGTGATATACCCCTCCGTGTAATACTGATTGAAGTTCTTTTTGACAGGTCGAAGTGCCTGATGCTTACCTCCCGACATATTGTCATAGGCGAAGGCGGCAATGCAGTTTATCGGATTGCCATTATCGTTATAGCCAGTGAAAAGCTTGTAAGATTCAGGAACCAAATACGAATGACCATACAGCTCGCCGTCGACAACATAAAATCGTGAAATCGGGAGTAATTGAGGAGCTTCCCAGTATTTCTTTTGCACATTGAATATACGAACTATGCTCTCCTTCGGAACTGAGATATAGATAAAGTAATTGAAATAGAACACGGAACAATCCGTAAAATCATACGCGTCCATGTCATATTTTATGGCGTCCGAGATATTCGTTATCTGCGGATCGGCATAGATGTTCTTCACCAATCCGAGCGTATTGAATATCGGCTCTTTTGAAACGTACATGATGCTGTTCTTGAAATGCTCGACTGCGGCCTGTGATTGCGCCGCCTGATTGTTTGCCGTATTCAGCCGCGAGATATACAGGAGTTCGGTCGCCACAGCCACATTGTTGACCGAGATATTCTGCTTACTTCTAGTGGAAACCCACCACTCATCGGTGCCGGCCGAAATATACATCTGAAGACCCTGCGGTTTGAATGCATTTGGAAAGGAATCAGAAACCAAAAGTGCCCCCTCGCCCGCAAGTCTGACCGAACTGAATGAGCAATCCTTATAATTATTGGTCTTTGAAACATATATGTTCGAACTCGTGTTCGACGCGTACCAAATCTGATTGCCGAGAGTCGCAATCAAATCGAAGTTATACGATGCTCCCGGACCGCTCGTGATTGAGGAGCCGGCGGTGGACACGGGAAGCTGAACCACGGGATCACCGGCGGCAATAGCGGGACTCGCGGCAGTGGGATCGGGTGTCACTCCGGTAAATGTCTGACCCGATACGCCCGTATAAGTGTAGATAACACCGCCAATCAGAAGCTTGAATTTTGCTGAATTACCGGCATTGCTGTAAAAACCGAGTTGGTCAGTTGTGAGAGACCCAGAAAGAACAATCGTATTTGAGGTGACAGAAGCAACTGAGCCGACTCCTCCGCTCCATTCGTAGATATTATTATCGCCATTCACAAACAAACACTGTTTCTTCAGCTCCGTATTCGCGTCCCAGAATGAGGTGAAATTCACTCCCTTCGTCGCGCCGAGAGTGGACAGGAGCGACACCCACGAAATCGCTTTCGTGACCGGATTGCTATACCGTACCTCTAAATTCGTGTTCCACTTGCGAAGATTCTGGATATTGTTCGATTGGGAGATGAAGTCATACGCTGAATCTATCTTATACAAATTAGCGGGATTCGCCGCCGGTCCGTCAAGCACGTATCCCTGTCGAGCAGCCACCCTGTCCGCAGCATTCGTGAGCACATTCTGTGAACCGACCACGAGCACGTTCGGTGGCAACGTGGACACATCTTCTTTATTGCGATACCCGAATTTGAAATCGACATAAACGGAATACGTATTCGCCTTGATGCGGAGAAGGCGCGCCAGCTGTTGCGGCGTAATGGGCTTGTTCGGCTTATATCCGGGCGCTTGTCTTCGGCGGGGCGCGGCCATAAGATTACGTTATCGAACGACGAGAACCGAAGAATCTGCGGAGTGAGGGGCGAGGAAGACGATAATATGTATCTTTCGGTTTAGTGATTTCGCTTTTATATTTCGATTTATATTCTGCCAGCGAACTCTGGTACCGCGATTCGAAATGATTGTCATCATAGAAGAGCGCGTCCAGACCCTGCATCTGCTGAACCGCTTCAGCACCCGCGGCCATGAGCCACAGATCATACGCATCGGTATCCAACTGAATGAGGTCGGAATCCTCAAGCACCTTCTCCTGCATCGCATTCGTTATCGAGTTCCTGAATAGATACTTCGAGTAATACTCCATCATCAAAATCTGTCCAAGACGGGACTGGTAGTCATTGATACGAACTGCGGTCTGAAGCGTGCCGTCATAGGTAAGCGTCGCGCGCATATACGTGATAGCCGACACGACTGGTGTTCCGACCTGTGTAGCTGTAAGCCATGGGAATGAGATAAGATTCCACCCGTTGATGAACGCATTACCGCCGTACTGCGTCGTTGCCGACTGCTTCCAACAATCTGCTGAATCGGAACCCCACCGCAGTTCAACGGATGTTATCGAAGCCCCAGTCGGCATCCATACCCACAAGAATTCAGTTCCTTGATTGAGATGGTTCGTCAAATCCACACCGCTCATGGTGGAATTCTCCACATACCCCGTCGAACCAGCGACGCCAGTAGCATTCAAATTGAACGAGATAGACGAAGCAGTATCATCGACGAAATAGAGAGAATCGTTCAAAAGATTCGCCGCATTACCTCCAACGGAAAAGGTGCCGTTCCCCGTGATACTTTCAATGAGATTCACCGGAATACCCGTCACCATATTCTTCGCATTGATGCGAAGTGTGCGCTGTCCCGAATTTGAAATGATGGAGAACGAAGAGGAAAGAGTCGAGATTTTATTCAAATCAAAACTCTTGTTATATTGCTGGGAATAATTATCGCGGAGTGTTCGAGCCACCTGCGGATAAATGTCTATAATCTTGTTCCCCTTCACATCGATAGGACAAGTGTAATCAAACACCTCATCGAACACGGAACCTATCTCAACGATGACCTTCGTCTCCCATGGATCGACATCGGTCAAAACGCGGCGCGCGGCACGATTAAAAACACCATAGAGATTTTGTATCTGGTTAAGACTCGTGCCATGCATCATTCCCGCCAACTCATTCTCGGCGTCTGTGATTTCATTACTGCCGATATATGCCGCCATAGAACTTAATCCTTACTATTCTTCACCTTGTCACCATCCGACGCGCGAGCAGAAACGTCTTCAGATGCCTTAATATCCTTCATCTTGTCGCTATTCAATTCGCGGGCGAGAGCATCTTCAAGAGCTTTACCCTTCAAGTTCCCTTCCGTGATTTTCCCCACAACTAGTCTTCGTGCGCCTGACATATTAGTTAAATTTAGCGTATAAACGAGCCTTTGCCTTCTTCCCCATTCTCTCAACCTTTCCAGGTGTCAATTTCCGAACCGTTTTCTCCTTCATCTTCGGATGAGTCAGATGCATATGTTCATGCACCATGGTATCAATCATACTCTCTCCATCCTTCTTATGCGCTTTCTTATTCACAGTAATAGTCTTCGTGTCCAAATCAGTCTCTCCATACGACCCTCGAAGCGCGTTATTGACTTTGTATCGCACATCCTGCCGCTTAGCCGACCCGCGAGTTTCCGCAGGCCGGAGAGCGGCACGATGAATCCTACCCGTTTCACGCGAAAGACGCTTAAACATCTTTTGGTGTTCGGCAGGACTATACATACCTAGCGTCGGCGTTTCATGGCCATCATATCTGGCTTAGAAATCGATTTACGCTTCTTATCCTTGATGCCGCGCTTCCGATCAAGCTTGATGTCTTTTTTAGAACCTTCTTTTATGCCGTGTTTACGGTCATATGCCTTATCTTCTGCGACAGTCATCTTCTTGCGCTTCTTCGATTTCGCACCGCCGTGATGCCATTTCTTCGCATTGATCGCGAATTGCGCGCGCTTGCGTTCAAGAGGATTCTCGCTGTGCGCCGCATTATACAGCGCGCCAGGCGGAATCTTCTCGCCCTTCTTCACGCCGAGTGTGCGATGAAGAGCACCCTTCTTGAGATGCAGATCCATTGGTTTCTTGCTCATAAGATTTCAGACTAAGGACAGGTTCCGTAACTGACGACTGGAATCACGCCCGAACCGTTCGTAGGAGCGGTAGTGGAAGCGGTGAATCGGAGTGCCAGAGACGTTGCTGTGCTCGTTGCATAGGACTGGATACAACCGACAGTAACGGTTGATGTCGCGGTGTTTGAAGTCGTAACGACTACGTTCTTGTTGAAGGTCGCAAGACCGGATACATCGAACGTTCCTGGAGACGTACCCGTAATGGATACGCCCGTGAAATTCGTAATGCCCGCTGCCACCGTCCCGAATGACTGCTTCACCGAAGGTGTCACCAAGAAACCGACAATAAGCGCAACGATCGCCGCAATGAGAACCGTTTTAAGAGTGTCATTCATAGGAATATATTATCCTAATAATAACACATCAGACACCCTTGCTGGCATAAGTGCCAACATAGTCAGATACGAAGTAGCTTTCGCGGTAGTTCGCCTGATAGAAGTACGTACGATTGTTGCTCATCGTCCAGTCGCGGAGCGCGGTCTGGATGCCTTGGCGAATCAGACGCGTAATGCTGTGATTGCGGGCAAGAAGGAACCATGCCGTATCAGAACCGCCAGCAGAGCTGTCGAGGTACTGATTCGTCACGACCTTGAAGCCGTATGCCGAGCGGTACACGTTGATGTTGTTGTTACCGGAGTCCGCGATAAGCGCAGAATTGGTAATTTCAAGAGCGTGCTTGAGCAGAGCCGGCGGAACGACGAGAACCGACGGACGAGAACCGACGATGACACCGGCCTGATCCTTCTGAACTTGCATTGCCACCATAGCGGTGTTGAGCGAGTCAGTCGAGAGGGCTGATGCCGCACCGGAGGTGAAGTTCGTTACCACTGCACCCGAGATTGTCGTGTGCGCCGAGAACCAAGCTGCACCATCCGCGGTAAGCGTCGTGGTGAAACCGTTATTGAACAGACCGAAGGCAGTCTTATCTTGCGTCAAGCGAGCCTTGAGAGCAAAATCTTTGACCGCGTTCGCCCAGACTCCGTGCATATTGTCATCGAAAAGATTTTTCGAGATTTCGATGCCCTGAGCGTAGTCATTGACTACGATCGTCTGCTTGTTCGCCACATTCGGCTGACTAAGCGGAACGGTCTGCGTTTCGCCGATTGCCGGGAAGAGCGGCGAACCCTTGAACACTTCCTGAATAAATGCCTGATGGGTGGTGTACATCGGCTTGAACACCTCACCATCGCTTGCCGTAGCATGCGATGGGTTGGGGAAAGCCGTGTCGTACTCCCACTCTTGATAGAACACCGTGTCAAGTTCTGTACGAACTATCGCGGTATTCTGAGCGTCAGTAAGCATAAGATACCTATTAAGCTAATAAGACTACGCCGTGTATGAGGCGGCCTGTCGAATAGAGAACGCGACCTGACCCGGGAAGCGAGTAATATCCAAGTTCTCAACAACACAACCATTCGTTGCGCCATCAGTTGCGAGGATAGTAAGAACGCCACTAGTCACATCGATAAGCACGCGCGCGCCGACCAACGCGTTATAGAGTGCTTGCGTATTCCACGTCGCGGGAACTTTCGCAGCAATGCGATACACCACGCCGGGAACAAGCGGCTGCACATGCACAACCCCGTTAGCACTTGCCGTTTCCGAAGAAGCGTCAATACTGATACCGGCAACAAAGTCAGTTCCTACGACCGGCTTATTTGTCGCCATAGGAATGACATACTCACTACCAAGTGTCTTGAGAACAATCTCACCTGCGTTAATCGCTGGGGGCGTACCGCCGGCAACAACCTGGTGCTCAACAGCACCAACTGAGCCGAAGGCGCCATCACGAAGAACGACGACATCGTTTTTTGCCATAATGACAAATTGTATGAAGGCTAGTAAGAGCTACTAGCCAAAAAGAGAACCTACGCTCTTGGAATCTCGGCAGTCGCCTTCCCCGTCTTCGCCAAATCCCATGCCCGCTGGAGTTCCTGTTCGGTGAATGGTTTGCCGGTCGCAAGCTTGTGTTGCTCGTTTATACTCTTCACCTGATCCGCAGTCCATCCGTAAGATTTCTTAGAAATCTCATCTTCGGGACTACGACCTGAACCGCCAAGCGGAGGGTTTTTACGAACCGAGGCGGCGCGTAATGCTTCATCCCGTTCAATGGCGATACGCGGGGCATCCGTGATTGCGGCGGCCTTGCGCACATCGTCGTGAACCGAAGTGGCGTCGAAACCCTTTCTGGCTATGGAATTCTCGTAATGGAATTTGATGAGAGCCTGCTTATCCGGGTCGTTCGTATAACGAGCAATCTCGGAATCGACGGTATTCGCGGTAAAGACGGGAGCAAGTCTCTGAATAACACGTTCGGCTATATCGTCAGCCGCATCAACCTGTTCTTCATCGTCCTGGAATTCATCTTGTTCGGGATCACGCTTTTTCAATTTGCGCTCCTTGATGATATTCGCAGTACGGTAATTGTCCCTTTCCTTCTCCGCTTGTGCGCGTTTGGCACGCTCCGCTTCAAGTTCCGCACGATAATCCACTGATTCAGGGGAACCTCCTGCATCTTCTTTTTTAGGTTCCGGAGTGGCAATCGTCTCCTCTCCTTCCGGAGTTATTTCAGTTGCCGCGATTTTTTCATCAGCCATATGGCGAGAAAATTATCGGATAAAATTGGCTATTCGCCTGCAACCAGGATAGCACACTTTATTTCTTTGCGGGGGTCGTTTGAGCTTTTTCCACAGCATTTAATATATTCTCCAAAACGCCTATCGCATGAAGCATTCCCTTGCCGCTTCGCATATCATCGAAATTCTGTGCCTTCTCAAACATGGTCAACCGAGCCTGCTCACGCACGGTCTCCATAAAGATAGAATACAGCCGAAGCGTCTTGAAATATCTGATTTCCGCCTTGAGATTTTCCACTTCGGGAGCGGTCAACTTCTTACCGCCGAGAAACAGAGTTCCCGTCTTATTCACCCGCAGGACATCCTCACTCTTGAATTGAAGCGGGTTTTTCTTCATACGTCTTTACCGCTATCGCGAGATTCGCGAGGGATTCCCATATATACGCGCCAAACGCGCGCACTGTCTCGTTGCTCGTCCCGAGAGGAGCGCGCGCATAGGCGCAGACACGCTTATGAAAATCAGTCACGCCATTCATAATACGAACTTCTCCGAAATCTTTTCCGAGGAAATTGAACAAATCCTCAAGGGTGGGTACATATACGAACGGCGTTATATCCACGCACATACCGGTCGGCGATTTAATCTGACCGACATCCTCGATGTTCAACAGAAAGTCGGGAGTGAGAAAATATAAGGATCCCGTTTGCCGATTCTGATTCAAACCGAGCACTTTCAACTTAAGGCATGTTTCGTAGTCTTTCATTTTTTCTCATCCGGGAACGGAGAATTAAGGTCTGATAATTTCAAGACGCCCTCCTTCTCCTGCATAAGCCCATTGATTATCTGCCCGAACTCGGAAAAGATTTTTATGAACGATGTGATAGTCTCGTCCTTGAACATATCGAGAGCTTCGTGATATTTCTTCTGCTGGTCATCGGGAGCGGTCGTGCTTATCTTCTCTTCAAGCTTAAGCGATCCGACAGTCGTGGTACGCATCCCATCATTGAATGCTGCACGAACAATCGTGTCCATCACCTGAAGAAACACCTTAAGGTCGGTAATCGATTTCGTATTTTCAATCAAAAACGGATAGAACCTCGTCTTCGCAAACACACGCATCCGATGAATCTCAGAAACCTGTTTCATCTCTTCCGCAACCTGTTCCTTCGATTTTCTCTGCTTTTTTATAGTTTTAGACATGTTTCTTTGGGCGTCCCGCGACATGAGACACCTTATAAACCTCACCATTTTTAATACGAACCAAATCCCCCGGAACCAAATCCTCAATGACTTTATACCTATCCGCCTCATCAAACTTCTTGGCCACTTCAGTATAATTCCAATCACCATCTACTGCTCCGCTTTCCTTTATTTCCAAAAACTTATCAACTCCCTCCACTACCTGATTCAACATCACATAATAATCGGTACTCTTAGTCGCAAGCATCTTTTGTAAAATATCGATATTTATCGCCGTTAAATCTTCTGGAGTATGGCCGTCAGAAACAAGACGCCCACGACCTCCACTGGTCTCAACAACAGAGCCGCTAGAACGCGATATGTTAAATAACCTGACTAACTTTTTTCTTAATTCAGGACTAAACGTCAGCCAATATGCTGACGAGAGCATGGGTTTATGTTCCATGTTAACTTAGCAATACGATTCCAGTTGCAGTAGCTGCGGTAACGGCCGTCACCAATACGGGCAAAATAGTGCCCGCAGCAAGTCCGGAGAAGACAACACCTGATTCACCCCCAGCAGTAGTAACCGTGACACTTCCAGCACCCCCGACAAAAACAATGGATGGTTTATATACCGTTGCACCGGGGGTAATTGCCGTAGCATGCTCCGACTGCAAATTTATTCCCAAACCGCCCTTCGATGTCTGTGATACGTTCATGAGAATTAAATTAATGTTATATAACAATTGTAAAAGAATTCTAGATTATGCGCAAGGACTATCTGGGGATAATGGGTTTTGACCCAAATGGCGTGGGTTGGACTGGAGATGCGACTGGTGAGCCAGAAGCGGGCGGTGGATTCGGGGGCGGAACTGCCATATTACCCCCAGTTGCCTGTTGCGGTGCTTTCGCAAGATATTTGTCCGGGTCTTTCTTCGTCTTATCATACGCCTGCAAAAGAAGACGTCCGGTCTGTTCGGGATCGAATACCGGATTTGCAATCATGCGGTCGTATTGCTCAAGATCAAACGCCCGCAACACTTCCTCGCTCATCGGACTCACGACATCCGGTGACACGATGGCCATGTAATTCAGATTCCTAAACAATTGCGGATGAGCCGAAACGAGGGATCCCTTCGTATCCGCGCCGAATTCGCTCAATAATTTATACGAATGCGCGAGCACATCGCTTTGCGACATCGGTTCCGTCGGATGGTCGAGCGTGAATCGTATCTTCCGCACACCAACATTCCCCGTACCACCCCTATCGTTCAGCATGAAAGTCTTGTACACCAAGAGGGGATTGTCCGTTCCCTCCAACTGGAGCACGTCTGGAAGCGTCAAATGTTGCTTTATATCTCCAATACGGAGGCGCGAAAACTGCTTCACGTACAATGTCTCCATCTTTATGAAAAGACCGAGAAGCGTCTTCGCTTTCTGTTCCAATTTGCTAATCTCATACGCCGTCCCCTGCCCTATCTGTTCCGGCTGATCATTCCCGAGCGTGCTTTCATCCATGCTCTTCTCCACCTCAAGCATCGCGTCATATGCCGCCTTCAGGTTCTGGGAGGCGGTAAGGAGCGGCTGCACACTCGCATTCGGGTCGGAAAGTGTTGTCACGGCACCCGGTATCATAACGTCGCTTCCGATTATCTCTCCACCCGTCACCATCTGCGGCGGCATAAGTGCCAGATACGTGCCATCCATCACCATCGGATAGAGCGTGTTGATGACCTTATCATCGGGCATGTTCTTGAACACGAGCGACTTGCCGTAGAAGCACCTATTCTGCGGGCTTATCGGCTCATAGAAAAACTTCGCCCACGGATACAGCTTGTCCTCACGCGGATTCGCGTTATCGGCCGGAGTAAGCAGCACGCCGTTCACGACCACCTGGAACAAATCAAGATGCCTGTTCCAATACAAGACCTCTTCCGCCTCGTACGGCCGCATATTCGCGTCATACGTCTCATAAAATGCGTTATTCGCATCGTTGTACAAAATCATCACCCCCGGCTTCACGTACTCGAAATTCGGCAGATGCCCCCATTTCTCTTTCAGGGTAGAGTAATCGCGGACACGGCGCCAAATAAGAAACCGCTGCTTCTGGATATTCGGCTCATAAAAATCAGCGATGTACAATTGATTCACCGGCACCACCTCGTCCTTGAAGCCGCTCTCGTCCTCATCAAGGATATTCTTTATATCATACGTGCCATCCGCCTTCGGCATCTTCACCTTCCGATACACCTCCGCATATTCGGTATACACAAGCGATGCCGGCGCGACACAGGCCGCGAGAACGGCATAAATCGACGTTTCAAGATACGTCGCAGAGTTGTTTACCGTTGACCACTCGAACAGGTCGTTCATCACCTGCGCAGCCCCCTGGTCCTCCTTCGATTCGCTATCAAACGCGAACATGTGCGGGAAGATAATGCGCGCCGTCGTATGTGCCGTTATTGAAAGAACCTTATTCCTCGTCACCGGCCGCATAGCATTTGAACGCCATGCGTTCACCTCATCCCCCTCCAAATTGTCTCCGTCGTTCGGCTGATACGTGTTCCACGTCATCGTGTCCACGCTGTCCCGTTCAAGCACCGAGAGGTCGTTGAACTCGCGTCTGGGTTTGTTCATGTTCAAATCCCCCAGCACGAAATCCATCCGGATGACATTCAAAAGCTGTTTCTCCTCATCGGACGGCTGATATAGAGAAAGCGGCGAAACCGCCTCATCCACCATCTCCACTTTAGAGCCGGGCGCGGATTGCTTGAGCGCGATAGTCGAGTCAAGCCACATACTACGAAAGCGGCGGTTCCACCACCTCTGAAATCGTCGGCATTGCGTCTTCGATCATCTTCTGCTCATCCAAAATAGAATCTTCGTGGTTCATAACGACATACTACACTATTTCCTCGGCATACGGGGGGAGTAATTCACAGGATTACGCCGATGAGTGGTGGCACCGCTTTTCAAAACCTCTTTCATCGACGGTTTTATATTAAAACTCGGCACATACGTGAACACGGGACGCCGCTCGTGGCCGCGGGTATTGTGGAGCACGTAGCGCAGGGCATCAAGCCCGTGGTCGTTCTCTTTCACCGGACGCTCCGGCTCATTCCTATCTGCGCGCTTCTCCTCATAATGGTACGTCTCGAACTCCGAGATGAGGTTCACGCAATTCTTGTGAATGAACAGTCGGTTCGCCTTCAGCAGTTCGCGCACGCTGTCTATGCCCTTCTCAATATCTTTCGACACCTCCTGTACATTGATGCCAACGCGCCTCTGCTCCTCAATCCTATCCGGCTCGGCGGGATCGGGATACACCTTATTCGCATTCAACGTCTTCACGTATTCCGTAATTTCCGTATTCGTCTTCCCCGTTTTATACCACTCCCATGGAACGTAATAGTTCTCATCCGCATCCTTCTCCACCATAATGAGCGCGGTCGGGTTCGTGTACCCGAAATCCTCTCCCAGTAATTTCAATATCGTCTGACTCCGCGGCGTTGTGTCATCATAAAGATGCTTCGAGCGGTCAAACTCCGGATACACGAGACCCACGCGCTTCCTGAAGTCCGCCAGATACTCCTGCGCGAATGCGTCGGGAGGCAACACGAGCTGCTGGCGGTCTATCTCCTCCTTCGGCACGTTCGGGTTGTCATAGCTCGTGAAATGGAAGCTCGTGAAATCCTTATCCTTCTCATGCATGTTATACAACTCATAGAAATGGTTGAATCCCTTCGGCGTCGATATGAACAACACCTCACCCTTCCGGTCCGTGAGCGTCGGCGACACGACGTTATTCCACGAGGAGAAGAAATCCTTCATCATCGCCACCTCATCTATCACAATGAAGTCGAAATACTGCCCGCGGAGCGTCTCAATCGACTCCCAGCCGCGAAGGATGCAGGTTGATTCGGTGTTTTCAGAATTACGGACCCTGATTTCAAGTCTCGACTCGTTTACTGAGACAGTAGCCGGCAGGAGTTCCTTCACCAACCGCTCCCAGCAGTTGTCGCGCGCCTGCTGGTATGTCGGGCCGATATAGCATACGCGCGTTTGTTTACTGATGAGCTTTCCCTTCATTTCCTCAATGGCGAGAAATGTCTTGCCCCACCGCCGTCCGTTACACAGGACGCGGAAACGGTGCGTATCGGATGCGACAAGGATTTGCGTGGGGTGGAGGGTGATTGATTTGGTCATACCCGCAGGTTTGTGTTTTTTATATAAAAATTATACCACCCTATTTGGAAATTTCTATAGAAAAAGGGGGTGGGGGGCATAGGGGGATGGTACTGGTTAGGGAAAAAATTTTTTTGGAGTCCTCATTTTCGTCCGACATAATTTTTTAAAAAACTTTCAATGCAAAACAATTTGCCATCCGCTAATCGCAAATCGAAATCAAAAAATGAGTTCGCTTCGCTCACCATTTTATTCGCCGCCGACTACCGTCGGCGCGATGCCGTTTTTACGCGCAATCGCCTCCGGTATCTGAATAATAAGCGTGTTGTTCGTGTGCTGTTCCTTCGGCACAGCGTATCCGGCGCGATCGAGTATCCCCAAGTTCGCGTCAAGCCGCACTTTCTCGCTACGCGCCGTCTCCGCTAACGTCTCCACGCGGTCCGCCGCCCTGACCGCGTACGTTTTCAGCACCTGCCGCACGTCCTTATGCCGCATCAAGCTTGCCGCGATCTTCTGCTGCTCGTCAAGACTCACGACATCCGGCCGCGCTATCTGGACGGCTTTTATTTTATCGCCTTTCGCCATCGTGAAATATGCTACAAGAAAATTATGCACCTGTCGAGGCATGGGTCGGGATAACGTCAAGCTGGCGAGATAGTCTCGGCGCGCTACCGCTTCGCGCAATCGGTTTTTTTCGTCTCTGATAACAGTGTGTAAGCGCTTCATGTACGGCAGTATACCACTATCCGCGCGCACTCTTGACAAATCGCACTATGTTTTTTGATTATATCACAAGTGATAAAAATGCGTCAATAGTCTTGGACTAGGAAATACGCCATATTGTACACTGGTATGAATATATTGTAGAATTATACGGCGTATGTAAGCCATATTTTAGTGTTTGACAAATCGCGTGGTGTTGTGCAGTTGGGAGTGGGGCGTGGGGAGTGAAAAAACGAGCAAATACGCGGTTTTATGATGGGGGGGGTTGATTTTTCTGAGCATTTCTGTTCCATTGGGGAAGCCAAAAAAGAGCGAAAATGAGTAAATACGCCACGAAATAGAAAATGGCCTTAAAATTGACAGGACTATATATGTTTTATTTAATAAAATAAAAATAACGTGTGTACGCGAAGTAAAGGGGTGAGTCTCCTCCCTTTCTCGCCACCAACCACGCATATTCGCCATTCCACGGCGTACTTTCGTCAGCAATAAACCATAAATGCTT
>JAEHJW020005069.1_pt1 | contig 13180 bp, 20 predicted proteins | sample 9271431 | NCBI WGS metagenome assembly JAEHJW02
TACGCTCGCCGCGCTCTGGTAGCCGGTGTTGGTCGCCGCGCTCTGCTCGCCCGTATTGGTCGCCGCGCTCTGGTAGCCGGTGTTGGTCGCCGCGCTCTGCTCGCCCGTATTGGTCGCCGCGCTCTGGTAGCCGGTGTTGGTCGCCGCGCTCTGGTAGCCGGTGTTGGTCGCCGCGCTCTGCTCGCCCGTATTGGTCGCCGCGCTCTGCTCGCCCGTATTGGTCGCCGCGCTCCGGGTGCCGGTGTTGGTCGCCGCGCTCTGCTCGCCCGTATTGGTCGCCGCGCTCTGCTCGCCCGTATTGGTCGCCGCGCTCCAGTTGCCGGTGTTGGCTTCGGTTTTGGTGGGCTCCAAGTGCGCCATAATCCAGTCCACACCGCGCTGAATAAGTTGCGGAAGTTTAATCTCTGCCTGGATCGTAATAGAGGCCGATACGATTTTTGAGTCGTCGTCCTGGCGCCCAATTTGGCCAGACTGCGCTACTACACAATAACGACTGTCGCCGGGTGGGTAATAACCAAATACATCCAGGGCATACTCCACGGCGTGGAAGCCTGACTTGCATACTTCCACAGTGCCTTCGTGCGTATATGTTTGGCCGACCTCAAATTGATAACCACGGCACCGCAGGTTCTGGTCGAACCCTTTTACGGTGGTGACCGGTTGTTCTTGTGTGCTCGAGTTAATATCCATATTAGTGTTCTCCAGTGAGTGAGTGAGTGAGTGAGTTAGTGAGTGCGGCGAATGCCGACGCCGGGCGCTTGGTACATCGGCAGCCGTGTGGGCGCAACGACTTCGCGGGTGAAAAAGACGAGAGTACAGCGGTGACAAAACTGTTTACGGTGGACGGCGCCATCGCGACGGTGAGTGGAATTAACTACTTGGCAGCGTTTCCCGCACTGAGGGCATAGCATGGACTAAGAACTCCGTTATCTTTAGTGAGGTAATAATGTCAGGTACCCCTTCACGGCGTAGGATCACTACGTCGTGGTCAACCCTTACGACGGCGTACTTATGCCGCCGCGTGAGGCTGAGCAGGTGTTCTGAGCCGCCGAAGGGAACCAATCAGCTTACCTTGGACCGAGACGGCTACCGGAAACTCCATTTCGAGTCGGTGCGCCGCTTCGTACAGATCCATTACTGTTACTTGCAGGTGCGTAGCGTCGAGGGTTTCGATACCGTCCTCGTCTACCACTAGGGCGATCCGATCCGTGGGCTCAGTCGGCCCAGACGTATCCACGCCGAGGGCCATCGCCAGCTTGGTGACTTTGGACTCCATACGCGCCAGGCGCTCGTCGCTGGTTTGCATAGGGCGAATGCGTGGCGGGAAGTCTCGTACTACGTCTGATTGATTCATTGCGTTCTCCAGTTCCCTTTTTGGGTTTTTAGTGAGTATTGAAACGGTGCGTGCTTTTGAATATAAGCGCGTTGGCCCCCGTGGATAAGGGGCCAAATATGACGAGGGTTTAATAACTTATTGCTGGTATTCTGTTGCTTTTCGCAGACCTTCCACGGTGGCGCAGAGGCCGGGCGGCACGGGCAGAACGGGAGTGCGTAGCCGCGCCATGAGGTAGCTGAACAGGGCGCGGGCGCCTGGATAATGTTCCCGCGTGGCCATCCCCCGAAGCGCCAGCACCATGAGTTCCTCGGTGTCAGCTATCATGCGCCTCCTCCGTCACCCTCTTAATCAGGTTCTCCAGGCTGATGATACACATGCTTTTGCTCGGCACGAGACGGCTGATCTCCTCAATCTCGTAGGTTTCCGCCCAGTGATCCTGAACACGGCGTAGTCCAGCGTTCGCAAACCCTAGTGCCAGCGCGGATTTGGCGAGTTTCAACTCTTCAGGTGATATTCTCAATTCCGTATCCCCATAATGACCGCCTTACGGGCGCCGTCTTCCAGCACCATCTTTGGGTAATCGGCGTCGGTGGAGATGTATCCTTTCATGGTAGTGAGGCGGTTCAAGGCGGAGAGTACATATTTCCTGTTGAAAGACTGAACCCCGGAGTCAGTGGGCACTTGCAGGATGTGCATAGTTCCTGATTGAAGCCGCCTTTCCTTTACGGTGGTTTCTTTCATGTCCAGGGTGAAGGGCACGAAACCCGACTCGTCTGTCGGCGGGACAACACGCCGCCAGTCCGGGTATTTGTAATCCGCGGTGACTTTCTCTCCCGTGGCCGGATGGTAGTAGCCGGGTTCCCGGTCAGCGGGCGCTAGGTGCAGGGTATGGCCGTTGGCCGCCACCATGACCTCGTCTTCCACCAAGACATAGTTTAAGCCAGTTCGGGCGTCGTTTACTCCTACGGAACGCGCCACCCACTCGAAGTCAGTATCGGCCTTGGCCGGTAATGGCGGCATGAAGTACGCGTAAAGCATGGCGAGGGCGCCGAAGTCGTCAGGATGCGCGGCGGCCAGGTCACGGATAAACTGCATAGCGGCTTCTTTCTTCGGTTTACGGGACGCCAACGCGGCGTCGATGAGGGTCATCGTATTCATTTTAGTCTCCAGTTTGTGAGTGTTGGGTACTACCAGTCGAGGGTGTAAATATCCCAGAGTGCCGTAGCTAATTCGGCGCCGACAAGGGCGTCCACATTGTCGTTTAGAATGTGCAGCGCCGGTGTCACGATGCTATCCCCGTTTACCACCAGGAACAGCCTCTCGGCGCCGAGGGCGTGGCAGATGGCGTCTTTGCGATCCACCAGGAGTGCGTAGGTGCCGAACCGATCCTCAGTGGCTAGGCGGCGAAGTATTGTTGCGGCGCTCTTGCCGCGCACCTCGCACCTCGCACTGAGGGACAAACTTCTTGATGGATTCGTATGGTTTCCAGAGTTGGGCGGTACTCATGTCATTTTCTCCGTTTTGTTAATAACAATCAGTGCCAGCCGTGAAACGCGGAGCGGCTGCGTTCTTTGTGTCCCTCTGCATCGTCTGGGGTCTGGCCAGACCGATAAAGGATACTGTCCACCGTTAAACCGCCTTTACGTCGCTCGGTATGACGGGGCTTAGCATGACTGGCGCCAAAAAGGCACAGCGCGTAGGTGCCGAGCGTTAAGAGCGCAAACCAACCCCAGAAGTGGATAATCATGCCTGCTTCTCCCCGTTCAGCGTCTTTATCACGTCGCGGGCCGCCCAGACTCCGTTGGCGGTCCACTGGCGCTGCCACGCGCCTTGGGAGGGCGCCCACTTGAACCCGTTCCGTTTCAACAGCGAACGCGTTTTCTCGTCTGGCTTGCCCCCGAAGTAGAACTGGAGGCGGTTTACCTCCTTGTTCTCCCGCACCGAGCCCCAGGCGTATTGAGTTTCCCGGTCTTCCAGTCGCTGCGCGTTCTCCAGTGACTTGATGCGGGCTTCCAGCCGCCGAATGTTGGCGGTATTGTTGCTGAGAGAGTACGACGCAAAGCCCACGGTCCCCATACAGTCCGGGGCGATCAGACTCTTGGCCTGCTCGGGCTTGAAGCCGAGTACCTCCAGGGCAGCCCGCTGCGCCTCTGGTCCGGCTTTCTGGTGCTTACGAATAGCGGCATTGGCCGCCTTCATCCGTTCCTGGGAAGACTTCAGGCCCTCCACTCGCTCCTTGAGTTTTTCCACGGCGTCAGGATCATCGGCGCTGATGGCGTAGTCGTTGCCACTAACGGCGCGGCGCCCATAATAGTCTGCTCTTTTCAGGAGATCGGTCCCTTTGGCCATAGTCTGCCCAATGCGTGCGCGGTATCGCCGATCACGCCCTTCACTGTGATGCCCTACCAAGATAGGCTGCCCGAAGGGGATAATGCTGGCCATGCTAGCCGCCCTTTCTATGAGGGCTTTTGCCCTTGTGCGGCTTTTCTCTGCCAATGCGCGATACCGCTCTTTCCGTGCTTCGATTTTCTGTTCGTAGGCGTTCATTTTGTTCTCCAGTTTAGTGAGTGATTTGTTACTAACAAGGGACTTTCTTGGCAATTTCTACCAGGGCGCCCCATTCTTCCATGCCGCACTCGGCGGTACGCACCTGCTGCAACGCCCAGTCCCTAAGTGCTTTGTCCAGTTTCTTGAACGCGGCGGCGCGTTCGGCTTTGTTGCCATTCACCAGCGCCGCCTCGAACTTCCAGAGCAACTCGGCGGGTTCATCCGCTTCGTCCTCAGCGATAAAGGCGGCTGGGATGTCAGAGCAGGTGACAGCATTTGCCAGATCCTCCGCCGCTTCTATGGTGTCCATCAGCCGAAGGACATCGGAGTCGCTCAACTGATCCCATGCTTTGTACTTTATGGCTTCCTGTAGGGTGTACATGGTTTTCTCCTATCGCATCGGACGGATGGAACAGGGGCAAACGCGCTCAAGTTGAAACGCCAGTATCCTGGCGGATTCCAGGTCCGAGAAGTAGAATACCTGGCCAGTGTCCAGGCGCTTGAGGTAGTAGGCCGCTTGGTTTTTCGGCACGTTCCCCGCTTCGATTTCCAGCATGTGTGGCATGGCTTAGGCCTCCAGTTTTTAATGAGTATCGGGACGGTTACAACGTTGTAACTTCGGTTATGGTGGAAGCCCTATCCGCCGCTATCCGGGCGTCCGCTTCGTCTCGTGGGATTAGACGGAGCATGGCGCAGATTTCCTCTGCGCCTTCCACGGCGGCGCTCTTAATGGTTATTCGGCTCCCATCGCTCAAGTCGTACTTCCCCGGTGCGTTACGTGGCGGCTTGGTGGCTTCGCTGAAGATCGCCGCCCATACACGCGGGGCGCTTGGACGCGGGAGGCCGGGGACGTACCCCGGTAGGCTCTCTTGTGGTGTCCCCATGAACCTGGCAGCCGCAGCCGCTCGCCTCAGCACTGGTTCCGTGGGATTCATCAAGACGTAGACGAAGGCGCGGGCGGTAATATTACGGTGGAGGGCTATTGGGACTCTTGGAGGCTTCGTGGCTTCGCAGAGCGCGTCGAACGCCTCGTTTGCAGCTTGGGGAGATGCTCCCACGAACAGCGGGGCGATGATCTGGTAAAGGGGAAGCTTGGCTTCGGCTATTTGGGCGGCTGCTTTGGCTATTTGATGGGTGTCCATGATGATCTCCATGTGGGTGAAGTGAAATTATGGCGCTGAGAGGCTGAGAATATAAGGGGCTATATATGGCTATACAGTCTAATTTTATTAGTTTAATATAATTTATTAAATTTAGTATTTGTTTGCTTTGTTTGCCTGTTCTGGGAGGGGACATGACCGCTGGACCACTGACCATATAGCAAACAAATACTAAAATTACTTAAATTAACCTAATTTAAGCAAATTAAGCATATAAGGCAGCTAAAAACTTATAAGCATTGTTTTACTCTCAAAAATTCCCATATATATTGTTTTCTAAAAAAACAAATAAATAGAATAAACAGCTTAGTTAGTTTTGTTAGTCGCCAGTGTTTACTGGTGTTTCAGGCTTATAAGGATTAGTTTGCCCATGTGGAGTGACTAAGCAAACAAAGTTGGGCCATATAAGCAAACAAATACGAATAACAAAACTAATATTAAGTTAATAAAATATATAAAAATACGCAATTTAATTCTTTATTTTGTTACTAACAACCGAGCGGCCACATTTCGCAGCCGCCCCATGGTCAGAAGTTCGTAAAAAAGGTTACAAGGTTGTAACTTATGCCGCGTGGCGCACCTGGACGCGCTTTGCAGGTGTTTGTGGTCCTAATAGCGCCTCAAGGGCATCGGTGTCATTCAGGGTCACCAGTGCGGCCACGTTGCGCAGCACGCCAGCAAGCACCTGACAATCGTTGCTCATCTCACTGATCTGCAAGTTTACAGCCAGCAGTCTTAAGATCGCCGCCGTCTCATCGTAGCGGATGCCTGGGGACTTGCAGCTATCATACAGCGCGTTTATCGCCGCTACATAATCAGGTGCACCCGGCGTCGTAGGTGCATGGTCAGCCGATTCCTCAGCCGATTCCTCAGCCGTTTCCGTCTGTTCAGGCGCGTTTTTCGCCTTGAGCCATGCTCGGTACGCGTTAAGTGTCGTGTGATACCCGGCGGTATCGTCGCGCTCCGTCCAATCCGGGTCGGTTACAGCGTCAATGAGCTTGCTAACCTCCGATTTGCGGACTTTTAGCACTGATAAGGCGGATTTATCGCCTATCCATGTAGTTTTGCCTGTCTTGTTCTTGGAGGCTTTTAAGCCGATAGCTGGCGCAAGTTCGTCGGAATATACCTGCAAAAAGAATGACTTACCCGCATCATCCAAGTGTGGCCTATTGGCGCGTATAACGTCCAGTAACCCGCCATCCGCGTTTTTACGATAAGTTAATGCGGTTTTTTCCACGGTAATAGCGGATTTAACGGCTTCACGGATAGCGGTAAAAACAGTGTTAATATTTTCCATGTCAATATCTCCGATCAATGAGTGAGTAAATATTTACACTTTTAGCCAATCAATGCAAACAAAGCGACTGATTAAGGCTTAAAGGAACAGATACGGCGTGGATTAATAATACCACAATGCAAGGCTTGTGCAAGCTGATTTATCCTTGATTTTCAAGACGTTAAATGAGAATCGGTCGAGCCGGCCGGGGGTCGAGAAGCTGCGCATCTGCTATATGCTCAGTCGCTCCCACACCACGGCCAATTTTAGCCAAAAAGTGTAAAGTAACCGCGTTTCCTAAATGCTTGACTCCGCACCTTCCGCACGCGCATAAAAGCCCCATGCTACCAATCGACCGAACCCTAAACGGACAGACCCCACAGGCCCTAGCCAGCGATGCCAGCCAGCTTGGGCAGACCGGCGCTCAACAGATGGCCGGGATGCTCCGCGCCAATGCGTCCTCGGCGGCGGCATGGGGTGGCGCACCCACAGGCCCGGTCCAAGCCACCGGGATGCCAGGAATCGTCCGGCAGGGAAATTCATTTTCCAATGGCATCGCTCCGAATCCCTACCCGGCTTCTCAGGGGTGGCACCAAGTCCCCGGCGCTGGCGGGGTACCAATGGAGACACGTACGCTGCCGGGCTACGGCCCGCAGAACCCTGCGGAGGCGGCTAACACCCTCTCAGCGGTTCAGGCGAGTGCCGCAGAAACCGCCATGAACCGCTCCTTGCAACCTGCGCCACTTCCACAGGCCCCAGCTACACCCCCCGCAATTCCGGCATTCGCGCCTTCCGCGCTTGCACCTACCCCGGCTCCGACGCACGGTATTGGATTCGACATAGGCGATGCCCTGCATCAGGGATTGCAGAGCGTGGGAAGTGGAATTAGCCAGGGAGTGAACTACGCCCAGAATGCCGTGGGAGATCAGTGGACGGATGGGATTGGCTCCCCGGCCCCGGCGCAGAGTTTCGCGGGAAGCTCATTGCCGCAAGGTATCGATGTCTTCAATAACGCCCTGCGCGGCTACGGAACCATGCGGTCCAATATGGCCGCGCAGAGCAACAGCGCCTCCGACGCGCTGATGAAGCAGCTCCAAGGGTTCGGAACCGGGCTCGGGAAGGGCTGGAACGCCCAATAAAAAGACGGGAGCCATTGCGGCGCCCGTCTCAATACTCACTCACTAGGCTGGAGACCTAGTACCCTCAGCATAGCACCATATCTTCCAACCGGTAAATGTCATCGCAACCCCGGCACGGCTGCTACGCTCTCGCTCATGACAAGTTTAGCCGCCACCCTGGACAGCCTCCTGGACGCTCCAAGCGCCCCGCGCACGGTAACGCCCCCAGACCGGCCTCCAGCACCCAAAAGCCCCGTAGATACCGGCATAAATCCAACGATGGCCTTTGAGGTCGCCCTGGGGATGCTGTCTCTCGACGAAATAGCCAAAAAGCACGGCATACCGGCGCAGGAGTTGCGTGAGTACGCGGCCAACCCGCACTTCGACAAGATGGTAAAGGACTTCAAGGCCGATCTGGAGGCGCATGGCGTGAGTTTTCGCCTAAAAGCCGCCCTCCAGGCCGAGATTTACATGGATACGACGCTGTGGGCGATGGCGAACGACCCAACCACCCCGTCGCAGACGAAACTGGACTTTTTCAAGCAACTTACCAGGGTCGGTGGCCTGGAACCGAAGCCCGCAGCCGGGTCGGAGGGTGGTCCAGGGTTCCGATTGATTATCAACCTCGGCAATGAGACGCCATCGGGGCGCCTCATCGAAGCCGTAGCAGAGTAGGAGACTCAAATGACCCTCATCGCATTCGTGGTAGGAGTGGTAGTCGGCGCCGCAGCCGTCGGTGCGTATTTTCTTTTCCAGGCCATGAAGAATATGGCCCGCATGTAACCCAAGGAGCATCAAATGATTACTACCATCATCGCAATCGTAGTTCTGTGCCTTGTACTGGCCGGAGCCGGGTATCTGCTGGCTACCCACATCCACACCCTCACCAACGCAGCCAAGAGCGCCGAAACGGCCACCATGGCCGACATTGAAGCCCTTCATACCCGGATCGACCTGGTGGAAGACGACGTTACCGGTGCTCACGATGTGGCGGCTACCGCTGTGGACCTGGCTACCACGGCGCATATCGCCGCCACCGGGAACAATCCTCCGGCCACCACCCCGTCGGCTACTGCCACACCTATCAAGCCAGTTTAATGGCCGCTGACGACCGGATCGTTACCTACACGCCGTCGGCAACGGTGGCGAAGATGCTTTGCTCCACGGCGAAGGTCACAGGCATCGTTGGGCCGGTCGGCAGCGCCAAGTCCGTGGGCTGCATCATGTTCATGATGAAGAAAGCAGCCGAACAACCCCCCGGCAAAGACGGTATTCGTCGGAGCCGGTGGGCGATTGCCCGTAACACGCAGGCGCAGTTGCGCGATACCTCCTGGAAAACATTCAAAGAGTGGTTTCCCGTAGGCGTCGCAGGCGAGTGGAAGGAACAGGCGCAGGAGTACCGGTTCAGGGCCGGGGACGTAGAGGCTGACTTTATAGGCCGAGCACTGGATACCCCCTCGGACGTGGGCCGGTTGTTATCACTGGATATTACGGGGGCGTGGATCAACGAGGCGCGGGAAATCCCGCAGGAAATCCTAGAAGGCATCCTGGGCCGATGCGGGCGGTACAACCCGGAGCGGTTCATTCAGGAACAGCGCGGCTGGTCCGGCCTCGTCTGGGATACCAACCCTCCCGAGGAGGGTTCATTCTGGCACGACAAGATCGAAAATCCACCTCCCACCTGGAACGTATTCAGGCAGCCCGGTGGCCGCGATCCAAAGGCTGAGAACATCGAAAACCTTCCCAAGGGCTATTACGAGGACTTGGTGGAGAACAACAGCGAGGAGTGGGTGCGCGTCTATGTGGACTGTCACTATGGCCTAGGCAATGCCGGTAAGCCCGTCTGGCGCGATTTCAAACGCAGTATCCACGTAGCGCCCGAAGTGCTGCGTCTGCCGGACAATATCTCCGAACCGTTCCTGGTAGTTGGGATGGACTTTGGACTGACACCAGCGGCAGTGATCGGCTATCAGACCCCGACCGGCCAAATCCAAATCGTCAACGAGTGCTGGTCCGACGATATGGGCGTGACGCGATTCGTGGACCTGAAATTGAAGCCGGTGCTTCGCCGGTATCCCGGCGCCGATTCGCTGGTGATCGGGGACCCTGCTGGCCGTAACCGGACCATGAACGACGAAAAGTCCTGCTTCGACATACTGAAGCAGGCGCGAGTCCAGGCCCAGGCCGCGTCTACCAATGCGCTGGTGCCGCGTCTGGGCGCCGTGGAGAACCTGCTTACGCGCACGATTGACGGGCAGCCGGGGCTGCTTATCAGCCCGAACTGTACCCACCTGATAGCGGCGCTGAACGGCGGCTATCGGTATGCGGCGAAGCGGAATGGCGCCATCTCCGACTCCCCGGACAAGAATATTCACTCTCATATATCCGACGCGCTGCAATACCTGGCGCTGTACTACGAAGAAGGCACGAAGCGCGAAAAGCGGCGAGCCCGACAAATCCTTTCAGGAACGCCCTGGAAGGCTGCTGACGCAACGATGGGGTACTAAATGGCCGAGACGAAAAAGCAAAAGCTGAATCTCCAGAAGCTCACCGAACTCGGAGAGCGGCTGCGGGGAACCTTTACGCAGTACCAGAGCGACCGCTTGGTAAAAGAAGAGGCGTGGCTGTCCCACTTGCGCCAATACAAGGGAATCTACGGCGCGGACGTAGTGATTCCGGCCAATCGGAGCAAAGCCTATCCGCGCATGACCCGCGCCAAGTGCGTAGCGGCCAAGGCCCGGCTGATGAACATGTTGTTCCCCGCCGGTGAAAAGAACTGGGGCATCCAGCCGCTGCCGAGCCCTCAGCTTGATCCGGCGGCGCTCCAGGGGATTCTCAGCCACTTGCAGACAACCGGCGAACCTATCGACCGGGAAAGTATTCAGCGGGCGGTGGAGCGATTCGCGCAGAAACGCGCCGAGCGCATGGAAAAAGTCGTGGATTCCCAGTTCCGGGAGTCCGGTTACGAAGAAGTGGTACGGAAGGTGATACAGTCAGCCATTATTTACGGCACCGGCGTCATGAAGGGTCCGTTGGCGAAAACTTCCAAGGCGACCCAGATCCTCCAAAACCCCCAGACCCTCCAATGGGGGGTGACAGAATCCGAGTTGTTTAAACCCGCGTTGGAGTTTGTGCAGATATGGGACTTTTTCCCCGACTTGAGCGCGAATGACTGGGAAAGCTGCGATGGGGCGTTTTTCCGCCATGTCATGAGCCGTCATGAGTTCCGGCAGCTACGGAGTCGCCCAGACTTCTTGAAGGACAATATCGACCAGTGGTTGAAGGACAACGAGAAGGGAAACTACAACCCGGCGTTCTACCGGGCTTATATGAAGGCTTTGGGGTATTCCACGATCCCCTCCGGCTCCCAGGATAAGATCGAGCTGATGGAGTATTGGGGCTACGTCTCCGGCCATGCGCTCCGGGAAGTAGGATTGCTCACCGACAAGGATACCGATGCGGACGTGGCGGTGAATATCTGGATGGTGGATAACGTCATTGTCAAAGCCGTGCTGAATCCGTTTGACGCCGACTTCCGTCCATACCACGTCTTTGTCTACGAACAGGACGACACGAGCCTGCTGGGGTCTGGGATTCCGGCCATCATCGAAGATTCGCAGCGGGCGCTATGCGCGGCCACGCGGATGATGCTGGACAATGCCTCGGTCACCACCGGCCCCATGTTCGAGATGAATGTGGACCTGCTGACCAGCGACGGGAGCGCCGATCCGCTGGCGATTACGCCGTTCAAAGTGTTTACCCGTGAGTCCGGTGCGGATGCGACGGTGCCTGCCATCCGCCAGCTCCCCGTGGTGAATCACGTCCCGGACCTTCTCAGCATCATCAACCAGATGCGCGAGTTCGCTACCGAGGAATCGGCCATATCCTCCAGCGCCGTAGGCGACTCGGAGCCGTCTCAGGAATCGCTCCGCACCGCGTCCGGTATTTCTATGATTATGGGCGCGTCCATGATCCAGATACGCGATACCATCAAGAACTTTGATAAGTTCACGCGCTCCGTGGTGCGTGGGTTTATCCACTGGAACAACGCCTTTTCGGCTGACGAGTCCATAAAGGGCGACCACGACCCCATAGCGCGGGGCAGCACATCCCTTGTAGCCCGCGAGGTCCGTATGACCGCGCTGGACCAGCTTGCCGCCCAGCTTAACCCCGCCGACGCCATGTTTATCGACCGCAAGGCGCTCCTCCTGGAGCGGTTCAAGCTGCACGATTTACCCATCGACCAGATATTGAAGTCCGACGAGGAGATCGCGCAGGCCCAGCAGCAGGCCCAGCAGCAGACGCAGGAACAGCAGCAACTCATGGCGGATAAGATACGCTCCGAGATTCAGATGGCGCTCAGTACGGCCTTTATGAATATCGCCAAGGGCGATGCGGCTGCCAATACGGCGCAGGCCCAGTTCTACGAGTCAGTCATGAACACATTAGGAGTTCAGAATGGACAATCACCACAACCAGTCAGTTCACCAGCGCCTCAAGGACTTAGCGGTCCAGGTCCAGTTGCACCGGGGGGACCAGCTATTCCACCAGTTCCGGGAATTAGTCCAGTTGCTCCAGGACCGGGAAGTCTCCCAGTTGCTCAGTACCCAGGACCCATTGGCGGCGGAGCAATGCCGCCTCAAAGCGCAGGCTTACCAGGAGTTTTTGCGCCTCCTCCAGCCTAAATTTACCGTTATACCCACGAATGCTTGACGTGTGATTTTCGCATTCCTTATACCGTACACAACAGGAGATCTTTATGCCCGAAGACGATTTTGACAGTGCGTTTGGAGAAGCCGCCGCAGAGATGAACGGCAGCCCTCCTGCGCCTGCTCCTACCGAACCAACTGAGCCGGGCGAAACGCCGCCAGCGGAGCCGACTGAATCTGTCGAGCCCCTGGCTGAGGCTGGCGAGACTGCTCCTACCGAGCCCGCGGAGCATAGTGAAACGCCGCCAGCGGAGCCTACCGAGCCTGCACCCGCCGAGGAGATTGCTCCCGCGCCTACCGGGCCCGAGCATGCTGAGACTCCTCCTGAAGCCGCTCCTGCGCCCCTGCCTGACCCTTACGAGCGCCTGAGCGCAGAGGACCGAAAGGCCCTGGAAGATTATGAAGCCGACTTTCCTGAGATTCACAAGGCGGAGTCCATTCGTCAGCAGATTGCGATGGAACGCGCGTTCAATGCGTTCAGCACTGAACTGGCGAAGGTACTTAGCCCGATGCTTGGTCAGTACGGGAAAACGGCGGAGGAGCGCCACGTCAATGCCATAGCGCAGGCGCATCCCGACTACCAGGCGATTACGCCGGGGATCATGGCCTGGGTGGACAAGCAGCCGCCCTTCCTGAAACAGACTTATACCCAGGTGCTCACCGACGGCGATACGCGGGACGTGATCGACCTGATCGGCGCCTACAAGAGCCTGCATAGCGCCGCTCCGGCAGCGCAGCCCGCGAGTGCGCCCGTATCTGCCGCCGCAGCCGCAGCGTTGGCCCCCGTGGCAGCGCGGCGCAGCGACCCTCCCGCAGGGAAGCCCGACGAAAATGATTTTGACTCGGCGTTTGCCGAGGCAGCACGGAGTTTGATGCAGTAAAGGACTGATCGCCGTGAGGCGAGCAGCATAGACCGCCGCGAGGCAGACTGTTGTATTTTAGGAGGTTTTCATGCCTACAGGTATTACTACTTACGGCGCGTTAAGTCCCCGAGTAGCGGCTTATGCTGTTGCGAAGTTGCTGAAACGCGCCCT